>SWBZ01001018.1_pt1 | contig 172295 bp, 157 predicted proteins | sample 4693031 | NCBI WGS metagenome assembly SWBZ01 (sample SAMN10267274, study PRJNA491770) | bioreactor metagenome | isolation source: DHS bioreactor inoculated with | place: Japan: off Shimokita Peninsula
GGGGGGAGTCGTCTGCTTCCTCCCGACGGTGACGAATCTCGGTGCGAATCACATAGCCGATGAAGAAGAACCCCATGACGGCGAACAGGATCCACTGAATCGCATACGACAGGTAGGGCCCGGGGTCATCGGAGGGGGATTCCAGCGGATTCGGGAGGGATGCCGCGGTCGGCGACTCCGAGACCATCACACCGTAGGCGCTCGTGATGAAGGCGGGATCGCCCCCGAGCTCCTCTGCGATGAGGGGAAGGTGGATCGTCGGCACTTGGCCCTCGGGGGCGTCGGTTCGGCCGGATCGGGGGAGCGACTCGCCCGGCCGCAGCCGCGCGATCACCTCGACGGTCCCTGCCGGGGGCGCGGGGATCGCACTCGGATCACTGTCTTCGGCGGGCGGTACCCAGCCGCGGTTGATGAGCAGGATCCGGCCATCCGTGGTCTGGAACGGCACCAGGACCTCGAAGGCTGCAGTACCGCCGTGGGGGCGGTTCCTCACCAGCACGGTGTCGTCGACGAGATAGGTTCCCTCGAGCGCCACCGGGTGCCACTCGTTGTCGACCGGTAGCTCCCCGGTCTGGGGAACCAGACCATCGAGCGTGCCCGGTTCGGCGTCGTAGTTGGCCTCGACGAGAGCAAGCTGCGTCGAGCGCTCAGCGTTGCGGGTGAACTGCCAGTTGGAGAGAAACCCGCACGCTATCGCGAACAGCACCGCGACGGCGACGTACGCCGTCCACCGCATCGCCGCTGGCGCCTTGTGCTCTGCCGCCGGCGCCTTGTGCCCACTCACGCCTGTTCCGCCGCGAAAGCGTCAACGCTCAGCGGAAACGAGCGGGCAGCGAGGAACTCGCGCAGGTAACCGACATGGTCATCGCAGGCGAGCCAGGTCTTGCTGCGATCTCCCGTGTGGATTCGCGGGTTTCGCCAGCGGATGCTCCAGCGCGCCGTCTCTCGGCATCCGGCGCGCGAACAGATCGTCTCGGAGTTCGGTGACGCGGATTCAGCTCTCACCCGCGCGCTCCTGCGGAGTCTCGTCGATACGAATGACCTGCGGTGTTTGCGTAGCAGCGGGCGATGGTGCCGTGCTGGGCGTGGGAGCCTCGATCATGCGCTCCGGTCCGAGCGCCGTCGGTGCCGTCATATCTGCGCTGACATTGGCGATGACGACGGCCAGATACGGCAGGAATATCGCCATGGCCGCAAAGACCCAGGTGTACCAGCTGTAGGGCGTGACGAACAGGACGAGGGCGAAGCACACGAGACGGATCGCCATCATCACGAGATACGTCGTTGACCGCTTGCCAGCGTCCTCTTTCGGTGCCCGGGGGAGGGACGTCGCCGGTTGCGGCTTTGCTGATGATTTCACGGTGCTACCAGAGTACGCCGCGCGGCCCCGACGGGATCCGTCGGGGCCGTGCTGCTGTGGTACGTCTCAGGAGCGGTAGCTCGTCATCCCCGCGGTGCCGACGGCGACGAAGAACAGGACGAATGCGATGATCCCCAGGATCCACAGGCCGAGCGAGACCCAGCCGATGATGACGCCTGCGAGCCCCAGTCCACGGCCGCCCTCGCCCGTCTGCTTGATCTGGCTCAGCGACATGTGGCCGGTGATGATCCCGACGATCTGGCCGATGATGGGGATCACGAACACGCCGACGAGCGATGACACGAGCGACACGATCGCCAGCGTGTTGGTCTTGGGACCTTGCGGGTACGCGGCGTACGCCGGAGCCGCACCGTAAGCGGGCGGAGCCGCCGGCGCACTGTAGGCGGGGGGTGCTGGCGGGGCCGGCGGCGGATACGCAGCGGGAGCCGTCGGCGCCGGGGCAGGCGGTACCGGAGCTGCCGCTGGCGGCTGTTCCTCGGGGGTTGCGGGGGAGTTCTGGTCGCTCACAGTTCGGCCTTTCTGACACGCATCCGCACGATGGTTCGTGCTGCCACCAGCGTTCCAGTCGCCTCCGGGCGTGTCAACGTGGACGGTAGTCTGGGGCGGTCCCGCTCACCCGCGGGTCGAATCGACCGCAGGAGCTGCTTCATGTCCACCGATCACGTCGTTCTCGTTACCGGAGGCAATCGCGGCATCGGTCGCGCCATCGCCGAGCGTTTCGTCGCGGAGGGGTACCCCGTCGCCGTGACCGCGCGTTCTGGCGAGGGCCCCGCCGGTACGCTGACGGTTCGCGCTGATGTCACGGATGCCGCGGCCGTTGACGCCGCGTTCGCCGAGGTGGAAGAGAAGCTCGGACCCGTGACGATCGTCGTCGCAAACGCCGGGATCACGAAGGACACGTTGCTGCTGCGCATGAGCGAAGACGACTTCGATTCGGTGGTGGCGACGAATCTCGGCGGCGCATTCCGTGTCGTCAAGCGGGCGGCGAAGGGGATGCTGCGAGCAAAGTGGGGACGCGTCATCCTGATCTCGAGCGTCGTCGGCCTTTACGGCTCGCCCGGACAGATCAACTACGCCTCGTCCAAGAGCGGACTTGTCGGCTTTGCGCGATCGCTGACGCGAGAACTCGGCGGCCGCGCCATCACCGCGAATGTGGTCGCCCCCGGCTTCGTCGAGACCGACATGACTGCGGAGCTCCCCGAGGAGACGCAGGCTCAGTACAAGTCGACTATCCCTGCGGGCCGGTTCGCGACCCCCGACGAGGTCGCTGGCGTTGTCGCCTGGCTTGCTTCAGACGATGCCGCCTACATCTCGGGAGCCGTCATCCCGGTCGATGGCGGATTGGGCATGGGGCACTGACACCGCTCAGGTCTCTCGGATGGCGCTGATGAGGTGCCTCGCGAGCTGATCGGGAACCGAGAACTGCGGCCAGTGGCCCGCGTCGATCTCGACGATTGAGAGGTGCTCGCTGGCGGCGAGCTCTGCTGCCCACGCCGGCGGTTCCTCGAGCAGGCCACTGATCTCGTCGGCGCTGGCAGTACCCATGAGGATGGTCATCGGCACGCGGTGACGTCCCTCGTCGGTGAGCGTGATCGCGTCGGTCGGCACGCGTGCTGGCACCGAGAGCGCCCGCTGCGCTACCTCGGCCCGTACCGCCTCTGAGAGATCCCGGACCTCCGGGGTCTCGAAGGTTTCCCACCCGGGGAACGGCACCACGCCATCGACGATGGGGAACTCCCAGATCATCCCGCCGGGGGTCGGTGGGAGCGTGTCGACCAGGATTACCCGCGCCACCCGGTCCACGCGACGGTCTGCGGCGCCCCATGCGACGTTGCCCCCGCCGCTGTGGCCGACGAGCACGACGTCACCCTCGAGCCCGTCGATCAGATTGACGACGGCATCCACCCAGTCGGCGATGCCGATCTCACCGGATGCGTCGGCCGGTTCGCCAACCCCCGGAAGCGTCACAGGATGCGGCTCGTGGTCGGCATCGCGAAGCGCCGGAACGACGTCGTCCCACGAGGACGCGTCCAGCCAGAGGCCGGGGATCAGGATGATGTGCATGTCGTAACGCTATTCCTGGCATCCGACACCGACCATTGATCGAGGCGCGACCCATGGTGCGCGGTGGCGCTCAGCGGGGGAGGAGCGGCAGGATCTCGCGCAGATCGACCGGGTCGATCACGACATTCGCACGCTCTCGGACTGCCGGCTTCGCGTTGAAAGCCACGCCCAAGCCGGCCGCCGCCATCATCCGTAGATCATTGGCGCCGTCGCCCACCGCGATCGTCCGCGAGAGGGGCAGTGCGAGCGTACGCGCCCACTCGCGCAGGGTTTCTGCTTTGCCCTCGGCATCGACGATCTCACCGTCCACGGCTCCTGTCAGAGCGCCATCGGAGGCGGATAGGCGATTCGCCCGCCAGCGATCCACCCCGAGTACCGGTGCGATGTGATCGAGAATCTCGTGGAAACCGCCGGACACGACGCCCACAACGCCGCCGCGCTCGTGGACGCCCGCGATGAACTCGGATGCCCCGAGCGTCGGCTCCACGCGCGCCAGCACGCGCTCGAACGCATCGAGCGGAACTCCGGTCAGAGCAGCCACGCGGGTTCGCAGGCTCTCGGCGAAGTCCACCTCGCCGCGCATCGCGGCCTCCGTCGCGGCAGCAACCTCGGCACCACGGCCCGCCTCATCGGCGATCAGCTCGATCACCTCGTTGCGCAGCAGTGTCGAATCGGCATCGAGGACGACAAGGAAGCGGGCTGGGATCACCCGACTACGCTACCGGCCCGGCCGTGCTGAGCCGCTACGGGAAGGATCAGCGCTCGACGACGACGCCCTTGCCGACCACCGTGATCCCGGAGTCGGTGACGGTGAACCCACGCTCGAGGTCATGGGCGCGGTCGACCCCGATCGTCGCTCCGTCGGCGACCACGACGTTCTTGTCGAGGATCGCGCGGTGCACACGCGCACCCGGACCAACGCGCACATAGTCGAACAGCACGGCATCCGTGATGGTCGACCCGCCAGCTGCCAGAGTCCACGGCCCGACGACGCTTCGCTCCAGGTGAGTCCCCGACAGCACCGATCCGAGCGAAACCACCGAATCTATGGCGGTCCCGATCCGTCCCACCGAATCGCGCACGAACTTCGCCGGCGGCGAGTTGACAGTCTGCGAGTGAATCGGCCAGTCGGTGTTGTAGAGATTGAAGACCGGGAGCGTCGAGATCAGATCCATGTGCGCGTCGAAGAACGAGTCAATGGTTCCGACGTCGCGCCAGTACGACCGGTCCCGATCCGTAGAGCCCGGAACGTCGTTGAGCTTCATGTCGTACACGCTCGCTTCGCCGCGGTCGACGAAGTAGGGCACGATGTCGCCGCCCATGTCATGGTTCGATGTCGGGATCTCGCCATCGGCCTCGACGGCCTCGACGAGGGCATCCGTGTCGAAGATGTAGTTACCCATCGACGCCAGCACTTCGTGCGGAGCATCCGCCAACCCGCTCGGATTCTGCGGCTTCTCGAGGAACTCGCGGATCCGCGTCGAACCGGGCTCGACATCGATCACACCGAACTGGTTCGCCAGGCCGATCGGTTGGCGGATGCCGGCAATAGTCGCCCGCGCGCCCGAGGCGATGTGGGCGTCGAGCATCTGGCGGAAGTCCATGCGGTAGACGTGGTCGGCGCCGATGACGATGACGATGTCGGGCTGCTCGTCGATGATGAGGTTCATCGACTGCAAGATCGCATCGGCAGACCCCGAGAACCAGCGCTTGCCCAGCCGCTGTTGAGCCGGCACCGACGTCACGTAAGAGCTCAGCATCGGGGACATCCGCCAGGTCTGGGAGATGTGTCGGTCGAGGCTGTGCGACTTGTACTGCGTGAGCACAACGATCTGCCGAAGCCCCGAGTTGATCAGGTTCGAGATTGCGAAGTCGATCAGACGGTACTGACCGCCGAAGGGAACAGCGGGTTTGGCTCGGTCGGCGGTCAGCGGCATCAGCCGCTTGCCCTCTCCACCGGCGAGGACGATTCCAAAGATCTTGGGCGACGTAGCCATACCCCCAACACTATGCCGCCCCACGACCCTGTACTAGCGTTCGACACATGCGCGTCGACATCGTCACCAAGGAGTATCCGCCCGAGATCTACGGGGGCGCTGGCGTCCACGTCGCGGAGCTCGTCAAAGCTCTTCGCGCGCTACCAGCAACCGATGCGCCGGGCGATGAGCCGCTCGAGGTTCAGGTGCGTGCGTTCGGCGCTGACCGCGACGAGACTGACACGACGTCCTACGTCACCCCCGCGGAGTTGCGGGATGCCAACGCGGCGATTCAGACGATGGGCACCGATCTGCTCATCGTCAATGACGTCGCTGGTGCCGCCGTGGTCCACTCTCACACCTGGTACGCCAACTTCGCCGGTCACATCGCCGGCCTTCTCAACGGCATCCCGCACATCGTCACCGCACACAGCCTCGAGCCACTGCGTCCCTGGAAGGCCGAACAGCTCGGTGGCGGGTACGCGGTCTCGAGCGAAATCGAGCGCACCGCCTACCACGGCGCTGCGGCGATCGTTGCGGTCAGCGAAGGCATGCGTGGAGACATCCTGCGCAGCTACCCCGGGCTCGACCCCGCAAGCGTCCGGGTCATCTACAACGGCATCGACACCGAGCAGTGGCATCCGGTCGAGGACGCCGAAACGCTTGCTGCGCTGGGGATCGATCCGACCCGACCCTCCGTCGTCTTCGTCGGGCGCATCACCCGCCAGAAGGGTCTGCCATACCTCCTTCGCGCTGCCGAGCGGTTGGATCCGGAGGTGCAACTGATCCTGTGCGCCGGCGCTCCGGATACACCCGAGATCCTCGCCGAGGTCGAGGGTCTTGTCCGCGGCCTCCAGGAGACTCGGGACGGGGTGGTCTGGATCGACCGCCACCTCAGCCGACACGAGCTGTGCGTAGCGCTGACCGCGGCAACGACCTTCGTCTGCCCCTCGATCTACGAGCCCCTGGGCATCGTGAACCTCGAGGCGATGGCGTGTGGAGCAGCCGTGGTGGGCACCGCCACGGGCGGCATCCCGGAAGTCGTAGTTGACGGTGTCACGGGCAGGCTCGTGCCCATCGAGCAGGTCTCGGACGGCACGGGTACGCCGCTGGACCCCGAGGCGTTCGTCGCGGACTTGGCTCGGGTTCTGAGCGAGGTCGTGAGCGATCGTGAGGCGGCCAAGGCCTACGGGCGGGCGGGTCGAGAGCGCGCGACGACCGCCTTCAGTTGGCAGCGGATCGCGGAGCAAACCGCCGCGCTGTACGCAGAGGTGATCCGCGGCTCCCGATAGGCTTGACGGCATGGCTCAGGTGCTCGAATTCTCCGACGTCGTCGTCCGCAGAAACGCCCGAGACATCATCGATCACATCGACTGGACCGTGTCCGACGATGAGCGGTGGGTCGTCCTCGGTCCCAACGGGGCGGGAAAGACGACTCTGCTCGAGCTCTGTGCATCGCTCCTCCACCCGACCTCCGGTCGCGTGAACATCCTCGGGGAGCGGATCGGACGGACCGACGTCTTCGAGCTGCGCCCGCGCGTGGGTTTTGCCTCGACATCCATGGCGCGTCGCATCCCGCCCGATGAGACAGTGCTGGATGTCGTGATGACCGCCGCCTATGCGGTCATGGGTCGCTGGCGCGAAGAGTACGACCAGGTCGACATCCGTCGCGCGATGCGGGTCCTCGCCGAGTGGCAACTCGACGATCTCGCGACGCGCACGTTCGGCACGCTCTCGGACGGCGAGCAGAAGCGTGTGCAGATCGCTCGGTCCGTCATGACAGACCCTGAGCTGCTGCTGTTGGATGAGCCAACCGCGAGCCTGGACCTGGGCTCGCGTGAGGAGCTTCTTACACTCCTCAGCGGTTACGCTGCGGAGCCGACCACTCCTGCCATGGTCATGGTCACCCATCATGTGGAAGAGATCCCGGTGGGCTTCACTCACGTGCTGTTGCTCCGCGACGGCGCCGTCGTAGCAGCGGGGCCACTGCGCGAGACCCTTACGGAGGATGCGCTCAGCACGGCGTTCGGGGTCCCGATCGCTCTGCATCAGGAGGCCGGCCGCTACGCTGCGCGGGCGCGGACCTCGTGATCGGCATCCGCACGCGAACCTGGTAGACTCGTCCTTTGGTGCCAGCGCACCGCAGACTTTCTTTCCCCATCTCGGCAAGGAACCCCATGAAGACTGACATTCACCCCGACTACCAGGCTGTCGTGTTCCGCGACCTCGGTTCGGGCGAGACCTTCCTCACGCGTTCGACGGTGAGCAGCGACAAGACGATCGAACTCGACGGCGTGGAGTACCCCGTCATCGACGTCGAAATCTCCTCGGCATCGCACCCGTTCTACACGGGCAAGCAGCGCATCATGGACTCGGCGGGTCGCGTCGAGAAGTTCAACCAGCGCTTCAAGAACTTCGGCGGCTCGAGCAAGTAAGCCCGACCGCACACGACGAAGACCTCGCTTTCGAGCGGGGTCTTCGTCGTTATATCGCGTCGTTCGTAGCGGCGGCGAGCCGACAGGTGCCCTCACTAGACTCGATGGATGCCCGCCCCGCACCCGTACGCCGCGCTCCTGGACGAGATCCCGGTGACCGCTCGTGAGGTCACGGTGCTCGGCGGCACGACAGCCTATTGGGACTACGGGCCGGATGATGCGCCCGTCACCGTCGTCGCCGTTCATGGCTTCCGCGGCGAGCACCACGGGCTGGAGCCGGTCATCGCTTACCTCCCAGGCATCCGCATCATCTCGCCGGATCTTCCCGGCTTCGGTGAGACGGCGCCGATCGCAGGCCGCCGACACGATCTGTCGCTGTATGCCGAGTGGGTCGCCGAGTTCGTCGGCCGCGTCGCACCAGGGGCCGTCATCCTCGGTCACTCCTTCGGCTCGATCGTCGTGGCCGCTGCCGTGGCCGGCGGGCTCGATACGCCCCGCGTCATCCTGGTGAATCCGATCGGTGCGCCGGCTCTGGAAGGGCCTCGCGGCGTCCTTACTCGCTTGGCGGTCTTTTACTACTGGACCGGCGCGCGGCTACCGAGCCGCGTTGGTACGGCGCTTCTGCGAAACGGTGCTGTCGTTCGGATCATGAGCGTGTCGATGGCCAAGACGAAGGATCCTGGCCTGCGCCGGTTCATCCACGACCAGCACGACACATACTTCTCGCGGTTCGCCGACCGCGATGTGCTGCACGATGCGTTTCTGGCGTCGGTCTCCCACGACGTGAGGGAGTTCGCGCCGCGTATCGCGCAGCCGACGTTGCTCATCGCTGCCGAGCGGGACGACATCACCCCGATCGAGGCCGAGCGTGAGCTTGCGCGCCGGTTCGCCGACGCCGCGCTCGTGGAGATTGCGGATGTCGGACATCTCATCCACTACGAGACGCCGGCGCCGGCGGCCGCCGCGATCACGACGTTTCTTGGGCTCGACGAGCTCGATAAGCGATGACGTTCATACGATTGCCACAGTTGCCGGTGTCGCAGTAGCGCTTTGAGCGGTTGCGAGAGAAATCGACCAGAACGCCCTCGCAGTCATCGGCTTCGCAGACGAGCACCCGGTCATACTCATCCATGCGAATGACCTCCACGAACGCCATGGCGGTCTCGACAAGGATGCGGGTGGCCAGGGGTGCGTCGTCATCCGACGCGTGCACATGCCAGTCGTAGTCGTCGTGGATCACGAGTTGGGGGAGAGCTTCGCCATCGCGAAGCATCGCATTGACCAGCGGCACGGCGCTTTCGCGGTCGGCATCCCACAGAGCGCGTAGGCGAGCGCGGATGCTGCGTACCGCCTCTCGCTCCTGCCTCGTGCGTGAGATCTTGCCGCTGTACGGGTACCGCCCAAGGAAGGTGTCATACTCGTCCGCGGTCGTCAGGGTGTCTTCGTCGCCATTGAGTGGCAGCGTGTTGACCAGGTCGACGGCCGCGCGCAGGGCCATCTCGGTGTCATGGATAAAGACCATGTTGACTCCTGACATTCCGAGGGCTACTGTTTCGTTCGTGACCAGTGTGTCACGAGTGTCAAACCCTTTCACTCCTGACAGGCTGCCATGTCCGCTCCGACCACTCCGGTCCCTGTGCTCGTTGCCCCCGCGGGCCGGCACTCATCGATGGCTGGGCTTGCGATCGGGCTGCTCTCTGCCCTGAGCTTCGCATCCTCGGGGAGCTTCATGAAGCCGCTCATGGAGGCGGGCTGGAGCCTGGGTGCGACCCTGTTGCTGCGCATGGGTGGCGCGGCGCTGATTCTCGCGCCCGTTCTGATCGTCACGATCCGTCGCCGGCCCGGCTTTCTTCGCAAGCAAGGACTGCTGATCATCGCGTTCGGGCTCACGGGAGTGGCCGGGTGTCAAATCTTCTACTTCGCCGCGCTGCAACGGATGCCGGTGGCGATGGCCCTCCTCATTCAATACCTCGCCCCGGTCCTTTTGGTCGGGCTCGCGTGGGTTCGCACTCGACGGGCACCATCGCGTCGCATTCTGGCGGGCTCTGTTCTTGCGATCGTCGGCCTCGTGCTCGTCGTCGACATCGCTGGTGCCAGCTTCGACCTGATCGGCACCCTGCTGGCCCTGGCCGCTGCTGCCTGCACCGCCGCGTACTTTCTCATCGCCGAGAAGACCGGCGATGACATCCCGCCCCTCGCGCTAGCCTCGGGTGGCCTCATCACGGGCGCTCTTCTCATGGGTGTGCTGGTCGGCACCGGCTTCTTGGCGTTCACCGCACCGGCCGTCGACGTTGTGTTGGCGGGCGTGAGTGTTCCCTGGTACGTCCCGATCGTATGGGTGATCGTCGTGGCAACCGCCGGAGGCTACGCGTTCGGAGTGCGAGCGGGGTCGATGCTCGGATCCCGCGTGGCATCCTTCGTCGGACTCACCGAGGTGCTGTTCGCCCTGTTGATCGCGTGGCTTGTGATCGCCGAGGTCCCGACCGTCATGCAAGCGGTCGGGGGAGCGATGATCTTGGCAGGCGTGATCCTGGTGCGGTCCGACCCTGGTGAGGCCGCCAAGGAGGAGGCGGCTAGCGTTCCCCTCGTGCCAGCTCCATGAGCGGGCGCACGCGGTAACCGATCACCTCACCCATCGCGAGCGAGGTCTCGGTGCGCTCCACGCCCTCGATCGCGAGGATGCGGGCGTCGGTGTCGAACAGATGCTGCGTATCGCGGCACGCGACCCTCACGAGCAGATCCACGGTTCCGCTCAGGCCATGCACCTGAACGATCTCGGGAATTCGCTCGAACTCTGCCGTGATGCGCGGCAACTCAGCCTGACGGACCGTGACGTTGAGGAATGCTTCGATGGGAAAGCCCAGCGCCGCGGGGGAGAGGGCTCGCTCGTACGAGAGAAAGACGCCGGCCTTGTCGAGCCGTGACATCCGCGCCTGCACGGTGTTCCGGGACAGACCGAGGCGATCTGACAGTGCCACCACCGTCGCGCGCGGATCTTCCGCGAGCGCGGCCAAGAGCTCGAGGTCGACATGGTCAAGAGCTGTCATATCGCGGAAGGCTAGCATGCTGCCGAATCGCGGATTGCTCATGTTGCTCACAATGTCATTACGAAACTGAGCGAGCTGCGTAGTGCTTTCCGGTGTATGGATCGGTGTGCCCAGCTCAGAGCGAAACCGTGGTGCCGGCGTAGTCGATCAGCGTCAGCCCGTCGGGTGAGTAGTGGAAGGTGTAGTCGGATCCGTTTGCCAGCCGCTCTTGGCGCGCCGGCAACCTGCCGTCGCTCACGTGATGGATGACAGAGCGGATGAGTGCGCCGTGGGTGACCACGAAGATGTGCGTGACATCGGGCTGAGACCGGAGCGCATCGGTGACAACGGTGTCAAAGCCTTCGAAGGCCCGGAGGCGCAGCAGTTCGCGTGACTCGGCGCCGGGGACCTCGGAGGTGTACCAATCGCCCCACCGTGCGGCGAAGTCCTCGATGGTGACCCCCTCAGCGTCGCCGTACGCGCGCTCACGCAGTGCGGGATACGCCAGTGGGGCTGGCGAGCCCCACTGGTCAGCGATGATCTGCGCTGTCTCACGGGCACGGGAGAGGTCGCTGCTGACGATGCGCGCAGCGGCCGGGTCATCGAGCACGCCGCTCAGCCGGTCGGCGGTCTGCCGGGCTTGCTCCCGACCCGTGTCGTTGAGGGGTATGTCGGTACTGCCCTGGATGAGCCGAGCGCGATTCCAGTCGGTCTCGCCATGGCGGATGAGCGTGAGGTGGATCACCTCTCGAGACTACTTGCCAGCTCCCGGTGCCCGGTGGGCGCCAGCCCCTCCAGCAGCGCGGTGAGGGCCTCGGAGGTTCCGCCGTCGATCTTCACGGTTGCGCGAGCATCGGCCCGCGTCTGGCCGCGGTTGATGATCACGATGGGGATGCGGCGTCGTCGTGCTCGTTCGAGCAGGCGGATCCCCGAGTTCACGACGAGCGACGATCCGGCAATGACCAGCGCGTCACTACCCAGGACGAGCTGCTCGGCTTCGCGGAATTTCTCGGATGGGATGTACTCGCCGAAGAAGACGACGTCGGGCTTGAGGGTTCCCGCACACACGGAGCAATCCGGCACGACGAACCCTTCGGTCGTCTCGGGCGTCACGTCTCCGTCGGGTCCGAGGGGCAGCTCGTGGGTGGTGACCAGCCACGGGTTGTCGCTCTCCACCCGCGACGAGAGGTCTCGGCGGTCGAAGACCTGACCGCAGCGGGTGCAGAAGACGCGGCGCATCGTGCCGTGCAGCTCAACGACGCGACGGCTTCCGGCGCGCACATGAAGACCGTCGACGTTCTGCGTGATGACCCCGGTTGCGATCCCGTGCTCTTCGAGCGCGGCGATGGCGCGGTGCCCGGCGTTGGGTTCCGCCGAGGCGAATCTGCGCCAGCCGAGATGCGAGCCGACCCAGTAGCGTCGACGCGCCTCATCGCGTCCGAGAAACTGCTCGACGGTCATCGGGCGTCGTACGGGCGCCCCTTTGCCACGGTAGTCGGGGATGCCGGAGTCGGTTGACACCCCGGCCCCGGTCAGGATCGTCAGGGTGCGCCCGTCAAGAACGCGGAGCGCACGGGAGAGGGCTTCGGGAACGTCCGCGGCAGCGCCGTCGATGAGCGACATGCCCGCCTCCTCTGCTTGCCTCATTCCAGTCTAGGCATCCAGGTTTTCGGGGATGTTTCGTGCTGCTGGGTCGGCACCGCATGAATGAGAGGATCAAGGGATGCAGCGCATCGATGTCCGAGATGCGACGGACCCACGGCTCGAGGATTACCGGGATCTCACCGATGTCACCCTGCGGCGGCGTATCGAACCGGCCGGAGGGCTGTATATCGCCGAATCCGCGAAGGTGATCGCGCGCGCTCTGGCCGCGGGTCATCGGCCGCGTTCGGTCCTCGTGCAGGAGAAGTGGATCGATGACCTCGCTCCGTTGCTGGTGCAGCACCCTGAGGTGCCGGTCTACGTTGTCGAGGCCGATCTCGCGGAGCACCTCACGGGCTACGCCGTGCACCGTGGCGCCCTCGCGGCGATGCACCGGCCAAAGACGCCACCGCTTCGGGACGTGCTGCGGGAGGCGAGGCTCGTCGTCATCCTCGAAGACATCGTGGATCACACCAACGTCGGTGCGATCTTCCGTGCCTGCGCAGGCCTCGGGGCCGATGCGGTGCTCGTCTCGCCGCGCTGTGCCGACCCGCTCTACCGGCGCAGCGTCAGGGTCAGCATGGGAACCGTCTTCCAAGTCCCGTGGACGCGACTGCCCGACTGGGACCAGACGCGCAGCATCCTGCACGAGGAAGGGTTCCAGATCGCGGCACTCGCGCTGCGCGAGGACGCTGTTTCGCTCGATGACTTCGAGCCGGCCTCCCGCGTGGCGCTCATGCTCGGCGCCGAGGGTGACGGGCTCACCCCGAAAGCTCTCGCCGCTGCCGACACCGTCGTGACCATCCCGATGGCTGGAGGTGTCGACTCACTGAACGTCGCCGCGGCCAGCGCCGTCGCGCTGTGGGCGCTCAGGCATCCTCACGCGGCAGAGTGATCGCACCAGTAGTCGCTACCGGAAGCGGCTGCGGACGTTTGGCTGTCAGGTTGTCTCCGGACGACTGATGACGCAGGCGCCGCAGGACCCACGGCACGAGGTGCGTGCGTGCCCAGACCAGATCGCCGGCACGCGCTTCGCGCCACGTGCGGGAAGGGAAGGGATCTGGCTGCATCGGCACGAGATCGTTCGACACGTTCAACGCGCGCAAGACCATCCGTGCCACTTCGTGGTGACCCAGCGCGTTCAGATGGAGTCTGTCGTCATCGAAGAAGCGCGGATCTTGAATCTCTTTGAGAGACCACTGGTCGGCGACGATGCAGTCGTAGCGGTCAGCGATCGCGCGGAGGTTCTCGTTGTAGATGGCGATCTTTCCGCGAAACGCGCGGAAGACCGGGGTGAAGCTCGTGTCGATACCGGTGAAGATCACGACTGTCGCGCCGGTGCTGCTCAGGCGCACGACGGCATCCTCGAAAAGTTGGGAGATCTCGTCGGGATCTGTTCCGGGACGGATGACATCGTTGCCGCCGGCGCAGAACGTGATGAGGTCAGGAGAAAGCTCGAGCGCCGGTTCGACCTGCTCGTCGACGATCTGAGCGATGAGCTTGCCGCGCACGGCAAGATTCGCATAGGCGAAGTTTTCGGACTGGGACCCCAGTACATCGGCGACACGGTCGGCCCAGCCCAGGTGTGACCCGGGGTGCGTCGGATCGGGATCTCCGATGCCCTCCGTGAAGGAGTCGCCGAGCGCCACGAACCGTCGCCAGGGGTGAGGTTCGCTGTTCTCGATGAACGGAGTTCGGTGTTCGTCGGTGGCGGCCATGCTCTGTCCTCCTGGTCGTCTATCGTAGTCGGGCGGTCCGACGAGCGACCGATGTCTGTGGGAGGGGGAGCGTGCACGAGACAGCGCCGGTCCCGGCATCCGATCACCCGCGGGGGAGCTTCGCCGCCGAACACCTGTCGCCGTCCTATCCGCAGCGCGCCCCGTGGGGAACTGCCGGGCGCTTGCGCGCGTGGCAGGCAGAGGCGCTCGATCAGTACTTCGACATGGACGGGCCTGATGGCCCGGGCGGTGGACCTCGCGACTTCCTGGCCGCCGCGACGCCCGGTGCCGGCAAGACGACGTTCGCTCTGCGCCTGGCAACCGAGTTGCTGCGGCGCGGGATCATCGACCGGGTCGTCGTCGTTGCCCCGACCGAGCACCTGAAGACCCAGTGGGCGGATGCCGCGGCGAGGGTATCGCTGCGCCTGGACCCCCATTTCACGAACCGTCACACCCGTCCCGCCCGCCATTACCACGGGGTCGCGGTCACCTACGCGCAGGTAGCCACGAAGGCGTCAGTGCACCAGGGTGTCACGGAGACGGCACGGACGCTCGTGATCCTCGACGAGGTGCACCACGGCGGTGATGCCCTCAGCTGGGGAGACGCGCTCCGTGAGGCTTTCGGACGCGCGACACGACGCCTGCTGCTGTCAGGCACTCCCTTCCGCAGTGACACGGCGCCCATCCCGTTCGTGGAGTACCACCCCACGGCCGAAGGCATCCGCGTGTCTCGTACCGATTACGACTACGGGTATCGGCGCGCCCTCGAAGACGGGGTCGTGCGTCCCGTGCTCTTTCTTGTCTACGCCGGCCACATGCGGTGGCGAACCCGCACCGGCGACGAGATGGAAGCGCAGCTCGGGCAAGACAACACGAAAGACATCACGGCGCAGGCCTGGCGCACAGCTCTTGATCCGGGCGGCGAGTGGATTCCTGCAGTGCTGCGATCGGCCGATCGCCGGCTCACCGAAGTGCGAGAGCACGTTCCGGATGCCGGCGGCCTGGTGATCGCCACGGATCAGACTGCCGCGCGGGCGTACGCACAGATCCTGCAGACGGTGACCGGCGAAGAGCCGACGGTCGTGCTCTCTGACGAGCCCGAGGCATCCGCGCGTATCGAGTCATTCGCCGCCGACACGAGCCGTTGGATGGTCGCGGTTCGCATGGTGTCCGAGGGCGTCGATGTGCCGCGACTGTCAGTCGGTGTTTACGCGACCTCTGCGTCGACACCGCTGTTTTTCGCACAAGCCATCGGTCGTTTTGTTCGGGCCCGACGCCGTGGCGAGACCGCCAGTATCTTTCTTCCGCACGTGCCACCGCTTCTGGCTTTGGCCGGTGAGCTCGAACGTCAGCGTGATCACGCCCTCGATCGGCCCTCCGACGAGGACGGCGAATGGTCGGCTGAAGAGGACCTGATGGCGGCTGCCGAGCGCGAGGATGCAGCATCAGACGCGCTGACCGACGAGTTCGAGTACGCCGCGCTCGGCGCCATCGCTCATTTTGACCGTGTGCTTTTTGACGGCAAGGAGTTCGGACAGCTTGCCACGCCCGGTACACCGGAGGAGGAGGAGTTCCTCGGCCTTCCCGGCTTGCTGGAACCGGAGCACGTGCACGAGCTGCTGATGCAACGGCAGGCGCGGCAAAGCCGCCATCGCCAAGCGCGGGAGGCGCGGGAGCGCGAGCACGGGCCGGAAGCCGAAGCGCACCCATCGCCGCCCCCTGCCCTGCACCGAACGCTCAAAGAGCAGCGCCAACTCCTCAACAGCCTGGTGGGGCTATACGCCCGACAAACGGGGGAGCAGCACGGCCACGTGCATGCGGAGCTTCGCCGCATCTGTGGCGGTCCTGCTGTCTCTCACGCGACTGTTGCTCAGTTGCAGGCCCGCATCGATGTCCTGCGTGCCCGGGTGAGGTCGTAGCTGCAAGGATTCGGTGCTCCAAAATGCTGCGAATCCGCGGATTCCGCGTCGAGGCCGTGGCCGTGTCTCCTAGCCTGGGGAGGACCCAGAAGGAGCCCGATGAGTGCCGAAACGACGGCAAAGGAGCGGCGGAGGTGGGCTCAGTACCTGGTGGATGAGCGCGCCGAGGCGCGCGTGTACCGTGAGCTGGCTGCTCGCCGCACCGGCGAAGAGCGAGCGATCCTGGAAGCCCTCGCCGACGCGGAGCGGCGGCACGAGTCGCACTGGCTCGAACTGCTTGGCGGCGAGCCGACCACGCTTCCACGGCCCCGCCTGTCAACGCGAATGCTGGCATGGATGGCGCGCCACTTCGGATCGATCTTCGTTCTTGCCCTCGCCCAGAACGCCGAGGCCCGTTCTCCTTACGACAGCGATCCGCACGCGACCTCGCAGATGGCTGCCGACGAGAAGATCCACCACGAGGTGGTCCGCGGACTGGCGGCTCGCGGACGACGGCGATTGTCAGGCACGTTCCGTGCTGCGGTCTTCGGTGCTAACGACGGGCTGGTGTCGAACCTCGCTCTGGTCATGGGAATCGGTGCGACCGGCGTCGCCCCGCAGTTCGTGCTGTTCAGCGGAATCGCGGGTCTTCTCGCCGGTGCCCTGTCGATGGGCGCCGGTGAGTTCGTCTCGGTGAGATCCCAGCGTGAACTGCTGGCGGCTACACAGCCGAACGATTACGCCGACGATGTCTTGTCGTTCCTCGATCTGGATGCGAACGAGTTGGCACTGGTGTTCCGCACGCGCGGGATGCCGGAGGACGAGGCGCTTGCCGCCGCGCGCGCGATCATCGGTGATGCGCAGGCGGCGGGCCCTGGTGCGCTTGCTCGCGGTGGTGTCGGCGGCGAGGATGAGGACGACGTCGTCGGAAGTGCGTGGGGTGCCGCGCTATCGAGCTTCCTGTTCTTCGCGTCGGGCGCGATCATTCCGGTGCTGCCGTGGATCTTCGGGCTGTCGGGCTTCGCGGCAGTGGCGGCAGCGCTGGCGCTGGTCGGCGTGGCGCTCCTGGCAACAGGCGCGACCGTCGGGCTGCTGTCCGGTGGCCCGCCGTTGAAGCGCGCGCTTCGGCAGCTTGCGATCGGATTCGGAGCGGCAGCGGTCACCTACGTCCTCGGACTGCTCTTCGGTGTGACCGTCGGTTGACGTGGCATCCGGGGCGTGTTGCGGTGGGCGTCGACGGGAATAGTGCTGACACGTTCACGGTTCGGTGTGACATGAGCGAGTCTTCTGCTGCCCCGATCAAGGTCGACGTCTGGTCCGATGTGCAATGCCCCTGGTGCTACATCGGGAAGCGGCGCTTCGAGAAGGGCGTGGCAGCGTCCGGAGTTCCCGTGGAGATCGAGTATCACTCCTTCGAGCTCGCGCCTGACACACCGGTCGATTACGACGGTTCACCGGTGCAGTATCTCTCCGAGCGCAAGGGAGTCTCGCCCGAACAAGCTGCGCAGATGGTCGAGCGCGTGACGACACTCGCTGCGGGCGAGGGCCTCGCCTACGACTACGACCACATCCACCAGACGAACACCATCAAGGCTCATGAGCTGCTGCACTACGCGAAGGAGCGCGGTCTGCAGGCAGAGATGAAGGAAGCTCTACTGAAGGCATACTTCATCGACGGCGGGCATGTCGGCAGGATTGCGGATCTCGCGGATCTCGCCGCCACCGTCGGGCTCGACCGCGATGACGTCGTGCAGGCACTCGAGGCGGGCCAATACACAGCAGCGGTGAAGGCGGACGTCGCGCAGGCTGCCACGTACGGCATCCAGGGTGTGCCCTTCTACGTCATCGACGGCAAGTACGGCGTGTCGGGTGCACAGGACAGCGCGACCTTCGCTCAAGTTCTTGCGCAGGTCGCATCGGAGCGGACTCCGGCATGACCGGCACGCCCGAGGCTCCCGCGGCCGCGACCCAGCCGTTCACGATGCTCGGCGATGTGGGGGTTGTATGCGAAGGCAACTCCTGCATCATCCCCGGCACCGTCGCCGATGACGTGGTGACCAGCTAGCGAAGCGCGACAAACGAAATCGGGCCCCGTTCGGGACCCGATTTCCTTTGTGCGCGAGGGGGGACTTGTCCCCACCGCCACTCCACACGCCGCTCCGCAGCGTGCGGAGCCTCCGGCGGCGTGGGCCCACCCCCGGGGGCGCTCGCGTCGACCCCTCCCAGACAAACGAAAACGGGTCCCTTTCGGGACCCGTTTTCGTTTGTGCGCGAGGGGGGACTTGAACTGACCTCGACACCCTCGCGCCGCGAAACCGTGTAGGGCGTTCTGCCGCATAAAATCAACGATCTAAGGCATGTGACCTGTGGATAACTCCACCGCGATACCCCGACCTACAGGTTGCTTAGCACTTTCGTTAGCACTTCTGCCGCTGCCTGCCCACAGTCTCGGACGAGTCGGAGTCTTGCGTTCGTGTCTCGTTACGGAGTATTCGTAGCGAGGCGCCGACGCCGCGTGCGATTTCTGGGAGTTTGGGGCCAGCGAACACGACGAGGATGAGTGCGGCGAGGATGAGCAGTTCCGGTGTCTCCAGTCCGCGAAGCATTGGCTCTCCTTCGTTTCAGGTCCGCTGACTTTGGGGATGTACATGTCGGGTGGGGCAGGTGATTGCTCGCCTGCCCCACCCCGGTGTGGTTATGCGCGTTCGAGCTGCTTGGTGAGTTTGTCGCCTTCGATGTCGAGGTCGGGAAGAGTACGGTCGAGCCAGCGGGGGAGCCACCAGGCCTTGTCGCCGAAGATCGCCATGACCGAGGGTACGAGGGTCATGCGGACGAGGAACGCGTCGACGAGGATGCCGAACGCGAGCGCGAATCCGACTTGGGCGATCATGGGTTCGGGATTGAAGATGAACCCGGCGAACACGCTGGTCATGATGATCGCGGCGGCGACCACGACGCGGCTGGCGACCGCGAACCCGCGGGTGACGGATTCGGTGCCGTGGTAGCCATGGACATGAGCTTCCTTCATGGAGGACACGAGGAACACCTCGTAGTCCATCGCGAGCCCGTAAAGCACGCCGGTGATGATAATCGGCAGCAGGCTCAGCACGGGCGCAGTGGCGTCCATCCCGAACACCGGCTGCAGCCAGCCCCACTGGAACACCGCGGTCGTGGCTCCGAAGGTCGCCGCGACCGAAAGGAGGAACCCGAGGGTGGCTTTGATGGGCACGATGATGGAACGGAACACGAGCAGCAGCACGATCAGCGAGAGCCCGACAACGACCCCGATGTAGAGGGGCAGGACATCGGCGAGGCGTTCAGAGACGTCGATCGCGAGGGCTGCGAACCCGGTGATACCGAGATCCACGCCGTAATCGTCCGCGAACTCGGGGGCCAGGTCACGGATGTGGGTGACGAGGTCGGCCGTCTCCTGCGAGGTCGGTGCAGTCTCGGGGACGAGAGAGAACACGGCGGTCGTGCCGTCCTCGTCGAGCCCGCCGAGGGAGACCGCTTCGACGCCGTCGATATCGCTCAGGTCGGTGTACAGAGCGGCGAGTTCCGTCGCGGGGATCGTCTCATCGTCCGGGGAGGTGGCAACGACGACGAGAGGGCCGTTGTATCCCTCACCGAAGGCGTCACTGGTGACCTCGAAGCTGCCACGCTGCGGGGTATCCGGGTTGTAGCTCGCCCCGGACGGGAGGCCGAGGTTCATGTCCAGGACGGGCGCGGCGATCACTCCCGCGATGACGAGTGAGCCGACCGCTGCGACCCACCTGTTCTTCACCAGCAACTTTGACCAGGTGTTCGCGACGCGGTGCGAGGAACCGGCGTCGTGCGCGGTGCCCGCGTTCAACCGTGCCTTGTTCGAGCAGATGCGTTCCCCGATGAACCCGAGGAGAGCGGGAAGAAGGGTGAGGGCGGAGAGCACGGCGATGAGCACCGTGGCCGCAGCGGTGAGTGCCATCGTCGTGAGCAACTGGATCTGTACGACCATGAGCGCGAGGAGCGCGATGATGACCGTGGTGCCGGCGAAGAACACGGCACTGCCGGCGGTGCCGATCGCGCGGGCGGTGGCTTCGGGGGCGGTGAGGCGCTGATCGAGGATGAAACGGCGTTGCCGGTTCACGATGAACAGGGCGTAGTCGATCCCGACCGCCAACCCGAGCATCAATCCGAGCACGGCGGTCAGGGAGTGCATCGGGATGAGGCTGGAGATGGCGAACGCCCCGCCGACACCGACCGCGACACCCGACAGCGCGGACACGAGCGGCAAGCCCGCCGCGACAAGGGAGCCCAGTGTGACGATCAGGACGAGCGCGGCGATGAGCACGCCGACGATCTCGCCGACACCGATCAGTTCAGGGATCTGGATCATCGTCGATGAGGGCAGTACCTCCACGTTCTCACCTTCGAACGCGGACTCGGCGGCCTCGATCGTGTCGTCCACGGTCCCCTCGGGGAGCTCGAACGTCTGCGCGTCAAACACGAACTGGAACAGCGCGGTCTCACCATCGGCAGAAATCACGACACCCGGGACGGGCATCTGCTCCACGACGAGCGGCATGGGCGCATCCGATGCGGGGGTGCCCTCGGCGGCCTGTGCCTGCGCGATCGCGCCGGAAGCCTGCAGCAGCAGACTTTCGGGACCCTTCGCTAGCTCATCGGCCATCACCTCACGGGCATCGATGACGTGCTCCTCGGCGTAGACCTCCTCGACGGCGTCCAGGAGCGCGGCGAGGTTGTCGCCCTCGTCGATGCGCTCCCCGTCAGTGGAGTGCAGGGCGAGGATGCCCTGCCCGCCGGACGCATCGGGGAGCCGGTCGGCGAGATCGTCGATCACTTCCTGCGCGGCCGTCCCGTCAATGCGGATCTCGTTGCTGAGCTTCGGGGGGTTCATCACGATCAGGCCCACGATCGCGGCGATCAGCACCACCCAGATCGCGGTGACCCACCATTTTCCTCGGTACGCGAGCGCACCCCATCGATACAGCAGTGACGACATCCGAGATCCTCTTCTCTTTCCGGGCATGCGTGACCCGTGAGGACCGCGCACGCCGCCTCAACGCGAACAAGTGATAGTGAGCTATCACTTGTGATAGTCTGGTATCACATTGCGAGGTTGTCAAACTGACACGGGAGGAGCGGACGATGAATGCGGGTGTTATACGGGTGGATGCGGCGGCGAGCATGGCGAAGATTCTCGGCGCCGCGCGGCGGGTGTTCTCCCTCGGCGACGGGTCTGGAACCTTGAATCGGATCGCGAAAGAGGCCGGGGTGGGGATCGCGACCTTGTATCGGCATTTCCCGAACCGGGAGGCGCTGGCTCTCGCGGTCTACGACGAGGTGTTCGCGGCCGAGGTGCAGCCGATCTTCGATGAGTTCGAGAAGACGGACGCGCCCCGCGATGTGCTACTCGAACTCGGGGAACGTCTTCTGGCTGTGCTGGACCGCGAACGGGGCCTGGTGCGCTCGCTCGCAAACCTGGCCGAAGCGACCCGGGAGTTGATGGGCCGCAACACGGATGCGATCGAGCAGGCCGTGCGGCGCGCACAGGCAGTAGGGACATTGCGGGCAGATATTACCCCGGAGGATATCCCGAACCTGATGACGATGATCGCGGCCGGGTTCGGGCCCATCCCCGTGGGTCCGCACCGTCGCCGTTACCTCAGCCTGCTACTGGACAGTCTGAACCCCGCCCAGGCCCACCGGCTGCCCGCCATCTGACCCCATGAACCCTAGAAGAAGGATGATGTGATGCGATCCGTAAGGGACGAGCCCGGCTCTGTGCGGCCGATCGTGGGACTTGCGCTCGGTGGTGGCGGTGCGCTGGGGGCTGCGCATGTCGGTGTGTTGCGCGCGGTGCATGAACACGGCATTCACCTGAAAGTCATCGCTGGAACCAGCGCCGGCGCACTCGTCGGTGCCGCATACGCCGCGGGTCTTCCGCTGGCGAAGATCGATCAGAACGTAAGGGATGCAGACTGGTCCGTGTTCGGACGCCTCCGCCCCAGCCCACGCTTCGGCCTCCTCGACAGCGCTGCTCTGCTGGATACGATCGACCGCCTCGGTGGGGAGCCATTGATAGAGGACATGCCGCGCCGGTTCGCCGCGGTCGCCACCGACCTCCGCACCCGGGAAGGAGTGATCCTCGACCGGGGCCGCCTCGGACCCGCTTTACGAGCGAGTATCGCCGTGCCGGGGGTGTTCTCACCCATCGTGATCGGCGACAGAGTACTCATTGACGGTGGTCTCGCCGCGAACCTGCCCATCGAGGCGGCACAGCACCTCGGCGCGACGTTCACGATCGCTGTCCGGTTGCGACCAGAGTGGGAGTACGTGCCCGTCGTCCGCTCCGCGGACGCGATCGCGGAACTGGAGACTCGCTCCGATGTGCTCGTGATCCGCCCAGACCTTGCCGGTCTCTCGCAGTGGTCGAGAAACGATGTGCCGCGCATCATCGACGCTGGATATCGTGCCGCGCACGATGCGCTCCAGGATTGGAGGGTCACGCAACGCCATGCCGCCTAAGACTGGTCCCTTCACCGACACCCGAGCGACCATCCTGATCGGTGCCGACACGTTCTTCCCCGATGTCAACGGGGCCTCTCGGTTCACTCAAGACCATGCGGTACGCCTCGCCCGCCGAGGCCACGATGTTCACGTCGTCGCCCCCGCCACGAACACGCGGTCCCTCTCTCGGACGGAAGTATTCGACGGGCAATGGATCACCGTGCACCGGCTCCGGAGTGTGAAGTGGCCGCTCCACGACTGGCTGCGCGTCACTCCGCCCTGGGAGGTGCGGACCCAGGCCCGCCAGATTCTCCTGAATGTCGCACCTGCGGTAGTGCACATACAGTCCTTCATCGACATCGGCCGGGGCCTTGCCTACGAAGCTCACAAACTCGGGGTGCCCATCGTAGCCACTAACCACGTCATGCCCGACAACATCGTCGAATTCAGTGGCCTTCCCGAACGCCTCCATCCCAGACTAATCAAGTACGGTTGGAACCTCGCCACGAAGGTCTATTCCAAGGCAGATATCGTCACCAGCCCCACTGCGATCGCTGCGAGATACCTCGAAGCACAGACATCACTCCTGGATGTGATCCCCGTCTCCTGCGGTATCGACGTCGACCGCTTCACCCCGAAGCAGACACGACCCGTCGAGAACCGGGTGCTGTTTGTCGGTCGTCTCGACCCAGAAAAGAACCTCGCCACACTCCTGACCGCGTTCAACTTCATCTCGGCAGAGTTCCACGCACACCTGGACATCGTTGGTAGCGGTTCAGAACGCTCCCGCCTCCAAGAACACGCACAAGCCCTCGGCATCACAGATAGGGTCACCTTCCACGGTTACGTCGGTGATGATCAACTCACCGACATACACCGCCGGGCAACCGTGTTTGTCATGCCGTCCACCGCCGAACTGCAATCCATCGCGACCCTCGAAGCTATGGCCTCGGGAACCCCCGTCATCCTCGCTGACGCAATGGCCCTCCCACATCTCGTCACCTCCGGGCGCGAGGGATACCTCGTACACCCACGAAACGCTCGCGAGTTCGCCGACCGCATCGAACGCCTCCTGCGCCTCGAACCCGAAATGTACATGCGGATGAGCGAGGCCGCCCTCGCGACCGCCCGCACCCACGACGCTCTCACCGTTACCGCGCAGTATGAACAGCTCTACCGCCAAACCTGGACCCCTGCGGCATGAACGAGCACGAGCCCGCACCGATCCAGTTCCTCACCCCACAAGGGCGATACCAACCAAACGCGGTCGCGAAACCGTATGCGACAGACGCCGAGGCGCTCAGCACCGACGATCTCCTACTGTTCTACCGGGAGATGACGCTCACCCGTCGGCTCGACGACGCATCCACTGCGCTCCAACGACAAGGTGAGCTCGCACTGTGGATCCCCTCCTACGGTCAAGAAGCCGCGCAAACCGGATCCGCACACGCACTGAGCCCCCTCGATACGGTCTTCCCTTCCTACCGGGAACATGGCGTCGCACTCGCGCGCGGCATCGACTTCGTCGACATCCTCGCCGTGCTCCGCGGCAACACCTTCCGCGGCTGGGACCCCGAACAAACCCGGTTCCGGCTCTACACCATCGTGCTCGCCGCCCAAGCTCTCCACGCCACCGGGTACGCGATGGGCATCAGTCTCGACCAGCGAGCCGGACGGAAGCCCGAAGGCGAAGAAGCCGTGATCGTTTACATCGGTGACGGTGCCATGTCCGAAGGAGACGCCAGCGAAGCACTCATCTTCGCCCGCACCTACAACGCACCCGTACTGTTCTTCGTTCAGAACAACCAGTACGCGATCTCCACCCCCTCGGCCACGCAAACCGCCGTGTCCTACGCCAACCGTGCAGAAGGATTCGGGATACCCGGATACCGCATCGACGGCAACGACGTGATCGCCAGCTATACCATCACCAAACACGTCATGGACCAAGTGCGCAACGGTACCGGCCCGGCCCTCATCGAAGCAGTCACCTACCGCCTCGGCCCACACACCTCCTCCGACGACCCCACCAAATACCGCAGCGCAGAAGAACACGAGCACTGGCAGAAACGCGACCCCATCCCGCGCCTACGCACCCACCTGCAAGACCAAGGGACCACTGACGAAGTCCTCGACCGGATCGACGCAGACAACAACACTCGCGCCATCGATGTCCGTCAACGACTCCTCAGCCTGCCGAACCCTCACCCCACGGACATGTTCGACCATGTCTACAGCGACCCCCACCCCACCACCACAGAACAACGAGACTGGCTTACACGCTACGAAGCATCATTCGAATCGTGATGGTGGCGAACGCCCCAACTGCCTGGCACGGAACATGACTTATAGCACCGAACTCGCGTCCGAAGAACATCCGCGACGTCATTCACAACACCTGCACCACAGACCCGCCTAGCGAGTATCGGCGCACCGTCCGCATGCACGGAGGGTGCGCGTCCGCAACGTCGTCTACGGCATCGGTAAAGACCATGGCGGCGAGGTGCTGCACATCATGGTCGACGAGGGCACCGCGACGTTCTGAAGCACCCACACAGGGGAACTTATCGCCGAGCATCCCATCCCCGAACCCGGCGTCAAGCACGTCGGCTTCGTCCGCTCCAACCGCAAGCCCCCGACATTCGAGCCCACCCACCCAGACTCCCAAGTGTCACCAATGTCCTGAGACATCACACCCTCCTCCGAATGAACGTATGCTACCATGGTAGATATCATAGTTTCCGTAGTAGAAATCATAGGCGGTGAGTCTCATGCATGGCGGTGTGATCCTGTTCCGGGGAACCGGGGCCGACGCGCGCCGCTATGTCGAGGCCGACCGCTCTCGCGCCGATGACTACTACTTCGGCGCTGACACATCCGTAGCGCAGTTCACCGCGCTCGACGGCGACGGGAACGTGACCGCAGCTCTGGGTCTTGACCCCGAGGCGTATGCAGGCTGGGTGGACTGGATCAATCCGCTCACCGAGGAGTCGATGGGCAGGCCACGTCTGCCGGGCGAGGGGAGGCAGGGCTCACCACGGTTCGCGGAGATGGTCGTGAACGCCCCGAAATCGCTGTCGATCGCCGCAGCTCTCCACCCGGAAGTCTCCGACGCTCTCGACCGGGCGCAGCAGGACGCCGTGAGCGAGATTCAACGGTGGCTCGCTCAGCACTCCGTGACCCGTGTGGGGCCGCGCGGCAAGCAGGAAGTTGTGCCCGTCTCGCAGTTGCAGACGGTGGCGGTGTCGCACCGCACGAGCCGGGCTGGTGATCCGCACCGGCATATTCACTTCCAGATCGGCACCCGCGTCTGGGCGGCCGGAAAGTGGCGTGCGCTGGACACCGCGGCACTGTTCCGGCAACAGGGCGCGATCCGTGCCCTCGGCACCGCCGTCATCGCCGCGCACCCGGAGCTTACGGAGGTGCTGGATCGGCACAGCCTGACGCTTGATCCAGTGTCGGGTGAGGTGGTCGAGCTCGAGCGGTTCAACGGTGTGATGAGCAAGCGCGGCGAGCAAGTACGCCGACACCTGGAACGGCTCGAAGCGGAATGGGAGGCGGCGCATACAGGCGAGGCGATGGGGCCGGTCGTCTCCGCGCGTCTCGCGGCGAAAGCGTGGGCGTACGAGCGGCCCGCGAAGAAGCCCACCACACTCAGCGAAGAACAAGCCTGGGTGACCGAGTTGCGGGAGGCCGGCTACGACCCCGACACGTTGCGCCGACCCGCGCACCGTGCGCCGGCGTCGCTCGATGACCTCTCGGTGCAGACCGTTGCAAACCGGGCGCTGGATCGCTGCGCCGCCGGTAGTTCGGCGTGGACGCGGCATACGGTGCAGGAGCACGCGACCCGGATCATGACCGAGTATGGCGTGCAGGCTGCACCGGCCGAGATACGCGAGTTCGTGCAGGTTGCAACACTGTTGGCGATGGAGGATTGCTTCTCGATCCTCCCGTCCGGCGCACCGGCCCCGGAGCATGTGGCGCATCTCACGTCGCTCAGGGTGGTGCAGGCGGAGACGGAGCTGCGCGACCTGATCGCCGCGCGCCTCCTGCAACAAGATCCTGGGCACCCGGACGTGCGCAAGGCGGCGCGCAAGCGCGGCCTGGACGCCGGGCAGGAGCGCGCCGCCGCCGCGGTCGCATCGACCGACTCGCTCGTGGTTGTGGAAGGTGCAGCGGGGAGTGGGAAGACGACGATGCTCGGCGTTGCAATCGAAGTCGCTACACGACAGGGGCGGGCGTCGCGGGTGGTTGCGCCGACGTTGCGCGCCGCACAGGTCGCACACGACGAACTCGGCGTGCCCGCAACATCGGTTGCGGCGCTCGTGCACGCGCACGGTTGGCGATGGAACAGCGACGGCGTATGGACGCGCCTCGCACCCGGCGACACCGACCCCGAAACCGGACGCACCTACCGCGGCCCGGCAGAGGGCGCACGGCTGGTACGGGGTGAGCGGGTGATCGTGGACGAGGCCGGGATGCTCGACCAAGACACCGCAATCGCGTTGCTCACCGTCACCTCAGAGGCGGGCGCGACCGTCGCGCTCGTCGGTGACCGGGCGCAGCTCGCCGCAGTCGGGCGCGGCGGGGTGCTCGATATGGCCGCACAGCTCCGAGGACGCACGTTCGACATGGCCGAGGCGCATCGCTTCACCGACCCCGCTTACGCCGAGGTCACGGTGCGGATGCGCGACAGGCGCGACCCTGGCGAGGTGTTCGATCGGCTCACCGCGCTCGGCCTTGTGCGCCTACACGCGAGCGACGAGGAGGTGCGCGAGCACATCGCCGGACACCGCCGGGAGGGAGAGGCGGTCACGGTCACGTCCAACGACGAGGCCCGCGCTGTCAACGCGCGTATCCGTGACGAGCGCGCGGCGCGCGGCGAGGTCGACGGCCACCGCACTGCGACCGGCAGCGACGGCCTCCCCATCGGGGTCGGGGACGTGATCCAGACGCGCAAGAACAACACCGGCATTGGTGTGGCGAACCGGCAGAACTGGATCGTGCAACACGTCGAGCAGGACGGCACGCTCAGAGTGCGCGAGGCGGGGAACGGGCGGAAGCGGCAGCGCACCGTGCTCCTACCCGCCGAGTACGTGGCAGAGCACGCGCACCTGTCATACGCGGCAACTGCCTACGGGGCGCAGGGCGCAACCGTCACCGGGTCGCACACGATCCTCACCGACGCGACCAGCGCCGCGGGGGTCTATGTCGGCATGACCCGGGGCAGGGAAGAGAACCTGTTGCACGTCGTCGCCGAGAGCCAGGAGCAGGCGCGGGAGCAGTTCGTCGCGGCGATGGAACGCGACCGCGCCGACCGCGGCCTCACCGACGCGACCGAACGCGCAGCGGACGCCGTGCGGGGGCTCGTGGAGGATGGGCCGGTGCGTCTCGTACAGACCGAGCGGGCACGCCTCACCCAGGTCATCGAACGCGCGGAACAGCACGCGGCCGTGTTCGAGGACGCCGCCGCGCGATTCGTCGCGCAGAAGCAAGCGCAGCACGTCGAGGCCGAGGAGCACGCCGCGCGTGTGACCCACGCGAAGGAGACTGCCGAGCACACCCGCCACACGGTCACCACAGAGGTGGAGACGCGAGCACGCACCGACGGGCAAGAACTCGTAGAAGCTCGCGCGCGCCTCCACGCCGCGCGCGATGAGGCGCGGGCGGCAAGATTCGGGCGCAGGCGCGCCGCCGCCCGGAACATAGACACCGCGGCGGAGTCGGTCGAGAAGATCGAGGAGCGCGTCACCCAGACCTGGGGCACCGCGCCCTCTTTCTTGCGGCCCGCCACCGAGTGGGCGCAGACGATCGCAACGCAACGGGCCGCCGCCCATCCCGAGGTGCGGGCGGCTGAACAGGCCCTCAGCGACACCGAGGCCGCGAAGCAGCAGGCGGCCCAGCGGCAGGCCGTCGAGCGGGAGCGTCTCACCGTCCAGTTGTACGGGGCGGAGCAGGCGCGGCAGATGCGGGGCACGTTCCGAATCCCCAACCCCAGAGCAGACGCCGAGCACGCCAGACGGCGCGCGGCCGAAGCGCGGCGGGTCATTGCGGAGCTGGACGCGCGCCCTGTCGCGGAGGCCGCCGAATGGCTCACCCAGCGACGCGAGCAGCAACGAGCCGAACGCGAAGCCCTGCAAGCCCGTCAGGAAGCCCTCACGCGCCGCAACGACGGGCTGACGAGAACCGGCCCGGATCAGCGGCGAGAAAGCCCGGGGCGCAGCTTGTGATCTGGTCTGGTGAGGCTACAGAGACAGCCCGCCGTGGGGCGTTGGGGGTTCCGGGCGGCGTGTCTCCGTACTGAACGGCTCCGGGGTCGGGTGAGTACGTCGGCGGCGGGCTGCGTCGAGTTCGCGATCCAGCGCGTCCGGTATCCGGGAGATGCCCCGTGCTTGGAAGCTGCGCACCTGCTCGGCCGTCAATGCCTCCGCAGGTGGCCTGCCTGCGTCGAGCCGGTGGAGGTTCGGTCGGATCAGCGCGTCGATGCCTGTGTGGTCTTCCACGATGGCGAGGGTGCGGGCGTGGGCGAACACGTCGCCGGGAATCTGCGACCAGTCGATGACCCATCCGGCGTCGCGGGCGAGCTGGTTGAACATGATGTGCTGGCTGCGGGTGTTCACGTCGCGGAACGGGTGGATCGCCGTCGTCTCACCCCACGCCCATGCCAGCTGATCGGAGAACGCATCCGCGTCCAGTCCGCGGAGGTGGTCGCGGGCGGCGAGTTCGCCGAAGACGCGCTCGGCCTCGGGCACGATGAACGGCGGGCGGCAGTGCGCGATGCCCGTGCCGCCGGGGTGCGTGTCGGTGTCGCGGATGTCGCCGCCCCAGACATACAGGTCGTGCGTCAGATGCCGGTGGATGGCCTGCAAGTGTGGGAGGTCGTATCGGCCGGGGATCGGGTGTTCGGTGAGTTCGACCATGCGCTGATGGATCGCGGCCGTCTCGACGGCTTTCCATCGGTCGTAGTCGGTGATGCCGAGTTTGTTGATCAGAACCAGGCTGTTCGGGTAGCTGTAGCGGTCGGGCACTGGTGCTCCTGCCCGGACGGGTTACTTCTCGGGGAAGCGGTCAAGCGTCGCCGCGATCGCCTCGCGCACTGCCTCGTCCGCGGACAGCTCGCCGCGCACCTGGCGGCGGGCGATCTCCCGATCCGTCTCAGAAACGACGGCACCGGCCGTGACCTGCCCGGCTTCGACCTCCGCGAGCACGCGCCGGACATGAGCCTCGGATACCGGAGTCTTGAGAGCCATGCGGGTGCCTCCTTGTGGTTGGCGTTCTGGGGCTAGTTTACGTCGCTCCTCCGACATTCACCGGGAAGCCGGACACGGGGGTGCCGAATCGGCACCGCCGTATCCGAGTGTCAGGACTCGCCGGTATCGGTCACGGCATCGGCGAAGAGGGCGAGGAACTTCTCGCGCGGGATCACGATGCGCCGCCCGAGCTTGACATGCGGGATCGTGCCCTCGTTGATGCTCGTGGTGATCGTGCGGGGATCGACGCCGAGGGCTTCGGCGGCTTCCTTGCGGGTGATGACCAGGCTGCGCCGCTTGCGGAGGTCGTCCATGTCGAGGGTGCTCTGCCGCATGTCGCACCATCCGTTCGTGTCAGCGCCGAGAAATGTGGTTCATCCCACCGTAGAGAATCGCACTTGCGCTGTCAAGCATTGCGTTGTAGTTTTCTACTATGGAAACCGAGAGGGTGCGGGGCAACCCCGCAGGCATCACGAACACGCACGTCGCGCAGAACATCCGCGCGGCACGTCAAGCAATCGGGATGGACTTGCGCACCATGTCCGACGGGCTGAAAGCCGCTGGGCGCAAGCTCTCCACTTCGGGCATCAGCAAGCTGGAGGCCGGGGATCGCCGCGTGGACGTGGACGACCTGACCGTGATCGCCTACCTGCTCCGCACTACCCCTGCCGCACTCCTGACGCCCCCGGACGAGCAGACGACGCTGACCGGGGTGCCGGAGGGGTATGAGCCGGAAGAGATCGACAGGTGGATGCGCGGGGAACTCGTCCTCACCGACGAGGGGCTGTTCAACTACTGGCAGCAGGAATGGGTGATCTGCACCGACCGCATCCATCACCTCGAAACCACCCTCGCAGGCATGACCGCCCCAAGCCCGGACGCCCCCGAGAAGCCCAGCGCGCACCCGAAGACCATCGCCGCCTACCAGGAACGCTTGGAGGCGGCGCGGGCACGCGCGCGCGTGATCCAGGAGCGGGGCGTGCAGCTCGACCCGGAGGGGCGCGTGTTCAACGCCGCCGACTACGCCGAGAACTACGCCGACAGCCACCGGCCTGGCAAGACCACGGCAAGGAGCACCCTGTCATGACAAAGAAACAGCACGCCGACACAGGCGGCGAGGGTGAGAAGCAGCAGCGGCGTTCCCGTTCGCGGCAGCCAGGCTCTATCCAGGCCTACGACACCGACGCAGGGAAGCGGTGGCGGTTCCAGATCTACGTCCTGAAAGACCCCGAGTACCCCGAGATGGGATCGCGCAGGCTCACCCGCTCCGGGTTCACCAGCACCGACGAGGCCAACGACGCCTTGCAGGAGGCGTTGAAGCAGCGGAAGCAGAACGAGAAGTTCGGCAACAAAGTCCCGACCGTGGGCACCTATGCGGACGAATGGGTGGCGGGGCTCAAACTCGCAGCCTCCACGATCACGGGGTACAAGAAGATCATCCGCAACCACATCCGCCCCCAGCTCGGCGCGATCCGGCTCGACAAGCTCACCGCCACGAGGATCGCCCGCCACTACCGCGACCTCGAAGACCACGGCCGCAACGACGAATACGGCAAAGGACAGCCGCTCTCGGCCAACTCGGTTCACAAGGTGCACGTCGTGCTCGGGGCGATCCTCGACGCCGCGATCGACGACGGGCACCTGACCGTGAACCCGGCGAAGAAGAAGCGCACCGTGAAGCCCCCGAAGTCCAGCGAGGTGCGGGCGCAGAAACCCGAGATCGCGACATGGACAGCCGAGCAGTTGCAGACCTTCCTCACCTGGAACCGCGACACGCTCGAAGACGAGCTGTTCCCGCTGTGGCGACTCATCGCCTACACCGGCATGCGCCGCTCCGAAGCCCTCGCCCTGAAATGGTCGGACATCAACACCAAGACGATGCGCGTCAGCATCCGCCGCGCCGTCGATACCGACGACTGGACGAAGACGAAGACCACCAAGACCGGGCAAGCCCGCGTCATCGACATCGACGCCGAAACTCTCAAGGTGCTCGCCTCGTTCAAGGTGGCACGCGCCGAGGTGTCGTTCGAGCTTGCGAAAGCTGACGCCTACATCTTCGGCGACGACGACGGGAAGCTCCGCTCCCCCGACGCGATGACCAGCCGATGGGATCGCCGCCTCCAGTGGGCCACCGCGACGTTCGACTCCCTGCACCGCGTCACGATCAAAGGGCTACGTCACACCCACGCGACCCTGCTGCTCGAACTCGGAGAACACCCCAAGGTCGTACAAGAACGACTCGGACACTCAACGATCACCACGACGATGAACATCTACTCCCACGTCACCCCGACCATGCAGAGGTCGGCAGTTGACCGTTTCGCGGCCCATCTCGGCAAGGCTTAGCACTTTTTCTAGCACTTCCGACGAAAACGACCCCCAACCTGGAACATAAAATCCCAGGTCAGGGGCCATTTCATTCGCGTGCGCGAGGGGGGACTTGAACCCCCACGCCCTATACGGGCACTAGCACCTCAAGCTAGCGCGTCTACCTATTCCGCCACCCGCGCAGAGTGGTGTTGGTCTTGCAACCGAAGATCGACATTATCACGACAACGGCGCCGCCGATAATCGCTGACGGACTCTGCTCGAAACATTCGCGTCGCCTGAGGGCGGTAGGTTGGTGGCCGTGTCGCAAACCGAATCGGAGCTCCCCGAAGTCGTCGTCGTCGCGAGGGATCTCATCCGTTTCGACACCACGAACTGGGGTGGCGGACATGCCCGGGGTGAACGCGAAGCTGCAGAATACGTGGCCGACTACCTTCGCAAGCTCGACCTGACTCCGGAGATCTACGAGCCGATTGAACGGCGTACGAACGTCGGCGTGCGAATCCCCGGCGTCAACCGCGACAAGCCCGCACTCGTGGTGCACGGTCATCTCGACGTCGTCCCAGCGGTGGCTGAGGATTGGTCAGTCGATCCGTTCGCGGGAGAGATTCGCGACGGCATGCTGTGGGGACGCGGCGCTGTCGATATGAAGGACATGGACGCCATGATCCTGACCTCCGTTGGCGACATCCTGCGCAGCGGGCGTCAGCCAGCGCGCGACCTCGTGGTCACGTTCTTCGCTGACGAAGAGAACGGCGGCGGCGAGGGATCCGCTCTGGTCGTTCGTGACCGTCCCGAGTGGTTCGCCGGCGCAACCGAAGCCATCAGCGAGGTGGGCGGGTACTCGATCGACCTTGCTGGACGCCGCGCCTATCTCCTGCAAGTCGGCGAGAAGGCTCTCGTCTGGATCCGCCTCGTCGCGCGGGGCCGGGCCGCGCACGGCAGCGCATTCCACGAGGACAACGCCGTCACCCGTCTCGCCGAAGCCGTCGCCGCGCTCGGGCGAACGGCGTGGCCGGTGGAGCTAACCGCGACGACGGAGCGGCTGACGCAGCGGATCGCCGAACTAACCGGGCAGCCCTCCGATGACCCGGATGCCGTAGCCGCGGCAGCCGGACCGGCTTCGCGATTCCTGCGCTCGACCATCCGTACGACCAGCAACCCGACGGCGCTCACCGCCGGATACAAGCACAATGTCATTCCCGACCGCGCCGAAGCGCTGATCGACGTGCGCACGCTTCCGGACGGCGAAGACGGCGCCCTTCGTGCCATCCAGAACATCGTCGGATCAGACATCGAGATCGAGGTCGTTCACCGCGACATCGGTCTCGAGGTCCCGTTCGAGGGCGAACTCGTGGATGCCATGGTCGCTGCCCTCGGGCGACACGACCCGGGTGTCCCCGTGCTCCCGTATTTGATGAGCGGTGGCACCGACAACAAGGCACTGGCGGCTCTTGGCATCCGTGGTTACGGGTTTGCGCCGCTGCGGTTGCCTGCTGACCTTGACTTCACCGGTATGTTCCACGGCGTTGACGAGCGGGTCCCGCTCGACTCGCTCGTCTTCGGTCAGCGCGTGTTGACCGACCTGCTGCTGTCGTACTGAGTCGGAAGGCATCCATGCTGCTGGAAGCAATCATCCTCGGCCTTGTTCAGGGACTTACAGAGTTCCTGCCGGTCTCATCGAGTGCTCACCTGCGCATCCTCGGGGAATTCCTCCCGAGTGCGCAGGACCCCGGTGCCGCCTTCACCGCGATCACCCAGATCGGTACCGAGGCGGCAGTCGTGGTGTTCTTCTGGCGCGACATCGTCCGGATTGTCTCGCGATGGTCACTCGCTCTCGTACGCAAGGTGCCGCGGAACGACCCGGACGCCCGCATGGGCTGGTTGATCATCATCGGGTCGGTGCCGATCGTCGTGCTGGGTCTGCTTTTCCAGGATCAAATCGAGACGACCCTGCGATCGCTGTGGCTGGTCGCCGGGATGCTGATCTTCTTCGGTGTGCTGCTGGGCATCGCCGACCTTGTGGGTGCGAAGCGTCGAAAGCTCGACCAGCTCACCCTGGGGCATGGCATCATCTTCGGGTTCGCGCAGGCTCTTGCGCTGATTCCCGGGGTGTCGCGTTCGGGAGGCACGATAACGGCGGGGCTGTTCCTCGGCTATGAGCGCGCGGCTGCCGCCCGCTACGCGTTCCTGCTGGCGATTCCCGCGGTCTTCGGGAGTGGCTTCTATCAGGTGGCCAAGAGCTGGGACGAGCAGGGGCCGTTCACCCCGATCGAGACCGCCGCCGCCACCGGTGTGGCGTTCGTCGTCGCACTCGGTGTTATCGCATTCTTCATGAGCTGGATCTCCAAGCGCAGCTTCCTGCCGTTCGTGGTCTACCGGGTAGCTCTCGGTGCGGTCCTGCTCGTGCTGCTGAGCATGGGCATCATCCAGCCCTACTGAGTCGACGGCTCCAGCCGAAAGATGTCAGGGTTTGCGAGGCTCGTCGCGTCCACCGCGACCGGGTCCATCGCCGCGGCGACGCAGGTACTTCTCGAACTCCTGCGCGATCGCGTCTCCGGATGCCTCCGGTGAGTCCCAGGTGTCTCGCGTGCGCTCGAGCTGGTGGATGTACTCCGTCATTTCTTCGTCATCCGCTGCCGCCGCATCGATCGATGCTTCCCACGTGCGTGCCTGCGTCGGCAAATCTCCCCGATCGACCTTCGCGCCGGTGATGTCTTCGAGCCGATCGAGCAGCGCCAGGCTCGCCTTAGGTGAGGGAGTGTGCCCGGCGACGTAGTGCGGCACGCTCGCCCACAATTGCGCTGACGGGATGCCGGCGGCTGTGGCAACGTGCGAGATCACGCTCAGAATGCCGACGGGTCCTTCGTAGGAGCTGCGCTCAAGTCCGAAGGCTGCCCTCACCGGCTCGCTCTCGCTACCCGCGAAGACGGAGATCGGGCGAGTGTGCGGAACGTCCGACATCATCGACCCCATCGATACAAAGCCGGTGATGTCTTCGCGCAGGGCAACATCGACGAGTTCGGAGGCGAAAGCCTGCCATGCTCGCGCAGGCTCGACTCCCGTGAGAAGCCAGAGTTGCGTTCCACGTGTTGCCCGGGTCGGCCTGAGGATGGTCGTCTCGGGCCACGTGAGTTCCCGCGCGCCATCCGCCGTCGTACGAATCTGCGGACGCGTGTACTGGTAGTCGAAGTACAGTTCGGGGTCGACCGAGTAGACAGTCTCGTAGCCGCCGGAGTCGCGCAGATGAGCTACCGCGGAGGACGCTGCCTCACCTGCGTCGTTCCAGCCGTCGAATGCGGCGACGAGAACCCTGCGTCCCAGTCCCTCCACGTGACCTCCTCAGGTGGCGATCCATCCAGAATAGGACGCTGCCGTCAGCCGAGTGCGAGAAACGTCGAGGTCGTGGGGACCTGGGCGTGGGTGATCGCCAGTGGGGCCGTCGGTAGCATGGTTCGGTGACTGCACCATCCGCCCTCTCCGCTGTTCTCTGGGACATGGACGGCACGCTCGTCGACACCGAACCGTACTGGATCGCCGCGGAGACGCCGCTTGTCGAAAGCTACGGTGGCACCTGGACCCACGAGAAGGCGTTGTCGCTGGTCGGGCTCGCTCTCGAGGATTCCGCGCGCATCCTGCAGGGGGAGGGAGTGCGTATGTCGAGCCACGACATCATCGATCACCTCACCACTGAGGTGATGCGCAGCATTTCTCGGGACGGGGTTCCGTTCCGCCCGGGCGCGAGAGAACTTCTTGCCGACCTCAAGGATGCCGGTGTGAAGACCGCCCTGGTGACGATGTCGATGCGACGGATGGCTACCCATATCGCCGAGCTCATCGATTTCGACGCCTTCGACATCGTGATTGCAGGGGATGACGTCACTCGCCCGAAGCCGTATCCGGATCCGTATCTTCAGGCGTGCGCGTCGCTGGGCGTAGACCCCGTCGACACACTGGCCATTGAGGATTCGCCGAACGGGTTGCGCTCTGCTGTAGCGGCAGGGTCGGTTGTCCTGGGCGTTCCAGCCATGGTCTCGCTCGAGGGAGCGGGTGCCCACGCGGTGTGGCCCACGCTTCACGGCGTGAGTGCCTCCGACCTCGGTGAGCTTCACCGGGCACATCGAAAGGTCGGTGCCGCATGAGCACGACACCCCGTCTGTCCGGTCCCTTCCGCGTTGGCGATCGCGTCCAACTCACCGGCCCGAAGAACCGGCTTCACACGATCACGCTTCGCGAAGGTGGGGAACTCCACACGCATCATGGAGTCCTGCCGCACTCGACCCTGATCGGCATCCCCGATGGATCGGTCGTGGTCAACAGTGCGGGTCACGAGTATCTGGCACTTCGCCCGCTGCTGCGTGATTTCGTCATGTCGATGCCGCGGGGGGCAGCGATCGTGTATCCGAAGGATGCAGCGCAGATCCTCTCCGAGGCTGACGTGTTCCCAGGCGCTGTCGTCGTGGAAGCCGGCGTTGGCTCCGGTGCACTCTCCCTCTGGCTGCTGCGCGCGATCGGTGACGCCGGCCGTCTCGTCTCGTTCGAACGACGGCCGGAGTTTGCCGAGGTCGCCCAGGCCAACGTCGAGACGTTCCTCGGTCACCGCCCCGCATCCTGGGAGGTGCGCGTCGGCGACCTCGCGACCGAGCTTCCGACAGCTGTCGAGCCCGGAACGGTCGACCGCGTCATCCTCGACATGCTCGCGCCATGGGAGTGCATCGACGCGGTAGCCGAGGCCCTGACCCCGGGAGGGGTGGTCCTTTGCTATGTCGCTACCGCGACCCAGCTCAGTCGCGTCGCCGAGTACATCCGCAACACCGGTTTGTTCACCGAACCCGATGCGAACGAGACGATGGTCCGCGGCTGGCATGTTGAGGGTCTCGCCGTGCGCCCCGACCACCGAATGGTCGCTCACACGGGCTTCCTGCTGTGGGCGCGCCGCCTTGCGCCGGGTGCTGTCGCCCCCGAGCAGAAGCGGCGAGCCTCGAAGAGCAGCTACGGCGATGAGGATGTCGAGCTGTGGACTCCCGGCGCCGTGGGGGACCGTCAGATCACCGACAAGAACCTGCGGAAGCGAGTTCGCGAGGCGCAGCGCGCGGCCGACGGTGCGCGCCACGCTGCTGCCGGCGCGGCCCCTGCGGCGGCTGCCGAAACGGTAGAGCCCGACCGCCTAGACTGATCCGGTGCGAAAGACACCCGCCTTCCTCGCGACCCTCGGACTGACTGCTGCCGCGCTCGTCGGCTGCTCGGCAAGCCCGTCTGACGGGTGCGCGCGGGTCACCGACACCGATCCCGCCGTGACCGATCTCGTCAGCGTCACCGGCGACTTCGGTGCGGCCCCCGACGTCGAGGTGTATACGCCGTTCCAAGTGGATGAGTTGGCGTGGACCGACCTCACCGAGGGCGAGGGCACCCCAATCTCCACGCCCAACCAGATGGTCATCCTCGACATGGTGGTCCTCAACGGTCAGACCGGTGAGCCGGCCGTCGCCACCTCCTACGACGTGACGCTCGAGAACGTTTTCTCGATGTCGCGGTGGATCGACACCCTGCCAGGGCTTGAGGATTCTCTTCACTGCGCGCAGGAAGGGGACCGCGTCGTTGTCGCCCTACCGGCAGATGCGATCAACCCGGCTGCCGCGACGCAGATCGGGCTCGAGGAGGGCAGTTCCGCGGTCGCCGTCGTCGACGTTCGGAAGGTCTACCTTCCGAAGGCGGATGGCGCTGACCAGTTCACCGACAGCAACGGTCTTCCGTCCGTCGTCCGCGCCCCGAACGGGCGACCCGGAGTCATCATCCCTGATGCCCCGACCCCGACCGAACTCTCGATCCAAACGATCAAGAAGGGCGACGGCGAGGTGGTCACGGGCGACCAGCCGGTTCGCGCGCACTACACGGGTCTGCTCTGGGACACGCGCGAAGTTTTCGACACCAGCTGGGACGGCGATCCGGTCTCGTTCGATCTGACCGCGGTCGTGCCGGGCTTCGCCGCGGCTCTCGAGGGTCAGACCGTCGGATCCCAGGTTCTCGTCGTGGTGCCGCCGGACCAGGGGTACGGCGATGCCGGTCAGGGGCCGATTCCCGGCGGAGCGACGCTGGTGTTCGTCATCGACATCCTGGGGCTCGATCCAGAGCCGGCCTCCTGAGCGAAATCGCCCACGGCAAGAGAGGATGCCGCCCATCGCGGACCTAGGATGAGGGGCGTGCCCTCGAAGTCCACTGTGCGCATCCCGCCCGAGGAGCGGCTTGTCAACCTCGTGGTCGCCCTGATGGCGACCGAGCAGGGCCTCACGAAGGACACGATTCTGTCGTCGGTGTCGGGCTACCGCGAGCAGTCGGAAGCCGGCACGTCGAAGGACGCGCTCGAGAAGATGTTCGAGCGCGATAAAGAGAGCCTTCGTGGACTCGGTGTCCCGATCGAGACGATCGGTGACCGTGCCGATCCCGACGATCTTCGCGAGGCTCGCTACCGCGTACCGACCGCCGAGTACGAGCTGCCTGCCGATATCGAGTTCACGCCGGCCGAGCTCGCTCTGCTGAACCTGGCCGGAGGCGTGTGGAGCGAAAGCTCTCTGTCGGCGGATGCGCGCAGCGGCCTACGCAAGATTCGCGCGCTCGGCATTCCGGTCGAGGATCCGATCCTCGGATACTCGCCGCGGATCAGTCTGCGCGAACCGTCGTTTGCGCCCCTGCAGCGGGCGATCGAGGACTCGCGAATCGTGAGCTTCCGATATATGCGGCCCGGAAGCGCTGCGCCGCGAGTGCGGCGGCTGCAGCCGCTCGCGCTCGTCGAGTTCGAGGCTCGGTGGCACGTATACGGTCTGGATCTCGACCTGGACGCGCCTCGCACCTTCCTTCTCACGCGCATCGTCGATGACGTCGTGATCAGTCGAACCGTCGGAGACCCCGCGCTGCGCGAGGGTGCGGGTGCCCGCGCGCTCGACGGGCTGCGCGAGCTCGCACAGCGGCAGAGGGCACTGGTGGAGATCGACCCCGGGACCGAGGCGTGGTTGCGCCTCTCGCGTCGCGCGGAACCTGCGGCGCAAGGCTGGTGGGTGCCGTACGTGGATCTTCACGTCTTCGCCGACGAGCTGGCATCGTACGGTCCGGAAGTCCGTGTCGTCGAACCGGATGACGTCAAAGCAGAGGTCATTCGGCGGCTTCGCTCTACTCGGGATGCGCACAACGGAGGGAACGGATGAGCGGCTCGTCGATCGCGACCGACCGCGCAGCACTGCTCCTGCAGTTGGTGCCATACCTCATCTCCAAGGGCGAGGTGTCAGTGGCCGAGGCTGCAGACGAGTTCGACGTCACCGCGGAGCAGATGCGCACCATGGTGCGCGGCCTTACCGTCATCGGGCTGCCCGGAGACTCCGGCTATTGGCAGATGGCGAACGAGCTCTTCGACATCGACTGGGACCTGCTGGACGAGCGGGACCTCATCGCGATCACGAACTCCGTGGGTCTCGAGCGGGCGCCTCGACTGACCGCCCGCGAAGCTGCTGCTCTGCTGGCGGGACTGCAGCTTGCGGCCACGATCCCCGGAGTGGGGAATTCGCAGTTGTATACCGGGCTGCTCGCGAAACTCGCGCGCGGCGCGTCTCGCGCACCTGCTGCCGTCGTCGTTGCATCGGAGCCGGTCGATGCGGTTCGCCGTCTCGTAGCCGACGCTCTCGGTCGTCGGGTCGCTGTGAGCTTCACCTACAAGACTCCCGAAGGGTCACCGACGACACGCACGGTCGATCCCGTCAAGGTTCTGATAGCCCAAGGGCAGTGGTATCTGCAGGGGTGGTGCCATCTGCGCGAGGCGATGCGGACCTTCCATCTCGATCGCGTGAGCGACCTCGCGCTGACCGACATCCCAATCACGCACGGGCAGGAATCGGCGCCGGACTGGTTCGATGCGACCGGGCGCGATGCGGGTGATGAGGTGATCGTGACATTGGAGTTCCCGGCATCCGTCGCGCCTCTTCTGGGTGACTATCTTGATCGGGCCACCGTCACGACCGCGGCAGCGGTGAGCACGGCGCGGGTGCGGGTTGCAGACGAGGTGAGCCTTCGGCGCCTGGCCGCACGACGCGGGGGAGACGTGCGAATTCTCGCGCCGACAGGCGCCCGCGAAGCGGCGCGGGAGTGGGCTGAGGCGGGCCTCGCCCAGTACCCCGAGCAGACATAAGAAGACCAAAACAGGGATATGGACGGTTCTCAGTCCAGGTTCCGGCGCCCGTGAGTGGCGCCGGGGTAGACTGCACACACCGCAATCGTGAGGAGACCCCATGGGGAACGCATTCGGGTGGCCGCACCTGCTGATCATTCTCGCGGTGATCCTGTTGCTGTTCGGCGCGGCGAAGCTGCCCGCGCTGGCAAAGAGCCTCGGCCAGTCAGCCCGTGTCTTCAAGGGCGAGATGAAGGCCATGAAGGACGACGACTCCAAGGATGCCGCGAAGCCCGACGTCGCAGCGTCCGAAGCCGCTGACTCGTCCTCGACGGGTTCTGCTGGCTCGTCGCAGGCCGCGTCATCCAGCGGCCGAGATTCCACAGCCTGACCCGGCCGCGTGGCGACCAGTTCCCTGCCGGAGGTAGGAGAGCCCGACCGGCCGCGCCGTGACCGGAGGATGTCTCTCGGGCAACATCTGATCGAGTTGCGCAAGCGGCTCATGATCGCTGCCCTCGCGCTCGTCGTCGGCATGGTGGTGGCGTTCATCATCACCGATCCGATCATCCGGCTGATTACGATTCCGATCGCAGATGTGGCGGCCATGCGTGGCGAGACCGACAAGGTCGAGGTGATGTTCACGACGATCACCGGTCCGTTCGATCTCCGCATCCGAATCGCTTTCGCGACCGGTCTTCTGATCTCTGCACCGGTCTGGCTGTGGCAGATCTGGGCTTTCATCATGCCGGGACTCACAAGGAAAGAAGTCGGCTACACGGCGGGGTTCGTCGGGGCAGCTGTTCCGCTGTTCTTCGCGGGGACTACCGTGGGGTGGCTCGTGCTCCCGCACGTCGTGGAGATCATGGCGACCTTTGCTCCAGACCAGACTTCCCTGTTCTACGACGCAACGTACTACTACGACTTCGTCTTCAAGTTCCTCCTTGTGGTCGGGGTTTCTTTCGTCCTACCCGTCTTCCTCGTTGCTTTGAACGTCGCGGGGGTGATCTCGGGCCGCGGCATTCTCAAAGGGTGGCGGGTTGCAGTGCTGGTGGCTACCCTCTTCGCGGCGGTTGCAACACCCGCAGCTGACGCCGTGTCAATGCTGATGTTGGCAGGCATCCTCGTCGTGCTCTTCTTCGCGGCAGCCGGTGTGTCGCTACTGTTCGACCGACGCAAATCCAAGCGCGACGCAGCCCTGCTGCCGCCTGAGGCGACGGGGTGAGTGCTCCAAGCCCAGCGGAGCGATTTGCGCGGGCCGAAGCAGCCCGTGCGTATCCGGTCACGGCGGCGTTCGCCGACGATCAGCGTTTCGATCTCGATCCGTTTCAGATCGCCGGATGCCACGCGCTCGAGTCCGGGCGTAGCGTGCTGGTTGCTGCGCCGACAGGTGCGGGGAAGACCATTGTCGGCGAGTTCGCGATTCATCTGGCGATGCGGGAGCCCTCTGACAAGGCGTTCTACACGACGCCGATGAAGGCGCTGTCGAACCAGAAGTTCCGTGAACTCGTCGACGTCTACGGCCCTGACGATGTCGGGCTTCTCACCGGAGACACCAACATCAACGGAAATGCTCGCGTCGTCGTGATGACGACCGAGGTGTTGCGCAACATGCTGTACGCGGGCTCGCCGGCGCTGCGCGACCTGCGGTATGTCGTCATGGATGAGGTCCACTACCTTGCCGACCGGTTCCGCGGTGCAGTGTGGGAAGAGGTCATCATCCATCTGCCGCCGGCGGTGCGTCTCGTTTCGCTGTCGGCGACGGTCTCGAACGCCGAAGAGTTCGGTGATTGGCTCGACACCGTGCGCGGAGATACTGACGTCATCGTGTCTGAGACGCGACCGGTTCCGCTCGAGCAACACGTTCTGGTGCGCGGCGACCTCCTGCCACTGTTCGACGATCGTGCCGGCATCGCGACGGCGCAGGTGAACCAAGAGCTCATGCGCATTCGCTCGTTCAAGGGCCCGACCTACGAGAACAATCGGCGCGCTCAGGCTGGCCGCAGTGCCGCAATGTCAGGAAGTCGCGGCCGTGACGGCCAGCATCGCCGCCCCCACAAGGGCGGTCAGCGGCCGGTGAGATCGGCGAATGCACAACGGATCGAACGGCTCGATCGCCCCGAGGTGATCGAACTCCTCGCGCGATCGAATCTGCTCCCCGCCATCTTCTTCATCTTCAGCCGCGCCGGCTGCGATGCCGCGGTGCAGCAGGTTCGCCGGTCCGGAGCCCGCTTCACGACACCCGAGGAGCGGGCGGAGATCCGGGCGATCGTCGAGGAGCGCACCCGAACCCTGCTCGAGGAGGATCTGGCTGTCCTCGGATTCTGGGAATGGCGCGAGAACCTTGAGCGGGGAGTCGCCGCACATCATGCGGGTCTTCTGCCGGCGTTCAAAGAGGTCGTCGAAGAGCTCTTCCAGCGCAAGCTCGTGAAGGTCGTGTTCGCCACCGAGACCCTCGCGCTGGGGATCAACATGCCGGCGAGAACTGTCGTGCTCGAGAAGCTCGAGAAGTTCAACGGCGAAGCGCGGGTCGCGATCACCTCGGGCGAGTACACACAGCTGACCGGTCGAGCTGGACGCCGGGGGATCGATGTCGAAGGCCACGCCGTCGTCCAGTGGACCGAAGGACTCGACCCGCAGGCCGTGGCAGCACTGGCATCCCGCCGCACGTATCCGCTGAACTCCAGCTTCCGGCCGACCTACAACATGGCGGTCAACCTCATCGACCAGTTCGGCAGAGCACGGGCGCGCGAGATCCTGGAGTCCTCGTTCGCCCAGTTCCAGGCCGACCGCGCTGTCGTCGGCCTTGCCCGGCAGGTGAAGGATGCCGAAGAGTCGCTCGCGGGCTACGCCAAGGCGATGAGCTGCGACAAGGGCGACTTCGCCGAATACTCCGGCATCCGTCGCGAGCTGAGTGATCTCGAGAAGCTGAATCGCAAGGACGCCAATGCTTCGCGCCAGACGCGCGACAAGCGCCAGCGCGAGATCAGTGAGCTGCGGAGGCGCATGCAGCGGCATCCGTGCCACCAGTGCCCCGACCGTGAGCATCACGCCCGCTGGGCAGTGCGGTACTGGAAGCTGAACCGCACCGTCGAACGACTCCGTGGCCAGATCGACGCGCGCACGGGAACCGTCGCGCGGGTCTTTGACCGCATCGTGGATGTTCTGGCCTCTCTTGATTACGTGCGCGTGGATGCAGACGGAGCGGCGACGCTCACGGCCGCTGGTCGCACAATGCGCCGGATCTACGGAGAGCGTGACTTGCTCGTGGCCGAGTCACTGCGCCTGGGCCTGTGGGACTCGCTGGACGCGCCGTCGTTGGCCGCCCTGGCCTGTGCTCTGGTCTACGAGCCGCGCCGGGACGAACCGGGGGAGCGGGCGCTTCCCCGCGGCGCGTTCCGCGAGGCTCTCGCGCAGACCCTCGACCTCTGGCAACGCCTGGACGATCTCGAACGCGACTCGCGGCTGCCCGGGTCGGAGCCGCCGGCAGCGGGACTCGCGCTCGCGATGCACTCGTGGGCAAAGGGGATGCCGCTGGATCGCGTGCTTCGCGAGGCAGACCTTGCCGCCGGCGACTTCGTCCGGTGGGCCAAGCAGACGATCGACCTTCTCGACCAGATGTCGCTTGTGGCCGAACCCAGCCTTGCCACGGTCGCGCGGCGGGCGCTCGATGGTGTTCGTCGCGGGATCGTGGCATACTCGTCGGTGTGATCGCCGAACCTTCAGCCGCACCATAGCCGTCCGAATCTAGGCTGGTCCTCATGCCCGAACCGTCGAGCGCCACGCAGAGCCGTACCACCGGTGTCCGTGCGCTGTTGCCCTTGTGGGCTGCGGTATTGGTGGCAGTTGCTGCCGGGCTCATCCTCGATCTGGCGTACCCGTCGGTGGGCTGGTGGCCGTTGGCTTTCGTCGGTGTCGGACTCTCGCTTGTGGCGCTCATTGGGCGCAGCGCCTGGGGCGCGCTGCTGGTCGGGTTCATCTTCGGGATCACGTTCTATCTCGTCCACATCGTGTGGCTGAACCGCTACCTCGGCGTCATCCCGTGGTTCGCCCTGGCGGTCGCGGCCACCATCTACGTCGCGCTCGGCTCCGTGCTCATCGCGTTGGCATACCGGTGGATGCCGAGAGCAGCCCCCGGTCGGTGGGCTCAGCTCGTCCTGACACCGCTGCTGATAGCCGGGCTGTGGACACTGCGGGAACTCGTGACCGGATCCTGGCCCTACACAGGGTTCCCGTGGGCGCGGATCGGGATGAGTCAATCCGAGAGCCCCCTTTCACACCTGACCTCGTGGATCGGCGTGACGGGCCTGTCGTTCCTGATGGTCGCCTTCACCGCTGGGACCATCGAGTGGCTGCGACTGCGCCAGTGGTCGGATGTGCGCACGGCGCTGCCGGTCGCAGGGCTGGGGATCGCCCTGCTCGTCACGCCGCAGTTCCCGACCACCCCGGCGGGCACGATGACCGTGGGAAGTGTGCAGGGCAACGGTCCCTCCGGATACTTTGACGCGCGACAGCGAAACGACATCCTGAACGCGCAGCTGTCGGCATCCACTGACCTGATCGGTCAGGACATGGATGTGCTGCTGTGGCCCGAAGGCGGGATCGACTCGGATCCGATGACCAACGCGACGACTGCGGCGGTTCTGGACGGACTGTCGGAGGCGGCGGATGCTCCGCTTCTTGTCAACGCCGCAACAACGCGGGGCGACCTGACCTACAACACCTCGATGCTGTGGGAAGCGGGGGAGGGCGCCGTGCAGTATCACGACAAGACTCACCCGGTTCCCTTCGGCGAGTACGTGCCCGACCGGTGGTTCTACGAGATGATCGTTCCCGATCTGATCGGGCTCATCGGCCGGGAGTACACACCAGGATCCAATCCGCCGTACGTCGATATCGATGGCACCGGGGTGGGCCTCGCTATCTGTTTCGACGTGATCTATGACGACGTCATCCATGACGGCGCGCGAGACGGCGCCGAGGTCTACATGTTCCAGACCAACAACGCCGACTTCCGCAACACCGACGAGAACCTGCAGCAGCTCGCTTTCGCGCGCATGCGCGCGATCGAGACCGGTCGCTCTGTCGTGAACATCTCGACAGTCGGGACCAGCCAGGTCATCGGTCCCGACGGTGCGACGATCGATTCACTGCCCGCCGATCAGGCTGGTGCGATGCTCACCGACGTTCCGCTGCGAACCGGTCTGACACCGAGCACCGTGATCGGCGGCTCGCTGGGCGTGGCGATCGCGATCCTCAGCATTGCCGGCCTGGTCGCGAGCGGCGTCATCGCAAGCCGCCGCCGGACATGAAACGGGACCGATCCGTGATCGGACCGGTCCCGTTTGTTGCACCGCTTCGTAAGCCGTCGCGGTGGGCGTCTGTCAGGCGCTGAGCTTGTCGACCGTGACGTCGTCGCCGGCGCCTCGGCGTGAGCGAACGAAGGCGAGGCGCTCTTCGAGCAGCTCCTCGAGCTCCGGGATCGTGCGACGCTCGAGAAGCATGTCCCAGTGCGAGCGGGGGGCTTTGACGTCGCCGTGGTCGACGGTGACGGTCTCGCCGTCGACCCGCAGCAAAGCCTCGGCGCCGCAGGTGCGGCATTCCCAGGTCTCGGGGACCTCGGCGTCTGCCGCGAAGGTCATGGTGGTGTCACGTCCACAAGACGTGCAGGAGTAGGTGAATTGTGCCCGCTCATGAAATACGACGCCGTCCTCGCTCTGTAGGCTGGAGGCGCCGAGTCGCATGCCGCGGAGGCTGCGGTCTGCCATTGTGTGGTCCTCTCGTCGCTGTTCAGGTATAACGCTCTCAGCTGGGCAGATCATCCATGCCGACCCGCAGATGAAAGCATTCTCAGCCGATCTTCAGCGGGGGAGGAATAGGCGCAACGCCGACCTGGGGTGCGGCGCCGTCAGCGCCGCCGAATCAGGGGTGGCCCGGCGCGGGTCCGAGAGTCGTGAGCGCGACGTCTACGCGATCTGTGACGATGCCGTCGACGCCCATGCCGACAAGCCGGCTCATGTCTGCGGGATCGTTCACTGTCCATACGTGGACTTCGACCCCGTGACGGTGAGCGGCTTCAAGCAGCCGTGGCGTCACCACCCGCACCGGTCCCTGACGCTCCGGGACCTGCAGCGCGTCGATGCCCGCCAGCGAGGATGCGACCAGCCGCGGCGACCGCGCGACGAGGCCCCAGAGCAGCCGGGCGATGGTCTCGCGACCCGCCGATGTTGCAGGTGCCACCGCGCCGGTGGGTGCGTGACGAGCTGCGGATGCTACGGCTGCGCGGCGGCGGGTGTCCGCAAAACTCGTCAGGAGCACGCGCTCACCATGACCGGCCACGAGCATGCCGACGGCGTCAGCAGCGCCGGGCGCCTTCACGTCGAGGTTGAACCTCACGGTCGGGAAGTCCTCGAGCGCGGTGCGCAACGTGATCAGTCCGCCGCGATCTGCCATCAAGTCAGTCAACTCTGAAAGCTCGACGTCAACGACACGTCGAGGATCGCCCGTCACCCGACGAAGATCCGCGTCATGGAACAGCACGACCTCGCCGCCCCGGGTGAGATGACAGTCGGACTCGACGTAGGTCGCGCCAGCGCGCTTCGCCGCGGCAACCGATGCGTAGGAGTTCTCCGCAATCGCTTCGTCAACCGTCAGCCCCCGGTGCGCAAGGACGCGCGGGTATGGCGCGTCGACGAAGTACGGGTGGGTCACGCCTGCTCGTCAGGTGCAGACTTTGCGGCCTCCCGCGCCCCGAACGCACCGGACACACCCTTGAGTGCCTCGGTGAACTCGCTCGGAATGATCCAGAGCTTGCTCGACGCGCTGTCGCTGATCTTTGGAAGCGTCTGCAGGTACTGGTAGGCGAGCAGCTTGTCATCCGGATTGCCCTCGTGGATGGCGTTGAACACCGTGGCAATCGCCTCGGCCTCACCCTGCGCACGCAGGATCTGACCCTGCTTTTCGCCCTCCGCACGCAGGATCTCGGCTTGGCGTGCACCCTCTGCCTGCAAGATGGCCGACTGCTTTGTTCCCTCTGCGGTCAGGATCGCCGCACGACGGTCACGCTCGGCGCGCATCTGCTTTTCCATCGAGTCCTGGATGGACACCGGGGGATCGATCGCCTTCAGCTCCACCCGCGAGACACGGATGCCCCACTTGCCCGTCGCTTCATCCAGCACCACCCGCAGCTTCGTGTTGATCTCGTCGCGGCTGGTCAGTGCTTCTTCGAGGTTCAGGCCACCGACGACGTTTCGCAGCGTCGTCGTCGTGAGCTGCTCAACCGCACCCAGATAGTTCGCGATCTCGTAGGTGGCTGCGCGGGCATCCGTCACCTGGAAGTACACGACAGTGTCGATCGAGACGACGAGGTTGTCCTCGGTGATGACTGGCTGCGGGGGGAATGAGACAACCTGCTCGCGCATGTCGATCAGCGGCCGTACCCGGTCGATGAACGGGACGAGGAGGTTCAAGCCGGGGGAGAGGGTCTTGTGGTAGCGACCGAGGCGCTCCACGACGCCGGCCGTGGCCTGCGGAATGATCCGAATGGATCGAAAGATCACCACGACCACGAAGATCGCAATGACGAGCAGCAGGACGATGACGAAGATCTGACCCGCGAACGCGCCGATGTCAATCATGTTCCATGGTCCTTTCTGTCGATGGCCGGGGCTGCGGAGCCACTTCGACGGCGGCGCCCCGTACCGCGATGACGCTGACCGGCTGTCCGACGTTCGCCTCAGCATCCGTCAGACCGGCGCTCAGTCGTGCCGTCCATGTCTCGCCGTTGTCGAGCTTGACCTCACCTGCCCCCTGCGTGAACGCGCGGGTCACACGGGCCGGCATCCCAACGAGCGCATCGACGTTCGTGAGGACGACCGGCGAACTTAGATGGAGCGCGCGCAGCAGGAGGGGGCGAATCGTGAACAGGAGAAGTGCTGAGGCGATTGCGGCGAGCCCGATCTGAAGCCACCACGGGCCGCCCAACAGGTTCGTCCCGAGGCCGCCGATCAGTGTTCCGGCAGCCAGCATCAGAAACGTGAACTCGAGGGTGAGGAGCTCGATGATCACAAACAGGACTGCCAGAGCGAGCCAGAGGATCCAGAGATACTGCGTGAGATCGGGCAACATCCGAGTCTCCTTCCTCTTGGTCCGACCCTATCAACGCAGGGCCCGGCGCGGACCGGTTGGTAGGGTCGGTACGCGCGCCATTCCGGTGCTGCCCCGCGGCTGAAGCGCCGACCTGCAACAGGAGCAATTGTGAGCGACATTTCCACCCCGATCGCCCCCGGAACCCTGCGCGGAAAGACCGCGCTCGTCACCGGTTCGTCGCGCGGAATCGGTGCCGACACCGTCCGCTATCTCGCAGCAGCGGGAGCGAACGTCGTCATCAACTTCCGCAACAAGGCTCCCCGCGCCGAGAAGCTTGCCGCCGAAGTGCGGGAGTTGGGCGTCGATGCTCTCGTCGTGGGAGCGGACCTGACCGATCCCGAGTCGGTCGCGGCGATGTTCGCTGCCGTCGAGGAGGAGTTCGGGGGCCTCGACATCCTCGTCCTGAACGCATCCGGTGGCATGGAAGCCGGAATGGCCGATGACTACGCGTTGCTCCTGAACCGGGACGCCCAGGTCACCGTGCTCGAGGCGGCCGTGCCGCTTCTTCGCGGCGACGCACGAGTGGTTTTCGTGACCAGCCACCAGGCCCACTTCATCCGTACGACCCCGACGATGCCCGAATACGAGCCGGTCGCCCTTTCCAAGCGTGCCGGTGAAGATGCGCTTCGCGAGCGTGTGCCTGCACTGCTCGAACGCGGGATCGGTTTCGTCGTCGTCTCCGGTGACATGATCGAGGGAACCATCACGGCGACGCTGCTGGAGCGGGCGAACCCCGGAGCCATTGCTTCGCGGCGCGAATCGGCCGGCAAGCTCTACAACGTTTCGGAGTTCGCTGCGGAAGTCGCACAGGCCGCTGTGGACCCGATCCCCGCCGACAACACGCGGCTCGTCGGCGACACAAGCTCTTTCGTGGGGGAGTGACCTCGTCACTGCATCCGTTCATAGCAGAAGGCCCCGGGCATCCCCGGGGCCTTCTGCTATGACGTGAGTGATCAGACGCTCTTCTTGCCGAACGTGAAGGCACGCACGATCTGGATGATGCCGAGCACGACGAGTGAGATCCCCAGCAGCCACCAGAGCACGACTGCGCCCCAGAGCGGCGAGAACAGCAGAACGACACCGGCGACGATGCTGATGATCGCGAAGAAGATCGTCCAGCCCCTGGAAGCTGCATCGCTGAGCGTGGTCAGTGAAACGACACCTTCGACGATCCACATGATTCCGACGAGGATCCCGAGGAAGACGGCGAACCATCCCGTGGTTGCTGCGAGGTTGAAGAAGGCGAAGATACCCGCGGCGATGAAAATGACGCCGAGGATGATGTGGCCGACACGCGACCATCCGCCCATCGACTTCGAGAAAATGCCGAGGCCGCCGTAGACGAGCCCACCCACGATCGCATAGATCGCGATGATCGCCGTGACGACCATGGCCGTGCGGCCCGGCCAGACGAGAATCAGGATTCCGACGATGAGCGAGAGGACACCGGCGATGCCGAGCGCCGTGCGGACGCCGTTGATGGCCTCCTTGGCGACGGAGCTTTCGGTTGACATGGCATTCCCTTTCTGGGAGTTAGCTGAGAGCTTGCGTTCTCAGCGTAGCGTTCCGACCCGGCTTCGGGGGAGTGGGAGGGGTATGTCGGCCTGAGATCACCCGAAAAGGACGAGGACACCAACCAGAACGGGGATGCACCCGATCGTGGTGAGAAAGACGGTGTCGCGCGCGATAGTTTCGCCAACGCCGAAGCGCTGGGCGAAGTTGAAGACGTTCTGAGCGGTTGGGAGGCTCGCCAGGACGACGACGGTGAGCGTTTCCGCCTTCGGAAGCCCGAAGACGACGCTCGCGAGCACCCACGCCAGCAGGGGCATAAGAATCAGCTTGAACGCTGTGGCCAGGATGACCTCGCGGCGGTGCCCACCGGCCGCGAGAACCCGCTGTCCGTGGAGCGACATCCCGTAACTCAGCAGCAGCACGGGGACGCAGGCAGCGGCAAGGAAGTGCAGGGGCTCGGTCACGAGCGAGGGAAGCTGAAGCCCCGTCGCCGCGACGAGCGTTCCCGCGACCGATCCGATCACGACCGGATTCGTGACAGTACGCACCACGATCCTCCCGACGTTCCGTGTCGTCGCGGTGACGCTCTCGAGGATCGCCATCGAGATCGGGACGAGCACAAGGAGCTGGAACAGGATGACGGGTGCGGGGTAAGCGGCCGAGCCCAGCAGATAGAGCGAGAGAGGGATGCCGATGTTGTTGGAGTTCACCTGACCCGCGGCGAGTGCGCCGATCAGCGAATCTCCCACGGTACGCCGCCAGAACAGGCGTGAAATCGCCGCGTACAGACCGATGATGATGACCGCAGTGATCGCCGAGACCGGCAGGAGTGCGGAAAAGAGGGTGGCGATGTCGGCCTCGGACAACACGACGAACAGCAGCACAGGGGAGAGGACGAAGAACACCAGACGCCCGAGAACCGGGCCGGCTTGCGGGCCGAGGAGGTTGATGCGTCCGATGACGTACCCGACCGCGATCGCGAGGCCGATGACCGCGAACCCCGTCGCAACGTTCAGCACGGGAGGTCCGGAACTCGCATCCTTCCACGCTACCGCCGGTGCCAGACGCACGAATCACGCCACCGTGGTGCTTGAGCTACGGGTGGCCGGAGCGGAAGATGTGGACGCTTTCGGCGCGGCCGCGTTCGCTGAGGATGAGCGCGAGGACGCCGAGTCCTATAGTGCTCGCAAGGCTGGGCAGTGCGCCGAGGAGTGTTGCAACGTCGGCGACGGCCTGCTGCGGGAGTGCCATGGTCGCATACATGCTCTGGGTCATGACGCCCGCGAGGACGCTCAGTCCGAGAACCCAGAGCGGCGCCCACCGCCACGGAGACGGAACGATGCGGGTCCGCGCGATCTGGACGGTCGCGATGGTCCCGGCGGCGAGCGGTATCAACAGGTCGAGGTAACCCAAGACGACGTACATTGGCGGAATCGAATCTGGTGTGGCGAAGCCGCCGTTCGGTGTCATCACGTCGAAGACGATGCGGGCGACGACATGCCACCACGCCACGATCAGCATCGTGACGAGACCCAAAGGTCTGCGCGCGACGATGCTTTCGTACCTCGTTCGTCCAACGGCGAACACGGTGACGCCGACGGCCCAAGCAAGCTCGGCGATCACAGTGAGAACCGGACGTAGAGAAGAGCCGAGCATGACGGCGTCCAGCATCGCGACGATACCGGCCAGGATCAGTGCGCTGCCACCGATCGTCCACGTCAGGTTTCGCCGCCGCATCCTTCGAGCCTAACGAGCCAGACTGCGTCGGCTCGGTTACAACCGAGCCATCGTGGATAGTCGCCGATAATGCACATTATGTCAGGGCACTCTGAGAGGGCGATGCTGCGCTCGGCTGGGCCCGCTCTCCCGACTTCCTACCAGCGCTCGTGATCGTAGGGCTGTGCCGGGTTAGCCTCGTTCTATCGGGTGTGATGCATGACGCGGAGGGGCGTGTCGGATGCGGGGTTGTTTCATTTCGGTGAGCTGTGCGTGGCTCCAGCGCTCTGGGGGGCTGAGCGGGTCGATGTCATGAGCGCTACTCCCCCGGACAGCGACGACCAGGTGACGATCACCGACCTGATGACGCCGGACCCGGACGACGATGCGTTCGTGGTCACGTCAGGTGCGTCGCGGGGGCTGAAGATCGCTGGCCTGGTGATCGGGATCGTCATGGTTCTTTCGCTCGTGGCGACGGGTGGTTACGTCGCTTGGGCGCTGAACACTCCCCTGCCCGCCGCGACGCTGGAGTGGCAGACGCCGACCGTCGAGACCCCCCTTGCGGCACAGATTTCACTTCCGTCCTTCGGTTCTTCTGCGCTGAGCGTGTCAGGTGCAGATATTTACCTCGGCGAGGGCGCGAGCGGAATCTGGCAGACGTCCGGTCCGCAGGATCCCCAGGTCATGGCGAGCCTCAGCAAGATCATCACGGCACTCGTGGTGCTCGAGAAGTACCCGCTGGCCGACGCATCGGATCCCGGCCCGACGATCACGTTCTCGAAAGCCGACCACGACCTCTACGACCAGTACTACGTGCGTGGCGCCACGATCGCGGCGATGCCGACGGGGACGAGGATGTCGCTGCACGACGCCCTTGCCACGATGTTGATCCCCTCGGCGAGCAACTACGCCGAGGCGATCAGCCGCTGGGCGTTCGGCTCGATATCAGGCTTCCGCGCGGCGGCCCGCGACTGGCTGCAGGCGCAGGGACTGACCGGCACGACGGTGGTCGAGCCTACCGGCCTGGACTCCGAGAACGTCAGTACCCCGACCGATCTGGTCGCTATCGCAAAGCTTGCCGCAGTGAATCCGACGATCGCGTCGATCGTCGGAACATCCTCGCTCACGATCGCTGGCCCCGGGTCGCTGCAGAACACCAACGCCTTGCTGGGCGTGGACGGAATCACGGGGATGAAGACCGGCAACCTCGGGTTCGCGACCTACGCGTTCCTGTTCACGGCTCGACTCGACGTCGACATCCTTCACTTGGAGGTCACAGGCGCCATCCAGGGCGGTGCGACTCGGGAGTCGGTGAATGCTGATGTGCTTCGCATGCTCGACAGTATTCGCCGCGGGTTCCACGACGTCCCCGTCGCGCTGGCGGGTGACCACGTCGGCACCGTCACGACACCGTGGGGTGGAACCACCGAGGTCGTGATCTCCCGCGACGTCGAGATCTTCACCTGGTCGGACACGCCGATCGTGGTCGAGGTCGCAATGGGCGACCCGACCGAGTTCGCGGCCGGCGACGTCGTGGGAGAGATCACCTGGACGGCCGGTCCGCACCAAGAGAGCGCCGACCTCATCGTGACCGAGTCAATCGATCCGCCGACCGACTGGTGGCGACTGACACACCCTGCGGAGCTCGTGGCGGGCTGAACTGGTCAGTACCGCGTAGCTCGCCGTGGTCAGAGGCCAGCGCCGTCGTCGGTCGTGCTCGTGCTGCGGCGGTCCACGCGCTCCTGGGTTGCGGGGTCGATGCTCGAGCGAGTGACGGTCTCGGTCTGTCGCCGCCGGGCCAGTAGGACGATCCCGAACAGGAAAACGAGCACACCCGCGCCCATCAGGATGTATCCGACGAGGTCAAGGTTGATCCACTCGACCTCCACGTTCACGGCGAAAGCCAAGATCGCGCCGATCACGAACAGAACGATGCCGGTGCCAATACTCATGGAGTGTCCCTTTCGTCACTGCAGCAGAGCTGCACGAAACACCCTGAAGTACCTCCGTCGCTACATGAAGCGCCTTGACACTAGATTCCGGATGTGGCATATGGCCTCATCCGAGCGGAGTCACATAAACCAGCCGCTGTTACTAACGTTTCTCTCTTGGAATTGATGCTGAGCGGCAGCCCGCGCTCGATCAACCGCCTCTTGCGCTTCCCGGCCTTCTTTCGCCTGGGAGAACGAGACGGGCTTACGAACAAAGAGGCGAGTAACCCGGTTCCAGAACGTCATCATCGCCACCCCCCCTTGTGCCCCACGATAGACCAGCTCACGCTCGATCGGGCTCGATCGTCACCCAATCCCCGAATTTCGGCATCCGGCCATCACCGGACGACCTGCCCGTCAGTCGTCGACGAACCCACGGGCCGACGTGCTCTCGGTAGTAGGCCAATCCACGCACCGCGTCGGAGGTGGACTGCTCCGGCATCGACCACCACTCCCCTGGTGCGGGGTGGCCCAGGGCGCCGAGGAGTCGCGCAGCGACCCGGTGATGCCCGCGGGAGTTCATGTGCAGCCTGTCTGCAGACCGGAACGACGGATGCGACAGCTCGCGATCCGGCCAGTTGAGGGCTCGAACGACATCGGGACGTTCGGCGATTCGCCCTACAACTGCTCTCGAGAGGTCGTCGCCGCGGCGTTGGATGAGCGAACGGAACGGCAGCTGTGACGAAGGGTTGGCCCCCGAGAGCAAGATCAGGCGGACACCCTCCTCATCGCATCGGCGGAGGACGGTGCTGAACGCGCCCGCGATGCTCTCGATTGTCGTGCGCGGCCGCAGCATGTCGTTGCCTCCCCCGTTGAACGAGAGGTGGGTCGGCCGAAGAGCGAGGGCCGGCTCCAGTTGCTCTTCGACGATCGGCCACGCGAGCTTGCCGCGGATGGCGAGGTTCGCGTACGAGATCGGAGCGCCGAGCGCGTTAGCCCATCCCAGAGCGGTGAGGTCTGCCCAACCCCGCACAGTCCCATCGGCTAGCTCGTCGCCGACACCTTCGGAAAAGGAATCACCAATGGCGACGTAGCGGATCTCGTGCACTCCCCTAGCCTACGGGCGCCGCCTCCGGGTGCTGGTCTGCGCCCTCGGCGATCATCTCTCGTGCCATCGGGATCACCTTCGTGCCGTAGAGCTCAATGGAGCGCATCAGCTGCTCGTGTCCGAGCGTGCCGTTCGAGTACTTTAGATCGAATCGGTCGATCCCGAGCGTTAGCACGGTGTCGGCGATCTTGCGGGCAACCCGATCGGGTGACCCCGAGTAGACCGCTCCCCCGGCTCCGACGTCGTGCTGGAACCGCATGCGACTGTAGGGCGGCCACCCGCGTTCGGCGCCGATGCGGTTGTTCATCGCTTCGAACGCGGGGTATGCCTGTTCCCACGCCTGCTCATCGGTATCGGCAATGTGGCCCGGCGGGTGAACGCCGACGGGCTTGCGATCGTGCCCAAAGGAGGCCAGCGAACGATGGAAGAGCTCAATATAGGGTGCGAAACGCTCGGCGGGTCCACCGATGATCGCCAGCATGAGGCCGAAGCCGTACCGCGCCGTCCTGACGACCGATTCCGGTGACCCTCCGACACCCACCCAGGTCGTGAGGCCGGGTCCTTCGGTCTTCGGGTACACATCAGCGTTCGTGAGCGCGGCGCGGGTCGTGCCGGACCACGTGACCGGGCGCTCCTGGCGCAAGAGAGAAAACAGCTCGAGCTTCTCCTCGAAAAGGGCCTCATAGTCCTTGAGGTCGTACCCGAACAGGGGGAAGGACTCGATGAACGACCCACGGCCGAGCACAACCTCGGCACGGCCGTTCGAGACGGCATCCAGGCTCGCGAACCGCTCATAGACCCGCACCGGATCGTCTGAAGAGAGAACGGTGACGGCAGTGCCGAGATGGATGTCGCGGGTCCGACCAGCGATAGCCGCGAGCACGATCTCGGGGCTCGACACCGCGAAGTCGGGCCGGTGGTGCTCCCCCACCCCGATGAACGAGATGCCGAGCTCGTCGGCGAGCACAGCCTGGTCGACAAGATTGCGGAGCGTCTGTGCGTCCGAGAGGGGTGCTCCGCTCTCATCGACGGTGACATCACCGAACGTATCGAGACCGAACTGAATCATGACGGCATCCTTTCCATGCACCTGCATAGAACCATACGATCCCGGTCCCTATTCCGATCCTCAGGTCAGCAATGCGGCGCGCAGCGTGTCGAGCCCGACCCCGCCGACATCGAGCGCGCGCTTGTGAAACGCCTTGATATCGAACGCATCGCCCTGCTGCTCGGCAACCGTGTCGCGCAGTTGCTCCCAGATACGCTGGCCGACCTTGTAGGAGGGTGCTTGGCCCGGCCAGCCCAGGTAGCGGTTGACCTCGAACTGAATGAACTCATCCGACATGTTGACGTTGCGGCGCATGAACGCCAGGGCGTAGTCGTGGTCCCACACGCCGTCGCCATCCAGGCGGGGCTTGCCGAGGTGCACACCGATGTCCAACACAACACGCGCCGCCCGCATCCGCTGCCCATCGAGCATGCCGAGTCGCTCGGCGGGGTCATCCAGGTAGCCGAGCTGCTGCATGAGGCGCTCCGCGTACAGCGCCCAGCCCTCGGCGTGGCCCGAAGTACCGGCGAGCAGGCGCCGCCACGAGTTGAGTTGTGCGCGGTTGTAGACGGCCTGAGCGATCTGCAGGTGGTGCCCGGGAACGCCCTCGTGATACACGGTGGTCAGTTCCCGCCACGTGTCGAAGTCTTCGACGCCCTCCGGAACCGACCACCACATGCGCCCGGGGCGCGAGAAGTCATCGGTCGGGCCTGTGTAGTAGATCCCGCCCTCCTTGGTTGGCGCGATCATGCACTCGAGCGTTCGAATCGGTTCGGGGATGTCGAAGTGCGTCTTTCCGAGTTCTGCCACGGCATGATCGCTCGTCCGCTGCATCCACGCCTGCAGAGCCTCCGTACCGTGAAGCTTTCGCGAGGCATCCTTCTCGAGGAAGGCAACAGCCTCTTCGACGCTCGCGCCGGAAAGGATTTCGTCGGCGATCTCTTCCTGCTCGGCGACCATGCGCGCGAGCTCTTCGATGCCCCACTCGTAGGTTTCGTCGAGGTCGATGGTCGCACCAAGGAAGCGTCGGGAATGCAGCGCGTACAGGTCCCGGCCGACCCCGTCCTGCTCGGAAGCGGCAGGGCCGACCTCGGCCGAAAGAACATCGGCGAGTTCTTCGTACGCCACGCGAGCTGCACCGGCTGCGTCGGAGAGCTCTCGGGCGAGGGATGCCGGGAGCTGCCCGTCGGCGGGTGCTGCCTCGGCGGCGAACTCCGCGAAGAAGCCGCGGTCGCTCGTGTATCGACCGATCTGCGTCACGACCTCGCGCACCTGACGTTGCGCGGGGACGACTCCCGCCGAGACTCCGGCGCGGAGGGATTCGATGTAGCCGCGGACCGCCTCGGGGACCGCTCGCAGTCGCGTCGCAATGACCGACCAATCGTCGGCTGTGTCGGTGGGCATGAGGTCGAAAACAGCGCGGATGTCCTGCGGTGGCGACGCGATGACGTTCAGGTCGCGCAGGTGCCAGCGGGCGTCGTGCAGTTCGAGATCGAGTTCCAGCTCACGGGTGAGGTCGGCCTTCGTAACACGATCGATGTCATCGACGGGCTCGGCGGCGCGCAGCGCAGCGAGCGTGTTGCGGGCCTCGTCGGCAAGTGCCTCAGCGCCGGCCGGAGAATAGTCGCCGTAGCGTGCATTGTGCTCAGAGCGACCGATGTAGGTGGCGAGGGTGGGAACACGCTCCGCGAGCGTGTCGACCCACGCATCTGCGATCGCGTCGATGGGCGTGGCAGATCGAGGAGCTTCAGTCATGCGTTCGAGCCTAACCAGAACACGCGGTCAGTGCCCGGCGAGATTCCAATCGCCGCCGCGCCCTACTTCGACATCCAGCGGTACCGAGAGCGTCGCAGCGTCAGCCATTCTTTGACGGACGACCTCATCGACCCGGTCCCACTCCCCCGGTGCGACTTCCACAACGAGTTCATCGTGGATCTGCAGCAGGACTCGCGAACGCAGGTCGCTGTCGCGGAGGTCTTGGTGGATGCGGAACAGCGCGATCTTCATGATGTCGGCAGCGCTGCCCTGGATGGGAGCATTGAGCGCCGCGCGCTCGGCGTTCTCGCGCAGAACACGGTTCGGGCTGGTGAGGTCGGGGAACGGGCGACGGCGACCGAAGATCGTCTCGGTGTACCCGTCTATGCGAGCCTTCTCTACGGATGCGCGCAGGTAGTCGCGCACCGCGCCGAAACGCGCGAAGTATTCCATCATCAGCTGTTTGGCTTCTGCCTGCTCGATACGCAGCTGCTTCGACAGCCCGAAAGCTGAGAGGCCGTAGACGAGGCCATACGACATTGCCTTGACCTTCGTGCGCATCTGCGGGGTGACATCGGCGGGATCCACACCGAACACGCGCGCTCCGACGAAGCGGTGCAGGTCCTCACCCGAGTTGAATGCCTCGATGAGCCCAGGATCCTCCGACAGGTGCGCCATGATGCGCATTTCGATCTGCGAGTAGTCAGCGGTCAGGAGGGTTTCGTAACCGGTGCCGACAACGAACGCTGAACGGATGCGTCGGCTGTCTTCGGTCCGGATCGGGATGTTCTGCAGATTGGGGTCGGTGCTCGAGAGGCGCCCCGTCTGGCTTCCCGTCTGCACGTAGGTGGTGTGAATCCGGCCGTCCGCGCCGATGGCGGCGTCCAGCGACTCGATGATCTGCCTGAGCTTGGTAGCCTCGCGATGCTGGAGGAGCAGACCGAGGAACGGATGCGGATTGGTCTCTTGGAGATCGGCCAGAACCGCGGCATCCGTCGAATACCCGGTCTTGGTCTTGCGTGTCTTGGGAAGCCCGAGCTCTTCGAACAGCACTTCCTGCAGCTGTTTCGGAGAGCCAAGGTTGACCTCACGGCCGATCGTGTCGAACGCTTCGGCAGCGATCGCATCGGCGCGGGCACCGAGTTCTGCCGAGAAGCCTGCAAGTGTGTCGTGCGAGACTGCCACCCCGTCGAGCTCCATGTCGACGAGCGCGTCGAGTGTCGGAAGCTCGATCTCGCGGAGCACCCCGGCGAGGTCGTCAGGAAGCTCAGCCCGAAGCGCATTTGCGACCCGCTGGGTGAACCATGACAGCTGCCCGGGAGTGGCGCCCTCGGCTTCGGGAATCAGCTGCGTGGGATCGGCCTCGGGAAGCTTCTCTCCCAGGTAGCGGTCGACGAGATCGCCGAGTGTCTTGTCGGGAAAGCTCGGGCGAAGGAGCCACCCGGCCAAAGCCGTGTCAAACGCGACTCCCGCGACGCTGACGCCCGCGCGTCGCAACATCTTGATCTGCGGCTTGGCGTCAGCGAACACCTTCGGGCTATTGGACGCGAACCAGCCCGAGAGGCGCGCTTCGGACTCCGCCGTCCAGCTCGTCTCGACGACATCGTCGCCTCGCGCGAATCCGAGGCGGGCGGGCAGGGATGCCGAGCCCGCGGTGCCCGCATCGGGAACGACGGTGACCGCGACCTCGTCGGTGCCGCTTGCCAGCCAGACGGCCGCAGCGTCGGCGTCCACCTCTGTCGCAACGGGGAGTTGCACCGCTGGTGCCGAGCCCGCGGGCTCGTCACCACCCAGAGCTTCGAACACGCGCGGCAGGAGGGTGCGAAACTCCAGCCGCGCGAAGATGTCGCGAACGCCCTGGGCATCCATACCGGTGACAGCCAGCTCGTCGGGGCCGACGGGGAGCTCGACGTCGCGCAACAAACGATTCAATGCACGGTTGCGTCTGACATCGTCGAGGTGCTCACGCAGGTTGTTTCCCACCACTCCCGTGACACGGTCGGCGTTCTCGAGAAGCTCGTCGAGGGTGCCGAACTGGGTGAGCCACTTCACCGCGGTCTTCTCCCCCACCTTGGGGACACCCGGGAGGTTGTCGCTGGTCTCACCGACGAGAGCTGCGATGTCGGGGTACTGCTCGGGAGAAACGCCGTAACGCTCCCGCACGGCTTCCGGGTCGTACCGCTTGAGCTGCGACACTCCCTGCACGCTCGGGTAGAGCAGTGTGATGCGCTCATCCACGAGCTGGATCGTGTCGCGGTCACCGGAGCAGACGAGCACGGCATAGCCCGCATCCGCGCCGCGGGTTGCCAGGGTGGCGAGGATGTCGTCGGCTTCGATGTCTTCTTGCTGAAGCACCGTGATGTTCATGGCCCGGAGGCAGTCCTGCAGAAGGGGGATCTGTCCCTGGAACTCCTTCGGCGTCTCGGCTCGATTCGCCTTGTACTCCGCGTACTCGCGGGTACGAAACGACTGGCGCGAGGTGTCGAAGGCTACAGCGACGTGCGTAGGCTTTTCGGCCTTGATCAGGTTCACGAACATCGACAGGAAACCGTAGATCCCGTTCGTGTGCTGCCCGTCTTTGGTGGTGAAGTTCTCGACGGGAAGGGCGAAGAAAGCCCGAAAGGCCAGCGAATGGCCGTCGACGACCAGGAGGGTAGGCTTCGAGGAGTCCGTCACTCTGTCAGCCTACCCACGGCTTCCGACAGCACTTCTCCCCAAGGGTGGTCATGAGCACGCAGCATCCGGCGAACGTCAACGGCATGGAGTGGGTTGCACGACGCGGGATGGGAGCTCTCGCGGAGAAGATGGGGATGCAGTTCCTGGAGTTCACGGTTGAACGTTCCGTTGCGACGATGCCCGTCGAGGGAAACACACAGCCCGTCGGCCTCATGCACGGCGGTGCATACGTCGTGCTGGGTGAGTCCCTGGGGTCGATGTCGGCGAATCTGTGGGCGGGTTCCGGGCGCCTCGCGGTCGGTGTCGACATCAACGCGACCCATACGCGATCCGCGCGCTCAGGCCTCGTGACAGGGGTCTGCACGCCCGTGCACCTCGGGAGAAGCATGACCGTTCACGAGATCGTCGTCTCAGACGACGAGGGTCGTCGATGCTCCACCATCCGCATCACGAACCTCATCAAGGATGTGCCGCTCCCCGAAGAGCTCACGCCCTGAAGGGTGAGCCATCTTCTCGCGTGAACTGATGTCACGCGTGAGATGAGCTACTGGCCGAGTGAAGCCGAGGCCTCAAGCCTTCTTCGGCGCGAGCTGCTCGATGATCGCCTTCGCCACGTCTTGCATGGTGAGTCGACGGTCCATCGATGCCTTCTGAATCCACCGGAACGCCTCAGGCTCGGAAAGGCCCATCTTCTCGTTGAGCAGGCCCTTGGCCCGATCCACCAGCTTGCGGGTCTCGAACCGCTCGACCATGTCGGCAACTTCGGCTTCGAGGGTGAGGATCTGCTCGTGGCGGGCGAGGGCGATTTCGATCGCGGGAAGAAGATCGTTCGGGGTGAAGGGCTTCACGACGTACGCGAGGGCACCGGCCTCGCTCGCACGCTCTACGAGTTCCTTCTGGCTGAACGCCGTCAGCAGAACGACCGGAGCGATGTTGTTCTTGTTGAGCTTTTCGGCGGCTGAGATGCCGTCGAGCTGGGGCATCTTGACATCCATGATGACGAGGTCGGGACGCAGCTCCGTGGCCAGCTGAACCGCGCTTTCGCCGTCACCGGCTTCGCCGACGACATCGAACCCGTTGTCGCGAAGGATTTCGACGATGTCGAGTCGGATGAGGGACTCATCTTCGGCTACGACGACACGGCGGGGGGTGTTGGCGGTGGACGTAGCTGCCTGCTCTTGCTCTGTCACCTTTGAATCCTACGGTATGGTCAATGCGGACGTGCCCGGCCGGTGTGGCGGAATGGCAGACGCGACCGACTCAAAATCGGTTGCCCGAAAGGGCGTGTGGGTTCGACTCCCACCACCGGCACGTGAGAAGAGCCGCGACCCGTCAGGGTTGCGGCTCTTCTCACGTCTCGACGGTGCGGCTTGGGAAGAGGGCACGGTGGGTGGGCCCACGCGGCCGGAGGCTCCGCGCGCTGCGGAGCGGCGCGTGGAGTGGCCGTGGGGACGACTCCCACCACCGGCACGTGAGAAGAGCCGCGACCTGTCAGGGTTGCGGCTCTTCTCACGTCTCGATGGCGCGGCTCAGGCTCCGAAGAACTGGTTCCCGAGTGCCTTGCTCTTGAGCGCGTCGAATTCGCCCTGCGAGATGGTGCCGGCATCCAGCAGCGCCTTGGCGCGCTCGATCTCGGCAGTCGGGTTCGCGGCAGCGGCGGGACGGTAGTCGTCTGTCTCGGGAGCAACGCCGCGACGGATGCTCGCACGAGCGGCCATCCCGCGTCCTCGAGCGATCACATAGACCAGAGCCGTCAGGAAGGGGACGATCACCAGGAAAATGATCCACAGCGCCTTCCAGCCGCCTGCCAGGGTGTGGTCGCGAAACAGATCGATGATGATCAGCGCGACGACGTAGATGTACGCGGCGATGTAGAACATCACGAGCGCGAACAAGAAAATGTCCCAGATGCCGAGCACTGCTACCTCCGAATGCGTTTCGTGTGAAGCGAGTGTAAGCCCGCGTTCTGGTAGGCGGGAGCCTTGCCGTGAACCGCATCGCCCACGTTGTGAATGCGGATGTCGTTGGTCGTGCCTTCGATTCCGGGAGGCGAACCCGAGATCACGACGACCTTGTCACCGACCTTTGCCAGGTCATTCGAGAGAAGGTAGTCATCGACCTGGAGGAACATCCGGTCGGTGTGCGAGACGTGCTCGACCAGGGTCGACTGGATGCCCCACGTCACCGCCATCCGACGGCGAATAGCCGGGTCTGGCGCGAACGCCAGCATGGGGATCTTCGGCCGCAGGCGTGACAGACGGCGAGCCGAGTTTCCAGACTCCGTGAACACGCATAGGAACTTTGCCTCGACGAAGTCAGCGACCTCGTTGGCTGCGAGCGTGATGATACCGCCCTGCGTGCGCGGCTTCGTGTGAATCGGTGCGATGCGTTCGAGGCCGTGCTCTTCCGTCGACTCGATGATGCGGGCCATCGTCTGAACGACCACCACGGGGTACTCCCCCACGCTCGTCTCACCCGAAAGCATGACAGCGTCGGCGCCGTCCAGAACGGCGTTGGCGACGTCACTGGTCTCGGCACGCGTGGGAACCGGGTTGTTGATCATCGACTCGAGCATCTGCGTGGCAACGATGACCGGCTTGGCCATCGCGCGGCACAGTTCGACCGCACGCTTCTGCACGATCGGCACAGCTTCCAGCGGAAGCTCCACGCCGAGGTCGCCACGGGCGACCATGATGCCGTCGAACGCGTCGATGATCTCTTCAAGGTTGTCGACGGCCTGCGGCTTCTCGATCTTGGCGATGACCGGAACCCGACGACCCTCTTCAGCCATGATCACGTGAACACGCTGCACGTCCTTGGCGTCCCGGACGAACGACAGCGCGATGAGGTCGGCACCGGTGCGCAGACCCCAGCGGAGGTCGGCCTCGTCTTTGTCGGAGAGGGCGGGAACGTTGACCGCGACCCCGGGAAGGTTGATGCCCTTGTTGTTGGACACCGGCCCACCGACGATGACTTCGGTCGTGACGACGGTTCCGTCGGTCTCGACGACCTTGACACGAACCTTGCCGTCGTCGATGAGGAGGAAGTCGCCCGGCTTCACATCGGCCGGTAGACCCTTGAACGTCGTCGAGACGATGTCCTTCGTGCCGAGGATGTCCTCAATGGTGATCTTGAAGATGTCTCCGGGCGCGAGCTCGTGAGGTCCGTTCTCGAACTTTCCGAGTCGGATTTTGGGTCCCTGCAGGTCCACGAGGACCGCAACGGCGCGCTGTGCGTCGTCTGCAGCCTTGCGGACATTGGCGAAATTGTTCTCGTGTACCGAGTAGTCGCCGTGGGAGAGGTTGAAGCGGGCCACGTCAACGCCGGCGTCGATGATGGCGCGAACCATCTCGTACGTCGAGGTTGCCGGGCCCAAGGTTGCGACGATCTTCGCGCGTCTCATCCGAGTGTGCTCCGTTGTTTGCGTGATGCAGGCAGAAGGCCTGCGGGTACAGGCAGGGGCCGGGCCCAGCCTACGCGTGCGCCACGCCGATGGCGACATCCGTGGGGTTAACAGGAGAGGGAAGCTCCGTGTCACCCATCAGATATCGGTCCACCGCTGCAGCGGCCGCGCGTCCTTCGGCGATCGCCCAGACGATGAGGGACTGACCGCGACCGGCGTCACCGGCAACGAACACCCCCGGATGCGTCGTCTGGTAATCGTCCTCACGGGCAACGTTGCCGCGATCGGTGAATCTGGTACCGAGCTGATCTTCCAGAAGAAGTCGCTCGGGGCCGGTGAAGCCCATGGCAATGAGGACGAGGTCCGCGGGGATCTCACGCTCGGTCCCGCTCTTCGGGACGCGTCGGCCATCCACAAACTCGGTCTCGGCGACGCGAAGGTACTGGACCTCGCCCGCGTCGTTGCCCAGGAACTCGACGGTGGAGGCCAGATACATCCGCTCCCCGCCTTCCTCGTGAGCGGACTGCACTTCGAACAGCGTGGGGGCCATCGGCCAGGGCTGCGCGTCAGGGCGTGCCTCGGGAGGGCGACGCCCGATCGCGAGGTTCGTGACGCTGAGCGCGCCCTGGCGGTGGGCGGTTCCGATGCAGTCAGCACCGGTGTCGCCGCCACCGATCACGATGACGTGCTTGCCCTCGGCACTGATCTGGTTGGCGACGGCATCCCCCGCTACAGCGTGGTTCGACTCCACGAGATACTCCATCGCGAAGTGAACCCCGGCGAGGTCGCGTCCCGGGATGGGGAGGTCACGCGGGACTGTTGCGCCGGTCGCGACGACGACCGCGTCATACCGGGCGCGCAGGGCGTCCCAGGTGATGTCGGTACCGATGTTCACGCCGGCGCGGAACCGCGTTCCCTCGTCCTGCATCTGACGAAGCCGGGACTCGAGGTGGCGCTTTTCCATCTTGAAGTCTGGGATGCCGTAACGGAGCAGTCCGCCGATGCGGTCATCCCGCTCGTACACGGCCACGGTGTGACCGGCGCGGGTGAGTTGCTGCGCCGCGGCTAGACCCGCAGGCCCCGAGCCGACCACTGCCACGGTCTTGCCCGTCAGGCGCCCCGGCGGCTTCGGTTCGACCCAACCGCTCGCAAAGGCCTGATCGATGATCGAGACCTCAACCTGCTTGATGGTCACCGCCGGCTGGTTGATCCCCAGCACGCACGCGCTCTCGCACGGTGCGGGGCACAGCCGCCCCGTGAACTCCGGGAAGTTGTTCGTCGCGTGCAGGCGGTCAATCGCCGCACGCCCCTCCCCGCGCCACGTGAGATCATTCCACTCCGGGATGAGGTTGCCCAGCGGGCATCCCTGGTGGCAGAACGGAATACCGCAGTCCATGCAGCGTCCGGCTTGCCGACGCAACACAGCACTGTCCCCGGGTTCGTAGACCTCTTTCCAGTCCATGATGCGAACAGGCACCGGACGACGGGCGGGAAGTTCCCGCTCCGTCACCTTCAGAAAGCCCTTGGGATCAGCCACCGGTCACCTCCAGGATGCGAGTCCAGACGACGTCGCCGTCGGGGTCAAGGCCCTCGTCCACGGCCTCCTGCCGCGTGCGCAGCACGGCGGCGTAGTCCCGAGGAACGACGCGGACGAAGTTGGCGACTTCCTCGTCGAAGCGTGCGAGGAAGTCTGCGGCAAGCGCGGAACCGGTCTGTTCAGCGTGCTGTGCGAGCAAGTCCCGCAGCATCTCCGCATCGCCGGAGCCGAGCGGTCCGAGCTCGAGCTCACCCGTGGCGAGCGCTTCGCGGTTCACAAGGTCGGGGTCGAGTCGGTAGATGTACGCGGTTCCTCCCGACATTCCGGCGCCGAGGTTCCGACCCGTCGGTCCCAGGATGACTGCGAGCCCGCCGGTCATGTACTCGAGCGCGTGGTCACCGACGCCTTCGACGACAGCGGTGGCTCCGGAATTGCGGACGAAGAAGCGCTCGCCCACGATGCCGCGCAAGAAGAGCGTTCCCTGCGTGGCGCCGTAGCCGATCACGTTGCCGGCGATGACGTTCTGCGACGCGTCGAAGGCGGCGTCCTCCGGGGGGCGGATGACGATCTGACCACCCGAGAGTCCCTTGCCGACGTAGTCGTTGGAGTCTCCCGTCAAGCGCAGGGTGATCCCCGCGGGCATGAAGGCACCGAAGGACTGGCCTGCTGAACCCGTGAGGTTGATCGTGATGGAACCGGCAGGCAGGCCGTTTTGCCCCTGAGCCTTCGTGACGTGGTGACCGAGCAACGTGCCCACCGCGCGGGCGGTGTTGCGCACGGGAAGGTCGATCGTGATCTGGCCACCGTGCGCGATCACGTCTTGCGCCCGCTCGATGATCGGGACGTCGAAGTGCTCGTCGATCTCGTGGTCCTGGGGGCGAAGGTTGCGCCGCGGCTCGTCGTCGGCGAACGCAGGACCCTCCAGCACGGGTGCCAGGTCCATACCGCTTGCTTTCCAGTGTTCGATGGCGCGGTTGGTGTCGAGCAGTTCATGGTGCCCGATCGCCTCGTCCAGCGAGCGGAAGCCGAGTTCTGCCAGGTACTCGCGGACTTCCTGTGCGATGAACTCCATGAAGGTTTCGACGAACTCCGGCTTGCCGGTGAACCGCGACCGCAGCACGGGGTTCTGCGTAGCGACGCCGACGGGGCAGGTGTCGAGGTGGCAGACGCGCATCATGATGCACCCGGAAACGACCAGCGGAGCGGTGGCGAAACCGAACTCCTCGGCGCCGAGCAGCGCACCGATGATCACGTCGCGGCCCGTCTTGATCTGGCCATCGACCTGCACGACCACACGATCGCGCATGCCGTTGAGCATCAGGGTCTGCTGGGTCTCGGCAAGTCCCAACTCCCACGGCGTTCCCGCATGCTTGAGCGAATTGAGCGGGCTCGCGCCCGTTCCGCCGTCGTGGCCGGATACCAGGATGACGTCGGCCAGAGCCTTGGCCGTACCCGCTGCAACCGCGCCGATTCCCGACTGGCTGACCAGCTTGACGTGGACGCGCGCGTGGGGGTTGGCGCGCTTGAGGTCGAAGATCAGCTGCTTGAGGTCTTCGATCGAGTAGATGTCGTGGTGCGGCGGCGGCGAGATGAGACCGACACCCGCGGTGGCGTGGCGAGTGCGTGCGACCCACGGATAGACCTTGGTCGGCGGCAGCTGTCCGCCCTCACCGGGCTTGGCGCCCTGCGCGAGCTTGATCTGGATGTCTTCTGCCTCAGTCAGGTACAGGCTCGTGACGCCGAATCGGCCGGAGGCAACCTGCTTGATCGCGCTCCGACGCTCCGGGTCGAGCAGGCGGTCGACATCCTCGCCGCCCTCGCCGGTGTTCGACTTGCCGCCGATCCGGTTCATGGCGATCGCGAGCGTTTCGTGGGCTTCCTTCGAGATCGAGCCGTAGCTCATGGCACCCGTTGAGAACCGCTTCACGATCGCCGACACCGGCTCGACCTCGTCGATCGGCACGGGGCGACGCACGCCGGTGCGCAGACGGAAGAGGCCGCGGAGGGTCTTCAGTTCGCTCGCTTGGTCGTCGACGAGCTTCGTGTACTCGCGGAAGACGTCGTATCGACGCGTGCGTGTCGAGTGCTGGAGGCGGAAGACCGTCTCGGGGTTGAACAGGTGCGGCGAACCGTCTCGGCGCCACTGGTACTCACCACCGGTCCAGAGGCGCTCGTGCGCCCGCTCTGCTTCGTCTTCGGGGTACGCATAGGCGTGCCGGGCACGGTTCTCGGCGGCGATGACGTCGAGGCCGACACCGCCGAGCTTCGTCTCGGTGCCGGTGAAGTAGGCGTCCACGAATTCCTGCGACAGGCCGACGGCTTCGAACACCTGCGCGCCCGCGTACGAGGAAACGGTCGAGATGCCCATCTTCGACATGATCTTGAGCACGCCCTTGCCGAGCGCATAGATGAGGTTCTTGACGGCCTTCTCGGGCGTAACACCGGTGATGTAACCGGCGCGCACCAGGTACTCGACGGTCTCCATGGCGAGGTAGGGGTTCACCGCCGACGCCCCGTAGCCGAGCAACGTCGCAACGTGGTGCACTTCGCGCACGTCGCCAGCCTCAACCACAAGCCCGACCTTCATCCGCGTCTCGCGCCGGATCAGGTGGTGGTGGATGGCAGCGACCATCAGCAGCGACGGAATCGGTGCGAGGTCCTTGTTGGAGTCCCGGTCGCTGAGCACGATGTACTCGGCGCCGTCCTCGATTGCCTGATCGACTTCGCTGCACATCTGGGCGATGCGCTTCTGCATTCCCTTGTGACCAGCCTCGACCCGGTACAGGCCGCGGATCGTCACCGAGGAACGTCCGGGAACGGCGGTGTCGATGTGCTGGATCTTGGCGAGCTCGTCGTTGTCGATGACCGGGAAGTCCAAGGTCACGGTGCGCGTGTGGCTCGGGCCCCAGTCCAGGAGGTTCCGCTCGGGACCGATGCCCAGCGACAGCGAGGTCACAACCTCTTCGCGGATCGAGTCGAGCGGCGGGTTGGTCACCTGTGCGAACTGCTGCGTGAAGTAGTCGAACAGCAGACGCGGGCGCTCACTCAGGACCGCAACGGGGGTGTCGCTGCCCATGGCGCCGAGCGGTTCAGCGCCCTTCTGACCCATCGGGGTCAAGAGGATGCGAACCTCTTCCTCCGTATAGCCGAAGGTGCGCTGGCGGCGGGTGATCGATGCGATCGGATGCACAATGTGCTCACGCTCGGGCAGCTCGGACAGACGCACGCGGCCAGCGTCCAGCCACTCCTGCCAGGGCTGCATCGTCGCGAGATCGCGCTTGATCTCGTCATCCTCGATGATCCGGCGCTGCGCCGTGTCGACGAGGAACATGCGGCCCGGACGCAAGCGGCCGCGTCGCTTGATGCGCTCGGGCTCGAAGTCGAGCACACCGGTCTCGCTGCCGATGACGACGAGGCCATCGGTGGTCTCGGTCCACCGTCCGGGACGCAGGCCATTGCGGTCGAGGGTCGCGCCAACGAGCGTGCCATCCGTGAAGATGAGGGCCGCCGGGCCGTCCCACGGCTCCATCTGGATCGCGTGGTAGTCGTAGAAGGCGCGAAGCGCGGGGTCGAGTCCGACCTGCTTCTCGTAGGCCTCCGGAACCATCATCATGATGGCGTGGGGCAGGCTCCGGCCGGTCAGCGTGAGCAATTCGAGCACCTCGTCGAAGGATGCCGAGTCGCTGGCTCCGTCGGTGCAGATCGGGAGCAGCGGACGGATGTCGCCGATCAGCTCGGACTCGAGCTGGGATTGGCGTGCGCGCATCCAGTTGCGGTTGCCGTTGACGGTGTTGATCTCGCCGTTGTGCGCGAGCATGCGCAGCGGCTGGGCAAGTCGCCACGACGGGAAGGTGTTGGTCGAGTAGCGCGAGTGAACCACGGCGAGCTCGGATGCAAACCGCTCGTCCTGCAGGTCGGGATAGAAGGGCTCGAGCTGCAGCGTCGTGACCATGCCCTTGTAGCCGAGAGTGCGCGCCGAGAGCGACACGAAGTATGCGCCGAGCTCGGTGCGGCTGCGCTTACGGAGCCGATACGTCCGGCGGTCCAGCGCGATTCCCGACAGTGCTGGCGCGTCGCCGACGGCGGGGCGCGACACGAACAACTGCTCAAAAGCGGGGCGCGCCTCGAACGCGAGCTTGCCGAGGTGCTCTTCCTCGGTGGGGACCTCACGCCAGCCGAGGACCTCGAGGTTTTCGCTCGCCGCGATCCGCTCGATACCGGCCTTCTGCTCGGCCCGGGCTTCGTGATCCAGCGGCAGGAAGACCATGCCAGCCGCGTACTCCCCCACGGGCGGAAGGTCGAAGTCGACGACAGCGCGCAGGAACGCATCGGGCATTTGGGTGAGGATGCCGGCGCCGTCGCCGGTGCCCGCATCCGATCCGATCGCACCGCGGTGCTCGAGGTTGCGCAGGGCAGTCAGCGCCAGGTCGATGATGTCGTGACCGGGCTCGCCGCGCAGGGTTGCGACCATGGCCAGGCCACAGGCGTCCCGTTCGAAGTCAGGGTTGTACATCCCCTGCTTGGCGGGGAAGCCGGCTTCGCCGGTGGCGATGCGACGGGGGCTCGATGCCATTGCTACCGTCCTCACGTTGATGCTCAAGATGGGACGACGTCGGCCCGGCTGTGTGTGGTGTACGCGGTGATCGGGGTACTACTCCGGTGATCAGATCACTGCGGCCGAGGGGTGCTTGTGGCGCTGCCGGCGGTGACTTCGGGGGCCGGTGGTTCGCTGACGTCGACGAAGTCGGGAGTGTCCTGCGATTGTACAGTGCCTTTCGCGGCGCGTTCGCGACCGGGAACGTACGGTGAGGGCTCCCGCCCGGGGTGGCGTCGCTTCTGGACGATCATGATCGCGAGGCCGATGACCACGCCGAAGATCGCGGCCCATACGTTGGTGCGGATACCGAGGAAGATCTCGCTCGGATCGATCCGGATGGACTCCCAGACGATGCGTCCGGCGCTGTACCAGATGAGGTAGAGACCGAACAGGCGACCCCACTGCAAGGCGAAACGGCGGCCTGCCCACAGCAGCACGGCGGCGCCGAGGAGGTTCCAGATCATCTCGTACAGGAACGTGGGATGGAAGAGGGTGCCCGGGGCGAGCCCCGGTGGGAACGCGGCGTTGGTGGACTCGATCTCGAGGCCCCACGGCAGGTCGGTGGGAAGGCCGAACAGCTCATGATTGAACCAGTTCCCGAGTCTGCCCATGGCCTGGGCGATGATCAGACCTGGCGCCAATGCGTCGGCGAATGACCAGAATCGGATGCCCGTCCAGCGGCATCCGAGCCACGCGCCGACTGCCCCACCGATGAGCGCGCCGTAAATCGCGATCCCGCCTTCCCAGATGCGGAAGACCGCCCAGAAGTCGGCTCCGTCGCCGAAGTAGAAACCGGGGTGCGTGAGGACGTGATAAATCCGGGCGACGATAATCGCGAGAGGAACCGCCAGCAGGGCGATGTCGATGACGATCCAGTTCTCGGCACCGCGCTTGGTCAGGCGGTAGTTCGTGAGCAGGACCGCGACGATGATTCCGGCGATGATGCACAACGCGTAGAAGTGGATGCGCAGCGGGCCGAGGTCGATGTAGCTGACACTCGGACTGGGGATGCTCGTCAGGACGTTCTGGAAAGCGGTGATCATGTCGATCGTCCTCGGTTGGTCGGGCGCCGACCGGTGGGCCGACGACGTGAGTCTAGTTCGAGTGGCGTGTGCTCACTCGCGAACGGTGCCGGCGACGAGCTCGCGCGCGGCAGCAGCGAGTCCGTCGAGTCCGCCGTCGCGCAGCGCGCGCACGAGCGCGGTACCGACGATCGCCCCGTCTGCATACTCGAGCACGCTCCGCACGTGGTCGGCGTTGGAGACGCCGATTCCCACGCACGCGCGATCGGCGCCATGCTCGCGGAGGCGGGCGACAAGGGCGCGGGCGGCGGCATCCAGTTGAGCCCGCTCCCCCGTGATTCCCATGGTCGAGACCGTGTAGACGAAACCGGTGGTCTCGCGCACGATCATCTCGAGCCGAGCATCCGTTGAACTCGGGGCGGCAAGGAAAACGCGGTCGAGCCCGGTGCGGGTGCTCTCGGCGAGCCAGTCGGCTGCCGCATCGGGAGTGATGTCGGGCGTGATCAGTCCGGCCCCGCCAGCGGCGCGGAGGTCGTCGGCGTAGCGGGAGACCCCGTACTGGACTACCGGATTCCAGTACGTCATGACCAGGACGGGGATGTCGGTGCGGGCGGTGACCTCCCGAACCGCGGTGAACGTGTCACGCATCCGGAAGCCCGCTTCCAGCGCAGCGTTGGTGGCTTCCTGGATGACGGGGCCGTCCATAACGGGGTCCGAGTAGGGCGGGCCGAGTTCCAGGATGTCGACGCCGGCTTCGGCGAGCGTGACTGCCGCCTCGATGCTGGTGTCGAGGTCGGGATAGCCGATGGGGAGGTAGCCGATGAGGGCGCCGCGACCTGCGTCGCGAGCGGCGTCGATCGCGTCGGCGACGGCGCTCACGGCTGGGCCCCCTCGTCGTACAGCTCGAACCAGCGGGCCGCAGTGTCCATGTCTTTGTCGCCGCGACCTGACAGCGAGATGGCCAGAACGGCATCGGGTCCGAGCTCGCGTCCGATGCGCAAGGCCCCAGCCAGCGCGTGCGCCGATTCGATAGCCGGGATGATGCCCTCCGTGCGCGAGAGCAGGCGCAGAGCTTCCATCGCTTCGGTGTCGGTGGCAGGAATGTAGTGCGCGCGACCGATGTCGGAAAGCCACGCGTGTTCGGGTCCGACTCCGGGATAGTCCAGGCCCGCAGAAATGGAGTGCGACTCGACGGTCTGGCCGTCTTCGTCCTGCAGAACGTAGGTCTTGGCGCCGTGCAAGATGCCCGGCGTGCCCCGCTCGATGGATGCCGCGTGTCGAGGCGTGTCGACACCATCGCCGGCCGCCTCTACGCCGTAGAGGGCGACACCCTCGTCGTCGAGGAAGGCGTCGAACATGCCGATGGCGTTCGATCCCCCGCCGACGCAGGCGAAGACAGCATCGGGAAGCCGTCCGATCTCATCCAGGAGCTGAGCGCGCGCCTCTTCGCCGATCACCTTCTGGAAATCACGGACCATCGCGGGGAACGGATGCGGGCCGGCAGCTGTTCCGAAGATGTAATTGGTGTTCTCGACGCTGGCGACCCAGTCGCGGTACGCCTCGTTGATGGCGTCCTTGAGCGTCCTCGACCCCGTCGTTACCGGGATGACTTCGGCGCCGAGCAGGCGCATACGGGCGACGTTCAGCGCCTGGCGCTGCGTATCGACTTCGCCCATGTAGATCGTGCATTCGAAACCGAACAGCGCCGCGGCCGTGGCAGTTGCCACCCCGTGCTGGCCCGCCCCGGTTTCAGCGATGACGCGCGTCTTGCCCAGGCGCTGCGTGAGCAGAGCCTGTCCGAGCACGTTGTTGATCTTGTGGGATCCCGTGTGGTTCAGGTCCTCGCGCTTGAGAAAGACGCGGCCGGCCCCCGTGTGCTCAGCAAACCGGGGCACCTCGGTGAGCGCTGAGGGCCTGCCAGCGTACGAGTTCAGCAGTCGCACGAACTCCGCCTGGAACGCCGGATCGATGCGAGCTGCTTCGTACTCGGCAGTGAGTTCGTCGATGGCGGCGATGAGCGACTCGGGCATGAAACGTCCGCCGAAATCGCCGAAGAAGGGACCGCGCTGTTCGCGCAGGCTCGTGGTCATGATCCTGCCTCCAGGAACGTTGTGAGGGTCGCGACGGGGTCGCCGGTCACCAGTGCCTCGCCAATGAGGACGACATCCGCGCCGGCAGCCCGGTAGTGCGCGACATCGGCCGGCGCCAGCACCGCAGACTCGGCGACGGCGATGGCGTTTGCGGGAATCGAGTCGCGCAAGCGCCCGAACAGGTCCCGGTCGAGTTCAAAAGTGGAGAGGTCCCGTGCGTTGACACCGACCAGGCGCGCACCGATGTCGGCAGCACGGTGAAGCTCCTCGAGTGAGTGTGTCTCGACAAGGGCCGTCATCCCGAGCTGTTCGATCAGATGCAACAGCCGGTCGAGCACCGGCTGGTCGAGGGCCGCGACGATGAGCAGAACGATATCGGCGCCCGCGGCGCGGGCTTCGAAGACCTGGTACTCGGTGGAGACGAAGTCCTTCCGCAGCACCGGGAGGGATACTGCAGCGCGGACTGAATCGAGATCGGCGAGACTTCCCTTGAACCGACGTTGCTCGGTCAGCACCGAGATGGCAGACGCTCCGCCGCGCTCGTACAGCGACGCGAGGTGAGCCGGGTCGGGAATGTCAGCGAGATCGCCGCGCGACGGGCTCGCGCGCTTGACCTCTGCAATGATCTTCACGCGCTCAGCGGGAGCGAGAGCCGCCAGCGCATCACGGGCGGCGGGGCGAGCGAGCGCGGCGCGTTCGACATCCGCGAGCGGTCGCACGGCTTCGCGCGTCCGGGCGTCCTCGAGAGCGCCGGCCGTGAGGTCGGCGAGCATGCTCAATGCTCTTTCGCGGTGTACCTGGAGCCGCCCACGCCGTAGCCGACCTTTGCCATGACCCAGCCGACCAGAGCGCCCACGATGACAAGGCCCACAGAGGCCCACACCAGCCAGACGATCTCGAGGAAGAACGCCACTGTGCCCAGGGCGATGGCAGCGAGCATGATGACGACAGCCGTCCAGGCCGCCGGCGAGTGTCCGTGGCCGGGGTCGCCGATGGGGTTGCTCATGGATATCCTCCGGTAGTGCGCGGGCTGTGGTCAGTCTAGCGGTCAGGTCGTGGGGTCCCCGCCACGGGAGAGGTCATCCCACGAGTCAATGGCATCGAGCGGTTCGCCGCTCCGACGTCGCCCGACCCGCTCTGACTGGTACCGCTTTCCGCCCTCGGGCCACCGGCGCGCGGTCGCGAGAACCCAGATCCCGGCGGCCGCCATGAGGACGGCAGCGACGAGGGTGACGGCGGGCCAAGGCGTCACAGTGATCCCTGCCACAAGCTCCGCGATCGCGCTATCACCGCGGATGCCGGTCACGGCCGCTACCTCGGACGCGACGGCGCTTACCGGTGCGTCGAAGGCGATCGGCGCCGTCAGGACGGCTAGTGCGATGCCGAGTGCGGCTCCGATGACGCCGAAAACTGGACGCAGGATCCGGCCGACGATGGAGAGAGCGGCGCCGAGGGCGAGCGCAGTCAGGCTCAGCGGTGCGAGGAGCACCACGGCAGAGGCGCCGGCTATCGCGAGCGGCTCCGTGGCTCCGTCAGTCAAGGACACGAGCAGCCATGTCTGGGTCGAAGAGATGAGGCCCGTCGCCCCCGCGATCAGCAGGCCGACAACGCCGATGAGCCGAGCCCGCGCGATCATGCGTCCCCGTGAGTGACGGCAGGCTTCAGGTCGGTCGTGTCGAAGCAGCTCCGCGTGCCGGTGTGGCAGGCCGCACCGATCTGTTCGACCTCGATCAGTAGCGCGTCGCCATCGCAGTCGAGTTTGGCGCCGCGCACATACTGCACGTGCCCGGATGTGTCGCCCTTACGCCAATACTCCTGGCGTGAGCGAGACCAGAAGGTCACGCGTCCGGTCGTGAGCGTGCGCCGGAGTGCTTCGGCATCCATCCAGCCGAGCATGAGCACCTCTCCGGTGTCCCACTGCTGGATGATCGCCGGCGCAAGACCGTCGCCGTTGAAGGCGACTGCCGCGATGCGCTCCTCGAGATCGGTCACGCTCGCACCTCCACGTTCTCGGCTGCCAGCGCGGACTTCACGTCCCCGACGGTGAGATGACCGGTGTGGAAAACACTGGCGGCCAACACCGCGTCAGCCCCGGCGTGCACGGCGGGTGCGAAATGCTCGACCGATCCCGCGCCGCCGGAGGCGATCACAGGTACCGACGAGATCTCGCGCATCAGCGAGACAAGCTCGAGATCGAAACCCTCCCGTGTGCCATCAGCGTCAATCGAGTTGACCAGCAGCTCGCCTGCCCCGCGCTCGATGGCCTCGCGAGCCCACGCGAGCGCATCCAGAGTCGTCGAGGTTCGGCCACCGTGGGTCGTGACGACGAACCCGGAGTCGACGGTGTCTGAGCGCTTCACATCGAGGGAGAGCACGAGTACCTGGGCACCGAAGCGGTCGGCGATCTCGTCCACGAGTCCGGGTCGGGCGATCGCTGCGGAGTTCACTCCTACTTTGTCGGCGCCGACTCCGAGCAGGCGAGCGACGTCGTCTGCCGAACGCACCCCTCCCCCGACGGTGAGCGGAATGAAGACCTCTTCTGCGGTGCGCTGGACGACGTCGTACGTCGTTGCGCGCTCGTCGACGGTCGCGGTGACATCGAGGAACGTGATCTCATCAGCGCCCTGGCGAAAGTACGTAGCTGCCAGCTCGACAGGGTCTCCCATATCGCGCAGATTCAGGAAGTTGACGCCCTTCACCACGCGCCCGGCGGCGACGTCGAGGCACGGGATGACGCGCGTCGCGACAGCCATCTAGAGCCTCGCCGCGTGAATCTCGGTCACCAGGATGGCGCGAGCACCGATGCCGTACAGCGCGTCCATTACCTGATTGACGCCCTTGCGGGGGCTCATGACGCGCACTGCCACCCACGACGGGTCGCGCAGTGGCGAGATCGTCGGCGACTCGATGCCGGGCGCAATCTCGACTGCCCGGTCGACGAGGTCCGCTGGCAGGTCGTAGTCGATGAGAACGTACCGGCGGGCAACCATCACTCCGCGAAGCCGCCGCAGGAGCGTTTCGGTCCCCTCGACCTCGCGCGGCCCTCCGATGAGGACGGCTTCTGACTCCAGGAGCACGGGGCCGAAGATCTCGAGCCCCGCCTGCTTGAGGGTCGTGCCTGTCGAAACGACATCGGCTACCGCATCCGCCACGCCCAACCGCACCGCCGACTCGACCGCACCGTCCAACGGAACGAGGTCGACCGCGATCCCCCGTTCGTCGAGGAACGAGTCCACGAGACCGGGGTAGGCGGTGGCGACGCGCATTCCCTCAAGGTCAGCGAGGTCGGTGAAGCGTCCGGGAGGTCCCGCGAAGCGGAAGGTCGAGTCTGCGAATCCGAGGGATTCGATCTCGCGCGCAGGCATCCGCGCATCCAGGAGGAGGTCACGGCCGGTGATGCCGACATCCAGGGCGCCGGAGCCCACATACGTCGCGATGTCGCGCGGACGCAGGTAGAAGAACTCGACCTCGTTTGCGGGATCGATGACGTGGAGGTCTTTCGGGTCACGCCTGCCGGTATATCCAGCTTCGGTGAGCATGGCGGCGGACGTCTCAGCCAGCGAACCCTTGTTGGGCACGGCGATTCGGAGCATGGGGGTCTTTCGGGTCGAAGCGGGAGAGGCGACGGGTTCAGAGATGTCGGTACACGTCCTCGAGCGAAAGCCCCTTCGCCAGCATCAACACCTGCAGGTGATACAGCAATTGCGAGATCTCTTCGGCTGCGGCCTCGTCCGACTCGTACTCGGCGGCCATCCACACCTCGGCGGCCTCTTCGACGATCTTCTTGCCGATCGTGTGGATGCCTGCATCGAGCTCGGCAACGGTCCCCGATCCCGCGGGACGGGTCTGCGCCTTCACCGTCAACTCGGCGAACAGCTCCTCGAACGACTTCACTATGCCAGGGTAGCGAACCGCGGGGGTAGCCCGGTCAGTGCCGATGAGCGTGGGCACCGAGGGAGCGCAGGCTCGCGATCGCGGCATCCGGGTCATCCGCCCCGAACACGGCTGATCCGGCGACGAACGTATCGGCACCCGCTGCCGCGGCCTGCTCGATCGTTGACGGCGAGATGCCGCCGTCGACCTGCAGCCAGACCGCAGAGCCGCGTCGGTGGCATTCGTCGGCGAGCAGGCGAAGCTTCGGCATCACGTCGGCCATGAAGGACTGACCGCCAAAACCGGGCTCGACGGTCATCACGAGGATCTGGTCGAATTCGTCGAGAACATCGAAGAGCGGCTCGACCGGAGTAGCCGGTTTGAGCGCGATCCCGGCGCGTGCGCCGAGAGACCGCAACCTCCGCGCCAGAGCCACCGGCGCTGACGTGGCCTCCGTGTGGAAGGTCACGGATGCCGCGCCGATCTCGGCGTAGCCGGGCGCCCAGCGATCGACATCGTCGATCATCAGGTGAACATCAAGAGGCACGGGAGATGTCGCCTGAATCCTCTCAACCATCTGCGGCCCGAACGTGAGGTTCGGAACGAAATGGTTGTCCATGACGTCGACGTGGACGAAGTCGGCGGCGGCGATGCGCTGCAGTTCCGCCTGCATGTTGACGAAGTCGGCGGCAAGGATGCTGGGATTGATGCGCACCGCAGGGTGATGCGTTGCGGTGTCGGGGGAACTCACCCGTCCATTATGGGCGAGAGCGTCTGTCAGCTTCGCCGCCGCAGGAGTGTGATCGACATGGCGTCGGTGCCATGCCGGTGGGGCCACAATTGCGCACGCCCGCCGCCGCCCGTCGGGCTCGCCAGGTCCAGCGCGCTCCGCGACACCCGATGCAGCACGTCTCGAGCGTCCAGCTCGTCCAGCTCGTCTCGGTGCTGGTCTCGCACCGCCGCCACCACATCGCGGGTCTCGACGAGGTGCGGCGAGCACGTCACGTAAGCGACGACACCGCCCGGCCTGAGCCCGGTCACCGCGGCAGAGAGCAGTTCCCGCTGCAGATCTGCCAGCGGTGCGACATCCTGCGGCGACTTGCGCCAGCGCGACTCTGGTCGGCGGCGCAGGGCACCGAGGCCCGTGCAGGGCGCGTCGACCAGGATCCGGTCGTACGCGTTAGCGCCAACCCTTTCCCTGCCGTCTTCCTCAGAGACGACGACCTCGAACGGGATCGGCTCGAGGGATCGGCGAACCAGACCGGCGCGCGTGGACGAGACCTCGTTTGCCTCAAGGTCGACCGGGATCCCGGCCTCCCGCGCCTGCAGTACGCGGGCAGCCAGCAGCGCGGTCTTTCCGCCCGGGCCCGCGCACAGATCGAGCCAGCGCTCTCCGGGCCGCACCGGGTCAACCTCCGACAGGGCGAGGGCTGCGAGCTGGGATCCTTCGTCCTGGACGCGCAGCGCGCCATTCGAGGCAGCAACGAGCCTGCCGGGATCCCCCGCCGGTGCTCGGAACCCATAGGGCGAGAAGGATGTCGGCTCCGACTCCTCGGGAGCTGTGGCAAGTCCCGGGAGCGCCGCCATTGTGACGCGGGGTGGGTCGTTGTCGGCCGCGAGAAGCTCGAGGAGTTCGCCAGCGCGCCCCTCGTCGTCGAGAGCGCGCCGGAGAGCCCGGATGATCCATACCGGGTGGGAGGTGCGCACCGAGAGGCGTTCGTCGTCTGAGCGTGCAGCCGCTTCGGCGCGGGAGATCCAGGTCGCCGCATCCGCTCCACCGATTTTGCGCAGCACAGCGTTGACGAAACCGACAGCGCGTTCCCCCGCACTGGAACGCGCGAGAGCGACCGACTCGTTGACCGCCGCGTGCGGCGGGACCCTCGTGGCCAGGAGTTGATGCACCCCGAGACGGAGGATGTCGAGGACGGGCGGGTCGAGGCTCTCTGCCGGCCGGTTCGCAGCTACAGCGATAACGGCATCCCACGTGCCCTGTTGGCGCAGCGTTCCGTACGTCAGTTCCGTCGCGAGCGCGGCATCTCCCGGGCTCAGCCCTGCCCGGGAGATGGCTGTCGGCAGGACGAGATTCGCGTACGCGTCAGCGTCGTGGACCGCCCGCAGCGTGTCGAAGGCCACCCGGCGGGCCGACGGTTCGCCGCTCATGCTGTGGCTCCGGCATCCCCGGGCACCTGACCGTCAGCATCGAACTGCAGTTCACTCAGCCGTGTGCCGCGCCACCAATCTGCGGCATCCATGGCAGGCTTCCCCGCTGGCTGGACACGCACCAGCACGATCGGATCACCGGCGGTTCCGACGATCACTTGGTTCGCGTGACCGGTCGCCAGTCCGGGACGTAACCGTGGCGCATCGGAGGATGCCGGGACGGCGGCGAGGATCTTCAGCCGCGCGTCCTGGGTGGTCGCGAATGCACCGGGCTCCGGGGTGACGCCGAGAATCCGCGACATGATCTGCTGTTGTGGCTGATTCCAAGCCACACGACCGTCCTCGATCGAGAGCTTCGGTGCGTAGGTTGGTTCGCCCTCTTGGGGGCGGGGCCGCGCGGTGCCGTCTGCGATCTGGCTGACGACCGTGGTCAACAGTTCGGCGCCGGCATCCGAGAGAGTCGCGAGCAAATCGCCGGCCGTCGCCTCAAGCGGGCGAGGAAAGCGAACCTCGCCGAAGATGTCCCCCTCGTCGAGTCCTGCCGTCAGCTGGAACACGTCGGCGCCCACCTCGGGGTCTCCCGCGATGATGGCGTGCTGCACCGGAGCAGCACCCCGCCACCGGGGCAGTGCCGAAAAGTGCAGGTTGATCCAGCCGTGCCGAGGCGTCGAGAGCAGGGGCTCTCGGACCAGCCCCCCATAGGCGACGATCACGCCGAGATCGGGGTCGGCCGCGCGCACCGCCTCGAGCGCTTCATCATCGAGGCGTGCGGTGCGATGCACCCGCAGGCCGAGCGTGCCAGCGGCGGCAGCGACCGGCGACGGCGTCACGATGCGGCGGCGACCGATCGGCGCGTCAGGCCGCGTGATCACGAGCGGCACCTCGTGACCTGCGTCGACGAGGGCGCGCAGCGACGGCACGGCCGGCTCAGGCGTTCCGGCGAAAACGATTCTCATGGCTGTCTCTTCCGGCTCATGGCAGCGCCTCCAGGTTCAGGTCGGGCAGGTCGAGACGGATGCGTAGAGTCGCGCCTGCGCCGCCGCGACTGCGTGAGCGGCGTCCCCGGAGCGCTGCGGCAACGAGCGCCGCGCGCAGGGAACGCGCGAGGTCGGGTCCATCGTGATAGTCGCAGCGCACCAGCGCGCGCACGTCGTCATCGTGCGAGCCGGTGGCGGGCAGCGGCACGGGCCCGAGCACGTCGCTGGCCCGCAGCCGTGGCACGTCCGACCGCACGGCGGCCAGCGCCTTCTCCACTGCCGGTCGAGGCCCTTCCAGCGAGGCAACACGAACCGCGGGAGGCATTCGCAGCTCTGCGCGTTCGGCCAGCTCGGCGCGCGCAAAGGCAGGCTGGGACCAGGTGGCCAGTGCACGGCCGAGGGCCCCGGCGACTCCGACGAGGTGCACCGGCGCACCTGGCGCAGCCAGGGCCGCCGCGTTGGACCACCAGCGCAGACAGTGCTCAGCGATCCGCAGATCATCAGCGAGCAGCATCCGTTCGCCGTCCAGGAGCAGCACGGCGCGGTATCCGCGCGCGGCCCGAGGCTCCGCGCCGCGCGTCGCGATGACGAGCGCCGGTGTGTCCGGCACCTCGCGAACAGGATGATCGGCATCCGAGACGATGACCCGGATGCCAGGAAAGGCGCGTCCGAGTTCCTCGGCGGTGCGGCGGCTCCCGGATCCGATGAGCAGGAATCGTGCGCCACCGCAGGAGGCGCAGGTCCAGCCTTCAGCACGCCGTCCGCATGCAGAACAGGTCGGTGTCGCCCCTCGCGCTCCAGCATGAAGCGGTCCGCCGCAGGCGCGGCAGCGGGCAGGATGCCTGCAATCCGCGCAGGCGAGCACCGGAGCGTACCCGGGGCGGGAAACCTGCACCAGCACCGGGCCACTGCGGACTGCCTCGCGCGCGGCGGCGAATGCTGCAGAGGGGATCCGCGCGGCCCCGGTCTCCCCCTCGCGCAGCGGAGTGAGTACCACGCGCGGCGATGCGGGACGGGCTGCGCGCAGCTCTTCCACCCAGCCGATGTCGACAAGGCGTTGGACGTCGGTGGTGCGGGTGTATCCGGCGAAGACGAGCGCGAACTGTTCCTGCTCCTGCCGGACCAGCGCCGCGTCGCGTGCGTGGACGCCTGGCGAGAGCGGCTCCCGCAACAGCGGGTCGCCGTCGTCCCAGAGCGCGATCAGCCCGAGCGCGTGCACGGGCGCGTACACTGCCGATCGGTTACCGATCACGATGGACGGCGTGGGCTCGATCACCCGGAGGTAAGCACCGTAGCGGGCAGGGGCGCTCTGAGCGGCATCCGTCCGGATGACTGCCTCGCCGAGTCCGTATGCGATCAGACCCTGCTCGAGTTGGTCGAGGTCTCGGTGGTCGGGCACGACGAGGATGCTGCTGCGTCCTGCCGCCAGCAGCTGCGCGGCCGCGGCAGCGAGGACAGCCACCCACCCCGGCGTAGGTGAGCCATGCCCTACGGGCGTTGTCGGTGCCGTCAGAGCGATGCGGGCGCCGCGGGTGAGCGATTCGGTCAGACCGGGGAAGCCGGCAAGGGCGTCGGATGCCCACTCTGCGGTGGATGCCGGCACCCCCGGAAGGTCCGCTCGTTCCGCGTTCTGCCACGAGCGCTCGGCGCGCACCATCCGTCGCGGTACGACCAGGCGCAGGATGTCGGATGCCGACCCCGCCGACCGGTCGGCGACCCGTCGTGCGAGGTCGTAGAGCCGCCGAGGAAGGACGGATACCGGAGAGACGACTGACTCAAGCTCCGAGAGGGGGCGGTCAGCGGACGGTTCGTCGTCAAGCTCCACGATGAAGCCGTCCACGATCCGGCCGGCCGCACGAAGCGGCACGCGTACGCGGACGCCCTCGCGCGCCTCAGGTGCCAGCGCGTCCGGAATCTCGTAGTCGAAGAGCCGATCCAGTTGGGGCAGCGGGGAATCCAGGAGCACTCGCGCGATGCGCCGAGTGGTCATGTCAGAGACCGGCGGCTGAGCGCAGGTCGTCGACGCGGTCCGTGCGCTCCCACGTGAAGTCGGCGAGTTCTCGACCGAAGTGACCGTAGGCCGCGGTCTGCGCGTATATCGGGCGAAGTAGATCGAGCTGGTCGATGATCGCCTTCGGGCGCAGGTCGAAGACCTCAAGAATCGCCGTCGTGATGATGTCATCGGCCACGTGACCGGTTCCGAACGTCTCGACGTACAGGCCAACCGGAGCGGCCTTGCCGATGGCGTAGGCGACCTGCACCTCGAGCCGATCAGCAAGTCCTGCGGCCACGGCATTCTTCGCGACCCACCGCATGGCGTAGGCAGCCGAACGGTCGACCTTCGAGGGGTCCTTGCCGCTGAAGGCTCCGCCGCCGTGGCGCGAAGCACCGCCGTAGGTGTCGATGATGATCTTCCGGCCCGTGAGGCCCGCATCGCCTTTCGGGCCGCCGATGACGAACGGACCGGCGGGGTTGATGTAGTAGGTGACCGCGGAAAGATCGAGTCCGGTGCTCTCCAGAACCGGATCGATGACGACTTCCTGCACCTGGGCACGCAGGTCTTCTTGCGAGATGTCGGGGTGGTGCTGGGTCGAGAGCACCACGGACTCGACGGTGCGCGGCACGGCACCCTCGAATCCGAGGGTGACCTGTGTCTTGCCGTCGGGACGCAGGAACTGCAGCGCACCCGAGCGCCGCGATTCGGCGAGGCGCTCAGCCATCCGGTGTGCCGTCCACGCGGCCATCGGCATGAGCTGTGGCGTCTCGGTCGTCGCATAGCCGAACATGATGCCCTGGTCGCCCGCGCCCTGCTCGTCGCGCGGGTCGGATGATCCGCGTTCACGCTGCTCGAAGGCCTTGTTCACGCCCGAGGCGATGTCGGAGGACTGCGCGCCGATGGAGATGCTCACGCCGCACGAGTCGCCGTCGAACCCGGTCTCGCTCGAGGTGTATCCGATGCGGTTGACCACATCGCGCACGATCGCGGGAATCTCGACGTACGCAGACGTACTCACCTCGCCCGCGACATGCACGAGTCCGGTGGTGACGAGGGTCTCGACCGCGACGCGCCCGCGCGGATCCTCACTGAGGATCGCGTCGAGGATGCTGTCGGAGATCTGGTCGCAGATCTTGTCGGGATGACCCTCCGTGACCGATTCGGACGTGAACAGACGCAACGCGCTCATGGAGCTCCCGTCAGTGGTGGACGCCGATCAGTATCGCGCCGGCATACGACACCGGCGCGCAAACGGGTGACCGTCAGTCGATCGGGCGGAGGCGAAGCTTGTCTTCGTTGATCTCGTGGAGCGCGATGGTCAGGGGCTTGTCCTCGACGGTCGAGTCGACGAGCGGCCCCACGTTGTCGAACAGGTTTCCCTCGTGGAGGTCGGAGTAGTAATCGTTGATCTGACGCGCGCGCTTTGCCGCATAGATCACGAGCTGGTACTTCGAGTCGACCTTCTCGAGAAGGCTGTCGATGGGCGGCTCAATGATGCCCTGGTTGTTCCCGGCCATGGCGGAATCCCTTCGCTGGCGACGGATGTCGGTGAGAGGTCTGTGGCGCCGCGGTCACGCTCAGCGCGCGGGCGCATTCATCAATTCTACGACCTCGCGCGCCGCAACGGCGACGTCGGCGTTCACGACGCGGTAATCGAACTCATCCTGGGCTGCCAGTTCGACTCGCGCAGTGCGCAGGCGTCGAGCCCGCTCTTCGGTGTCTTCGGTGCCGCGTCCGACCAATCGGCTGACCAACTCGTCCCAGCTGGGTGGGAGTAGGAAAACCAGCGTTGCATCGGGCTGGGCCGCGCGAACTTGCCGAGCGCCCTGCAGATCGATCTCCAGCAGCACCGCCTGACCGCGATCGAGTGCGGCGCGGATCGGTGCACGCGGAGTGCCGTAGCGGTACGCGTTGTGGACCGTCGCCCATTCGAGAAGTTCGCCATCGGCAATGAGTCGATCGAACTCCGCATCGTCGACGAAGTAGTAATGCTCTCCGTCGCGCTCCCCCGGACGAGCCGGGCGGGTCGTAGCCGAAATGGACAGGTGGATTTCGGGGTGGTGAGCCCGAATGTGCTGCGCCACGGTCCCTTTGCCGACCGCCGTAGGCCCCGCGAGCACCACCAGGGCAGACCGGTCATCGCGTGGGTGCGGCTCGGGCAGGCGGTCATCGAGAAACGCACGCAGAGCCTGCTGCTGCCTACGGCCGAGGCCGCCGAGTCGCTTCACGGGCGAGATCTGCAGATGCTCGAGGATTCTGTCTCGCTTGCCGACGCCGATCGCGGGGATCGCGGTGAGGAACTCTGTGACCCGCATCGCACCGGCAGGTGAATCCGGAGCGGCAAGGGCGCGGCGCAGTAGCTCTTGGGGGCTGATCACGCGGGTCGCGACATCCTGTTTCAGAGAGGCACGCTCCCGCCTGGCTGCGACGGCCCGACGGGATGCTGCGAGGCGGTCGACGTCGGGAGGGGCGGGGCGCTCAGTCATGGGTGGTTCGCGGGTACAGCGCAGCGCGCTCTTCGATACGCGAGGCGAGGCGGTCGGGGCCGACGGCGAGGATACTTCTGCTCTCGGACGCGATGACGTTTGCTGCCACGTATCCGAAAAGACGATGCAGATCGGCCGGCTGCGCGCCCTGCGCACCGAAGCCGGGTGCCAGGATCGGGGTGCCGGCGAGGACGACGTCGGTGAGCCCGAACGCAGCGCGGTCGACGGTTGCCCCGACCACGAGTCCGGCCGAACCGAGCGCCCCCGGCAGGCCGATGTTGAGGGACCCGATCTCGCGAGCGATCCGCGCCGCGACGCGCTCGTCATCGGGCCCGGAGTCATCGCTCGTGAGTGCAGTCTGTACCGGCCTGCCTTCGGGATTGCTCGTCGCTGCGAGGACGAAAACCCCCTTCTCTCGGCGGATCGCGGTCGTGACGGTGGCATAAAGCGAGTCGGGACCCAGGTAGGGGCTCAGTGTCACGGCATCCGCCTCGAGCGGTGAGCCGGGTTCGAGCCACGCCGCGGCATAGCCGTCCATCGTGGTTCCGATGTCGCCGCGCTTGGCGTCTGCAATGACGATCAGCCCGGCCGCACGCGCGGCCGCCATGACCTCTTCAAGCGCCGCGAACCCGGCCGAGCCGTAGCGCTCGAAGAACGCAACCTGAGGTTTCACGATGCCGACCCGACCCGCGCACGCCTCCACCACACGGAGTCCGAAGTGCCGGGCTCCCTCGGCGGTGGAGCCCAGGCCCCAGGAATCGAGCAGACTCCCGTGAGGGTCGATACCCACGCACAACGGGCCAAACTGACCGAGCGTCTCCCACAGGCGTGAACCGAACGACCTCACGCGCGTTCAGCCCTTTCACGTGCGTAGTCCTGCAGGCTTTTGACCTCGAAACCCTCGCGGAGCACGGGGAATGCGCTGACTGCGGCGCCGAGGACTGCCATCGTCGTGAACAAGGCCTTGTCGCCGGCCACGGCAGCGGCGCGGATCTCGTAGCCGTCAGCCCGCGCCATGCCGCCGCTCGGGGTGTTCACCACGATGTCGATGCGTCCCTCATTGATGAGGTCGACGACGTTGGTCTCACCCGAGGCATGCGTTGCGGAGTACTTGTTGACGACCTCGACGGCGATTCCGTTGCGGGCAAGGATCTCGGCAGTCCCCTCCGTGGCAAGCAGCTCGAACCCGAGTTCCTGCAGCCGGTGGGCGGGCAGGATCACCGCGCGCTTGTCAGCATCCGATACCGAGATGAAGACCGTTCCCTCGAGGGGAAGCCCACCGTATGCGGCAGCCTGGCTCTTCGCAAAGGCCGTGGGGAAGTCGCGGTCGATCCCCATGACTTCACCCGTGGATCGCATCTCAGGCCCCAGGACCGAGTCGACAATCTGCCCGTCCTTTGTCCGGAACCGCTTGAAGGGCAGAACGGCTTCTTTCACGGCGACCGGTGCGTCAAGCGGAACGCGCGAGCCATCGGATGCCGGCAGTAGCCCCTCAGCGATGAGATCAGCGATCGTGGAGCCTGCCATGATGCGGCTGGCCGCCTTCGCAAGCGGAATCCCCAGCGCCTTGGACACGAACGGGACGGTGCGGCTGGCCCGTGGGTTAGCCTCGATGACGTAGAGCACGCCCGCGCTGATAGCGAACTGAACGTTCAAGAGCCCTCGGACCCCGACGCCAGCCGCAATGGCGAGAGTGGCTTCGCGAACGCGATCGATCTCGGTGCGTCCGAGCGACACGGGCGGCAGGGTGCAGCTCGAGTCACCGGAGTGGATGCCGGCCTCCTCGAGGTGCTCCATCACGCCGCCGATGTAGAGCTGGTGGCCGTCGTAGAGCGCATCGACGTCGATCTCGATCGCGTCGTCAAGGAACCGGTCGACCAGGAGTGGCATCCCGGGGCCGATGATCGCTTGGTCGGCAACGCGCACGAAGTAGTCACGCAGGCTCGCCGTGTCGTAGACGATCTCCATGCCGCGTCCACCGAGCACGAAGCTCGGACGGACAAGCACCGGGTATCCGATGTCTTCGGCCACGGCAACGGCGCCCTCGACGTCAACCGCGGTGCCATGACGCGGCGCGACGAGTCCCGCGTCGGCGAGGATGCCGCTGAACAGGCTCCGCTCCTCGGCGAGATCGATCGCCGTGGGGCTCGTGCCGAGGATCGTGTAGCCGGCGGCTTCGATCCCCTTCGCAAGTCCCAATGGGGTCTGTCCGCCCAGCTGGCAGATGACCCCGAGAATCGTGCCCGACCGGGCCTCGGCGTGCAGCACCTCGAGCACGTCTTCGAGAGTGAGTGGCTCGAAGTAGAGCCGGTCGGACGTGTCGTAGTCGGTGGACACCGTTTCGGGGTTGCAGTTGACCATGATCGTCTCGAAACCCGCGTCGCTCAGGGCGAACGAGGCGTGCACGCACGAGTAGTCGAACTCGACTCCCTGACCGATGCGGTTCGGTCCCGATCCGATGATCACGACCTTGGTGCGCTCCGAGGGCATGACCTCGGTCTCTGCGTCATAGCTGGAGTAGTGGTACGGGGTCAGAGCGGGGAACTCACCAGCGCAGGTATCGACGGTTTTGTACACGGGCCGAATGTCGAGGCCGTGCCGGATGCCGCGGGCCTCGGTCTCGGTGATCCCGCGCAGCTCGGCGATCTGTGCGTCGCTGAAGCCGTGCTCCTTGGCGATCCGCAGTGTCTCGGCATCCAACTCCCCCGCGCCAGCGATGAAGGCCGCGACCTCGTTGATGAGCACGATCTGATCGAGGAACCACGGGTCCATCGCGGTGGATTCAAAGGCCTGCTCGACAGTCGCGCCCTTGCGCAGGGCCTGCTGGAGAACGACGATCCGGCCATCGGTGGGCGTGCGTGCGATCTCGAGCAACTCCTCGACACTTCGCTCTTCTGGGCCCCAGTGGAAGCTGGAGCCGCGCTTCTCGAGCGACCGAAGGGCTTTCTGCAGCGCCGTCGCGTAATTGCGGCCGATCGCCATCGCCTCACCGACCGACTTCATCGTCGTGGTGAGCGTCGTGTCGGCGGCGGGGAACTTCTCGAAGTTGAAGCGCGGCACCTTGACGACGACGTAGTCGAGCGTCGGCTCGAAGCTTGCCGGCGTGACCTTGGTGATGTCGTTGGGGATCTCATCGAGCCGGTAGCCGATCGCGAGCTTGGCGGCGATCTTCGCAATCGGGAAGCCGGTGGCCTTCGAGGCCAGCGCCGAGGAGCGAGAGACGCGCGGGTTCATCTCGATCACGATGATGCGACCGTTCGTCGGGTCGACGGCGAACTGGATGTTGCAGCCGCCTGTGTCGACACCGACGGCGCGAATGATGTCGATGCCGATGTCGCGCATCTTCTGGTACTCGCGGTCGGTGAGCGTCAGCGCCGGCGCGACGGTGATCGAGTCGCCGGTGTGGACACCGACGGGGTCGACGTTCTCGATCGAGCACACGACGACCGTGTTGTCGGCGGTATCGCGCATCAGCTCGAGTTCGTATTCCTTCCACCCGAGGATCGACTCCTCGAGCAGCACCTCGTGCGTCGGCGAGTCATGCAGGCCGGCGCCCGCGATACGGCGCAGGTCGGCTTCGGTGTATGCGAAACCGGAACCCAGTCCCCCCATCGTGAACGACGGGCGAACGACGAGCGGATAGCCCAGTTCCTCGGCGCCGGCGAGAACCTCATCCATCGTGTGGCAGATGCGGCTCGCGGCGACATCCGCGCCCGCTTCGATGACGAGCTCCTTGAAGATCTGGCGATCCTCGCCCTTGCGAATGGCGTCGACCTTCGCGCCGATGAGCTCGACGTCGTACTTCTCGAGAATGCCGCGGTCGTGCAGCGCCATCGCGGCGTTCAGAGCCGTCTGGCCACCGAGAGTCGGGAGGATCGCGTCGGGCTTCTCCTTCGCGATGATCGTTTCGATGACCTCGGGGGTGATCGGTTCGATGTAGGTAGCGTCGGCGAAGTCGGGGTCGGTCATGATCGTGGCCGGGTTCGAATTGACCAGGATCACTCTGACGCCTTCGGCGCGCAGCACGCGGCAGGCTTGGGTTCCGGAGTAGTCGAACTCACAAGCCTGGCCGATGACGATCGGGCCGGAGCCGATGACCAGGACGGAGCGGATGTCGTCGCGCTTAGGCATTCGCTTCTTTCGTGCTGAGGTTCGCGCGAACGAGGTCTGCGAACCGGTCGAACAGGTAGTTGGCGTCGTGCGGGCCGGCGGCAGCTTCGGGGTGGTACTGCACCGAGAAGGCCGGGATGTCGAGGGCGCGAAGGCCCTCGACGACGCGGTCGTTGAGACCGATGTGGCTCACCTCGACGCGACCGTAGCCCTGGGGGCTGTCGAACGGCTCATCCAGGGGGGCATCGACGGCGAAGCCGTGATTGTGGGCGGTGATCTCGACGCGGCCGGTCTGCTTGTCGAGGACGGGCTGGTTGATGCCTCGGTGGCCGAACGGAAGCTTGTAGGTGTCCAGACCCAGGGCGCGGCCGAGCAACTGATTTCCGAAGCAGATGCCGAAGAACGGCACCCGATCATCGAGCACGGACCGCAAGAGCGACACGTGATCGGCCGACGCCGATGGGTCACCCGGCCCGTTCGAGTAGAAGACCCCGACCGGATCGATCGCGCGGATGTCGTCGATCGTCGCGTCCTGCGGCAGCACGTGAACATCGAACCCCCGCGCCGCGAGGTTGTCGATCGTGGCCTTCTTGATCCCGAGGTCGATGACCGCGAGGGACCCGAGCCGTTCCGCGGTTGCCGGGGTCACCTCGGGTGCGCTCACCGACACGGATGCCGACAGGTTCTGGCCGGCCATCTGGGGTGCTTCGCGCACCAGGCGTAGATGTTCCTCGGCATCCAGGGCTGTGGCATCTCCAGAGAAGATGCCGCCTCGCATCGACCCCGCCGAACGGATGTGGCGGGTCACGGCGCGGGTGTCGATGCCACTGATTCCGACGATGCCGTCGCGCTCAAGCGCCTCGTCCAGGGATTCGTCGGCCCGCCAGTTCGAGACGACGCGGGACGGGTCGCGGACGATGTAGCCGGCGACCCAGATCCTGCGGGATTCTGGGTCTTCATCGTTCATCCCCGTGTTGCCGATATGGGGTGCGGTCTGCAGCACGATCTGGCCCGCGTACGAGGGATCGGTAAGTGTCTCCTGGTAGCCGGTCATGCCGGTTGCGAAGACGACCTCGCCGAGGGTCATCCCGCGTGCACCGTAGGCGTGGCCGCGGAATCGGGTGCCGTCCTCGAGGACGAGCACGGCGGGATCGGTGGTGAACAGGCTCATTCGGAGTCTCCGGTTGCGGTGGAGGGGTCAGGTGCGGGAGCCAGGGGCGCGAGAGCGTCGGCCAGGTGCCGGGCCGATGTCTCCCGAGGGCGAAGGTAGGTGTCGACGACAACACCCGTGTCGGCGAGCCAGCTCAGACGCACGAGGCCGTCCTTCTCGACGACACGATCGATCGTGAGGGTGGCCTGGGTTACGGCGGTGATGCGGTCGGCCCCGATGGTGATGCGCGGCTGGTTGGTCAGGTCCAGCGCGACAGCAGAATCCGTCACGGTGACAGTCGCTGGTGATCGGAAACCGAGTCCTGGTGCAGCGATCCGCTCGAGCGGCGCGTCGTGGACTGTGGTTGCCACGTAGAGCGCGTCGATCGTCTCGCGGGGCGTGTCGGAATCACTCAACTCGGCGGGCCGGATGAGTGGCGTCCGATCGCGGCGAGTGCGTCGCACCCATCCCCAGGCGGCGAGGCCCAGCAGCACCAGGGCCACGGCAACCATGACCAGCACGGCGGCCTCCCGCGTCACGACAGGGCCCCCGGTGTCTCGAGGAGCGCTCCGTCTGCGACGGTCACCGTGCCCCGATTGACCGTCCAACGGATCTCGCCGGGCAGTTTCTCGCCGAGGTAGGGCGAGTTTCGGCTGCGTCCTCGAAGATCATCGACCGAGAACGTCCGCGTCGGGGCCGGGTCGTAGAGCGTGAACGAAGCCGGGTTACCTGCCGCCACGGGAGTTCCGTGCCCGCTGAGGCTACCGATCCGTGCCGGAGCTGCTGACATCGTGCGTGCGACATCGCTCCAGGTCATGCGACCGGTCTCCACCATCGTGCTGTGCACGATGCGCAGCGCGCTTTCGAGGCCCACCATTCCGTGAGATGCAGCCTGCCACTCGCAGGCCTTGGTCTCGCTCGGATGCGGCGCATGGTCGGTGGCGACGATGTCGATCGTGCCGTCGGCAAGACCTTCGCGCACGGCTTCGACGTCCTCGGCGGTGCGAAGCGGCGGATTGACCTTGAACCGCGCGTCATACCCGCGAACGCGATCCTCGGTGAGCAGCAGATGGTGGGGGGTCACCTCGGCGGTCACGTCGATTCCGCGCTTCTTGGCCCAGCGGATGATGTCGACCGACCCCGCCGTCGAGAGGTGACAGACGTGAAGGCGCGACCCGACGTGCTCTGCCAGCAGCACGTCACGGGCAATGATGGCCTCCTCGGCAACAGCCGGCCATCCCGCCAGGCCGAGTTCGGCCGATACGACGCCCTCGTTCATCTGCGCGCCCTCGGTCAGGCGCGGATCCTGTGCGTGCTGAGCGATGACACCGCCGAAGGCCTTCACGTACTCGAGGGCGCGGCGCATGATGACGGGGTCCCAGACGCAGAATCCGTCGTCGCTGAAGACCCGCACTCGCGCCCGCGAGGTCGCCATCGCGCCGAGTTCTGCGAGGCGCTCGCCCTTCTGCCCGACAGTGACGGCACCGATGGGCTGCACGGTCACATAGCCCGCGGCCTCTCCGAGCGCGAGTTCTTGCTCGACAACTCCCGCGGTGTCGGCCACCGGGGAGGTGTTCGGCATCGTGAAGACGGTCGTGAAGCCGCCGGCGGCGGCTGCGCGGGAGCCGGTGAGGATCGTTTCGGATGCCTCGAAGCCGGGTTCCCGGAAGTGCACATGTAGGTCGACGAGTCCGGGAAGAGCGATGAGTCCTGACGCATCGATGACACGTGCGCCGGACGCGTCGGCGACAGACCCTGTTTCGACGATCATGCCGTCCCGCACGAGCAGATCTGTGCGGGTGCCGTCCGTGAGTTCAGCGCCGCGGATCAGGAGGACCTCGGTCATGCTCTCTCCTCCCCTGTCGATGTCGTCGCTGTCGTTGTCGTGGAACCCGCCAGCAGCAGGTAGAGCACCGCCATCCTGACCGACACGCCGTTGGCTACCTGTTCCAAGACTGTCGATTGCGCCGAATCGGCAGCTTCGGCGGAGATCTCGAGCCCTCGATTCATGGGGCCCGGGTGCATCACAATGCTATCGGCGCCGAGGGCTGCGAGCCGCCGTGCGTCGAAACCCCAGCGCCTCGCGTACTCCCGCTCGCTCGGGAAGTACGCGGCGTTCATGCGCTCCAGCTGGATGCGCAGCAGCATCAGGACGTCGGGTGCGGCGGCGATTGCTTCGTCGAGGTCGTAGACGACGTCGGCAGGCCAGGCCGAAACATCCTGCGGCACGAGCGTCGGAGGGGCGACAAGGGTGACGTGCGCTCCCAGCGTGTGCAGCAGCCACATGTTCGAGCGCGCAACGCGGGAGTGGAGAACGTCGCCGACGATTGCGACCCGGGTGCCGGTGAGATCCCGTCCCCGGCTGTCATCTCCGTACAGACGCTTGCGCATCGTGAAGGCGTCGAGCAGGGCCTGAGTGGGATGCTCGTGGGTTCCGTCGCCGGCGTTCACGACTCCCGCACTGATCCAGCCGCTCGTGGCAAGAGTGTGCGGTGCGCCCGATGATCCGTGGCGGATGACGACGGCATCCGCGCCCATCGCCTGCAGCGTCTGCGCAGTGTCCTGCAGAGACTCGCCCTTGGAGACAGACGAGCCTTTCGCGGCGAAGTTGATGACATCAGCGGAGAGGCGCTTGGCTGCTGCCTCGAAGGAAATGCGCGTGCGGGTCGAGTCCTCGAAGAACAGGTTCACGACGGTCTTGCCGCGCAGGGTCGGAAGCTTCTTGATCTCCCGGCGCTGCGTGTCTGACATATCCTCCGCGGTGTCCAGGATCCGCAGCGCGTCGGCCCGGCTCAGGGTGGCGGTATCGAGCAGGTTCCTCATGATCGGATGCTCACCTCGTCCTCACCGTCGATCTCGCGCAGGCGCACGGCGACGTGCTCCGAGCGCGAGCTGGGAAGGTTCTTTCCCACGAAGTCGGGCCGGATCGGCAACTCGCGGTGTCCGCGGTCGACGAGGATCGCGAGGCGCACTGCTGCGGGCCTGCCGATGTCCTGCAGCGCATCGAGCGCCGCGCGGATACTGCGCCCTGAGAAGAGCACGTCGTCGACCAGGACAACGGTCTTGCCATCGATGCCTGAGTCCGGGATGCGCGTCGGGTGTGGAGTCCGCGTCGGATTGCGGTGCAGGTCGTCGCGGTACATCGTGACGTCGAGCGAGCCGACGGGCACCGACTGACCCGTGAAGCCGCTGATGAGCGAAGCGATTCGCTCTGCCAACGGGACGCCGCGAGTCGGGATACCGAGGAGCACGAGCTCGCCGGCACCGCGATTGGATTCGATGATCTCGTGGGAGATTCTCGTCAGAGCGCGTGAGATGTCGGCATCCTGCATGACTGCGCGGGTGCTCATCGTCGCTCCCTTCTCCGCCTCACGGGACGGTGTTAAAGGTTGCTGTGCTTCGAGCCTACCGGAAGCGCTCGTCAGGAAGGGGCAGGCGCATCAGCCGTCTTTGCTATCCGCTGCGACCGGATGGGGTGGCCCGTCGTTGTCAGGCATTTGCCGCTGGCCAGGTCCCACTTCCAGTCGTGCAAGGAGCACGTCAGCACGCCATCTTCGATCTTGCCGGTCTTGCTGAGGTCGGCCCGCAGGTGCGGGCAGCGGCGCTGCACGACCCAATCCTCGAGCTGCACATCCTCGGTCTGGTCCGACTGCTCGGCATACCAGTTCTCGACGTACTCGATACGGTCGCGCGACAGACATTTGAGGAACGTGGTGAGGAACTCGTTGAACTTGCCGCCGCGCCCCACCGAGAACTGCATCGACAGGAAAATCGAGTTCGACCAGTCGATCTCGTGGTCGGCGATGTTGGTCGAGACGAGGTCCGCGGGGATCGTGTACCAGTAGATGCACTCCTCCCCCGCGTACTCACGCACCTTCGCCTTCGGGAAGTCGACGACCATATCCAGGTCGCCGATGCGGAACCGCACGTTGCCGCCCACACCGTCCCGGATGATGCGTGCGCGCCGCAGCAGCGGCTCCCACCACTCCTTGATCGCCGCGAGCATCTCCGCAGGCGGGAGCACTGCCGCACGCCGCGACTCCTCGGCGCGGACCTCGTCTTGCCGACTGTCGCGCTGCTCGGCGAGGTAGGTCCATTTATCGTGGAAGATGCGCTCGATCTCGGCATCCGTATAGAGGGTCTGCGTGATCGTGACATCGGAGCCGATGATGTCGACCTGTGTGCCAGGAACGAACAGGTGGCCGACCTTGTCGGGGCGCTCAGCGCGCAGGTGCTCCAGGAACTGCGCCTGATCGGTGAAGATCGAGTCGTTCTCCAGGCCTGTGCCGTTGTAGCGGAACAGCTCCTCGCGGAGGAACATCGGGGGCCCTGCCATGGGGAACACGTGCGCCGCGTCGACTTTGTCGATGTAGTACATCGCGCGCTTGTTCTGAGCCTCGCGTTTGAGCTGCGCGAAGTGCTGCTTCGAATCCTGCGGGAGGTCGTAGACCATGGGCCACCAGATCGCACCGGAGACCTGCGTGAAATAGGCGTCAGGCTTGCCGAACGAGAGGAGCTTCTCGAGGTCCAGCGGATGCGAGTCGTTCTGGTTGAGGATGCTGGCTGTGCCGTCATCCACCGACAGTGATGAATCCCCGATCGGGCCATCGGAGGGGGCGCGCAGCGGGGTGATCATGAGCGTCATGTCGCCGAACGTCAGCGGGACACCGGCCTCCGTGCGGATGATGTTCGTGTAACCGAGGTCGATCAGGTCGCGCTCGAGGTCGTCGGTCGGATACTCCGGCAAGAGCACCGGGATGTCGCGGCGGACATAGCGGTGGAGCATCCGTGGATCGAAATGATCCCGATGCCGGTGTGAGATGTAGAGGAAGTCGGCTGCGCCGAACCGCTCCCACTCCAAGCCCCGGTTGTCAGGGAAGGGAAACCACGATCCGAAGAATGACGGCCCGATGACCGGGTCGCACAGGATCGAGCCCCCGGCGGTCTCGATGAACATGCCGGCATGTCCGAGTCCGGTGATCCGCATGGTCGCTCCTCTCCCGAGACGAGTGTAGGCGGCTGCTGCGCAGCAGCCGCCGGTTCACGCCGTGCAAATGCGACGAGGTCAGTGGGCCTTTTCGGCGGGAGCGTCGCCGCCACGTGCTACCCGGCCGAGCACACCGTGCACGAAGGCTCCGGAGTCGTCGGTGGAAAACTCCTTAGCGAGTTCGACAGCTTCGTCGATCGCGACAGCGGCGGGGACGCCATCGTTGTACACGATCTCCCAGGTACCGATCCGCAGCAGCGCGCGGTCCACGGCGGGCATCCGGGCAAGAGTCCAGCCCTTCGCGGCATCCGTGATCGTCTCGTCGATGGCCGCCGCGTTGTCGATGACGCCGTCCACGATCTCGCGGGCGTACAGCCACGAAGCTTCGCGCGTGGGCTCGGATGCAGCCCGACGTGCCTCTGCGGCGAGCGTCAGTGCGACATCCTCACCACGAACGTCTGCCTGAAAGAGGATGTCGAGCGCGCGCTTGCGCGCCTTGGTGCGTGCGCTCACGCGTCAGTTGACCCGGCCGAGGTAGTCACCCGTGCGGGTGTCGACCTTGACCTTGGTGCCGGTCTCGAGGAACAGCGGCACCTGGATCTCGTAGCCGGTCTCGACGGTGGCGGGCTTGGTACCTGCCGACGAGCGGTCGCCCTGGAGGCCCGGCTCGGTGTACGTGATTTCCAGCACGACGGATGCCGGTAGCTCGATGTAGAGCGGGTTGCCGTTGTTGAGCGCGATCTGCACCTGCTGGTTCTCGAGCAGGAAGTTCGCGGCGTCGCCGACGGTCGCCGCGCCGACCGTGATCTGGTCGTAGTCAGCCACGTCCATGAACACGAAGCCGTCACCGTCGTTGTAGAGGTAGGTGAAATCGCGGCGGTCGACGTTCTCGGTCTCGACCTTGGCACCAGCGTTGAACGTCTTGTCGACAACCTTGCCGGTCATCACGTTCTTCAGCTTGGTGCGCACGAATGCGCCGCCCTTGCCGGGCTTGACGTGCTGGAACTCCACGACGCTCCAGAGCTGTCCGTCGATGTTGAGGACGACGCCGTTCTTGATGTCTGCGGTGGATGCCATGAGGAGGAAGTTCCGTTCGTGTACGTGGATGCCGCACACCAGGGCGCGGCCGACATCCGAGTCTACGGGAGTCCTACGCCCGCCCGCACGCGCGCAGATCCGGCATCCGTGAAACACAACCTGGCGCGAGAGACGACCTTCCGGTTCACGCGTCAGGTTGGGTCTCAGCGCGTGGGCTCGGTGCGGGAGGCGATCAGCCGTCGGCCCTGCCGGTGAGGATGTCGATCAGGAGCGTTGTCGCCCGCGCATAGCCGGGCACCCCCTCACCCACCACGTGGATAGCGGCGACATCGCGGATGTAGGAGTGGTGGCGGAACTCCTCGCGCGCGTATACGTCGGAGATGTGGACTTCGGCGACCGGAAGCGCGACGCCCGAGAGAGCATCACGGAGCGACACCGAGGTGTGGGTCAGCCCCCCGGGATTGATCACGATTCCGGCGCAATCCTCGCGCGCTGCATGGATGGCGTCGATGAGCACTCCCTCGTGGTTCGACTGCAGCGCACGCACCTCGAAGCCGGATGCCGCAGCCGTCCGCGCCACGAGGGCTTCGACGTCGGCGAGGGTCTCGTGTCCGTAGATGTCGGGCTCACGGGTTCCGAGCAGATTCAGATTCGGCCCATTGAGCAGCAGCAGCCGGCGAGGGGTTGACGTCACAGGTGTCACTCTATTGCGCGGCGCATCTCGAGTTCTGGGCCGATCGAGCTTTCGAACGTGATGCCGGTGGGCGTGAAGCCGAGCCGTGCGTAGGCCCGCCGAGCGCGCAGATTGTCGCGGTGGACATCCAATGTCAGTGCATCATGTCCCCCCGCTCCGGCCCACGCTGCCGCCGCGTCGATGAGCTCGCCGAGCAGTCCCTGCCCGCGGTGGCCGGGGTCGATGTACACGCCGACGATGTCCGCGCGCGGGGCGGTGAGTGCGCGGCCGAGGTGGTCGGTGTCGCCCAGGGCGCGCAGCAGTACGGTGGCGGTACCGACCCAGCTACCAGAGGTCACGGCCACGAACTGGGCTGCGTTCTCGCCGAGTGAACCGCCCGCGGTTCGCTCCCGCCAGAAGGAGTCGTCCCGAGCCAGTTCCTCGTCGTGGGTGGTGAGGAATGCGAGGGCCGCGTCCGGGTCGCCGGTCGCACGGATGCGGAGGTCACGCACCTCTGCCCACTCGTGCAGGCGGATCCGACGCACCTCGTAGGGCGCTGCAGAGCCGGCCAGGTGGCGCACTACTCGGCAACCTCCTGGTAAGCGGCGAACAGGAGCGACTCGTCAGGCGCTTGCAGCACGGTCGGTCGAGCGATGTCGTCGAGGACGATGAAGCGCAGCATGCTCCCTCGTGTCTTCTTGTCACGCTGCATCGTCGCCAGCAGCTGCTGCCACGCGCCGGCTCGGTACGTGGTCGGCAGGCCGAGGGAGGTCAGGATGTCGCGGTGTCGCTGGGCGGCGTCATCCGAGAGTCGCCCGGCGAGACGCGAGAGCTCGGCGGCGAACACCATGCCGATGGAGATCGCCGCGCCGTGGCGCCACTGATACCGCTCGGTGTGCTCGATGGCGTGCCCGAGGGTGTGGCCGTAGTTGAGGACTTCGCGAAGGCCCGCCTCACGAAGATCTTCGGAGACGACACGGGCCTTCATGCCGATCGCGAGCTCGATGCACCGCCGGAACGCGTCGGATGCCGGGTCCGTCGCGGCGCCGGGGTCCGCTTCGATGAGTGCCAGGATTTCCGGATGCCAGATGAAGCCGGCTTTCACGACCTCTGCGAATCCCGCAACGGTCTCGTTACGCGACAGGGTCTCCAGGAGATCGAGGTCGCAAACGACAGCGGATGGCGGCCAGAACGCGCCCACGAGGTTCTTCCCCTCGGCGGTGTTGATGCCCGTCTTTCCACCGACTGCCGCATCGACCATGCCGAGGACCGTCGTCGGAACCTGCACCACCGAGACGCCGCGCAGCCAGGTTGCGGCGACAAATCCGGCCAGATCGGTCACCGCTCCCCCGCCGAAGCCGACAACGGCGTCAGTACGAGTGAAGTTCGCCTGGCCCATGACCTGCCAACAGAATGCGGCGACTTCGACGCGCTTGCCGGCCTCGGCGTCGGGCACTTCGGCTAGAAGCACCTGTCGGTCGCCCTGTAGGCGTCCGCGCAGCTCTTCAGCCTGCGCTGACAGGGTCGGAGGGTGCACGATGAGCACACGCTGAGCAGCAGTCGGGAGTGCCGCACCAACGGTGTCCAGGATGCCGCGACCGATCGTGATGTCATACGGGCTGTCGCCGGTAACGGCGATTGTGGTCGGAGCGGTCATGACTCTTCTTTCCCGGTGTCGCGCGGATCGGAGGACTCGGTACGGTGCCGCGCCCAGGACACGATCTCGTCCACGACGTTCTGGAGCGGCCCGGTGGACGTGTCGATCGTGATGTCGGCGACGCTCTCGTAGAGGGGACGACGCTCCTGCCAGATGCGCCGCCACCGCTCCAGAGGGTCCTCGCCCGACAGGAGCGGGCGGGCTGTTCCCTGAATCCGCCCGGCTACGACGCGCGGGTCGACCGTGAGCATGACGACATGGCATGTCACGAGATCCGCACGCGTGTCGGCATCCAGCACGGACCCGCCGCCGAGCGACACGACGGCGACCCCGTGCCCAAGGGCGTCCTGAATCGCCGCACGTTCCCAGGAACGGAAGGTCGCCTCGCCCTGGGTTTCGAAGATCTGCTCAATCGGCCCGTGCTCGCGCTGGACCACGGCATCCGTGTCGATGAACGTCACGCCCAGTGCTTTGGCAACGCGACGTCCGATGCTCGTCTTTCCCGCCCCCATGGGGCCGACCAGAACGAGCGGACTAGCGGGGGCCATCGCTGGTGAGAACTGCCGCGTCCAGCAGCGATTCGTCGCTTTCTGCGCTCGTGCGCAGCGTTGCAGGAATCGCGTCGAGGTAGGACTGCAGGTTGCGTCGCGTCTCGGCGACGCTGTCACCGCCGAACTTTTCGAGAACGACGTCAGCGAGCACGAGCGCCGTCATGGCTTCGGCGACGACACCAGCTGCCGGGACAGCGCACACATCTGACCGCTGGTGGTGCGCGCTGGCGGTCTCGCCGGATGCCACGTCCACCGTGCGCAGTGCGTGCGGAACGGTGGCGATGGGTTTCATACCGGCGCGGACCCGCAGGACGGTTCCGGTTGACATGCCGCCCTCGGTTCCCCCGGCGCGATCCGTGGCCCGGGCGATGCCGCCATCGGTCGCGAACAGTTCGTCGTGGGCTTCCGAACCCCGGCGCCGCGCTGTCAGGAAGCCGTCGCCGACCTCAACGCCCTTGATCGCCTGAATGCTCATGAGCGCCTGCGCCAACTTGCCGTCGAGCCGACGATCCCAGTGCACGTGGCTGCCGAGCCCCGGCGGGAGTCCGAACGCGAGGACTTCCACGACGCCGCCGAGGGTGTCGCCGGCTTTACGCGCATCGTCGACTTCGGCGACCATCCGCGCTGACGTCTCCGGATCGAAGCAGCGCATCAGGTCAGCATCCAGCGCCTCGACGTCATCCGGCGTGGGAAGCGGAGCGTCCCGGGGAGCTTCGATCGGCCCGATACCCACCGTGTGGGAGACGAGCCGGATGCCGAGCTCTGCCAGAAACGCGCGGGCAATGGCACCGAGTGCGACGCGGGCAGCCGTTTCGCGGGCGCTTGCCCGCTCGAGGATCGGCCGGGCCTCGTCGAACCCGTACTTCTGCATCCCGACCAGGTCGGCGTGCCCGGGGCGGGGACGGGTGAGCGCTGCGCCACGACCGCGTGATTTCTCGGTCAGTTCGATGGGCTCAGCGCTCATGACCTCGACCCACTTGGGCCACTCGGTGTTCGCGATGCGCAGGGCGATCGGGCTGCCCAGGCTCACCCCGTGGACGACGCCACTGGAGATCGTGAGTTCGTCTTCTTCGAACTTCATGCGCGATCCGCGCCCATACCCGAGTTTGCGACGGGCAAGGTCAGCCTGAATCTCGGAGCGGGAAATGGGAACGCCAGAGGGAAGACCCTCCATGACGGCAACCAGTTCGGGGCCGTGCGATTCGCCGGCCGTGAGCACGCGGAGCATTGGTCTAGTCTCCCATGAGGCTTGAGCGCATCGCGCCGACGACAGTCGTCTCGTCGCGAAGTGGCACCGCCGGATCACCGCCGACGAAGATCCGGACCTGCAGCACAGCCTGGTGCAGCAGCATCCCTTCGCCCGTATGGATCGGATGACCGGCGCGCAGCCAGGCCGCCTGTAGGGAGGTCATCCCCTGGCCATAGACGACGTCGAACAACGGCGCGCCGCCCGATGCGAGCGCATCCGCGTCAGTGTCGGCAACGACCGCACCGCCAGGGAGCGCCGCAATGGTCAGATCGACAGGTGCAAGCCACGGCTGCGCGAGAGGGACGCCGTGAACGGAGAGGCCCAGCCGCTCGCCGATATCGCGGAGCCCGGCGACCGCGTCAGGCCGCCTCGCTGCTACCTCGATGTGGCTCGCACCGAGCTCTGCGACAGCGACAAGAGCGGATGTCGCTGTGGAGCCTGCCCCGACGATCCGAACCCGCTGCAGCTCGGTGATCCCGCACTCGGCGAGGGAGCTGACGATGCCGCCGACATCCGTGTTGAATCCGGAAGGCTCAGCACCAGTCAAGAGGAGGGTGTTCACGGCGCCGGTCAGTTCCGCGCGGGCATCGCGGGTCACGGATCCTGCAAAAGCCGCTTCCTTGAGTGGGTACGTGACTGACAATCCCCGGAACGCGTCGTCGAGCGAGTGCAGTTGCGAACCGAAACTCTCCGCCGTCACACGGCGGCGTCCGTAAGACCAATCCAGGCCGAGCGCGCGGTACGCGGCAGCGTGGAGCTGGGGTGACCGACTGTGCTCGATCGGGTCACCCCAGACCTCCAGACGCGTACGTCGCTGCGTCACCTCAACAGCCTGCGTCGGGGTTGTCTGTACACCACTGGCGCCACTGCTCCACGGCGGCCAGGTGGTCGTCGTAGTTGGTCGTGAAGACCGTCTCGCCGGTGTTGAGGTTCACCGTGACGAAGTACAGCCACGGGCCGTCCTCAGGATGCATCGCCGCGTCGATCGCGAGGTCGCCCGGGTTGGCGATGGGGCCGACTGGCAGTCCATCGATGACGTACGTGTTCCACGGATTGTTGTCGGTGAGAGCCTCGCCCGATGAACTTACTGTGCCGTCATGCAACTCGCCGTAGCCGTACTGAGCCGTCGAGTCCATCTGCAGCTTCATGCCCTGATCGAGGCGGTTCTGGATGACGCGCGAGACCTTGTAGAAGTCGGCTTCAAACCGGGCCTCGCGCTGGATGATCGAGGCGACCGTGAGGATGCGCTCCCGATCATCGACAGGCACGCCTGCGGTATCCAAGGACTGGACCGCGCGGTTGACGAGCGTCTGAATGACCTGCTGTGCGGTTACTCCGGGATCGAAGGTGTAGGTCGCCGGGAACAACCATCCCTCCAGCGGCTGCCCGCCGGCGGCGACGACAGCCTCGTTGACGGGCACGCCGTACAGACTCGGGTCGGCCACTGCGGCCTGGAAGTCCTCCAGAGGGATGCCGAGGCTGTCGGAGAGGATCTGGATCGACTGATCGACCGTGAGTCCCTCGCGCAACTGCGCGGTGTTTTCCATCTTGTTGGCGGGATCGAGAATCGCCTCCAGCGCCGCTGCCGACGTCATCTGCTGCTGGAGTCGGAAGACGCCGGGGACGAACGGCGGATTGAGGTCTTCGGCGACGAGGTAGTCGTAGAACGCGTCGGGCGTCTTCGTCACACCTGCCTCGTAGAGCTTGGGTGAGATCGATGCGCCGGTATCCCCCGACACGATCGTGAGGAAGGCTTCGCCGGTGGCGATCCCCTCCTCGTATTCCTGCGGCTCTTCCCAGCCCAGCACCTCGCGGATCTTGTCCTCGTACGTCGACCACACCCACCAGCCGCCTGCCGCAGCTCCGCCGAAGAGCACGAGAACGACGATGAGGGCGATCCATCCGCCGCGTCGGCGACGGCGGCGTTCTGCCGGTGGAGGGGTCATGCCGATGTCATCCGTGGTGCGCTCTCCTGCGAAGAGGTCATCGAGGGTGCCGGTCGGTGCCGGCGCGGGACGATCCGCACGAGGGCCGGATGTCGAGGTCGAGGTGAGACTCTGCGTTGAGGCCGGAGGTGCTGCCACCGCGGCCCAGAACAGTTCCGGGGGTACGTCGTCGTCTGTCGGGATCGAGGTCGCCGGGCTCGCTGGCTGTGTGGGGAGCGGAGAATCTGACGGCGTGCCGCCTGCAGTGCCGCCGGTCGTGCCTGCGGCGCGGGCCTCGCGCGCGGCACGTCGTGAGGGTGGAGCCGGTGTGGACGATCCCTCGGAAGCTGGAGCCGATGCTGCCGGTTCGGCAGGCTCGGGGGCAGACGGCTCTGACGAGGCCGAGGCTGCACCTCCGGTCCCGCGCGACCGACCGTCCGGGAGTTTCCCGAAGAGATCGGCGAACGGATCGTCGAACGGTGACGAATCGTCGGGCATGTCAGGCAGGCTCCTCGGCGGGGGGTAGTAGCGCACCCGGTGGGCGGCCGGTGCTCTTCTCGATGTCCAACGCCTGCTGCAGCAGCACGACGGCGGCGACCTGATCCACCATGGTACGAGAAGTTCGGGTGGTTTTGCCCGATGCGCGCAGGGCGCTGTGCGCCGAGACCGTGCTCAGGCGCTCATCGAGCATCCGGATCGGAACGGTGATCCGGGCACCCAGCTCGACGGCGAACCCCTCCGCGTCGTCGGTCGAGGCGGTGCGTTCTCCCCGCAGATTGATCGGCAGGCCGACGATGACTTCGATCGGATCCATATCGGATACGAGCTCAGCCAAGCGCCCGATCGTGCCGTCGCCGCGCGCGACAGTCTCGGTCGGCGTCGCAAGCATGCCGTCAGGATCGCACTGGGCGACGCCCACACGCGCCTTCCCGACGTCGACGGCCAGACGGATGCCGCGGCGAAATCCGCTCACGGCCGGGGCAGCCCCGCCACGACGTCATCGAGGGCGCGAGCCAGCGCGCTGACATCGGCGCCACCGCCCTGGGCGAGGTCGTCGCGTCCGCCACCGCCACCGCCGAGTGTCGTCGCGGCAGCCTTTGCCAGGGGGCCGGCCTTCACGCCGAGCGAGCGTGCCGCGTCGGTCGTGGCGACGATGACGACCGGTCGGTGATCGACCTCGCCTCCGAGAGCGACGACCGCAGCGTCGGAACCGAGTCGCTCGCGGACCTTCAGCGCGACGGCTCTGACGTCGTCAGCCGAGCCTGCGCGGCCGAGGTTGGCGGTGACGACCGACAGATCGCCCACACGACGAGCGCCGGCAACGAGGTCCGGAACCTGCTCGCTCAGAGCTTTCGCCTGCAGCGACGCGATCTTCTTCTCGGCTGCCTTGAGGTTCGCGGCGAGCTCGGCGATGCGCGCCGGCAGCTGATCTCGGGGGGTCTTCAGCGAAGAGGTCAGTTGTGAGACGATCGCTCGTTCGGCGGCGAGCTCACGGAACGCATCAGCGCCGACGAGCGCCTCGACACGACGATTGGCGGCGCCGACCGAGGATTCGCCCACGAGGTTGATGAGGCCAACTTCGGCGCTCGTCGCGACGTGGGTGCCACCACACAGCTCGCGCGACCACGGTCCGCCGATGTCGACCATCCGAACGGTGTCGCCGTACTTCTCCCCGAACAGGGCCATGGCGCCGAGCTCTTTGGCTTCGTCGAGCGCGAGGACACGCGTGGTGACCTGCAGATTGTCGCGCACGGCGTTGTTTGCGATCTCTTCGATCTCGGACTTCGTCTCGGGAGAAAGCGCCTGTGTCCAGGCGAAATCAAAACGTAGGTAGCCCGCGCGGTTCAGCGAGCCGGACTGCGTGGCTGATGACCCGAGCGTGTCGCGAAGGGCAGCATGAACGAGGTGGGTAGCCGAGTGCGCCTGTGCTGCCGCGCGACGGTTGGCGGCATCCACGATCGTGGTCGCAGCCAACCCGACAGCGACCTCGCCACTGGTCACCTCCACTGTGTGACTCACCAGGCCCGGCACAGGCTTTTGCACATCGATGACGTCGAGCTGATAGCCGGGACCGACGATGATCCCCTTGTCGGCAACCTGACCACCCGACTCCGCGTACAGTGCCGTCTCGGCGAGGATCACCTCAGCCACCTGACCGGTGGCGGCACGATCGACAGAGACCCCATCCACGAGCACACCCAGGATGCGGGACTCGGTCTCCAGATCGGTGTACCCCGTGAACGTCGTTTCGCCGAGGGCGCGGAACTCGCGGTAGATCGAATGATCGGCGATAGCGCGCTTGCGCGACTTCGCGTCGGCCTTGGCGCGCTGGCGCTGCTCGTGCATAAGCGAGTCGAACGCGGCCCGGTCCACAGACAGACCGGCCTCTTCGGCGATCTCGAGCGTGAGGTCGATCGGAAAACCGTAGGTGTCATGCAGCAGGAACGCCTCGGCGCCCGCGATCTCGGCCTTGCCCGAGCTCTTGGTCTCAGCTACGGCAAGATCAAGGATCGTCGAGCCAGCCGCGAGCGTACGAAGGAACGTCTCTTCCTCTGCGACGGCCGCGGACTCCAGCCGGTCGTAGTCGGTAGCGAGAGTCGGGTAGGCAGGAGCCATGGCATCCCGCGACGCGGCAAACAGTTCGCGGAACGTCGGCGCATCGACACCGAGCAGACGCATCGCACGAATCGTGCGGCGCATGAGGCGGCGAAGGATGTAGCCACGCCCCTCGTTCGAGGGGCGGACCCCGTCGGAGAGCAGCATGAGCGAAGAACGAACGTGATCGGCGACAACGCGGAATCGCACGTCATCCTCGTGGACGGCACCGTACGTGCGGCCCGACAGCGCGACGGCGAGATCGAGCACAGGGCGCACCTGATCGGTCTCGTACATGTTGTCGACGCCCTGCTTGATGAACGCGACCCGCTCTAGGCCCATGCCGGTGTCGATGTTCTTCTGCGGGAGCTCGCCCACCACATCGAAATCGACCTTGGACCGAACGTTGGTGATCGCGTACTGCATGAACACGAGGTTCCAGATCTCGGTGAACCGGCTGTCATCGACCGCTGGTCCCCCGTCCGGGCCATACGCCGGTCCGCGGTCGAAATAGATCTCGGAACAGGGCCCCGCGGGGCCCGGCTGACCGGTCGACCAATAGTTATCTTCCTTGCCGAAGCGCTGAATGCGCTCATCGGGAAGTCCGGCGATCTTCTTCCAGAGCCCGGCTGCCTCGTCATCGTCCTCGTACACGGTGACCCAGAGGTCGCGCTCGGCAAAGCCGAGGCCTCCGGCCGACTCGGGTGAGGTCAGCAGTTCCCAGGCATATTCGATGGCACCAGCTTTGAAGTAGTCGCCGAACGACCAGTTCCCCAGCATCTGAAAGAACGTTCCGTGGCGCGCGGTCTTACCGACCTCTTCGATGTCGTTGGTGCGGATGCACTTCTGCACGTCAGCAGCGCGAGGGTAGGGCGCAGGAACGACCCCGGTGAGGTAGGGAATGAAGGGCACCATGCCCGCGACGGTGAAAAGCAGTGACGGGTCGTCGGTGACCAGCGATGCGCTCGGAACGATGACGTGATCGTTCTTCTCGAAGTAGTCGAGGTAGCGCTGGGCGATCTCAGCGGTCTTCATCGGGTTTCCTTTGCACGGGTGAACGGCATCGCCCGGCCCGGGCAACGCACGCACGCAATGAGATCAGTCAGTGAGCTTCTTGGCGGCGTCTTTCGCTGCGTCGGCGGCATCGCCGGCAGCGTCCGTCACGGCCTCGGTCACGGTGTCAACCGCCGCGGATGCCGAGTCCACGGCGTCTTCGACGATCCCGACAATCCGAGCCTCCTGCTCACGGTAAGCATCCGCGATGCGGTCGGTGAACTGAGAGATACGGGCGTCTACCTCGGCCAGCAGTTCGTGTCCGCGCGGGTCTTTGTTGACGTAATGGGCGGCGACGAAACCCCCGGCAAGCCCCAACGCGAACCACAGCAGGTTTTTCATGCGCTCACTCCCTTTCCGCGACGGCGGCTCATCCCATCGTAGGCGAGAACAGCGAAGGGCGCCGGGTCTCCCCGACGCCCTTGCTCATGCGCCGCTTCGCGGCAGTACTACGCGCCGCTTAGCGCGCTGCGTAGTACTCAACGACGAGCTGAACGTCACAGACCACGGGCACCTCGGCGCGCTTGGGGCGGCGCACGAGACGGGCGTGGAGCTTGTCGAGCTCGACCTCGAGGTAGCCCGGAACCGGGGGCAGAACCTCTGCGTGTCCGCCTGCCGCGGCGACCTGGAACGGCTCGAGGCCTTCGCTCTTCGCCTTGACGTGGATCAGCTGGCCGGGTGCGACACGGAACGAGGGACGGTCGACCGTCTTGCCGTCGACGAGGATGTGGCGGTGCACAACGAGCTGACGGGCCTGCGCCGTGGTGCGGGCGAAGCCGGCACGAAGCACGAGGGCGTCCAGGCGCATCTCGAGCAGCTCGACCAGGTTCTCACCGGTCAGGCCGTCCTTGCGGCGTGCCTCGTTGAACGCGATGCGAAGCTGCTTCTCGCGGATGCCATACTGCTCGCGCAGACGCTGCTTCTCACGGAGGCGAACGGCGTAGTCGCTGTCGGCCTTGCGCTTGGTGCGGCCGTGCTCACCCGGCGCGTAGGGACGCTTCTCGAGGTAACGAGCAGCCTTGGGGGTCAGTGCGACGCCGAGGGCACGCGACATGCGCACCTTGCGGCGATCCTGGGACTTCGTAGGCACGAAGGATTCCTTCCGATGACATGGCCGCGTCTTTCGCGACTCATGGACGTATCCCGCACTCCACCTCGATTCGCACGTCGCAGCGCACCGAAGGGGTTTTACTCGAGTGAGGGGATATCCGAAAACTCGGTTTCGAACCGAACAAGTCTACCAGAGCGGTCAGTCGGCGCCGGAAGTTGCACCCGAGCCAGGTTCGTCAGGTCTGCCGAGGATGCGACGGATACGGCTCCACCGCGCCGCGATCTCCCGCTCCGCGCCGCGGACGGTAGGGCGATAGTAGCTACGGTCACGAAGTGCGTCGGGAAGATACTGCTGCGCAACCACCCCGCGCTCGTCGTCGTGGGGATAGCGGTAGCCCTTCCCATGGCCGAGTCGCGCAGCCCCCGGGTAGTGCGCATCACGCAGATGTGGCGGCACGCGACCGCCACCGCCCTGGCGTACGTCGGCGATCGCGGCATCGATAGCCAGATACGCGGCGTTGGACTTGGCCGTCGTTGCCAGGTACACCGTCGCCTCAGCGAGGGGAATGCGCCCCTCGGGGAATCCAATCAGTTGCACAGCATCCGCGGCCGCGACGGCAAGCGGAAGGGCCTGGGGATCTGCGAGCCCGATGTCCTCGGCGGCTGAGATGATCAGGCGGCGCGCGATGAAGCGAGGGTCCTCCCCCGCCTCGATCATGCGCGCGAGGTAGTGCAGCGCGGCATCCGGATCCGATCCGCGGATCGACTTGATGAACGCGCTGATCACGTCGTAGTGCTCGTCGCCCTGACGGTCATAGCGAAGGAGTGCGCGGTCGACAGCCTGCGCAACATGCTCGGCGGTGATCGTGCCAGTTGCCTCGTCAGCTTCCGGTTCTGCCAGAGATGCCGCAGCCTCGAGAGCTGTGAGCGCCCGGCGGGCATCCCCGGAAGCGAGCCGTACGAGGGCAGCGCGTGCCTCATCGGTGAGGGCAACGGCACCGGCAAGCCCGCGCGCATCGGACACCGCTCGATCGATGAGCCCAGCAAGATCGGCATCCGTCAGCGGCTGCAGGGTCAGCAGCAGAGACCGGGATAACAACGGCGAGACCACGGAAAAGGAGGGATTCTCGGTGGTTGCCGCGATCAAGACGACCCAGCCGTTCTCGACGCCCGGCAGCAGGGCATCCTGCTGCGCCTTCGTGAATCGGTGGATCTCGTCGAGGAAGAGGATCGTCGAGGTGCCATAGAGATCGCGCTGGGTGAGCGCATCCTGCATGACCTCGCGAACGTCTTTGACACCGGCGGTGACAGCCGAAAGTTCGACGAAGCGGCGACCTGATGAGCGCGCGACTGCCTGCGCGAGGGTGGTCTTGCCGGTGCCCGGGGGACCCCAAAGGATGACGGATGTCGCGGCTCGCGCACCACCGTCGGGGTCGGCAAGCACGACCAGCGGTGCGCCCGGTCGAAGCAGATGCTGCTGACCCGCCACCTCGGCGAGCGAGGTCGGTCTCATCCGCACCGGTAGCGGGGTCTGCCCGGAGAAGAGCCCCGCCGTAGTCGCCATAGGTCCCAGGCTAGCCGCGCGGCACGACATCCCTGCAGCATCGACTCCTGGTCGCGGCAGCGCTGCGTATTAGGCTTAAGCGTCCATCCCCCCGCAGGCGGCTTCGCCGCATTGAGGTGCCTTCCGTGTCAGACACAACTTCGTCCTCCACCCCAGTCGATCAGCCCTGGGGCCGCGTCGATGACGACGGCACGGTCTCGGTGCGCGAAGGCGACCAGTGGCGCGTCGTTGGCCAGTACCCCGACGGTACCGCCGAGGAGGCCCTGGCCTACTACGAGCGGAAGTTCGCCGATCTCGCATCGGAGGTCACGCTGCTGGAAGTTCGCCACCGCCGTGGCGGCGCCAGCGCCGCGGATCTGCGCGCGACAGCCGCAACCCTGAGCGGGAAGATTTCGGGAGCATCGGCCGTCGGTGACCTCGCAGCGCTGAGCGCCCGCGTCGATGCTCTCACTGCGTCGCTGACCGAAGCGAGCGCTGCCGAGGCTGCCCAGGCGCGCGAGGCGGTGGATGCCGCGATCGCCGAGCGCACGCAGCTCGTCGAACAGGCCGAGGCGATCGCCGCGCGGGACCCGAAGACCGTGCAGTGGAAGACCGCCTCGGCGGAGATGAGCTCCCTGTTCGACCAGTGGCAGTCGCACCAGCAGAACGGTCCTCACCTTCCCAAGTCGATCTCGCAATCGCTGTGGAAGAGATTCCGGGATGCGCGGGCAACCGTCGACAAGCACCGCCGAGAGTTCTATGCCGAGCTCGATGAGGCTCACAAGGCGGTACGCGAGCGCAAGAACCGGCTGGTTGAGCGCGCGGAGGCACTGGCGCCGCGCGGCGAAGACGGCATCGGCGCCTATCGTGACCTCCTGAACGAGTGGAAGGCTGCGGGCCGCGCCGGCAAGAAGGTCGATGACGCCCTCTGGGCACGGTTCAAGGCTGCAGGCGACGCGCTCTACTCGGCACGGGCGGGCCGCGAAGCCGCGGAGGTCGAGGCCTCGAAGGAGAAGATCGACGCGAAGCGCGAGCTCCTCGAGCGAGCTCGTCCCATTCTCGACATGGCGGATCTTGCCGCCGCACGCAGCGCTCTCACCGCCATTCAGCGATCGTGGGATGACATCGGTCGGGTCTTCCCCCGCGAGCAGGAACGCGCTCTCGACGATGAACTGCGCAAGATCGAGGTTTCGGTTCGCGCACGTGAGGATGCCGAGTGGACCCGCAACAACCCTGAGACGACGGCGCGCGCGAACGACATGACGCGCCAGCTCTACGACGCGATCGAGAAACTCGAGGCTGAGCTTGCCGACGCCACCGCCCGCAAGGATCAGCGCGCGATGAAGAAGGCGAGCGAGGCGCTCGACGCCCGGCGGGCATGGCTCCGCGCCCTCGAGGGCTGACCGGGACTTCTCCACAGACTGAGAAGAGCGCACCACCGACCGAGTCTGCCCCGGGCAGACTGCGGGGATGACCTCGCCGTTCCTGTACTTCGTTGACGAGCGTCTCTCGCTCGCTGAACTGTCGGCCGCGCGGCTCGACGGTCACCTCATCGAGGTGGACGCCGCGTATATGCCTGCCGACACCGTGGAAACACCGAGCGCGCGAGCTGCATCTCTCGGACGCTTGCTTCGCGACCTCATGGCGGCGACACACCTCTCGGCAGCTTGGGTGTACGGTGCCATCGGCGACCCGCCGGCTCGGCATACCGTGCAGCGAGCGGTGCCGCACCGCATCCACGGGGTCATCCATCGCCGGCTCCACTACCGCGACAGCTACCTCCCCGAGGCCGACCTCTGCCGCATCGGCGGGGTGCTCGTCACGACGCCGGCACGCACGGCTGCAGACCTTGCCCGCGTCGGCGACACCGACCACGGAGCAGCCCTCGACGGCTTCGCGCGAGATCCTGAGACCCTCCGGGCGGGGATCCGCTGGTTGGAGAACGCCGGCACGGTCCCACACAAAGTGCGGGCTCTCGAGATCCTGCGGGCCCGGGAAACTTACGAGGACGTCACGCGGTAGACGTCGTAGACGGCGTCGATGCGGCGAACAGCGTTAAGGACGCGGTCCAGGTGCACGATGTCACCCATCTCGAAGACGAAGCGGCTCAGGGCAAGGCGGTCGTTCGTCGTGGACACCGACGCTGACAGGATGTTCAGATGGTGCTCGCTGAGCACACGGGTCACGTCACTGAGCAGACCCGACCGGTCGAGAGCTTCGACCTGAATCTGCACGAGGAACACGCTCTTGGTCGTCGGTGCCCACTCGACCTCGATGAGACGCTCGGGGTCTGAGCGCAGCGAGGCCACGTTCGTGCAGTCTGCGCGGTGGACCGAGACGCCGCTCCCCCGCGTCACAAAGCCGAGGATCTCGTCGCCGGGAACCGGAGTACAGCACTTGGCGAGCTTGACCAGGATGTCGGGCGCGCCGCGCACGAGGACACCCGAGTCTCCTGCTCGCGGTTGTCGCGAGCGCCCCACGTGCGGGAGGTCGATTGGGCCCGTTGCGGTGTCGTTGGAGGCGCTGACCAGCGCCGTCACCTTCTCGATGACGGATTGGGTCGAGACATGGCCTTCGCCGACAGCTGCGTAGAGCGCGGAGACGTCTTCGTAGCGCAAACCGTGGGCGACCTCGCTCAGGGTGTCCTGATTCATGAGTCGCTGGAGCGGCAGGTTCTGGCGTCGCATCGCGCGCGCGATCGACTCCTTGCCCTGTTCGATCGCCTCTTCGCGCCGCTCCTTCGTGAACCACCCGCGGATCTTGCTGCGGGCCCTGGTGCTCTTGACGAAGCTCAACCAGTCTTGACTGGGTCCGGCATCCGGGTTCTTCGACGTGAACACCTCGACGACGTCGCCGCTCTTGAGCTCTGATTCGAGAGGTACGAGCCGCCCGTTGACCTTCGCGCCCATGGTGCGGTGACCGACTTCGGTGTGCACGGCGTACGCGAAGTCCACCGGGGTGGCCCCTGCTGGAAGCCCAATCACACGACCCTTGGGCGTGAAGACATAGACCTCTTTCGCCCCGATCTCGAACCGCAGTGAGTCGAGGAACTCCCCCGGGTCCGCGGTTTCTGCCTGCCAGTCCGATATCCGCGCGAGCCAGGCAAGATCCGCGTCGACGGCCTTGTCGTCGATCTTCCCGCCGGCCATCCGTTCCTTGTACTTCCAGTGCGCCGCCACACCGTACTCGGCCTGCTGGTGCATCTCATGGGTACGGATCTGGATTTCGACGGTGCGCCCCTCCGGGCCGATCACCGTCGTGTGCAGCGACTGATACAGGTTGAACTTCGGCGTCGCGATGTAGTCCTTGAAACGCCCTGGGAGCGGGGTCCACCGGGCGTGAATGGCACCCAGCACGGCGTAACAGTCCCGAACGGATGCCACAAGAATTCGGATGCCGATGAGGTCGTAGATGTCGTCGAACTCACGACCCCTCACCACCATCTTCTGGTACACGGAGTACAGCTGCTTGGGGCGGCCGAGCACGCGCCCTCGGATGCGGAGTTCACGTAGATCGGAGTCGACAGCGTCGATGACGTTCTGCAGGTACTTCTCACGCTGCGGCGTGCGCTGCTTCACCAGGCTCTCGATCTCGGCGTAGAGCTTCGGGTGCAGAACCGCGAACGAGAGGTCTTCCAGCTCCGACTTGATCGTCTGAATACCGAGGCGATGCGCGAGCGGCGCGTAGATCTCGAGGGTCTCCGTCGCCTTCTTCCGGGCCTTCTCGGGCGGGACGAAGCCCCAGGTTCGGGCGTTGTGCAACCGGTCAGCGAGTTTGATGAGCAGAACACGGATGTCGCGCGACATCGCAACGATCATCTTGCGTACGGTCTCGGCTTGCGCGCTCTCGCCGTACTTGACCTTGTCGAGCTTGGTCACACCGTCGACGAGCATGGCCACCTCGTCACCGAACTCGGCGGTGAGGGCGTCCAGCGAATAGCCAGTGTCTTCCACGGTGTCGTGCAGGAGAGCGGCGGCCACCGCCTTGGGCCCGAGTCCCAGATCAGCGAGGATCTGGGCTACCGCCAAGGGATGCGTGATGTACGGCTCGCCGCTTTGACGCTTCTGGCCCGCATGGGCGCGGTCCGCGATGGCGTACGCGCGCTCGATGATCGCCAGGTCACCCTTGGGATGGTGCGTGCGCACGGTGCGCAGGAGCTTCTCGACGTCATCGCGGCGCGCGGCTCGCGAGAAGATGCGCGGAACGAGCCGCAGCAGCGACGACGAGCCCGCGGGTACGCTCTGGGCGGGCGGGACGGTCTCGGTCACCCGATAGCCCTCCCTTCACTGGAGCCCATATCCTACGCCGCGGTTGAGGCGATCAGGCCGAAGCAACCGCCTGTTCGCGGGCAGCGAGTACGCGCTGATCGCGCTGGCGGATCGGTGCCTCGCCCTCGCGGAACAGCGAGAACAGCGGTGCCGCGACGAACAGTGTCGAATAGGCAGCCACGATGATCCCGACGAAGATCGACAGCGAGATATCGGTCAGCGTTTCAGCGCCGAGCCAGAACGCACCGATGAAGAGGATCGCGCCGACCGGCAGGATCGCCACGACCGTGGTGTTGATCGAGCGCACCAGTGTCTGATTGACAGCCAGGTTGACCGACTCGCCGAAGGTGCGACCAGATATCTCGCCGTCTTCGGAGGTGTTCTCGCGGACCTTGTCGAAAACGACTGTCGTGTCGTACAGCGAGTACGCGAGGATCGTGAGGAATCCGATGACTGCCGCGGGCGAGATCTCGAAGCCGAAGAGTGCGTACACCCCCACCGTGATCACCAGCACGTCGACGAGGCCGATGATCGCTGCCGCAGACATCTTCCAGGTGCGGAAGTAGAGCGCAAGGATGATGAAGGTCAGCGCGAGGAAGATCGCAAGACCCCACAGCGACTGGCGCGTGACATCCTGACCCCAGCTGGGGCCGATGAACGAGGTGGTCACCTCGCTTGCGTCGACGCTGTAAGCCTCGGCAAGCGCTGCCGCGACATCGCGCGTCTCGGCATCCGTCATCTGGTCCGTTTGGACACGAACGGTCTCAGCTCCGACGGTTGCGACCTTGGTCGTCGCGCCGGGCACGACGGACTGCACCGCTTGGGTCGCGATCAACTGATCGGGGTCGGTGACTCCCGAAACGGTGAACTGCGATCCACCGGTGAACTCGATCGAGAACTGAATGGGCCGGATGAAGGGCACGAGCGCTGAGCCGATCACGAGGACGGCCGCGATGATGAACCATAGGCGGCGCTTCCCGACGAACGGGAAGGAGGTCTTCCCGCTGTACAGGTCGTTTCCGAGCTGGTTGAGGGAGCGCATCAGGGGGTGTCCTCTCCCTCGGTGGTCTGGGTAGACCCGGATGTGCGGGATTCGGCGAGCTTACGCTCGGCGATCGTCTGGCGACGCGCGGCTTCGCCCCGCGATCGGGACGCCCGCTTCTCGGCTGCCGTCTTGGGCGTTACCACCGGCGCGCGGAACTGCGCGCGGCCCCGGTAGACCGCGCCGAGCGCGTCGGGATCGAGGCCAGACAACGGGTGGCCGGACGAGAAGAGTCGCGTTCGAGACAACAGCTGCATCACCGGGTGGGTGAACAGGATGAAGATGAGGACGTCGATCGCGGTAGTGAGCCCGAGGGTGAACGCAAAGCCCTTCACCGTCGCGTCAGCGAGGATGTAGAGCACGACCGCGGCAAGGATGTTGATCGATTTCGAGATGTAGATCGTGCGCTTGGCTCGCGACCACCCATCTTCGACGGCGCCCGTGATCGACTTGCCGTCGCGCAGTTCGTCTCGAATGCGTTCGAAGTAGACGATGAACGAGTCAGCGGTGAACCCGATCGACACGATCAGACCTGCGACACCCGCGAGCGAGAGCCGGAAGCCCATGCGCCAGCCGAGGATCAGCAGCATCACGTAGGTGAGAACTGCCATCACGACCAGCGATGCGATGATCACGAACCCGAGTGCGCGATAGACGATCAGCGAATAGACGGCGACCAGGGCAAGGCCGATGAGACCGGCGATCAGACCGATCTGCAGTTGCTGCGACCCGAGGGTTGCCGAAATCGTGTCGGAGCTCACGACGGCGAAACTCAGCGGCAGCGCGCCGTATTTGAGCTGGTCAGCCAGAACCTTCGCGGTCTCCTGGGTGAAGGTGCCGCTGATGCTCGGCTGACCGTCAAGGATGACGCCGTTCATCGACGGCGCAGTGAGCACATAACCGTCGAGGACGAACGCGAACTGGTTGAGTGGCGGCGTTGCACCGTACAGTCTCTGGCTGATCTGACCGAACGTGTCGGTTCCCGCTTCGTCGAAACGGAGGTTCACGACCCACTGTCCAGAGGTCTGCTCAAGGCCGCTTGTCGCATCCACAATCGACGAGCCGTCGAGCTCTACCGGCCCGAGGATGTACTTGACCGTCCCGTTGGCATCACAGGTGATGAGCGGCTCGTCGGTCGGCGCGTTTGCGGGGTCATTGGCCGGATCAGCACAGTTATATGCGAGGAACTCGGCCTGGAGCGCAGGAGTGATCCACGCGGGGTCGCTGCCGTTGGTGGGCTCCACCGTGGGCGTGGATTCGAGCGTCGGATCCGGCGTGGGGTACGGCGTGGACTGGCCATCGTCGCCGACGAAGCTCGTCGCGGGCGATCCGGAGTAAAGGACAGCGCGCAGCTGCAACTGCGCTGAGGCCTCAATGCGTTGCCGTGTCTCTTCGTCAGCCTGACCAGGGATCTGGACGACGATGTTCTTGCCACCTTCTGTGGTGACGTCGGCTTCGCCGACACCGGATGCGTCGACACGCTGCCGGATGATCGTTACGGCCTGATTCATCTGCTCGGCCGACGGATTCGTCCCGTCTGCAGTCTGCGCTTCGAGGATGATCTGGGTGCCACCCTGAAGGTCGAGAGCGAGCTCGGGGGTCCACGAACTCGCGTTGAAGACGTAGACGCCGAGGGCGTTGATGCCGAACAGTACCGCCGTGATCGTCAGCAGGCCGGTGAGGGCCCGCCAGGCACGGCGAACAGGAGTGGATGCGGCCACGGGATGCTTTCGAGAAGATCAGGCGTTGGGCTTGGCGTCGCCGTCACGCCCGTCGGCGTCGGTTTCGGCTGCCGGCTCCGCGTCGGGTCTCACCGCATCCGACGACTCGCCGTCGTGGGTCTCGTGATAGTTGTCGACGATGTCATCGAACCCGTCATCGGTTTCGTCCTCGACCTCGTCAGCGGGAGTGATGACCCGCAGAATGGCCTGGCTGTGAACCTTGATGTCGACGCCGGGTGCGATCTCGACCACTGCGGGCTGGTCGAGATTGTCGGGGTCGAACTCCACGATCGTGCCGTAGAGGCCGCCCTGCAGCAGCACTTCGGCGCCGGGAACGGTCTGGCGAGCCTTCTGTGCCTGCTCCTCGCGCTGCTTCTTCATGCGGCGACTGGAGTTCCAGAACATGAACACCAGGAGGGCGCCCAGCAGGATGAGCAGACCGTAGTTGAGGAAGAAATCCTGGAAGTTCATGAAGAGGGGCGCCTTTCGGGTGCGGCCGCGCAGACGTCGGGCCGCGTGGGGGTCAAAGCCTCCAGGAATTATAGGTCATCGAATCTCAGCGTCTGATCGGCATGACGCACGCCGAGGTGCGCGTAGGCGTCGGGAGTTGCCACGCGCCCGCGCGGCGTACGCCCCATGAATCCGATCCGCACGAGGTAGGGCTCGATGACGGACTCGATGGTGTCTGCTTCTTCGCCGACCGTCACTGCGAGCGTGTTGAGTCCGACCGGCCCGCCGTGGAATCGGCGTACGAGGGCCTCCAGGACGGCCCGATCAAGTCGGTCGAGCCCGATCGCATCGACGTCGTAGAGGTCCAGGGCTGCATCGACGGATGCCGCGGTGGCACTCCCCCCGTGGACCACGACGTAGTCGCGGACTCGTCGCAGCAGACGGTTGGCGATGCGCGGGGTCCCGCGCGATCGCCGGGCGATCTCGGCACGGGATTCTGCTGGCAGCGGAACATCAAGCATCCGTGCCGAGCGCTCAAGGACGCGTTCGAGCTCCTCGGGCTCGTAATACTCGAGGTGTGCGGTGAAACCGAACCGATCGCGCAACGGGTTCGGGAGCAGGCCCGCGCGCGTGGTCGCGCCTACGAGCGTGAACGGGGCAAGATCGAGCGGGATGCTCGTCGCGCCGGCCCCCTTGCCGACCATGATGTCGATCCGGAAATCCTCCATCGCGAGGTAGAGCATCTCTTCGGCAGAGCGCGCCATGCGGTGGATCTCATCGATAAAGAGCACTTCACCGGGAGTCAGGCTTGAGAGCAGCGCCGCGAGATCGCCGGCGTGCTGGATCGCCGGTCCACTCGACATTCGAAGCGGTCGCGCGCTCTCGTGGGCAACGATCATGGCCAGTGTCGTCTTGCCGAGGCCCGGTGGGCCAGCCAGCAGAATGTGGTCGGCGGGGCGCTCCTGGAGGCGGGCTGCGTCGAGGAGGAGCTGAAGCTGTCCCCGCACTTTCGTCTGCCCGACGAACTCCGCGAGGGATGCCGGCCGCAGTGCGCCCTCAATCGCGAGCTCTGACTCATCCTTCGAGGGTGTGGGGTCGGTCAGATCATCCACGCAGGGGCTCCTTTCGCGCCGGGCCGAGTTCGGCCAGTGCGCGGCGCAGCAGATCCTGCACGGATGCCTCGGCCACAGCATCCTCAAGAACGGTCGCCGCCACCTCGGCGGCGTGACGCTCGGGCCATCCCAGTCCGGTGAGCGCTGCGGTCACCGCGTCGGCTCGGTTGTCGGCGACGGATGCCGCGCGCGAGGTCACGGCGGGGGCGATGACCTTGCCCGTCAAGTGCAGCACGATCAGCTTGGCTGTCTTCGGACCGATGCCCGAAACCCGCCGGAACGGCGCGTCGTCTTCGGCGGCGACGGCGGTGGCGATCTGGTCGACTGACATGGCGCTGAGGACGCCCAGTGCGGACTTGGGGCCCACGCCGGTGACTCCGACGAGCAGGAGGAACGTCGTCAGCTCGTCGCGGGTCTCGAAGCCAACGAGACTCAAGGCGTCTTCCCGCACGATCAACGACGTGTGCAGAAACAGCGGTTCGCCCACGTGCGCCGAGCGGGCGACATCGGGCGTCACGGCGACGGTGAGTCCTACTCCCCCGACCTCGACCACTACCGAGTCCAGATCGGCGTAGCCGACGATGCCCCGCACAGACGAAATCATCGTGCTCCTTCCGTTCGGCGCTGCGCGCGCCTCAGAGCAGGCTATGCGGCGGATCGGACATTTGTTCGAGCGACACGCTCAGACCCGAGTGCGCCGTTCAGCATCCCGCCAGGCCTGCTGGGCCTTGGTCAACGAGCCACCAGTTGCCGCCCCCGCCCGCGGAGCACCCCGCCACGCGTGGCAGAGAGCGAGCGCCAGGGCGTCGGCGGCGTCTGCAGGTTGCGGGAGGACATCAAGCCTCAGGATGCGCGCCACCATCGTCTGGACTTGGCGTTTATCAGCGCTGCCGTAGCCGGTGATCGCGGCCTTGACCTCGGTTGGCGTGTGCGTAGCCGCTGGAAGACCCCGCTCGCCCGCAAGCATCAGCGCAATGCCGCTGGCCTGAGCGGTACCCATGACCGTGCTCCGGTTCTGCTGGGCGAACACCCGCTCGACTGCCACGACATCCGGCCGATGCAGATCGAGGATCTCTCGGATGCCGGACGCGATGCCCGCGAGCCGGCGCTCGATGGCGAGGTCGGCTTCCGTCCTGATCACACCGATGTGGACGAGGGCAGCAGAGCGGTCGGCAGCGACATCCACGACCCCCACGCCGCAGCGGGTGAGGCCGGGGTCGATTCCGAGCACACGAACAGTCGCCACTCGGCAACGCTAGGCGCGACAAGCGGTGGTCCCGAGAAGGCGCGCCCTATTCGTCGTTCTCGAGTTCGGCCTGCACGTCGGCGCTCAGGTCGAAGTTGCTGTAGACGTTCTGGACGTCGTCACTGTCTTCGAGAGCGTCGATGAGGCGGAAGACCTTGCGCGCAGTATCGGCGTCGACCTCGACCTTGAGAGAGGGGACGAACTCGACATCCGCCGATTCGTAATCCAGCCCCGCCTCCTGCAGTGCCGAGCGCACCGCGACGAGGTCGGATGCCTCGGTGATGACTTCGAACCCCTGCGCGTGCGGCTCGATCTCCTCGGCGCCCGCCTCGAGAGCCGCCATCATGACGTCATCCTCAGTCGTGCCCTCGCCGGAGACGACGATCACGCCCTTGCGGTGGAAGTTGTAGGCGACCGACCCGGGGTCAGCCAGCGTTCCTCCGTTACGCGAGAGCGCGGTGCGCACCTCCGCGGCAGCCCTGTTCTTGTTGTCGGTCAGACACTCGATCATGAGCGCGACGCCGTTGGGTCCGTAGCCTTCGTAGAGGATCGTCAGATACTCGACCGAGTCGCCGGAGATTCCCGCGCCGCGCTTGATCGCACGATCGATGTTGTCGTTGGGAACCGAGGTCTTCTTCGCCTTCTGTACGGCGTCGTACAGCGTCGGGTTACCGGAGAGATCGGCACCGCCGAGCTTGGCTGCGACTTCGATGTTCTTGATGAGTTTGGCGAACGACTTGGCACGACGCGCGTCAATGACGGCCTTCTTGTGCTTGGTCGTCGCCCACTTGGAGTGGCCGGACATGCGCTCGATTCTATCGGCCGCGCGAAGCGGGCACCGTCAGGCTGCCGCGCGCACGGCTTGCAGGAACAACTCGTGGAAGCGGGTCTCACCGGTCACCTCCGGGTGGAAGGACGTTCCGAGCAGGGCCCCCTGGCGGACGGCGACCACGCGGCCGTCGTCGAGGGATGCCACCACCTCGGCGCGCGCGCCTAGCTGCTCGACCAGCGGCGCGCGGATGAACACGGCGTGGACGCTCTGATCGTCGAAAGCCGGGACGACGAGAGCGGTTTCGAACGAGTCCACCTGGCTCCCGAACGCGTTGCGGCGAACGACCACGTCAAGGCCTCCGAATGTCTGCTGGCCCTCGATTCCGTCAACGATGGAATCGGCCAACAGGATGAGGCCAGCACACGTGCCGTACATCGGCATCCCGGCCTCGCGAGCCGCGATGATCGGCTCGCGCATCCCGAAGGCTCGGGACAGCTTGTCGATCACACTGGACTCTCCACCGGGGATGACGAGCCCATCGACAGCGGCAAGTTCTTCGGGGCGGCGCACGAGGGAGACGTCGACCTCCAGGGAGCGCAGCACGGCCACGTGCTCGCGCACGTCACCCTGGAGGGCGAGCACACCGACGTGCGGACGGCTCGTGCTCACCAGCCCCGCTCGGCCAGTCGATGCGGTGCCGGGAGGTCAGCGACGTTGATGCCGACCATCGCCTCGCCGAGGCCGCGCGACACATCGGCAATGACCTTCGCGTCGTCGTAGAAGGTCGTCGCCTTCACGATCGCCGCGGCGCGCTGTGCCGGGTTTCCTGACTTGAAGATGCCCGAGCCGACGAAGACGCCGTCGGCGCCGAGCTGCATCATCATTGCGGCATCCGCTGGCGTTGCAACGCCCCCGGCGACGAAGAGCACGACCGGCAATGTTCCGGTCTCGGCGAGCTCGGCCACGAGCTCGTAGGGTGCTTGAAGATCCTTGGCGGCGACGTACAGCTCGTCCTTGGAGAGAGCGCCGAGCGCGGCGATCTCTCCCTTGATCTTGCGGATGTGCTTCATCGCCTCGGAGACGTCACCGGTGCCGGCCTCGCCCTTCGAGCGGATCATCGCAGCGCCCTCGTTGATGCGGCGCAGGGCCTCTCCGAGGTTCGTGGCACCGCAGACGAACGGCACCGTGAAGCCCCACTTGTCGATGTGGTTGACGTAGTCGGCGGGTGAGAGCACCTCGGACTCATCGATGTAGTCCACGCCGAGTTCCTGCAGTACCTGAGCCTCGACAAAGTGGCCGATGCGAGCCTTGGCCATAACCGGGATCGAGACCGCCTCGATGATGCCGTCGATCATGTCGGGGTCGCTCATGCGCGAGACACCACCCTGGGCGCGGATGTCGGCGGGCACCCGCTCGAGCGCCATCACCGCGACCGCGCCAGCATCCTCGGCGATCTTCGCCTGGTCGGGCGTGACGACGTCCATGATGACGCCGCCCTTGAGCATTTCGGCGAGACCCCGCTTGACGCGAGATGAACCGGTGGTGGATGCGGACACGAGGACCCTTTCGTCTTGACCTATGCCAAAAACTAGCATGTCCCACCGCTTAGACTCGTCGAGATGACTGCTCTCGACGCTCAACCGGCTATCGCCGGGTCCACGGCGACGGACATCGCCGAGAGCGTTCGAGGCCTTGTCGAACGGGGCATGCTCACTCCCGGGGATGCTCTCCCCCCGGTCCGTGCCCTTGCCGAGCGTCTCGGTGTGAATCGCAATACCGTCGTTGCCGCCTATCGGCATCTCGCCCAGGCGGGCACCGTCGTGACGCGGGGGCGGGGCGGCACGCTCATCGCCGGATCTCCCCGGATGCCGCAAGAAGGGTTCTCTGCCGGAACCGTGCTGCGGGACCTTGGCACCGGTAACCCGGATGCCGCACTGATCCCTGATCCTGCTCGGGTACTCGCCCGCGTCGTCGGCCGACCCGTGCTGTACGGTGAGCCGGTCATCGACCGCGAATTCGAGTCGTGGGCCAGCGCGTGGATGCGGGAGGCGATGGTCGATCAGCCCGAGCTTCAGTTGACGATCACGGGCGGAGCCTCTGACGCGATCGAGCGGCTGCTGGGTCAGTCGCTCGCCCGTGAGGATGCCGTCGCCGTCGAAGACCCGTGCTTCTTGTCGACGATGAATATCCTGCGTTTGGGTGGATACCGGGCGGTGCCGGTTCCCGTCGACGACGAGGGCATGACGGTCGCCGGGCTCCGTGCTGCCTTGGATGCCGGGGTGCGCGCCATCGTGAGCACCCCGCGCGCGCAGAATCCCACGGGCGCCAGCCTGTCGGCCCGGCGGGCAGCGGCGCTGCGTACCGAGTTGGCCGAGCATCCGTACGTTCTCGTCGTGGAGGACGACCACTTCTCGCTGCTCTCCGAGCGCCCCTTCCACACGATCGTCGGACCCGATCACGAACGCTGGGCTCTCATCCGGTCGGTGTCGAAGTTCCTCGGCCCCGACATGTGCCTGGCGGTCGCCGCGTCGGATCCCGACACGGCGGCGCGCCTCGCGTTGCGTCTGAGCCCCGGAACAACGTGGGTGAGCCATCTGCTGCAGCGCCTGGCTCACGCGCTGCTCACCGATGATGCCGTGCGAGACGACATCCGGCGGGCGGGAGAGCACTACGCCGAACGCAACGCCGCAGTTGCCGCGCTGCTGCAGGATGCCGGTGTTCCGGCGCACGCGGCCGACGGTCTCAACCTCTGGGTGCCGCTGGGGGTACCTGCCCGTGCGGTCGGCGAGTACCTCATGCGGCGCGGGTGGCTCGCGCGCTCAGGCGAAGAGTTCGTGCTTGCCGGGGAGGATGCCGCGCAGCACCTGCGCCTGACCGTTCACGACCTCACGGATGCCGAGGCGACGCGCCTGGCATCCGACCTGTCAGCCGCTATCGACGCGGCCCGTTCCACGAAAGCAGGCCAGCCCTCATGAAGATCCTCTCGATCCAGTCCGCCGTCGCCTACGGCCACGTCGGCAACTCTGCAGCGGTGTTCCCCCTGCAGCGCATCGGCGTCGAGGTCCTGCCGGTGTACACCGTGAACTTCTCCAACCACACCGGGTACGGCGCGTGGCGCGGACCGCTGATCTCCCCCGCCGACGTTGCGGAGGTACTCACTGGTATCGAAGAACGCGGCGTCTTTCCGCAGATCGATGCGGTGCTGTCGGGCTACCAGGGGTCGGAAGGGATCGGCGACGTCATCCTTGATGCCGTCGCGCGGGTGAAAGCTGCCAATCCTGCTGCGGTCTATGCCTGTGATCCGGTCATGGGCAACGCAAAGTCAGGGTGCTTCGTCGCACCCGCGATCCCGGTGCTGCTGCGCGAGCGTGTGGTTCCGGCTGCCGACATCATCACCCCAAACCAGTTCGAGTTGGGCATCCTGACGGGAACGGAACCGGCAGATCTCGAGTCCACGCTGGTCTCGGTCGATCTCGCCCGCGACATGGGTCCGCGCACGGTCCTGGTCACCAGTGTCGAACGTCCGAACGCTCCTGAGGGAACGATCGAGATGCTCGCCGTCACCGACGATGGCGCGTGGATCGTGCAGACGCCGCGAATCCCGATGAAGGCGAACGGCTCCGGTGACGTGACCGCCGCGCTGTTCACCGCCCACTATGGCGCGACAGGGGATGCAGCGCTCGCTCTGGCTCGGACCGTGTCGAGCGTGTTCGACCTGTTGCAGAACACCTACGACTCGGGCGAGCGGGAACTGCAGCTCATCGAATCGCAGGAGGCTTACGCCCACCCGCGGATGCAGTTCGAGGTTGTGCGCGTGCGCTGACCTCTCAGTCAGTCGGTCAGCCAGGCTGCTGCGAGCGTCTCGCGCACATCACCCAACAACTGAGGCAGCGCCTTGGTGCGCGCAATGATCGGAAAGAAGTTCGCGTCGGATGCCCATCGCGGGACGACGTGCTGGTGCAGGTGCTCGTCGACACCCGCGCCCGCCACCGCCCCCTGGTTCATCCCGATATTGAAACCATCGCACCGCGAAACGGCGCGAAGCACACGCATCGCCGTCTGCGTAAGCTCGGCGATCTCCTGAGTCTCCTCGGCCGTCGCCTGATCGTACGTTGCGGTGTGGCGGTACGGGCACACCAGCAGGTGACCGGAGTTGTAGGGAAAGAGATTCAGCAGAACGTATGCGCTCTTGCCGCGGTGGACGATGAGTCCATCGGCATCCGTCTTGCCCGGTGCCGCGCAAAACGGGCACGCCGCGCGCATCGCGTCGGCTCCGGCCTGGATATACGCCATCCGGTGCGGAGTCCAGAGGCGCTGGAAGCCGTCGGGCACTCCCGCGAACTCAGATGAGGGCACGGTCTCTGACTCGGATGCCGCGGCATCCGTCATGCCAGGTCCTCAGCGGTGTCCACGAGAGTGCGCTCGGCGATCGCCGTCAGGATGCGCTCGATCGCATCGTCGACGGGGATGCCATTGGTCTGCGTCCCGTCGCGGAAGCGGAACGAGACTGTCCCTGCGGAGCGGTCCTGCTCCCCCGCGATCAGCTGGATCGGCACCTTCTGCGTCGTGTGTGTCCGGATCTTCTTCTGCATCCGGTCATCGGAGTGATCGACCTCGGCCCGCACCCCGCGCGCGCGCAGGCGCGCCACGATCTCATCGAGGTAGCCGCCGTATTCTTCGGCGACCGGGATGGCGACGACCTGCGTCGGCGAGAGCCATACCGGGAACGCCCCTGCGTAGTGCTCGAGCAGGATCGCGAAGAAGCGCTCGATCGAACCGAAGAGGGCGCGGTGGATCATGATCGGGCGGTGCTTCTCACCGTCAGGGCCCGTGTACTCGAGCCCGAATCTCTCAGGCAGGTTCGGGTCGACCTGAACGGTCGAGAGTTGCCAGGTACGACCGATCGCGTCTTTTGTCTTGAGGTCGATCTTCGGCCCATAGAACGCTGCTTCACCCGGCACCTCGGTGAGCTTGAGACCTGATGCCACGGCGACATTACGTAGGGCGTTGGTCGAATACTCCCAGAACTCGTCGCTGCCGATCCACTTCGACTTCTCGTCGTCACGCATCGACAACTCCAGTTCGAAGTCGTCGAGCCCAAAATCACGCAGCATTGAGATCACGAACTCGAGCACGCGTGTCGCCTCGGTTTCGAGCTGTTCGGGAGTCACGAACAGGTGTGAATCGTCCTGCGTGAATCCGCGCACACGCGTGAGTCCGTGGAGGGCTCCGGAAAGCTCGTTGCGGTAGACGGTGCCGTTCTCTGCCAAGCGCATCGGTAGGTCGCGGTAGCTGCGTGCACGTTCCTTGTAGATCAGGATGTGCATCGGGCAGTTCATGGGCTTGAGGTAGTAGTCCTGGCCCTTCTTGGTGACGTGGCCGTCGGCGTCCCGTTCCTCATCCATGACGATCGGCGGGAACATGCCGTCCCGGTAAGTCACGAGGTGGTTCGAGGTGATGAAGAGGTCCTCTTTGGAGATGTGAGGCGTGTACACGTAGGTGTACCCGCCCTCGACGTGGCGGCGCCGCGCGTGCTGCTCCATCTCACCCCGCACGATGCCACCCTTGGGGTGCCACACCGAGAGACCCGAGCCGATTTCGTCGGGGAACGAGAACAGATCGAGTTCCTTGCCGAGCTTCCGATGGTCGCGCTTTGCTGCTTCTTCGAGTCGGTGCTGGTAGGCGCGAAGCTCGTCCTTGGTCGGCCACGCGGTGCCGTAGATGCGCTGCAGCTGCGGGTTCTTCTCGCTGCCCCGCCAGTAGGCGCCGGCGATCCGGGTCAGGTCCCAGCCGTTGCCGATCATTCGTGTGCCGGGCACGTGCGGGCCGCGGCAGAGGTCCTTCCAGACCGTCTCGCCGTCGCGGGTCACGTTGTCGTAGATCGTCAGTTCCGCACCGCCGACCTCGACCGAGGCGCCCTCGGCAGCATCCGCACCGCCGCCCTTGAGGCCGATGAGCTCGAGTTTGAACGGCTCGTCGGCAAGCTCTGCGCGCGCTTCGTCTTCGGTGACAACGCGACGGGTGAAGCGCTGACCCTCGCGGACAATGCGCTCCATCTCCTTCTTGATGGCTTTGAGGTCTTCGGGCGTGAAAGGCTCGTCGACGCCGAAGTCGTAGTAGAAGCCGTCGGTGATCGGAGGTCCGATCCCGAGGTTCGCCTGCGGACGAATCCGCTGCACGGCCTGGGCGAGCACATGCGCGGTGGAGTGGCGAAGGATGTCGAGCCCGTCGGGGCTGTCGATCGTCACCGGCTCCACCGTGTCCTCAGCGGTCACAACCGTCGCGAGATCCCGCAAGGTGCCGTTGACCCGTAGGGCCACGACAGAGCGGTCGGGGAAGAGAGCGAAGCCGTCGGCGGGATAGGCCACGTCAGACGGGACGAGCGGTTGTGTCACAGCGAACTCCTGGGCGATGTCAGTCTCAAGGCTACCGAGCCGATCGGGGGCGTCGGACCAGAGCGATCACATGATCTGCCCGATGTACGAGTACTTGACGAACACCTCGGGCGCGAGTCCCGCCTCCGCGAGCACTCCCTGCACGGCAGCCATCATGTAGCGCGAGTCCCATCCCATGTACAGGTGGTGGTCGGCATCCAAGCTGTCCCAGTCACCGTTCCATGCGCGATCGTTGTAGACGGGCCCACCTCGCCGGGAGCAGTACGCGATGACGGCATCGCGTCGATCTGCCCACAGTCGCTTGAAGATGCGATTGAAGAGGTACTTGATGTCGGGAACTTCCCAGTGCTCACCGACGTATTCCACGTAGGAGAACTCGCGCTCCCAGCCACGTGGCCAGCCACGCCGCGGGATCGCGTCGAGGATGGGGGTCAAGCCGTCGTCGTCGATGACGAGCGGCCCCCGGCGCCGCCAGAGGGTCATCAGCTGCTGAGCGAGTCCCGCGGACCGAGCGCTGATCGCGCCGGTCCCCCACGTTTCGATGGACTCCAGCTGCCGCGTCAGGGTGATCGAGCTCTTCCCGTAGAGATTGCGCTTAACGGGGAAGTCGGCGTCGAAGACCTGAGCCGCGAGTGCCTCCTCCAGCAGCGTGAGGTTTCCCAGGGTCGCGGCCAGGGCACGATGACTGTTCTGTTCGTCCTCGCTGTAGTCCTTCCACCGTCGCCCATCGCCACCGGTCCAGTCATCCGACGGCGCGGGCGGGAAGACGTGGTCGACGACGAGGTCATCCTGCGCCGGATCGTTGTCGGCCAGCCGGGACAGGACATACTCCGGATGCGGCAGGGGGCTGTGCTTCAGCGCAACGCGAACACGGTCATCCGACGGAATCAGGCGCGAGATTGCCGCGACGAGCGAGTCGATGCCGTCTCGGGATGCGCGCACGAGGCGGGCAACGAGGTGCTCCGAGCCCACGCCGACGACATCGCGGCGCAAGAGGAGCGACTGCAGGTCGTCGAGCACGTCGAGGAGATCGTCACGTCGGACCTCGCCGCTGCGGTGTCGCGCGTACAGCGACATGACCAACGGGTACATCCCGCGGCCGAACGTATTAAGGTAGTGCAGACGCACCCGGATATCGGCATCCGGCTCACCCATGGGGTCAAGCAGCGTCGCGTAGAGCTGGGCGAAGGATCTCCACTGCTCCGCCTGAGTTCGAAGCGCCGCGGGGTCGAGTCGAGGGAAAAGAGCCCGGAAGACGTCGTAAACACCGCGACCCGACGCGGTTGCGGCAACCTCGCGTCCGCCGACCATGACGAGGTAATGGGCCCAGAACGAGGCGATGTGCTCGCCGGTGCTGCGCTCAATGGCAGCCCAGTAGTCGTCCTCGATGACCAGCTGCTCGGCGTGCGAGAGTCCCATGAGCACGTAGTTGTGAATCAGTTCATGGTCGCGCAGGGGCTCGCCCGTCGAGTTCAGGCTCTCGAAAATCTGCTGCGCATTGGCGCCGGTGCCCAGCGATATGGCGACGTGTTCCAGCCGCTGAAGTCCGCGCCACACCCGGGCGACATCATCGGCGGCGATTTGACTACGAAAGAACGCGTAGTTGTCCGCGAACCGCGAGGGCGCAGGCGCTCCATCCGGAGCTCCGACGACCACGTCGCGAAACGGACCCGCCCACTCACGGTGTGGGCGGAGCTTGGTGTCACCGGTCGCATGGTGGATGAGCACCCGCTCCAGCTCGGTAGCAAGTTTCGCGTCTTCGTCACGGATGGTGTGAAACAGGGCGGCTACCAGAAGCATCAGTGTCGTGATGCGTTGCTGCCCGTCGATGAGCACCCATTCCTCCGTATTTTCGGCTGAGCCGCGGCCCGCCGAATCGGAGGCGCTGAGGATCGACCCGATGAAGTGCATCTGGTCGTCATCCCGATCGGCCACGGCACGGATGTCGCTCAAGAGCTGTTCGCAGCCCCCGATATCCCACCGGTATTGCCGCTGATACACCGGAACGACGATCGTCGCCTGAGCCGACGCCAGCCACGCGACCGTATTCACGGCGTGAGCGCGGATGTTCGTCGCGGTGATCATCGAGTGTCTCCTCCGGCTGTATGGACGACCCCGACGAGTCTAATAATCACGGCGCGGATGCCCAGGTTCCCGCGCAGGCCCGGAGGTAGGGTTGCCTAAGTTGGGCCTGTAAAAACGCGCTGGCTCACCGACCGAAAGGCACAGACCCTATGGGTTACATCAAGAGCGCCGCTCTCGACGAGACTGGCTTTGTCGTCCTCGACAGTTACAATGAGCCCGTCGATCCGAAGGAGTGGCTCGACATCGAATACGTGGACTGGAAGTCCTCGGGTGACACCCGGTTCGCTCCCCTCGCCTCGGCCAAGGGTGAGATCGAGTGCAACGGCTTCTGGAACCACCAGCCGCCCCGTACCGATAAGGACGGTGTCTGGATCGATTCGCAGACCGAACTTGCGCCAACCCTCACCGCTCGGGCGAAGGAGCCGGGCGCGAACGTCGGACGTTGCCGCATCATCGAGCTGCAGCCGAACTCGTACGCCGACTGCCTGTACAACCTGCACCAGGACGACAACAACCGCCTCAATCCCGACGGCACGGGCTGGGTCGTTCGCGGTTTCTTCAATCTGACCGATGACAAGGACAGCTACTTCGTCCTGCGCGAGAACCGCACCGACCCGAGCATCGAGTACCGCATCGCGCTGCCGGCTGGCGCTCAGCTGATCGTCGACACGCAGCGTCTCTGGCACGCTGTCCACCACCAGGGCGACAAGCCGCGCTACTGCCTCATTACCTCGTGGACATCGGGCCCGGAGCTCGACGCCTACATCGAGAAGTACCACGGCAAGCCCACGACCGAGTACTACCCGGTCTCGGAGGAGATTCGCGAGGCCGGCCAGGCCGAGCAGGCGCGTCGGGACGCGGCCCGCGCCGCGTACTACGCGGCCAAGGGCCAGAAGGAAAAGCTCGCCATGAGCGAGGCCTGATCCCCAGCGACCCGAAGGCCCCCATCCGATGAAGGGTGGGGGCTTTCGTCGTCTAGGGGGCCCATTGAGCCAGTGCAGTCGCGCCAATCTGCGGGGTCAGGGCACGAACTCTCCGCGCGGCGCGACCGTTGTCACAACGCAAAAGCCCCCGGGAATCCGGGGGCTTTGGGTGGTGCGCGATACTGGGATCGAACCAGTGACCTCTTCCGTGTCAGGGAAGCGCGCTACCGCTGCGCCAATCGCGCCTAAAAGGCTATTCAGTTGTCATGCGAGGTGGCGACGGGATTCGAACCCGTGTAAACGGCTTTGCAGGCCGGTGCCTAGCCGCTCGGCCACGCCACCGTGTGTGGTTCGACCCACGTGTCGTGCTCCCGAAGGAAGCCCCGCACTCGAGCGGATGACGAGACTCGAACTCGCGACCCTCACCTTGGCAAGGTGATGCGCTACCAACTGCGCTACATCCGCATTGCGCCACCGTGTGGCGCTTGATCGACTTTAGTCGAGAATCGCCGCCGCGCAAAACCGAAACGGCTCCGCGCGTGTCGTGGTCCGCGGTCGTGTGCTCGACCAGGAATCCGGTAAGATCGAGACTCGGCCCGCGAGGGTCTTGGGCGATTGGCGCAGTTGGTAGCGCGCTTCCTTCACACGGAAGAGGTCATCAGTTCGAGTCTGGTATCGCCCACCACATTGAGTATCACCGACGCTTCTCGGCATCCCAGCCGTAGCGGCTACGCAGCGCGTTGGCGACGATCACAAAGCGGTCGAGATCCAGCGCAGCAGCTTCACGGCGCATTCCTCGATGATGCACGCTGTAGAGCTGCTCGATGTCGACCCAGGATGCTCTCCCTCGCGCATCCCACGGACCTGAGCCGATCGCGATGTAGTCCCGGTCCCCGTCGTGCTGTTGGCTGGTCAGTCGCACCGCGTAGACGTGCTCGGAGTCCTGGCGTCCGATCACGAGAACCGGACGATCCTTGCCTCGTCCGTCGCCTTCGGCGTAGGGCACCCAGGTCCACACGATCTCGCCGGCGTCAGCATCCCCGTCCGCTTCGGGTGCGTAACTGATCTTCAGGCCGTTCGCGCCAGGTGGTGCAATAAGCCGGGTCCGGACGGCCAGCGGCGGCGCGTCTGGTGCGGCATCCGCGCTTTGCTTCCTGCGCATCGGAGGCGTGAGCGCACGCGCAACATTACGGACAAGCGAGGACAACCGATTCACGAAGTCACCCTAACCGCCGAACACACGAGAAAACGCCTCAGGGGCGCCGCGACTCAGTCGCGACGCCCCTGAGGGTAAGGAGACGAACTCCGGGTGAATCAGACCTGCTCGGCGAGCGAGTAGCCCTCTTCGCCGTGCACGCTGGTGTCGACACCGGCGAGCTCGTCCTCGTTCTTGATGCGGAAGCCGATCGTCTTCTCGATCGCGAAGCCCAGGATCCAGGCCACCACGAAGGAGTAGATCAGGACGCCGAAGGCTGCGATCGCCTGTACGGTCAGCTGCTCGATGCCGCCACCGAGGAACAGACCGGTCTCGGTTGCGAAGAAGCCGAGGTAGAGCGTTCCGATGACACCACCGACGAGGTGGATGCCGACAACGTCGAGCGAGTCGTCGTAGCCGAGCTTCCACTTGAGCTCGATAGCGAAGGCGCAGACCACACCGGTGACGAGACCGAGCAGGAGCGCCCAGCCGGGCGTCAGGAACGCACAGGCAGGGGTGATCGCAACGAGACCGGCGACGGCACCCGAAGCGGCACCGACCGACGTAGCCTTGCCGTCCTTGAACTTCTCGACGATCAGCCAACCGATGATGGCAGCGGCGGTCGCCCCGAGGGTGTTGATGACGATGATGCCGGCTGCAGAGTCAGGGCCCATCGAGCCGTAGGTCTCGGTGTCGGCGTAGTACCAGTTCGCCTCTGCACCCGCGTTGAAGCCGAACCAGCCGAACCAGAGGATCGATGCGCCGAGCATGACCAGCGGCACGTTGTGCGGCTTCTGGATGCCCTTCTGGAAGCCGATGCGCTTGCCGAGCACGAGGGCCAGGGCAAGGGCTGCAGCACCCGCGTTGATGTGAACGGCAGTACCACCCGCGTAGTCCATCACGAAGATCCCGGACTCCTCGCCGAACAGCGTGGTGCCGAGGTTCATGATCCAGCCGCCTCCCCAGACCCATGCGGCCACGGGGAAGTAGACGACAGTTGCCCACACACCGGCGAAGATCATCCACGATCCGAACCGGGCGCGGTCAGCGATGGCTCCCGAGATCAGGGCCACCGTGATGATCGCGAAGGTGGAGCCGAAGAGCGCGAGCACGAAGTCCGAGCTGGAAAGCTCAGGCGACGAGAGCGCGAAGTTCGAGAAGGGGTTTCCTGCAAAAGCCCAGGGGTCGCTCACGGCGGCCATGTTGAATCCGTAGAGGATCCAAAGCACAGCAATCAGAGCCATCGCGCCGAAGCTCATCATCATCATGCTGATGACGCTCTTCGCCTTGACGAGACCACCGTAGAAGAAGGCGACGCCGGGCGTCATGAACAGGACTAGCGCCGATGAGGTAATACCCCAGGCGAGAGTTCCAGCATCCATTGAGAGTCCTCAATTCGTGTCGTGTGTCGAAAGCTGCATCGACGCGGGTAGCCGATGCACTTGCGCAGCCAGTCTCGCGGCGACCGGTTTCGACCAGAGGGTGCCCCGTGTTTCGCGTCTGTTACACGACCGACGCTCAGGTAAACATCAGGTTTCGGACGACCCCGAGGTCGCCACGAAATTCACGCGAGTGTGGATGCGACGAGGCGTGAGATCGCGCGCAGGTACTTCTTGCGGTATCCGCCGGCCAGCATCTCTTCCGGAAAGACCGTGTCCAGAGTGAGGCCGGTCGCGCGAATAGGGATCTGCGCGTCGTAGATGCGGTCAACCAGGGCGACGAATCGGAGTGCTGCGGATTGATCGGTGAACACCGACACATCGCGAAGACCAACCAGAGATACACCTTCGATGAGACGGATATAGCGCGACGGATGGACGCGTGCCAGCTGAGCAACCACGGCCTCGAATGCGTCGTCGCTCACGATCGCTTCACCGGATGCTGCTTCGATTGCCGTCTCGTAGCCGGCGGCGTCCAGCGACACTGCGTGTCCATCGACATCGCGGTGACGGTAGTCAGTGCCGTCGATCCGAATGGTCTGGAAGCTCTCGGCCATCGCATGGATCTCACGCAAGAAGTCCTGCGCGGCGAATCGCCCCTCACCCAGGGCATTCGGCGGAGTGTTGGATGTCGCCGCAAGCCGGGTGCCCGTGGCCACCAGTTCGCCCAGCAGACGCGTCATGACCATCGTGTCGCCGGGATCATCGAGCTCGAACTCGTCGATGCACAGCAGGTCGGCTCCCGTGAAGAGCTTGACGACGTTCTGGTAGCCCAGCGCCCCGACCAGAGCCGTGTACTCGATGAACGATCCGAAGTACTTCCGGCGTACCGGCATCGCGTGATAGATCGCGGCGAGCAAGTGCGTCTTGCCGACACCGAATCCACCGTCCAGGTATACGCCGGGCTTCAGTTCGGGTTCCTTCGGTCGGCGCCGGAACAGCCCTCCGCGCGGCGCCTCGGGGCGCCCACCGGCAAAGGCGATGAGCAGTTCCTTCGCCTCCTGCTGCGAGGGGAAGGCCGGGTCGGCGCGGTACGACTCGAATGACGCATGCGCAAACTGCGGTGGGGGCGTGAGCGCCGCCACCATCTGGTCGCCGGAGAGCTCGGGTGAGCGCGTTGCGAGGTGGACGATGCCGGTGGGGCCGGATGCTGGCATGGGTGGCTTCCGCAGTGGAGACGGATGCGGGCGTGCCGCGTGCCGCCTAGAGTCAGGGGGGCGGGAGGACCCTCCTACTTTACGCGGGCTGTCACCACACCCCGCGCACGCGAGGACTCCCCCAACGGAGTTCCCGCGGGCCCAGAGAGGATCTCTCCATGATCGTGACCGAACTGTCGCCACGAAGCCTCGACTCGATCGACGTCGATGACGACCGTGATGCAGCACGCGCGTGGATCGCCGCGCGCTACGGGTCCGCAGATCCAGAGTCCGTGCGACTGAACATGATCACCTCGCTCACCGGGTCCGCCGTCGGCGCCGACGGCACGAGTGAGACCCTCACCGGCGGGGCCGACCGGTTCATTCTCAGCGCCATCCGTGCGGCGGCCGATGCCGTCATCGTCGGGGCTCAGACAGTGCGCGCCGAGGGTTACCTCCTCCCCCGGTCGGCAGCTCTCGCGGTCGTGACCCGTTCCGGCTCATTGGAGGGACTCCGGATGCCTGACGAGGCGGACCAACCCCTGATTGCGCTGTGCCCCGCATCCCGGGCGAAGCAGGTGGAAGCATCGGTCGCCCACCTTTCGGCCGAGGTCATTGGGCTCCCCTCCGACGAGCCGACGCCCGAGCTCATCGTTGACGCTCTCCGGGATCGGGGCATATGTCACCTCGTGTGTGAGGGCGGCCCGTCGTTGGCTCGACAGTTCGCGGATTCGGGAGTCATCGACGAGTACTGCATCACCGTCGCACCAGCTCTGACACCGGCCGAGCATCCGTTTCTGGGCATCCACAACGCCGTCGCGACGGAGCTCGCCGGTCACCTCGTCGACGACGAGGGATTCACCTATCTGCGTCTGCGCGCTCGCTGACGAACCCGCGCTGGATGAGCCACCGCGTGATCCGGCCGGTCCAGCGCTCCTGGTCGTAGTTCCACAGCTTGGTGTGACGAGCCACACTGAACACGTCGAGTTCCACGAGGTCGGGACGCGCGACGACCAGATCGTGGGAGGCATCCGAGGGGACAAAGCCGTCATCGTCGCTGTGGAGGATGAGTATCGGATGCCGAAGCTCCGCCGAGCGGGCAAGGACGTCGAGTCGACGGAACGGAATCGCTGCTCCCGCGCCGGTGAGCGCCGTCGCCCAATCGGCACCAAGGACAGTGATCGCCAGGCGCGTGATCGGCGCGGGAAGCTTCATCTCCCGCGCCTGGTAGTCGAGAATGCTTCGCCAGTCGATGGCAGGCGAGTCCAGGATGAGCCCGACAATGAGGTCACGGTGGGCCGAGTTCAGGGCGAGCTGCAGCGCAATCGCGCCGCCCATTGACCAGCCCATGATGATGACCCGCTTCGCGCCTCGCCGGCGGGCGAACCCGACCGCGGCGTCGACATCGCGCCACTCGGTAGCTCCGAGCGTGTAGGTACCCGATCGGCTCCGAGGCGCCTCGCCGTCATTGCGATACGAGACGACCAACGACGTGATTCCCAACCCGTGGAACACCGGCACGGCGCGCAGGCACTCCGCTCGCGTGGTGCCACGCCCGTGCACCTGGATTACCCAGATGTCGCCCTGACCGGCGGGAAACAACCATGCGGGGCAGGGTCCGAGCGCCGAGCCGACCAGCTCCGGGCTGAAGGGCAGGTGCAGTTCTTCGGGGCGCTCGTAATACCACCCGCTGAACGCGGCATCCCTGACGATCCGCGCCTGGGGACCGACGTGCGTCAGGAGCTTGCGCTTGACCGTGTCGGTCGTTTCCGACAGCACGGATCCGAGTTTGAGGTAGCGCTCTGTGCCCGTGGTGAACAGGCCATATCGGCCAGCGAGTTCGGTGTCGGGGGTCCGCGTGAGCGTGATGGTCTGGGCAGACGTATCAAGCTCGAGGATGCGGCAATCGGGGATCCGAGCCTCTGGCGTGACGACTTTCCGGGCCATGCGAACGGCGATACCGCCCCACAGCGCAAGGACGGCACCGAGGGCCAACGAGATCACCGTGAGGGCCGCTTTGACAACAACGACGTACTGTGGGGAGGCGGCGCGCCTGGACTCGACCATGGGGTCCTCACTCTAGTCTGTCGGGGTGACCGGAGACCTTCTGTCGGGGGTGGCGTTCGACGACGTGGCCGCGGTGATTCGCGAGGCCACCTTTCGTGACGACCTCACGGTCCGCGAGATTCCCGCACCCACCGGCCTTGCTCCTCACGCACTGGCCCTTGCTGCCGACGTGAGGCCCGAGGCATCCGGCATCGACTCAGCGTACGGAACGGGTCGCTTCATCCTGTTGCACGACCCGGACGAGCCCTCCCAGTGGAACGGAGCGTGGCGCATCGTGTGCTTTGCGCAGGCACCACTGGAGCCCGAGATCGGCATCGATGCGCTGTTGGCGGATGTGACGTGGTCGTGGCTCACCGACGCCCTACAGGCACACGCCGCTACCTATCACTCCCCCTCAGGCACCGCAACGAAGACCCTCTCGAAGGGATTCGGGTGTCTCGCCGACGAAGGCGATGGCGCGCAGATCGAACTTCGCGCGTCGTGGACACCGACCGCAAACCTCGACGCGCACGTCGAGGCGTGGGCAGAGCTCGTGTGCATGCTGGCGGGACTTCCGCCCGGGTCTGAGCAGATCGCAACCGTAACCTCCCGCAGGGTGAGCCGTGGCTGAATACACCGTGATCACGGATGCCGACGCCCTCCGTGCCGCGGCTGCGCACCTCGCAGCAGGAGAAGGCCCGGTAGCCGTCGACGTTGAGCGCGCCTCCGGGTTCCGCTACTCGCAACGCGCGTATCTCGTGCAGCTTTTCCGCCGCGGCGCCGGCGTGGTTTTGGTCGACCCGCCAGCGGTCGGCACGGACTTTTCGTCGCTGCAGCAGGCAATCGGTGACCTCGAGTGGGTCTTTCACGCCGCCAGTCAGGACCTGCCTTCCCTGCGCGAGTTGGGCCTCGAGCCTCCGACGATTTTCGACACCGAACTGGCGTCGCGACTCCTCGGACGAGAGCGTGTGGGCCTGGGTGCCGTCGTCGAAGAAACCCTCGGCGTCACCCTGGCAAAGGCACACTCGGCATCCGACTGGTCCACTCGTCCTCTTCCGCAGGCGTGGCTCGAGTACGCCGCGCTCGATGTCGAGTACCTGATCGATGTGCGCGACATCCTTGTCGAGCAGCTCGCGGATGCCGGCAAGACGGCGTTCGCGGCGCAGGAGTTCTCTGCGGTCCTCACCCGGGAGCCCAAACCGCCGCGGGAGGATCCCTGGCGCCGGCTCAGTGGTCTCCACACGGTGCGTGGACGCCGGGGGCTCGCGATCGCGCGGGCGCTGTGGCTCGCCCGTGAAGAACTAGCGATCACGCAGGATGTCTCGCCAGGGCGACTCGTGCCCGACCGTGCTCTGGTCGCGGCTATCCTGGCCGACCCGAAGACCAAGCAGCAGCTCGCGGCGGTCAAAGAGTTCACCGGCCGAGCCAGCCGCTCCGAGCTCGATCGGTGGTGGGCAGCATTCGAAGCAGGACGCGCCGACCCCGACCTGCCACCCGAACGGGTGCGAAACACCGACACGATCCCGCCGGTAAGGGCGTGGGCCGATCGCGCGCCCGAGGCTGACGCCCGTCTGAAGGCCGCCAAGCCGGCGATCGACGAACTCGCGCAGTCGCTGCACATGCCGGTCGAGAACCTCCTCACCCCGGAGCTGCTCCGACGCGTCGCCTGGGCTCCCCCGGCGTCGATCGACGCCGAGTCCATCGGCGCAGCGCTGTCGGAACTCGGTGCGCGACCCTGGCAAATTGAGCAGACTGCACAGGTGATCGCCGAAGCCTTTGTGGAATCCGGTCAACCCTCGCCGGAGGCCTCCGAGAGCGCTTCGTAGGTTCGACCCAACCGATTCCGCGCCGTTTTGACGCCTTCCTAGGCTGGCGTCATTCCCAATCCTTGGAGGCAGAGTGGCCGAAATATCGGACGTCTTCTTCGTCGACGGTATGCGCACCCCATTCGGGCGCGCGGGCGAGAAGGGCATGTACTGGAACACCCGGGCTGACGACCTGGCAGTCAAAGCGATCATCGGACTGATGGAACGCAATCCCGACGTTCCGAAAGACCGCATTGACGATGTTGCGATCGCCGCGACATCACAGACCGGCGATCAGGGACTGACGCTCGGCAGGTCTGCGGCGATCCTCGCCGGACTGCCGATGACCGTTCCTGGCTTCGCGATCGACCGCATGTGTGCCGGGGCGATGACGAGTGTCACCACGATGGCCGGCTCGATCGGTTTCGGCATGTATGACCTTGCGATCGCCGGCGGCGTTGAGCACATGGGCCGCCACCCGATCGGCTCCAACGCCGACCCCAACCCGCGCTTCGTCGCGGAGAAGATGGTCGATCCGGGCGCGCTGAACATGGGCGTCACCGCTGAGCGGTTGCATGACCGCTTCCCGCAGCTCACCAAGGAGCGCGCCGACCGCTTCGGCATGAGGAGTCAGCAGAAGGCGCAGGCAGCCTATGACGCCGGAAAGATCCAGCCTGATCTCGTCCCCGTCGCGATCAAGACTGCTGAGGGTGCCTGGGGGCTCGCGACGGAGGATGAGGGTCGCCGCCCGGAGACGACGATGGAAGGGCTCGCATCGCTGAAGACCCCGTTCCGCCCGCACGGGCGCGTTACCGCGGGCACGTCATCACCGCTCACAGACGGGGCCACGATGGGGCTCCTGGCCAGCGGCGACGCGGTCAAGCAGTTCGGGCTCGCCCCCAAGATGCGACTGGTGTCTTTCGCTTTCGCGGGAGTGCAGCCCGAAATCATGGGCATCGGGCCCATTCCTTCTACCGAGAAGGCGCTTCAGAAAGCCGGCCTGACGATCGATGACATCGGGCTGTTCGAACTCAACGAGGCCTTCGCCGTGCAGGTGCTGTCACTGCTCGATCACTTCGGCGTGGCGGATGACGACCCTCGCGTGAACCAGTGGGGTGGCGCCATTGCTCTGGGGCACCCGCTCGCGGCATCCGGCGTGCGGCTGATGATCCAACTTGCGGCACAGTTCGCCGAACGCCCCGACGTCCGGTACGGCTTGACCGCCATGTGCGTGGGTCTCGGGCAGGGCGGTTCGGTCGTTTGGGAAAACCCGCACTACAACGGCAAGAAGAAGAAGTAGGAGTTCGCCGCCATGACCAACTACGACGAGATCGACTTCTCGCCGCTGGATGACCTCACCGACGGCGAGGTCATCACGCACTCGCTGGTGACCGACGTGCGTCTGGCCTCCGGCAAGGTGCTGGCCCTTGTCACCCTCGACAACGGGCGTGATCACACGCGGCCCAACACGCTCGGACCGGCAACGCTCAAGGAGCTCGGGGAAACACTCGACGCTCTCGCCGCTCGCGCCGCGGCCGGCGAGATCGATGCTCTGGCCATCACGGGCAAGCAGTACATTCTTGCCGCCGGTGCCGACCTGAGCGACGTCTCTCGGGTTCCCTCGGCCGCTATCGCCAAACTGATCGCGCAGCGGGGCCATCAGGTCCTCGGCAAGCTCTCGAGCCTCGGCGTACCCAGCTTCGCTTTCGTGAACGGTCTCGCGCTCGGCGGCGGGCTCGAGATCGCGCTGAACTCCACGTATCGCACGGTGGATGCTTCGGCGGCCGCTATCGCGCTCCCCGAGGTGTTCCTCGGCATCATTCCCGGCTGGGGTGGAGCGTACCTGCTCCCCAACCTCATCGGTATCGAGAACGCGCTCGAAGTCGTCGTCTCCAACCCGCTGAAGCAGAACCGGGTACTCAAGCCCCAGCAGGCTTACGACCTCGGCATCATGGATGCCATCTTCCCGGCAGCGAATTACCTTGAGGATTCACTGCGCTGGGCCGATGGCGTCCTCACCGGCTCGGTCAAGGTCGAGCGCAAGAACGAGCCGGGCAAGATCGAGCGTCTGACCAAGTGGCCGATCGCGATCAAAATGGCTCGCGGGATGCTGGAGAGCCGCATCGGCACGGTCCCCCGCTCCCCCTACGTCGCGCTCGATCTTCTCGACAAGGCCAAGGGCGGCACGAAAGCAGAAGGCTTCGCTCGCGAGGATGAGGCACTGACCGATCTCATCACCGGCGATCAGTTCGCGGCATCCATGTACGCGTTCGACCTCGTACAGAAACGTGCCAAGCGACCCGTCGGCGCTCCCGACAAGGCGCTTGCCAAGAAGGTCCAGAAGGTCGGGATCATCGGTGCCGGCCTCATGGCCAGCCAGTTCGCGCTGCTGTTCGTGCGAAAGCTCCAGGTGCCGGTCCTGATCACCGACCTTGATCAGGCGCGCGTCGACAAGGGACTCGCCTACATCCACGAAGAGATCGGCAAGCTCGAGCAGAAGGGACGACTCGACGGGGATGGTGCGAATCGCCTTCGTGCGCTCATCCACGGCACCACCGACAAGAACGAGTACGCCGACTGCGACTTCGTGATCGAGGCGGTTTTCGAGGAGGTCGGGGTCAAGCAGCAGGTGTTCGGCGAGATCGAGAAGATCATCGCCGAAGACGCGATCCTCGCGACAAACACGTCGTCGCTGTCGGTCGAAGAGATCGGAGCGAAGCTCGAGCACCCGGAGCGGCTCGTGGGATTCCACTTCTTCAACCCGGTGGCGGTGATGCCGCTGATCGAAATCGTAAAGACCCCCACCACCGACGAGGCGGCGCTGTCGACTGCCTTCGTTGTGGCCAAGGGTCTGGGCAAGAACGCCGTCTTGACGGCCGATGCCCCGGGCTTCGTCGTCAATCGCCTTCTCGCGAAGGTCATGGGCGAGGCTGCTCGGGCCGTGTACGAGGGCACGCCGCTGCTCACGGTCGAGAAGGCCTTCGGCCCCCTTGGCCTGCCCATGACGCCGTTCCAGCTCATCGATCTTGTGGGCTGGAAGGTTGCCGCGCACGTGCAGGACACGATGGCTGCAGCGTTCCCGGAGCGCTTCTATGCGAACGAGAACCTCCACGAGCTGGCGGAACTGTCGCAGGTTGTCGAGAAGGACAAGAACGGCAAGGTCACCGGCTGGACGAAGGCCGCCGAGAAGATCCTCAAGCCTGCTGTGGGCGCTGCCCCGGCCAGCGAAGACGAGATCCTTCGCCGCGTGCAGGACGGGTTGGCGCAGGAGATCCGCATCATGCTCGATGAGGGTGTCGTGCCCGAGGTTGAAGACATCGATCTGTGCCTGATCCTCGGTGCCGGCTGGCCCTTCATCGACGGCGGCGCCTCGCCGTATCTCGATCGCGAAGGGGCGTCTCAGCGCGTCTTTGGGGGCACCTTCCACGAACCGCCCATCCGAGGAATCGCCGCCGTCTGATCAGACCGCACACGAGAGGGGGCCCGGCTGGATCAGCCGGGCCCCCTCTCTCGTTGGCATTGCCTCGTCAGTCGCGGCGTTCCGCGAACTCGGCGACGAAATCGGCGCTGTTCTCAGCGCGGCGTGCGATCGGAATCCTGGTGCCGAGGACCTGCGCGACGACATCTTGGGCGATCTTGCTGGCGACGAGCCCGGCATCCTCGAGGATCTGTTCGCGGGTCGCGTGAGCGACGAACTCGTCAGGAAGCCCGAGCTCGTCAACGGCAGTGTCGACGCCAGCCTCCCGCAGGACCTGGCGGACGCGGGTTCCGATCCCGCCCACGCGGATGCCGTCTTCGATCGTGATCACGAGGCGGTGTGCTGCGGCGAGGTCGATCACAGATGGCTGCACGGGGATCGCCCAGCGCGGGTCGATGACCGTCGCACCGATCCCTTGGGCGCGAAGACGAGTGGCCACGTCCATCGCGATGTGGGCCATGGGTCCGATGCCGATGAGCAGGACGTCTTCCGCTCCTCCGCGAGCCAACACGTCGACCCCGTCCTCGAGGCGCTCCACAGCGGGCAGATCGGGAAGCACGGATCCCTTGGGGAACCGCACAACCGTCGGTGCGTCCGAGACAGCAACCGCTTCGCGGAATTCTTCGCGAAGTCGCTCCGCGTCCCGCGGTGCCGCAATCCGGATGTTGGGCACGAGCTGCAACATGGCGAGGTCCCACACACCGTGGTGGCTGGGGCCGTCTGGCCCGGTCACCCCCGCGCGGTCGAGGACGAAGGTGACCCCGGCGCGGTGCAGTGCGACATCCATCATGACCTGATCGAACGCGCGGTTCATGAAGGTCGCGTAGACGGCGACGACAGGATGCAGGCCCCCGAAGGCCAGACCCGCCGCTGAAGCCACGGCGTGCTGCTCAGCGATGCCAACGTCATAAACCCGTTGCGGAAAGCGCTCCGCAAAGGGCTGCAAGCCGGTGGGGCGCAGCATCGCAGCGGTGATGGCGATGACGTCTTCACGCTCGGACCCCACCTCAACGAGTTCCTGGGCGAACACGTCAGTCCACGCCGATGCACCGGAACCGCCGACGGGCTCACCCGAGATAGGGTCGATCTTGCCGACAGCGTGGAACTGGTCGGCAACGTCGCGGAGCGCCGGTTCATACCCGCGCCCCTTCTCGGTTATCGCGTGCACGATGACCGGTGCCCCGTGCTCCTTTGCGAGCTCGAGTGTCTCGATCAGCATCGGAAGGTCATGCCCGTCGATCGGACCGAGGTACTTGATGTCGAGGTTCGAGTACAACGCCTCGTTGTTCGTGAACCGAGAAAGGAAACCCCGGGTTCCGCCCCGGACGCCTCGGTAGAAGGCGCGAGCCGCGGGCCCGAGCCGGCTGGAGATCCGGTCGGACCGCTTGCGCAGCGTCTCGTAGCTGGATGCCGTACGCACGCGATTGAGGTACCGCGCCATGCCGCCGATCGTCGGGGCATATGAGCGTCCGTTGTCATTGACGACGATGACGAGATTGCGGTCGTTGTCGTCGGAGATGTTGTTGAGCGCTTCCCACGTCATGCCGCCGGTCAGCGAGCCGTCACCGACAACGGCAACGACATGGCGGTCATGGCGCCCCGTGCGGGCGAACGCGCGTGAGATTCCGTCGGCCCAGCTGAGGGAGCTGGACGCGTGCGATGACTCGACGACGTCGTGCTCACTCTCTGAGCGCTGCGGGTAGCCGGCAAGGCCGCCACGGCTGCGCAACTGTGAGAAGTCCTGGCGGCCCGTGAGGAGCTTGTGGACGTATGACTGGTGCCCGGTGTCGAAGATGATCGGGTCATCCGGCGAAGAGAACACCCGATGTAGCGCGATGGTCAGTTCGACCACGCCGAGGTTCGGCCCTAAGTGGCCTCCTGTGCGAGCGACGTTCTCGACCAGAAACGCGCGCACCTCGTCCGCAAGTTCGCAGAGCTGATCCGTCGTGAGAGCGTCCAGATCCCGTGGCGAGCGGATCGTGGCAAGCAAAGCCATCTCACTCCTCCCGTCGGGTGGCATCCCAGCCGCAATGCCATCTCGCAAGTCTATCGATGAGCCGAGGGGCGGGATCGAGCACTCCCGTGTCTCGACCCCGCCCCTCGGCTGCGTTCGACTCTCAGACGAGCGAGCGCAGCACGTACTGCAGGATGCCGCCGTTGCGGTAGTAGTCAGCCTCACCGGGTGTGTCAATGCGAACAATCGCGTCGAACTCGACAGTCTGCTTGCCCTCCGGTGAGAACTCGCTCGGCTCAGCGGTCACGCGCACCGTCTTCGGGGTCACGCCCGCGTTGAGCTGCTCGAGGCCGGTGATGCTGATGATCTCGGTGCCGTCCAGGCCGAGCGACTTCCAGCTTTCTCCGGCGGGGAACTGCAGCGGCACGACTCCCATCCCGATGAGGTTCGAGCGGTGAATACGCTCGAAGCTCTCAGTGATGACGGCCTTCACGCCCAGCAGGTTCGTTCCCTTGGCAGCCCAGTCGCGCGACGAGCCCGAGCCGTACTCCTTGCCGCCGAACACGACAAGCGGAATCTCCTGCTCCTGGTAGTTCATGCTCGCGTCGTAGATGTACGACTGCGGGCCGCCCTCCTGCGTGAAGTCCCGGGTGTAACCGCCCTCGACGATCTGACCGTCGTTGACCGCTGCGACTAGTTCGTTCTTCAGTCGGATGTTGGCGAACGTTCCGCGGATCATGACTTCGTGGTTGCCACGGCGTGAACCGTAGGAGTTGAAGTCCTTCTGCGCGACCCCGTGCTCGGCGAGGTACTGAGCGGCGGGGGTGCCGGCCTTGATGTTCCCCGCGGGGCTGATGTGGTCGGTCGTCACCGAGTCGCCGAGGGTTGCCAGCACGCGAGCACCGCGGATGTCGCTCACCGGGGTGAGTTCCATCGTCATGCCGTCGAAGTACGGAGCCTTGCGGACGTAGGTGGAGTTCTCGTCCCACTCGAACTGCGCAGCATCGGGCGTGGGGAGGCTGCGCCAGCGCTCGTCACCGTCGAAGACCGTCGCGTATTGCTTGATGAACTGCTCGCGTGAGATCGACGAGTCGATGACTTCCTGCACCTCGTCGGTCGAGGGCCAGATGTCCTTCAGGAAGACGTCGTTCCCGTCCTGATCCTTGCCAAGGGGGTCGGTCTCAAAATCGAAGTTCATGGAACCGGCGAGGGCATAGGCCACGACGAGGGGCGGCGAGGCCAGGTAGTTCATCTTGACGTCGGGGCTGATGCGCCCCTCGAAGTTCCTGTTGCCCGAGAGCACGGCGGTCACCGCGAGGTCGTTGTCGTTGATTGCCGCCGAGACTTCGTCGATGAGCGGACCGGAGTTACCGATGCAGATCGTGCAGCCGTAGCCGACCGTGTAGAAGCCGAGCCCCTCGAGCGCCTTGTCGAGGCCCGATGACTCGTAGTAGTCAGTGACGACCTTCGATCCGGGGCCCAGTGTCGTCTTGACCCACGGCTTGCGCTTGAGACCCTTGTCGACGGCCTTCTTCGCCAGCAGGCCCGCAGCGAGCATCACCGACGGGTTCGAGGTGTTGGTGCACGAAGTGATCGCGGCGAGCGTGACAGCGCCGTTGTCGAGCAGGTAGCTCTGGCCCTCAGGGGTCGTCACCGTCACGGGCTTGGATGCCGCTGCAGGACCACCCGAGGAGATGAGGACGTCGTGGGCGTGACCGTCCTCGTCACCGGGCTCCCCGCCCGGATCGGATGCCGGGAAGGAGCCCTGCGACTCGAGGTCGACGATGGAGTCAGACGAGGTCGGCGCCGCGTAGTTCAGGATGTCCTTCTCGAACTGGGACTTGGCCTCGGAAAGCAGAATGCGATCCTGCGGGCGCTTCGGCCCGGCGATCGAGGGAACGACGGTACCGAGGTCGAGCTCCATGTACTCGCTGAAGACGAGCTCACGCGCCGGGTCGTGCCACATCGCCTGGAGCTTCGCGTACGCCTCGACGAGCGCAACCGTCTGCTCGTCACGGCCGGTCAGGCGCAGGTAGTCGAGAGTCACATCATCGATCGGGAACATGGCGGCAGTCGAGCCGAACTCGGGGCTCATGTTGCCGATCGTCGCGCGGTTGGCAAGCGGCACTGACGCAACGCCCTCGCCGTAGAACTCGACGAACTTGCCGACCACGCCGTGCTTGCGGAGCATGTCGGTAATCGTGAGCACGACGTCTGTCGCGGTCACACCGGCAGGAATGGAACCGGTGAGCTTGAAGCCCACGACCCGCGGAATGAGCATGGACACCGGCTGGCCGAGCATGGCGGCCTCAGCCTCGATGCCACCGACTCCCCAGCCGAGCACGCCAAGACCGTTGACCATGGTGGTGTGCGAGTCGGTGCCGACACAGGTGTCAGGGTATGCGCGGAGCACGCCACCGACCTCGCGGTCGTAAACGACCTTCGCAAGGTGCTCGATGTTCACCTGGTGGACGATGCCGGTGCCGGGGGGCACGACCTTGAAGTCGTCAAACGCTGTCTGTCCCCAGCGCAGGAACTGGTAACGCTCGCCGTTGCGCTCGTACTCGATCTCGACGTTGCGCTCGAGTGCGTTCGGCGTGCCGAACAGATCCGCGATGACCGAGTGGTCGATCACCATCTCGGCGGGCGAGAGGGGGTTGATCTTGGCGGGGTCGCCACCGAGGGCGGTCACTGCCTCTCGCATCGTGGCGAGATCGACGATGCAGGGAACACCGGTGAAGTCCTGCATCACCACGCGAGCCGGGGTGAACTGGATCTCGGTGTCGGGCTCGGCATCCGGGTTCCACGAGCCGAGCGCCTGGATCTGCTCCTTCGTGACGTTCGCGCCATCTTCGGTGCGAAGCAGGTTCTCGAGCAGGACTTTCAAGCTGAAAGGAAGCTTCTCGTATCCGGCGACGGAGTCGATCCGGAAGATTTCGTAGTCGGTCTCCCCGACTGTCAGTGTGCTCTTGGCACCGAAGCTGTCAACGGTGGACATATGTGCTCCTTCGTCGGCGGAGGCGGGAAGCCGGTCGCTCCCCATCTTGTTCGTCGGCATCAGACCCTGCCAGCAAGGCGACCCTTACCGGATCTGCAGCCGAAAAGTATCTTGACGTCAAGATAAATCCTATCACTCGTCACGGCGCGGATACAGCGCCTTGACCACCAGCCAGGTCACGGCGATGAGAGGCGCAAAGAGCGGGATCCCCATGAGCAGCTTGGTGGTTCCGAGTGCGGTCACGTCTCCCGCGAAATAGAGCGGGAGCTGAACGATCAGGCGTGCAGCAAAGAGGGCGGCCCACGCAATCGACAGCCAGAAGAAAACCCGGCGCTTGCGCGGGTCACGGCGCCACGCCGTCCCCTCGCCCATCAGGAACCCGACGGCCAGTCCGATCAGCGACCATCCCACCACGGCCGAGACAAGAAACGCTGATCCGTAGATGGCGTTCGTGACGAAGCCGAGCACGAAGTTGTCTTCAGCTCTCCCGGTCCACAGCGCGAGCGCGGCTGCGGCTGCAGCAGCTATCAAGCCACCGAGCGCGGCGTTCACCGACGAGCGGGCAACAAGCCGCACCACCGTGAAGACCAGCGCGAGCCCCACCGAGACACCCAACGCCAGCACGAGCTCACTCGTGAGAGTGTAGAGGACGAGGAAGGCCAGGCTCGGGAGGACTGATTCGAGGATGCCGCGCCACCCGCCGATCGCAGCCCAGACGGCGCGACCCGTGGTGACGTCCTGCGCGGGGTCGAGGCCCGCGCGACGCGCAGCCTCACCGAGAGCAGCACTCACGGCATCCGAGACTCGGGGCTGCTCTCCGCTCACCGCGGAAGCGGCCGGCTCCTGGGGCTGGGCATCATCATCGGAACCCGAGCGCGGGGTGCTCACGTGGTACCCGGGGCTGCGGGCATTCGAAGCGGGATCAGGTCGCGCGGCGGCATCGGGGTCGTTCCGCGCACCACGACGATCGAGCGGAACAGGTCCTCGACCTGCGCTGCAGCGTCGACATCGGTAGCTGCGGCGCCGCCGACCACGCCACGGAGGAACCACCGCGGGCCGTCCACGCCAATGAATCGCGCGATGCGCTTTCCTGCCGACGGATCGGTGCCCGCGACAACGGGAACCTCGGCCAGCAGCTCCGGGCCGAGCGGGCCCTGACGCTCCTCGACGCGACCGCCCTGCTGGCGGATCTGCGCGCGGATCTGGTCTCGCGTCTCGTTCCACAATCCGGTCGATCGCGGCGCCGCAAAAGCCTGCACCTGCAGCGTGGACCCGGCATAGTCAAGACCGACGGCCACGATTCGCTTGGTCTGCTCCTCGACCTCGAGGCGAAGATTCAGGCCTTCGCGCGGGAGGATTTTTATCGCGCCGAGGTCGATGTACGGACGCACGGCCCGAGCTTCGGCCTCATCGAAGGGGCCCGACTGCTCGCGGTCTGCGGGAGCGGACTTGGCGTCTTTCTCGGGTCCGTCGGCTGAGGTGTCCTGTGAACCGTCGTCGATCTGCTCCGTCATCGTGCTGCGCTCCGTCCCATGTCCTCAACGCTACCCCCGACGTAACCGGTCGATCCGAACCCGCCATCGCCGCGCACGCTGTCAGGCAGCTCATCGACGGGGAGGAACCGGGCGATGGTCACCGGCATGATGATCACCTGAGCGATTCGGTCACCCACCGCGATCTCGTACGGTTCACGCGCATCGGTGTTGAGAAGACACACCTTGATCTCGCCGCGGTACCCGGCATCCACAGTGCCCGGCGAGTTCACAACCGTGATGCCGTGCTTAGCGGCAAGCCCGCTTCGAGGAACCACAAACGCCGCGTATCCGTCCGGGAGCGCGATGCGAACACCGGTGCCTACGAGCGCGCGCTCGCCCGGTTCGAGACGCACCGCCTCAGCGGCGACCAGATCCGCGCCGGCGTCGCCCGGATGGCTATACGTCGGCGGGTGGGCGGCGATAATGGGGATGTCCACGGATGGGGTCACGCAACGAGGGTAGTGCAGAACACGATGGCGACGACGAGAGTCCAGACCGCGGCCGATTATCGAGAACGGCTGGGGCCGTCGTTGTGGGTGATCGTATCTGCGGCGGTGGTGGCGCCCATGGCGGCATTAGTCTTCACGCCAATCGACACCACGGTTGCGCTCACCGTCGGCGCCGGGGTCGGTGTCATCGCCATCGCCCTTCTGGTCTGGGCAAGTCCGGTCGTGCGGGTCGCTGACGGTCGCGTCTTCGCAGGCCGAGCCTGGATCGACGCTCGCTACCTCGGCGAACCCGTCGCCCTCACAGAGGAAGATGCACGCTTCGCCCGCGGGCCAGGCCTCGATGCGACGGCGTGGCACGTCATCCGTGGGGGAATCGACGGCGTCGTGGTCGTCCCGGTCATCGACCAGGATGATCCGGCGCGGGCCTGGGTCGTCTCGAGCCGGACACCGGACAGGCTCGCTGCGGCGATTCGGCGCGCGCAGGCTGTGCGCTAGGCGGTTCGTCCACCCTGCGGCCGGTGATCAGGCAGCGCACTCCTTGCAGATGATTCCGCCGGCCTCCTCGTGGTCCACCTGCGAACGGTGCTTCACCAGGAAGCAGCTTGCGCACGTGAATTCATCCTGCTGCGGCGGCAGAACCACGACGTCGAGTTCCAGGTCTGAGAGGTCTGCCCCCGGCAACTCGAAGCCCGACGGGTTGTCCGAATCGTCGACGTCGACCGAACCCGACATCTTGTCGGGGACCCGCTCCTTGAGCGCCTCGATGGACTCGCTGTCGTCGTCGCTCTTGCGCGGTGCGTCGTAGTCGGTGGCCATTCTCTACTTCCGTTGCGTGATGCTGTGGTGCGGTGCTGCGGGGCCGCTATGGGCGGCGATAGTTTGCACGACGGATCGGGATTTAGCAAATGCTCGGTCCGTATGCCGACGTCCACGAAACGAGCGGCGCGCGATGGATATTCCCTGCCGCGACGGTTCGGTGTGTCAGCATGGGGCCGACACGCCGCAGAGGCACGGGAGGAGCGTGGGATGGAACAGCTCAAAGTCATCGCAACGGAAGACGATCAGCTGATCCTCGCAACGGAGTCGGGCGACAGGTTCACGCTCGCACTCGATGACGCGCTGGCATTCGAGGTTCGGCGCGCCCGGCGAGCACGCGAGTCCGACACGACGGCTGCCAGGCCAAGCCCCCGTGAGATCCAGACGCAGATCCGTGCGGGGCTGAGCGCGGAGGAAGTCGCGGAGCTTCTGGGAGCTCGGGTCGAGGACGTGCGCCGGTACGAAGGCCCGGTCCTTGCCGAACGCGAGCACGTTCTCAGCCAAGCGCTGGCAGTTCCCGTGCTCGTGTCTGTCGAGCTCGATCCCGACGGTGAGTCGACGTTTGGCGCAGCGGTGCGTGCGAAGCTCGCCGAAGCGGGTGCCACCGCGGAACGCTGGACCAGCTGGAAGGATGCCACCGGCTGGGTCATCAAGCTCGAGTTCCGCACCGGCGAGGTCGATCACGATGCCCGCTGGGGGTTCGACCCGCGCCGCACGACGCTGTCGCCGCTGAACACCGATGCGACGCAGTTGTCGCGGCAGGGCTCGCTCCCCGATGGTCTCATCCCACGGTTGCGCGCTCTTGATCCTTCGCCGTCGAAAGATGACTCGCGATTCGACTCCGGAGCGTTCGGTCCCCGACGAGACGATGACCAGGCGCGCGACGCGGAGAGACCTACAGAGCGCACCCCGGAGCGGGCGAGCGCTGCGGTTCGCGAGGCTGCTACCAAGCGCGCCGCCGATCCCGTCGTGACAACGTCCCCCGAGACAGCGGATCTGCTCGAAGCGCTGCGACGACGTCGCGGTCAGCGGGAATCCGCTCCGGAGCCCAGTACCGATGAGGCAGAGCGTGCACCGGTTGCCCTGTTCGATGCCCTCGAGCCTGGTTACGACGAAACCACCGCTCCCCCGCCGGCAGCAGCTGAAGAGGAATCTGCTGACCTCGAGGCGACCCAACTGTCGTCATCTCGTCGGCGCGGTCGCGCTGCCCTTCCGAGCTGGGACGAGATCGTCTTCGGAGCCCGCTCCGACGAGTAGCCCCAAGGACGCGGCGACCACGGTCAGGCGGCGTATGCGCCGGCCCGAAGCAGAGGAACGACAGACTCCTCGAGCGTGAGGGATCCGTGTTGTCCGACCATGCGCTGAGGCGACCGGTCGTCGAGCCGGTTGTCGTAGTAGGCGACCCGTGCCCTGGCCGCGACAAGCACATCACCGATCCGTTCGACCATGTCTGGGCTCACGCTCCCGAACAACCCGGCGGCGATCGCTTCGTCACGGGTCATGACCCAAGCGCGCTCGGCGTCGGCCGCCCGCCAGACACCGGCCACCGCATCGGCTGCCTGCGGCTGCGTATACAGATGCAGCATGCGCGGTTCTCCCGCGATGTCGACGACCCCCTCAAGGCGCGGGTCACCGTCATCCAGGAGCACGTGACGACTCGCTGGTACATCGATCATGCCGTGGTCGGCGGTGATGAGCAGGCCTGCCTGGGGTGCCGCTTGGGCCAGGTCGCGAAGCGCGGCATCCACGCGTTCGAGACCCTCGGTCCATGCACCCGACTCCCAGCCGACGCGGTGACCGATGCCGTCGAGTTCAGGAACGTAGAGGTAGGTAAAACTTCCCGGATGCTGCGCCGCGATCGCACCGGCGCGGGCGATTCGGTCATCGAGGTCGGTGACCCCGATGAACTCGGCACCGTCCGTCGTCGCACGAGTAAAGCCCGTGGTAGCAAACTCCGGCTTCGAGACCACGTAGACGGGCCCGTGTTGCGTCTGTGGGCGGGTGAGCGGCGTTTCCGGCTGCCAATCCGACGGCAGATCGCCGTCTTCCCACCCGTGCAGCAGGTTGGCAATGCGGCCGGTCTCGGGAACCCGCACACGGTACCCGAGCATGCCGTTGCGTCCAGGGCTTGTCGCGGTGAGGAGACTCGTGAGCGCGCTCGCTGTGGTCGAGGGGAAGGTCGTGCGTGCGATATCCCGTGGACCGCCGACACTCGCAAGAAATCTCGTGTGACCAGATCGGGCCCGCAGTTGTGCCGCACCCACGCCGTCCAACATGACCAGGACGGCGCTGCGAACGGGCCGCAGCCAGGTGCCCTCCCCGCGCAGCGAACGAAACATCTCCGGCACGACGTCGGTGAGGCTCCGGGTTCTCGGCGAGTGCGCAGGTAGTGTGATCGGCATCCACGCCAGTCTCCCACGCGCCTTCTTCCCGCAGGGCGAGGTGCGTCCGTTCCAGCGTCCGAGGTTTTGTCATGCCGTCATCCCGTCCCCCCCAGCCCGCTGAGGTCGCCGAGCGGATCGAGGATGTCGACGTCGCAGCAGAGATGCAGGGCTCGTTCCTTGAGTACGCGTATTCGGTGATCTACTCGCGGGCACTCCCCGACGCCCGCGATGGTCTGAAGCCGGTGCAGCGTCGCATCCTCTTCCAAATGGCAGACATGGGTCTGCGGCCCGACCGCGGTCATGTGAAAAGTTCGCGTGTCGTGGGCGAGGTCATGGGAAAGCTTCACCCCCATGGCGATGCAGCGATCTACGACGCCCTGGTACGTCTCGCCCAACCCTTCTCGCTGCGTGTTCCGCTGGTGGACGGGCACGGCAACTTCGGGTCGTTGGATGACGGACCTGCAGCTCCCCGATACACCGAGGCACGACTTGCAGCCCCGGCACTCGCGCTGACCGAGAACCTGGATGAGGACGTCGTCGACTTCATCCCGAACTACGACGGGCAGTTCCAGCAGCCGGCTGTTCTCCCCGCAGCCTTTCCGAACCTGCTCGTCAATGGCGCGTCGGGCATCGCGGTGGGCATGGCCACGAACATGGCGCCGCACAACCTCATCGAGGTCGTGGCCGCAGCCATCCATCTGCTGGAGAATCCAGAAGCGACGGTCGAAGAGCTCATGGAGTTCGTTCCCGGGCCTGACTTTCCATCGGGAGGCATCATCGTCGGACTCGACGGGGTGAAGGATGCCTACGCGAAGGGCCGGGGCTCGGTCCGAACCCGCGCAAAGGTGTCGATCGAATCGCTCGGCCCCCGACGAACCGGCCTGGTGGTGACCGAGCTCCCCTACCTGGTCGGTCCCGAGCGCGTGATCGAGAAAATCAAGGATGCGGTCACGTCCAAGAAATTACAGGGCATCGCCGACGTCACCGACCTCACCGATCGGCACCGCGGCCTGCAGCTGGTCATCGGCATCAAGACCGGATTCGATCCGAACGCCGTGCTCGAGCAGTTGTACCGGCTCACGCCGCTGGAGGACTCCTTCGGTATCAATAACGTCGCCCTCGTCGAGGGCCAGCCGCAGACCCTTGGTCTCAAGGAGATGCTGGCGGTCTATGTCGGGCACCGCATCGAGGTCGTGACGCGACGCAGCCGCTACCGCCTCGGCAAGAGGCGTGAGCGGCTTCACCTGGTCGAGGGCCTCCTCATCGCGATCGTGGACATCGACGAAGTCATCCAGGTGATCCGCACGTCCGATGACGGCGAGCAGGCACGCACCCGCCTCATGGAGGTCTTCGACCTCTCACAACCACAGGCCGAGTACATCCTCGAACTGCGACTGCGCCGGCTCACCCGTTTCTCCCGCCTCGAGCTGGAGCAGGAACGCGACGCTTTGAAGGCCGAGATCGCCGAGCTGGAGGCACTCCTCGCCAGCGACAAGCTGATCCGTGCACAGGTCGCGACCGAGTTGGATGCCGCGGCGGAGGCGTTCGGTACGCCGCGCCGCACGCTTCTGCTCAACGGGGGCCCCGTTGCCTCTCGCTCGTCGTCGAAGAAGCCCGTAGATCTCCAAATCGCCGACACCCCCTGCCGCGTGTTCCTCTCGGCGACAGGCCGCATGGTCCGGGCCGACCTGGATCCAGACGTGACGGGTGGGGGGATCGTCTCGCCCACACGCCGCTCGAAACATGACGCGATCCGGAGCGCCGCCGATGCAACAACGCGAGGTCACCTCGGAGCCCTGACGACCCGCGGACGCCTCGTGCGCTTCACGCCGGTCGATCTCCCGTCGGTTCCTGGTAACGCTGTGCAGCTCGCCGCCGGAACCCGCGCAGACCAGTACCTCGGGCTCTCGGGCGGTGAACATGTCGTTGCGATCGTTCCGCTCGACGGCACGACGCCGCTCGCGCTCGGTACCGCGCAGGGAGTCGTCAAGCGCGTGCTTCCGAGCGAAATCGCAGCGCGCGATGAGGTCGAGATCATCTCGCTGAAGCCCGGGGACGCTGTTGTCGGCGGGGCGCTGGCCGGCGATGACGCCGAGCTTCTCTTCATCACCGACGATGCGCAGCTTCTGCGGTTCGAGGCGAGCGCCGTGCGTGCGCAGGGTCGTGCAGCGGGCGGTATGGCGGGCATCCGACTCGGCTCGGGCGCGTCCGTCATCGGGTTCGCCGTGATCCCGGCCGCGGATGCTGCCGAGGCTGTCGTGGTGACGGCCGCGGGAAGCGCAGGCGCGCTGGCCGGGGCGGACGTGAGTTCCGGCAAGGTGTCGCCGTTGGGCGACTTCCCCGCGAAGGGACGTGCCACCGGCGGCGTGCGCGCGCACCGCCTGCTCAAGGGCGAAGACCGCCTGGTTCTTGCCTGGGCGGGGTCCGATCCGCGCGCAGTCGCGCAGGATGGGGCGGCGCGCGCGCTGCCGCCCGTAGGCGCGAAGCGCGACGCCTCAGGGGTGTCACTCGAAGCCGGCGTCGCAGCGATCGGCACTGTCGTCCGCTGAGTCGCTACACCAGCGGCTCTTGCCTGCGCGGATCAGGCGTCGATGCGCTCGCGGGCGAGCCGGTCTGACGACTCGATCAGGAACTCGCGCCGCGGGGCGACGTCGTTACCCATGAGCAGTTCGAAGACGGATGCCGCACTCTCGGCATCCTGAACCCGCACGCGACGCAGGGTTCGACCAGCGCGATCCATCGTGGTCGTCGCCAGCTGCTCGGCATCCATCTCGCCGAGGCCCTTGTAGCGCTGAATCGGCTCCTGCCACGTGCGGCCGGCCTTGGTCAGCTTGTTCAGCAGACCGTGGAGCTCCGCCTCACTGTACGTGTACAACGTCTCGTTGGGCTTGGACCCCGGATGCTTCACGACCACGCGATGAAGCGGAGGCACAGCGGCGAACACGCGTCCCTCTTCGATCAGCGGACGCATGTAGCGGAAGAAGAGCGTGAGGAGGAGCGTGCGGATGTGAGCGCCGTCGACGTCGGCGTCGCTCATCAAGATCACCTTGCCGTAGCGGGCGGTGCTGATATCGAACGAACGCCCCGACCCGGCACCGATGACCTGGATGATCGACGCGCACTCCGCGTTCGAGAGCATGTCGCTGATCGACGCCTTCTGGACGTTGAGGATCTTTCCGCGAATCGGCAGCAGCGCCTGATACTCGCTATTACGCGCGAGCTTGGCGGTGCCCAGGGCCGAATCACCCTCGACGATGAACAGCTCGGAGTCGGCCACGTCGTTGGAGCGGCAGTCCACGAGCTTGGCCGGGAGCGACGAGGACTCGAGAGCGTTCTTGCGTCGCTGCGTTTCTTTGTGGGCGCGCGCCGAGATTCGAGCCTTCATTTCGGCGACGACCTTGTCGAGCAGCAGCGAGGTCTGGGCCTTGTCATCGCGTTTGGATGAGGAGAATCGCGCAGCCAGTTCCCGGGCCACCACGGTCGAGACGATCTGGCGTACCGCGGGCGTACCGAGCACTTCCTTCGTCTGACCCTCAAACTGCGGCTCGGGAAGTCGAACGGTGAGCACGACAGTGAGGCCCGCCATGATGTCGTCCTTGTCGAGCTTGTCGTTGCCGACCTTCAGCCGGCGCGCATTCTGCTCAACCTGAGCCCGAATGACCTTCATGAGGCCCGCTTCGAAGCCCTGCTGGTGCGTGCCGCCCTTGGGCGTTGCGATGATATTCACGAAAGAGCGCAACGTCGTCTCGTAGCCGGTACCCCAGCGCACAGCGACGTCGACCTCACACGATCGCTCGAGCTCGGTCGGCACCATGGCCCCGGATGCCTGCAGCACGGGGACGGTCTCGGTGAACGTCCCCGTACCCTGCAGCCGCCAGGTGTCGGTAACCGCCGCGTCGGGGGCGAGAAAGTCCGCGAACTCCGAGATCCCGCCATCGAAGCGGTACTCCGTCGTCAGCGGCGCCTCGGGGTCACGTTGGTCAGTGATCGTGATCGACAGGCCGGGCACGAGGAACGCCGTCTGCCGTGCCCGTTGCTGCAGGTCCTCGAGGGAGAACGTCGCGTCACGAGTGAAGATCTGCCGATCGGCCCAGTATCGAATGCGCGTGCCGGTCACACCCTTCGCCGCCTTGCCCACGACACGAAGGGTTGAGCTCTTCTCGAAGGGGGTGAAGGCCGAGTCCGGAGTGGGGCCAGCGAACTCTCCCGGCTCACCCCGGTGGAACGACATCGCCCACGTCTTGCCGCCCCGGTCGACCTCGACATCCAGGCGTTCCGAAAGCGCGTTGACCACTGACGCTCCTACACCGTGGAGCCCGCCCGACGCGCTGTACGAACCGGATCCGAACTTTCCACCGGCGTGCAGCTTCGTGAAGACAACCTCGACGCCCGATAGCCCGGTTCGGGGTTCGATGTCGACCGGGATGCCGCGGGCTCGGTCGCGCACTTCGACGCTGCCGTCGGCGTACAGCACGATCTCGATCGTCGAACCGTGCCCGGCAAGCGCCTCATCGACCGAGTTGTCGATGATCTCCCAGAGGCAGTGCATCAGGCCGCGCGAGTCGGTCGACCCGATGTACATTCCCGGTCGCTTGCGAACCGCCTCGAGGCCTTCAAGTACCTGAAGATGGTGGGCGGAGTACTCGGAGGTCACAGTCGTTCAGATTACGTGGCGTCGTGGAGATCCCTGCGGAGCCACGCGGCACAGGCGGTCGCCGTACGCGCTCAGCGAAATGTGACCCAATAGCGGCATACCCGAAACATCCCCGTGGTTGTATGTCATGACACCGCCAGGAGTGACGCACCGAGGAGGCATGACCATGGCTACCCTTTCCCCCGCAGAGATCGACGTCATCGATAGCCGTCTTACCGCCGCCGACCGTTGCGACTCGTGCGGCGCACAGGCCTACATTGCCGCCGAAGTCAACGGCAGCGAACTGCTCTTCTGCGCCCACCACGGACGCCGCTACGAAGAGAAGCTGCGCGAGATCGCCACGAGCTGGCACGACGAGACGCACCGACTGAGCGCTGAGTGAGTTCAGCACAACTCTCACCCCGTACTCCCTGAATGGCCTCGCTCGATCCGCGGACGCGGATGCGCTATCGCGGCGCGCGAGCACGCCGCATCGACGTCGGATCGCTGTGGCAACGAGCCCGCGAGACCTCGCGAGAGCACGATCGCTGGGCTCCTGCCGTGCTTGCCGACATGCTCTGGTCGGCTGGCGTGCGTCAGGTGGGATTCCAGGATTACGTCGACTACGACTTCGCGATTCTGAGCCGCGCTGAGCGCGCCACATACATGACGCATCCCGTTTCGAACGAGCTGTCACAGCGCTACGACGACCCGCGTTACCGAGCCCAGTTTCACAACAAGATCGCTTTCAACCGCACGTTTGCACCCTTCCTCCACCGCGAATGGATGACGATCACGGCTGATAACGCCCACGAGTTGCGCGATTTCGTCGAGAGCCACGGCACCGTCATCGTCAAAGAGCCGGTCGGGCAAGCAGGATCCGGCGTCCACCGTTATCGCGCTGACGCGGTCACCGACTGGGAGGCGTTCCACACCGGTCTGCTCGAGCGCGGGGAACTCCTCGCTGAAGAGGTGATCACACAGCATCCTGATCTCGCTGCCTTCTGCCCGGGAACGGTCAATACGACGCGGGTCACGACATTCTTCGACGGCGAGCGAACACACATCCTCGCCATGGCCCAGAAGTTCGGCCGCGGCGAAGTGAGCGACCAGATGAGCTTCGGCGGCTTCTATTCGATGCTCGATGACGAGGGCCGGGCCGTGGGCGCGGGATACGACTCGCACGGCAACGTGCACGAGTCTCATCCCGACACCGGGCGCCGCATCTGCGAGTTCACCCTGCCGATGCTCGACGAGGTCATTGCCTTCATCGATGACGTGGCCCGTGTCGTTCCGACAGTGCGCTATGTAGGGTGGGACGTCGTCGTGACCCCCACCGGCCCTGTCCTCGTGGAGGGGAACTGGGCTGCAGGGGTCTACGAGAACAAGCCCAGCGTGACCGGCATCCGTACCGGCCACAAGCCCCGGTACCGCGCAGCTATCGGCTTCTGAGCAGCGCTAGACCGCACGCACGATGCCGAGCGGCGTTGACTGGTGACCCTGGCCGAGCGGGTTGTCGCGAAGGACGGCGAGAAGCGTCTTCTCGTCATTTTTCGAGAGCGTCGACCCGAGAATGTTCCCACCGAGATCGTTGATGTCGACCACCGCAACCTCGACGCCCGGGGCCAGCAACGTCTTGAGGTGCTGAGCTACCTCCCGGGGACGCTCCGGCCCCAGCACGACGGCACTGTTGTAGGGCGGGATGGTCCCACTGGTCGGCCCGTCGATCGCTCGGGCGCGGTCGCCGGCGATCCGGTAGAAGTCGCCTGAGCGACCGAAGGCCTTCGTCACGGCCGAGACCGCCGCAGCGAAGAGGATGCGCGGCGTGCCGCACTCGCGCAGTGCCATCTCCATGGTCTCGGGCATCCCGAGGCCGATCCCGTACGGAGTACGCGTCACGTACCGCGACAGAAACAGCGCCAGCTTCCGCGGCTGAATTTCCGACACCGCGTACGAGCGACCCTGCGTAATCGCGACGATCTTCTCGGTGACAAAGAGCGTGTCGCCGGCGACGGCGTGCTCGAGGGCGTACTCGCGGATGATGTCATCCAGGTCATCACCGGGCATCACAACGCGCGTGCGGATCGGGATCCGCCGGTAGCTCGCGCCGTCGATCTCGACGTCGAGCGACTTCCCCTCGTTGGCGACGCCGGTCATTCCAGATAGTCCCGCAGCGACTGCGACCGCGACGGGTGGCGAAGCTTGGCCATCGTCTTCGACTCGATCTGGCGGATCCGCTCACGGGTCACACCGAACGTGTCGCCGATCTGGTCGAGCGTCTTGGGCTGACCATCACCGAGTCCGAAACGCATGCGGATGACGCCGGCTTCCCGCTCGGACAGCGAGTCGAGCAGAGACTCGAGCTGACGCTGCAGCATCGTGAACCCAACAGCGTCAGCCGGAACGACAGCCTCGGTGTCTTCGATGAGGTCACCGAACTCGCTGTCGCCATCCTCACCGAGCGGCGTGTGCAGCGAGATCGGCTCGCGGCCATACTTCTGGACCTCGATGACCTTCTCGGGCGTCATGTCCAGTTCGCGGCTGAGCTCTTCGGGTGTGGGTTCGCGACCAAGATCCTGCAGCATCTGACGCTGCACGCGGGCGAGCTTGTTGATGACCTCGACCATGTGCACCGGGATACGGATGGTGCGGGCCTGATCTGCCATCGCGCGGGTGATCGCCTGGCGAATCCACCACGTCGCGTAGGTCGAGAACTTGAAGCCCTTCGTGTAGTCGAACTTCTCGACGGCACGGATGAGGCCGAGGTTCCCCTCCTGGATGAGGTCGAGGAACTGCATCCCGCGACCCGTGTAGCGCTTCGCAAGCGAGACCACCAGGCGCAGGTTAGCTCCGAGCAGGTGGCTCTTGGCGCGCTGACCGTCGCGGGCTATCCACTGCAGGTCCAGGCCAAGCTGGCTGGACTTCTCTGCCGGCGTCATGTTCGACAGCTTCTCTTCGGCGAACAGACCCGCCTCGATCCGCATAGCGAGCTCAACCTCTTCGGCCGCGTTCAGCAGCGGAACCTTACCGATCTGCTTCAGGTAATCCTTGACCGGGTCGGCTGTCGCGCCGGTGATCTGCGTCGAGTAAACCGGGACGTCATCCTCGTCGCTCGAGGTGATGACGATGGCGCCACTGGGGAGCGGCTCGGTGAAGACGGGCTTACCGGGCTGATCGTCATCGTCAGCATCAGCGTCGTCGTCGTCAGACGCGTCCTTCGCGGCCGGCGAGTCGGTTGCGTCATCCGATGACTCCGAGTCAGACGACTCGTCGTCAGCTCCCTCGTCGTCGCCGTCCACATCAGCCTCGTCGAGTTCTTCGTCCTCGTCGATGTCGTCGGCGTCGTCATCCGCGTTCTTCGTGGATGACTTCTTCGCACTGGCCTTTGCGCCCGCCGCGCCACTACGCTTCTTGGCTGCGGGACGCTTGCTGGCAGCAGTCGTGGCGACCTCGTCGTCGCTCTCGATCTCAGCCGCCTGCGCGTCCGCGTCAGCCTTCTTGGCGCGCGTACGGGTGGGTGTCGTGCTTGCGGTCACGTTTCGCCTCTCAGCGCACGGCGATCTGATTGCCGCGCTGTTGGTTTCGGACGCTAGTAAGACCCTTGTCAAGTCCCGAAGCGTCTAACGGCCACGGGCGACAATGGGTCGAACCACCATTCTCTCATACTCCGTCAGCGAATCCTGGCCCACTCCCCCGACCGTCCGCTAACGGATATAAGCCACAACGATTGGGCCGTGCTGCGTATTCCCCGCGCTCAAGCCTTGTCATCGTCGCCGGCGGGGCGGGTGGCCAGATACCGCTCCAGCTCGGCGGCAATCTCGTCCGCGGTCGGCAGGTCACCGGTGTGGATGATCGGCGTGGCGTTCGTCGCTCCCGCCATGTACGCGTCGTAGCGCTCTTCGAGGGTCTCGATCATCCGCTGCAGTTCGTCGCTGCCACCAACCTGCTCCTGCACCTTCTCGAGGTACTCGCGGTTCTCTTCGCGCAGTTCATCACCAGCGAAGACCAATCCCGTGGCGACTGTGACACTGTCGAGCGCGGCGAGAGCCGCTGCAGGATATTGCGTATCGGCGAGGTAGTGCGGCACCAGCAGCACGAAGCCCGCAACATCCGCCGCGGTCTCGGCAAAGCGGTACTCGAGGAGATGACCGACAGTCGCGGGAACCTGTGTCTCTGGCTGCCATACCGAATGCGCAGCCGTGAGCTCGGTCCGGGTCCCGCTCACTGTCGTTCCCAGCGGACGTGTGTGAGGAACGGGCATCGGAATGGCGTGTACCCACGTCACGCTCGCCACGTCAAGTTCAGCGGCCAGCTCGAGGACCGCAGCTGTGAACGAGTCCCAGGCAAAATCCGGCTCGTACCCCGTGAGCGTGATGAACGGCTGCCCCAAGGCGTCGTGAACGAGCGAAAGCTCCAACCGGGGAGGCCGATAGTCAGTGAGGTGGTCGTGCTCGAAAGAGATGACCGGGCGACGCGCGCGGTAGTCGAGAAGAATGTCGTTCTCGAAAACCGCAATGGGCGTCGGCTCCAGATCCTCTCTCACGTAGGTGACGACCCGACTCACGGCGGATCCGGCGTCGGTGAAACCGGTGAGCGCGATCACGAGCGGCAGACCCGCGGGCACCGGCGGGGCGCTGGCGACGCGGTGATAAACGGGTACCGACAAGGTCATGTCTCCATGCTAGGCGCGTGGTCGCAGTGGCCGCCCCGACGCGTGCCGCTCAGAGCGAACATGCCCCGACCTAGGATGAATACATGGCCAGTCCTGTCGTCGAATTCAGCGAAGCCCCGGTTACCGAACACGACGCAGACGCGGTGGTGATGGTGATCCCCCTCGTTTCCGCAACCGCTGGCGACGAGTGGGAATCCCTTCCCGGACTGCGCGAGAGCCTGGAGTCGATCGGGTTCACAGGCGCGGCGGGATCGTATGCCCGAGTGGCGGTTCCGCAGCTGTTCGCTCACCCCGTTGCCGTCGTCGGCAGCGGTGCGGGTCGGGACGCGGCATCCGTTCGCAACGCTGTCGGTGTCGGATGCCGCACTCTGACCGGGTTCACCACTGTCGCGGTGGCTGTGCCATTCCATCAGACAGCGGATGCGGCGCTCGCGGCCGCCGAGGGCGCTGGTCTCGGCGGCTACAGCTTCGCGAGCTTCAAGAAAGAGCCACCGAAGCCCCGCGCGACGCGTGTTGTCGTTCACGCTGCCGCGGCGGTTCCGCCCGCGGATGCAGCACGAATCCGTGCCGTCATCGAGGCAGTCTCGCTCGTGAAAGACCTCGTAACCACCCCCGCCGATGCCCTCGGCCCTGCTGACATGGCTGAGGTTGCCAGCGACATGCTGACAGGCCTCCCGGCAACAGTCCACGTGTGGGACGAAACCGATCTGGCAGCTGGCGGGTTCGGTGGCATCCTCGGTGTCGGTCGCGGGTCGGTCCGTCCACCACGCCTCGTTCGTGCCGAGTATGCGCCGGACGGCGCGACGCGTCACGTAGCTCTGGTCGGCAAGGGCATCACGTTCGACTCCGGTGGGCTCTCGCTCAAACCCGCCGCCGGCATGGTCGACATGAAGTACGACATGTGCGGCGCTGCCACCGTCCTTGCTGTGCTTCGCGCCGTCGCTGAGATCGGCGCTCCCGTGCGCGTGTCGGCGTGGCTGTGTCTGGCCGAGAACATGCCCTCGGGATCGGCGACGCGCCCGGGCGACGTCCTTCGCATCGCCGATGGCACGACGGTCGAGGTGCTGAACACGGATGCCGAAGGCCGGCTCGTCCTTGCCGACGGACTTGTCGCGGCGAGCCGCGAGCACCCCGACCTCATCGTCGATGTGGCAACCCTCACTGGTGCGATCACCACTGCGCTCGGAACGCGGCACGCAGGTGTCATGGGCGATGACGACGCCGTCGCCCGCTACCTTGCGGCAGCGGATCGTGTCAACGAACTCGCCTGGCAGATGCCCCTTCCCGACCACATGGTCGATGAACTCGACTCCCCCATCGCGGATCTTCGCAATGCAAAGGTCGGTGACCCCGCGGGAGGATCCCTCTTCGCTGGTCTGTTCCTTCGTCATTTCGTCGGAACTCGCGACAACACCGACGGCAGCGGATCCCGGATCCCGTGGGTTCACCTCGATATCGCCGGTGTCGGCATGAACAAGGGCGCCCCCTTCGCCTTCACCGACAAGGGCCCGACTGCCGCGACGACCCGGAGCCTCATCGAGTTCGTCCTCAACGAGGCCAGCCGATGAGCGAGGCCGCCTTCGACGTCGTTGTGCTCGGCGGCGGCTCCGGAGGCTACGCGGCAGCGTTGCGCGCCCGGGAACTCGGACGAACGGTTGCTCTGGTCGAGCGAGACCAGGTGGGCGGGACATGCCTTCACCGCGGTTGCGTCCCCACGAAAGCCTTGCTGCACTCCGGAGAAGTCGCCGATGTGGTGCGCAACGCTCCGCACCACGGCGTGAGCGCGAGCCTTGACGCCATCGATATGGCCGCGGTCCACGACTACCGTCGCAAGATCGTCAGCAAGAAGTACGCAGGACTCACCGGACTTCTTGCCGCGCGCGGTGTCGTCACGGTGACCGGTGACGGGTATCTCGAGCCCGGTCTGCAGGTTCGGGTGGGAGACCGCACCCTGTCGGCATCCGACATCATCCTTGCCACTGGCGGGCGCACCCGCGAGCTCGCCGATGTGCCTCTCGGTGGGCGGGTGTTGAGCAGCGACACCGCGCTCGAGCTCGACGAGGTACCGTCATCCGTCCTCATCCTCGGCGGCGGCGTCATCGGTGTCGAGTTCGCCAGCATCTGGCGCTCGTTCGGTGCAGAGGTGACGATCATCGAGCCGCTCGCTCGCCTGCTCCCCTCAGAAGACGAAGCCAGCAGCGCTGCGCTGCTCCGGGCGTTCCGCAAGCGCGGGATCACGGCGACCTTTGGAGTCTCGTGCACGGGTGTCGACGCGAACGACGATCACGTCACGGTGACCCTGTCGGATGGTTCGACCCGCACCGCCGACTACGTTCTGGTTGCGGCGGGCCGGGTTCCGGCTACCGCTGACCTCGGCTTCGAGGAAGCTGGCGTTGAACTCACCGCCGGGTTCGTCGTGACGGATGCCGAGCTGCGCACGACCGCGCCTCACATCTGGGCAGTGGGTGACATCGTTCGAGGGCCACAACTTGCCCATCGCGGCTTCGCTCACGGCATCGCTGTGGCGGAGCGGATCGCCGGGCTGTCCGTCGCACCGCTCGACGACAACTCCGTGCCGCGTGTCGCGTATTCGAGTCCGGAGGTCGCTTCCGTTGGGCTCACGATAGCGGCGGCTGTCGAAAGGTTCGGTGAGGATGCCGTGCAAACCGCGGAGATCCCACTGGCAGCCAACGCCAAGAGCGAGATCTTGGGAACCGCCGGATTCGCACGCGTCGTGCGGCGGCGCGAAGGCCCCGTCCTGGGTGTGCACCTCGTCGGCGATCGCGTCGGCGAGCTCATCACCGAAGGACAGTTGCTCGTGGGCTGGGACGCGTACCCCGAAGACGTCGCCCCCCTCATTCACGCCCATCCGACACAGAGTGAGGCGCTCGGCGAAGCGCTCTTGCTGCTCTCGGGCAAGCCACTCCATGCGATCTGACGACCGCCCCCGGAGAATCACTAAGCTGGAAACGACATCGGCATCCTGAAGGAGACAAACTCATGAGCACTTCCGTGGTCCTCCCCGCACTCGGCGAGAGTGTTACGGAGGGAACGGTGACCCGCTGGCTCAAGAAAGTGGGAGACACAGTTCAGGCCGATGAAGGGCTTCTCGAGATCTCGACCGACAAGGTCGACACCGAGATCCCCTCGCCCGTTTCGGGCGTGATCGAGGAGATCCTCGTTGACGAGGACGAGACCGTCGAGGTCGGCGCGATCCTGGCGAAGATCGGTGACGGCTCATCCGCACCGTCGTCGGACGCTCCCGCCGAGGAGGCTCCCGCCGAGCAGGCGCCGCAGGAGTCGGCTCCCGAGCCGGAGCCCGCCCCTGCCGAAGAGCCCGCACCTGCACCCGCTCCCGCAGCGCAGGCCGCTCCGTCCGGCGAGGGCAAGGACGTCGTCCTCCCCGAGCTCGGTGAGAGCGTGACCGAAGGCACGGTGACCCGCTGGCTGAAGGCCGTCGGCGACACCGTCGAGGTCGACGAGCCGCTACTGGAGATCTCCACCGACAAGGTCGACACCGAGATCCCATCCCCTGTCGCGGGAACGCTGCAGGAGATTCTGGTGCAAGAAGACGAGACGGTTTCGGTCGGTGCGACCCTCGCCCGCATCGGCGACGGTGCCGCGCAGGAGTCCGCCCCGGAGCCCGCACCCGCTCCTGCGCCTGCCGCCGAGCAGCCTGCGGCTGAGCCCGAGAAGCCCGCAGCGCCGAGCCACACGGCAGAGACCCCCGCGACCTCGTCCGAAGTGACCGAGGCAGCCGCCGACGAAGCTGCGCCCGAGTCTGACGGCGACGGCAAGACGTATGTGACCCCGCTCGTTCGCAAGCTCGCGCAGGAGAAGGGCGTCGACCTCTCGACGGTCAAGGGAAGCGGCGTCGGCGGACGGGTCCGCAAGGAGGACGTCCTGGCAGCTGCCGAGTCGGCAGCAACGCCCGCGCCCGCAACTGCTGCGCCTAAGCGTGCTGCTCGGGAGGTTTCTGAGCTCCGTGGCACCACGCAACCGATGTCGCGACTGCGCAAGGTTCTCTCCGAGCGCGCTGTCGCGTCGATGCAGTCGACGGCTCAGCTCACCACCGTGGTCGAGGTCGACATCACCAAGGTTGCGGCATTCCGCGACGCGGTGAAGGGCGACTTCCAGAAGAAGACGGGCGACAAACTCTCATTCCTGCCCTTCTTCGCGCTGGCAGCCGCCGAGGCTCTGCAGGCGTACCCCGTCATCAACGCGACCGTCGACGAGGGTTCGATCGTCTACCCGGCAACCGAGAACCTCTCGATTGCCGTCGACACCGAGCGGGGCCTGCTGACTCCCGTACTGCGTGATGCAGCAACAAAGAACCTCGCTCAGATCGCTCACGAGATCGCCGATCTCGCGGCCCGGACGCGCGACAACAAGCTCAAGCCCGACGAGCTGGCCGGCGGCACGTTCACGCTGACCAACACGGGATCCCGTGGCGCGCTGTTTGACACGCCGGTCGTTTTCTTGCCGCAGTCCGCGATCCTCGGCACCGGCACTGTCGTCAAGCGACCCGGTGTCGTGCAGGTTGACGGAAAGGATGCGATCTCCGTTCGCTCGTATGTCTACCTCGCCCTGTCGTACGACCACCGGATCATTGACGGTGCGGATGCGGCCCGCTTCCTCGGTGCCGTGAAGGCGCGCCTCGAAGAGGCAGACTTCGCCGGCGATCTCGGCATCTGACGGGATCGGCGTCGAGCCGGCAAGAACGTACCAGCACTACGCAGATGGCTGCTGCGTGAGGTCGAGAACCTCACGCAGCAGCCATTTGTCGTCGTGACGTGCAATCACAACGAGCTGCGGCGGAAAGCCGTCGGCCTCGGCGCGAACGACCGCGACATCCCCGTACTCGTCGACCAGATGAAGGTTCCGAAGAGCTGCAGGAGCGGCGGCGGCGCCGGTAGCGAATGCCACATCCCCACGCTCGGCGACCGTCCCGACGCAGGCGGCATCCCCGGCACACGTCGACATGGCGTCGAGGATGACGCCCGCCACGCGAGGCAGATCAGGCGCGTCCGCCTCGATGTGGGAGTCGGACGAAGCGGTTTCGCCGGTATCCGGCGAGATGACATCTCCGGTCGGTGCACCTTCTGCTGGCGCACTGCGCGCATCAGGCGCCAGGACCGTGACAGCAATAGCCAGGACCACGCCTACGGCAACAGCACCAATGACCAGCCGCCCCCGCCCGACAGGGCGCCCCGCTCTCGGGCCACGTCGAAATGAACGCAGAGCGCCACGGGCAGAGGCAGCCACGTCCGCGAGAGTCTCATGCCATCCGCCATCGCCACCGCGCACGAGCCGATCGAAGGCACCAGGCTCATCAGGCGGCACGACCCGCGACTCGGCCCGCAGGTGGGGCTCAACCACAGCCGGGCTCGGAACCAGCCGCACAGTGGCCGGGGCTTCGGACGACGGACGAAGCGGCCCGGGCTCGACCCACTCGAACACGGCTCGCTCACAGGCATCGAAGCCACCTGCGCGGTGGTCATCGGCTCGCAAGACAGCCACGATGGCATCCCGGACGGAGCCACCCCGCGCATCATCGAGCGGAAGTCGGTTCAGGATGCGGCATGCGCTCTCCCGAGCGGGTTCCGCGCCGGGCCCGAGGGCGAAGACGGGCCTGGCGGAGCCGGACAGCCACCATGCTCCGCCGAGATCCTTCCCAGCTGCAACACGCAGCTCGTACGCCCCGCGCAACAGGCTGATCATGATGGTGGCACACTCCGGTTCCGTAAGAGGCGATCGTAGGCCGTCCCGCACCTCAAGGTACGTTTCGAGGGGCTCGCGACACGCTTCGACCAGTGCGCCAGCGGCGGCTTCAGAGCGGGACGTACCCATGTGTACGACATCCAGTGCGCGCAGCACGTGCGTGTCCTCCTGCGGCGTCCAGAACAGCTCGCCCGCAGGCACCTGTTCAGGATCGATCAGTAGGTGAACGCCCGCCGGGCTGCGTACGAGGGTTCCCGCGTAGGGCGACTCTCTCGTTGTCACACGGCGCAGCGGTGTGAACGCGATCAGGAGCGGATCATCCGCCCACCCGGGCATTGCATCACTCATGCCCCCAGCCTGAGCGGCCCCATCACCCTGCACTCGACCCGCCGTCGAAACGGGGACCCGCGGGCCCGATCGCAGCCTGGGGAGGAAGTCACGCGGATGCGGCTGGGCGAGGTCGCGACTCATTCAGCGCGTCAGTCCCGGGTACGCTGGAGGGATGGCAGCACGCGCGTCCTCACCGGAGAAAAGGCCAGGCTTCTTCTCGCAGCTTCGTACCCTGTACACGTTCACCCAGCAGACCTACAAAGGTCTCCCCTGGCTGCTCGTCGGCGTCGTGCTCGCCGGTGCCGCCCTCGGTGTTGGCATCGGGTTCCTCATTCCCCCGGTCGCTGTCTGGAGCATCATCCTCTGGGGTGTCACCGGTCTTCTCTTCGGTGTCCTGATGGGTCTGACCCTGACGACCCGGCTGTCGACACGCGCCATGTACAAGCGCATCGACGGCGTTCCCGGCGCCACCGGCCACGTGATCTCCACCTCGCTGGGCCGCTCGTGGCAGGCGAACGAGAACCCCGTCGGCGTCAATCCGAAGACCCAGGAGGCTGTCTACCGTGTCATCGGCCGCGGTGGCGTCGTCATCATCGGTGAGGGCTCACGCGGGCGTCTGACCCGGCTGGTCAACGACGAGCGCCAGAAAGTTCAGCGGGTGGCATCCGGTGTACCGCTGACGGTGATCTACGTCGGGCACGGCGACGAGGACGTGCCGATCTCACAGCTCGCGACACGGATCAAGAAGTTGCCGAAGAAGATCGACCGCGCGACGATGGCTGCCGTCATCAAGCGAGTCGACTCGGTTTCCCAGACGTTGACGTCGCTGCCGATTCCTAAGGGCATCGATCCCACCAAGGTTCGGGCACCGCGCCCCCGCTGAGTACTGGCAGCGCGGTCAGCGGCTGCGAAGAAGGACTGTGCCGGCCGCCTTGTCGTGTAACCCGCGCTGATCGGCATCCCAGATGACAGCCGGGATGACCACGATCAGCAACAGCGTGCGCAGCACGGGACGCCACAGACCCACCCAGCCTCCCTCCACGCGCTGGAGTGTCAACCCGAAGATCCGGTGTCCGGGGCTGCCCTGCAGCGTCGGCAAGAAGGCGATCTGGATGAGCGCGAAGATGCCGAGGATCGCGAGTGCGTCCCATCCGAAGAACCCAGAGATCAGATACGCAGCACCGTAGTCGATGCACAACGCCCCGACTCGACGCCCGAGTCGACCGATCGATCCGGGCCCAGACTCCGGAAGTCCGAGGCGTTTGCCGGGGTAGTCCTGGGCAACTGAGGTCACCGGAAGAGCCTATCTGGGCGAGCCGGTTCGACAGGCTCGTAACATGCCCGAAACAATAGGGACACGGCAGGGCAATCCCTGCCGACTACCGTTTGGGGAAACCCGACACGGGTATCACCACGCCCTACCTCTGGAGTCTTCATGTTCAAAGATTCATCTGAGGTGCTGAAGTTCATCAAGGACGAGGACGTCAAGTTCCTCGACATCCGTTTCACGGATCTTCCCGGTGTGCAGCAGCACTTCAACATTCCGGCATCCACCGTCGACGAGGACTTCTTCACCGTCGGCCAGCTGTTCGACGGATCGTCGATCCGCGGTTTCGCGAACATCCACGAGTCGGACATGCAGCTCATCCCGGATGTCACGACGGCGTACCTTGACCCGTTCCGCGAGGCCAAGACGCTGATCATGATCTTCGACATCTACAACCCCCGTACGGGCGAGATCTACCACAAGGACCCGCGTCAGGTTGCCAAGAAGGCAGAGAAGTTCCTCGCCTCGACCGGCATCGCAGACACCGCGTTCTTCGCACCCGAGGCGGAGTTCTACATCTTCGACGACGTGCGCTACGAAGTGAAGCAGAACACGAGCTTTTACTCCGTGGACTCGTCTGAGGGTGCGTGGAACACCGGCCGCGAAGAGGACGGCGGCAACCTCGCCAACAAGACTCCCTACAAGGGCGGCTACTTCCCCGTCTCGCCGGTCGACAAGACCGCCGACCTGCGCGACGACATCACCCTGAAGCTCATCGAGGCCGGCTTTGTTCTCGAGCGCTCGCACCACGAAGTCGGTACCGGTGGCCAGCAGGAGATCAACTACCGCTTCGACACGATGGTGCACGCGGCCGATGACATCCTGAAGTTCAAGTACATCGTCAAGAACACCACGCACGAGTGGGGCAAGGTCGCGACCTTCATGCCCAAGCCACTCTTCGGTGACAACGGCTCGGGTATGCACACCCACCAGTCGCTGTGGCTCGATGGCAAGCCGCTGTTCTATGACGAGGCCGGCTACGGCGGTCTCTCGGACATCGCCCGGTGGTACATCGGCGGTCTGCTTGCTCACGCACCCGCAGTGCTCGCCTTCACCAACCCGACGCTGAACTCCTACAAGCGTCTGGTCAAGGGCTACGAGGCTCCCGTCAACCTGGTCTACTCGGCCGGTAACCGCTCGGCTGCGATCCGCATCCCGATCACCGGAACCAACCCGAAGGCCAAGCGCATCGAGTTCCGGGCACCCGACGCATCGGGCAACCCGTACCTCGCATTCGCCGCGCAGATGATGGCTGGCCTCGACGGCATCATCAACCGCATCGAGCCGCACGAGCCGGTCGACAAGGACCTGTACGAGCTGCCCCCCGAGGAGGCCAAGCTCATCCCGCAGGTTCCGAACTCGCTGCTCGACTCGCTTGACGCGCTGCGTGCCGACCACGAGTTCCTGCTGCGTGGCAATGTGTTCACGCCCGAGCTCATCGACACCTGGATCGACTACAAGTTCGAGAACGAGATCCAGCCGATGAACGCCCGTCCTCACCCCTTCGAGTACGAGCTGTACTTCGGGGTGTGATTCTGGGAGGCCCTCAGAGCCACACTTCCGGTCTCTGAGCCCAGCAATTTACTGAGCCCCAGGCGGCAGTAGCCGTCTGGGGCTCAGTGTACCTCTGGACGTTTACGGACGGCTACGGGCAGTAAACGGACAGGTTTTCGGACAGCGGCGCACGAGCTGCTTGAGCGAACCCCTCCACGCTTCGGAGATCTAGGTAGTCAAAGGTCGGGTAGCGCGCACAAATGCCTCCCCTCTCGTCGGCGAGCTGGTCAACCGAGCGTCGGGGGGCTCCACTAGCGTGGACAAGTGGATGCGATTCTTGAACCGCGAGCAGTCGGTGACGTCACAGGAGCCTTCTTCGTTCCCGGTTATCAGCGGGGTTACCGTTGGGGTCCTGACGAGGTGGACCGTCTCCTCGCAGACATCTGGGAGAGTAACGGCGCGCCGTACTACCTCCAGCCCGTGGTCGTAAAGCAGATGGCCGACGGTCGGTGGGAACTCATCGACGGCCAGCAGCGGTTCACCACTCTGTACCTGATCTTCCAGTACATGCGGGATCAGGGGCTGCAAAGCGCCGGCGCTGGCTACTCGATCGAGTACGAGACACGCCCCGGTAGCCAAGAGTTCCTACGGTCGCCGATGGCCGACCACAAGGACGAGAACATCGACTTCCACCACATCTTCGGAGCGTACGAACGGATCCGCTCATGGTTCGAGGCGTGGGAGCATCGCACTCAGCACGTCGCCAATAAGTTCTACGGCTACCTCTTCGACTCGGTCAAAGTGATCTGGTATGAGGCATCGCAAGATCTCGACTCCATCACCCTGTTCACCCGGCTGAACGTCGGGCGGATCCCGTTGACTGACGCCGAACTCGTCAAGGCGCTCGTGTTGGCAAACAGCCGCGCGCGTCCTGGATACTCAGACAAGAGCGAGCAGATCGCCGCGCAGTGGGATCAGTTCGAGCGGGAACTTCGCGCGCCGGAGGTCTGGTCGTTCATCACGGGCCGACACGAGAGCGAGGCAACTCACATCGGGCTCGTCCTCGACACTCTCGCCGATCAGATCGGCGGGAGGCCTTCCGGTCGGCACCGCCCTCGCTACTACACGTTCGAAACGCTGAGGAACGAGATCACCGCAGGTGCGCAGGCATTCTGGGACCGAGTCGTGAAGCTGCATTCGCTGATCCTCGGCTGGTACGACGACCGCCAAGTCTTCCACAAGGTCGGATTCCTGATTCAGGTCGGAAGCGACACCTTCGGGCAACTCGTGAATTTGGCCGACGGACTCACCAAGCCGCAGTTGCATGCGGCACTCGACGGCCGCATCCGTGATGTGCTCGACCTGACGGAGGAGGACCTCGGCGCACTGGATTACGACACGAGGAGCGCGAAATGTAGCGAGGTATTGCTGCTGATGAATGTGGAGACAGTTCGCGCTCGTAAGGACGACACTGCCCGGTACTCGTTCAACGCCCACTCACGCGGCTCCTGGTCTCTGGAGCACATCCACGCGCAGAACGCCAAGGAACTCCGGCGCGACGAGAAGATCTGGCGCGAGTGGCTCCTCCTACAGCGCGATGTCGTGGAGGACCTGCCGACGCTCGAGAGCGCCGTCCGCGCCGAACTACTTTCCGAGATCGATGACGTGCTCGGGATGATCGCGGAGCAGCAGGTGCATGGAGTCGGCGTCCGCTTCGACGCGGTGAAGGCCGCAGTCGAGGATGCCCTCACGGACGAATCGACTCGCCGGGGAGAGAACGTGCACTCGCTGGCGAACCTGGCCTTGCTGGCAAGCGGAGACAACAGTGCTCTGAGTAACTCGACGTTCGAGGTCAAACGCCGGGAGATTCTTGCTCGGGACAAGGCAGGCTCCTACATTCCGCCGTGCACCCGCAACGTGTTTCTCAAGTACTACACCGATGCCGATGACCAGCAGATTCACTTCTGGGGCGCCGCCGACCGCGAGAGCTATCTGAAGGCGATCCTCGAAGCCGTCGCCCCGTACCTGCAGACGTCTGAGGTTGCAGCGTGACCGAGATGCGAGGCACCAAGACCTCATTCGCCCGCATGTTCCAGCCGGGTGAGACCGGCGCGGACACCATCAAGCGTGTCGAGATCCCGCTCATCCAGCGGGACTACGCGCAGGGCCGAGACGAACGCGATGTCAACGCCATCCGCGCAGACTTCCTCGGCGTCCTCATCGAAGCGCTCGTAAGCGACGAGGCTGTTGACCTCGATTTTGTGTATGGGGAGATTGGCGACGGGACTCTGCGACCCCTCGACGGACAGCAGCGCCTCACAACCCTGTTCCTCATTCACTGGTATATCGCCGCGCGAACGGATCGACTCCACGAAGCCGCGGCGGTCCTCCGGTTTGAGTACGCGACTCGTGCCAGCGCCGAACTCTTCTGCCGCGAGCTCGTGAAGCCTGAGCACTCCCCTGGCGAGGACTTCTCCACACCGAAGACGTGGATCACGGATCAAGCGTGGTATCTCCATGCCTGGCGGCATGACCCGACAATCCAATCGATGTTGAACATGCTTGACGCGGTCCACGAGCGAATCACCGCGGAGAACATCGATCTCGACTCCGCATGGGAGCGACTCGTGGACGAGTCGAAACCAGCGGTGTCCTTCTACCTTCTTCCCATCGACGACATGCCGTCCGGCGAAGAGCTGTACATCAAGATGAATTCGCGGGGAAAGCCGCTCACGGACTTCGAGAACTTCAAGGCGAGACTGGAGAAGCTCTTTCACGAGACTCTGCCCAAGGACCACTTCGACGCGATCATCCACAAACTCGACGGTGTGTGGAGCGACGTGCTCTGGAGCTTCCACGGCGGAGACCACCTCATCGACGACGAGTTCCTCCGGTACCTCGAGTTCATCATCGAGATCAGCGAGTGGCGCGACAACGTGATCCCTGAGGGTACGCTGCTGGAGCGGGCGGAACGCGCCTTCGACGTCGGCAACCCGAACGCAGCGAGTCACGTCGCCTTCTTGACTCATGCCTTCGACACCTGGGTAGGTGTCGACGACGTGCGCGCAGCATTTGAGGAGCACTTCGTCGACCTCGCCCGCAGCAGCGCCGCATCACAGACCGGGCGGGTGCCGCTCGACACCACGAATCTCAACCTGTTCGCAGGCTGTCTCGAGCTTTACGGAAAGCGAACTGGAAACCGGCGGCTATTCTCTCTGGCGGAGACGCTCATGCTCTTCGCCGTGCTCATTCATCGGCAGTATGCGACCCGCGAAATCGCGGTTCGACTCCGAATCCTTCGCAATCTCGTCGATGGCGCCGACGACGAAGTGCGCCTCGAACGGATGGGTGACCTCATCCCGAGCGTCGAGCAACTGATTCGCGACGGCGACCTCACCACGATCCGCGGCTTCAACCCCGACCGCGTGCAGGACGAACTCGACAAGATCGCGCTGATCGAAGCCTATCCAGAGCTCGAGCACGCAGTGCATTCCCTCGAAGACCATCCACTCCTTCGCGGCAGGATCTTCGCGTTCGACCTCGACCCAGAGTCGCTCCAGCGCCGCGCGACTGCGTTTCCCGATGTCGTCGCGCCCGAGCACTGGCCGATCTTGACCGGCGCGCTTCTGGCGAAGGGCGACTACGGATATCCCCGCACGGCGGGCAGAGCCGTTCAGCTGGGAACCGGAGACCCGAAGCAGAGCGCGCGATGGCGTGGCGTGTTCTCTCATCGAGGACGCGGTCGGAACCAGGCACTCCGAGCCGCACTCGCATCGTTGCTCGACGACGTTGCTGCGGACGATAGTGAAGATGTCGGCCAGTCATTGCAGCGAATCACCGAAGAGTTCGTCGAGCAGGCCCGGTCAACGCGACGCTTCACCTGGCGCGCGTATCTCGTCACCTACCCGGAGATGCGCGAGGGCGAGACGGGCGTCTACTACGGCGAGTACCTGCAGCAGACTGGGCAGTGGAGACACTCCATGTGCATGCTGCGCACCCCTGACCTCAGCGGGAGCGGACGATACCGAGACCCCTATCTCTGGGCGATGTATCGAGTCAGCGGGCTCTCGTCCGGTGTCGAGACTCTGTGGTTCTCGGGGTACGAGTTCCAGTCCCGGTGGCTCGTTCTCTCGGCCAGCGGCGCTGGTATTCGCGTCGTTCCCGATGGATTCGAGCTGGCTCCGCCCGCCGATGCGGCTCTGTCGCGACGGTTCCGAGACATCTGCACCCAGCATGGTGCAACATCGGACACGCACCTCCCAGTGGCGCAGATCGACCTTGACGGCGAACTCGTCGACACCGAGGACCGAGTCGCCATGGGGGCTGCTCTTCTGACGGCACTCGTAGCGGCCGGTCTCTGACCGAACGAGCCGCGGAGGCTTCAGAGGCTGTTACCAGATCAGCGGAGCGACGCGGGCAGCACGGAGATGTCGCTGCGAGTCGTGTATCCCGCCGACTGACGCTCGACGAGTCGGCGGTCGCGCCGCTCGGCGAGGCGAGCCCGGATCAGTGAAGTGCTCTGGGTTTGATGGAGACTCGCGTTATTTGATTCCCAGCAGCCGGTCGGCTGCTGTTTGGTCAGCATAGAACGCTTCCTCGAACTCGGTCGGTGGGACATCGCCGAGGTAGCCATGCAGGCGCTGTGGGTTGTGCCAGTGCACCCATCCGAGGGTCGCCAGTTCCAGATCTTCAACCGTCTTCCAGGGGCCAGATCTGGCCGGTCCGCGGACCAGTTCGGTCTTGTAGTAGCCGTTGACCGTCTCGGCCAGCGCGTTGTCATACGAATCGCCGACGGTTCCGATCGATGGCGTCGCGCCGATCTCGGCGAGGTGACGGCGCTCACTGAAATTCCTCGGTTCTGCTCATCGAAATTCCCC
>SWBZ01001176.1_pt1 | contig 170166 bp, 156 predicted proteins | sample 4693031 | NCBI WGS metagenome assembly SWBZ01 (sample SAMN10267274, study PRJNA491770) | bioreactor metagenome | isolation source: DHS bioreactor inoculated with | place: Japan: off Shimokita Peninsula
TGGCGCTCAACCGCGATACCCATGGCGCTCAGACAAGCGAATATTCATCCACGAACTGACCACCACAGCGCGCGATCTGGTCGCCTCATGGCTCATGCACGCCGAGTTGCACTGCGCTGCCGGACGAAACCCCAGCCTGATCGAATTTGACGCCATCACCACTGTGCTCGACGCAGTGACGCTGATCGACGTCACGCGCGGCGACCTTCTCTCAGCGGGGACGCATGCACCGTTGCGCTCGAATGACGCGATTCACCTAGCGACTGCTCTTCGCGTGGGCGTCGACGAAGTGCTCACCTACGACGGGGAGCTTTCGGCCGCAGCCAAGCGGTCGGGGCTGCGCGTGCTCGCACCATCGTAGGGTTGCGCTCCTCCCCAGGCGGTTCCCGCGCGGCACCGCCTGCCAGGTGCGGCACCATTCGTCCGCGCGAGGGCGAAGCGATGGCATCCTGAATCGCGATACCGCACACTAGGAGGGTGACCATCGTGACCGAACCGCAGAGCTGGGTGCTCATCGGCATCTTCGCGACCATCATGCTCGGCGGGCTCACGCTGTCTACAAACCTCATCATGCGCACAGTCACCGCCAGCATCTCGGGCGTCGAGGGCCGGCTCGAGGGGAAGATCGATGGCCTTCGTGCTGAGATGAACGCCCGCTTCGACGCGATGGGCACCCGCATCGACCACCTCGACCGCGACATCTCCGCCCTCCGCCGCCGCGTCTGGGGCGAGCCCTCCGGCGAGTAGGCATCCGTCGCGATCCACCACGGGGCGCGTAGGTCAGAGATTCGAAGCGGCCGTCCACGCCGTCGAGGAGGTGCTCGCGGGCCGTTGCACCAACGACGCTCTGGGCGACGGGGCGCAAGCTGTCGCGAGGGCAACATGTGCGGAGCGGAGCGGATCGAGCACGCAATCGCAGGCCTCGATGTCACCGACGAACTCGATCGGCTCGCGACGAATGCCCGTGAGCGTGCCTTCACGCCACGGGAGTTCACGGACTGACGAAGCCGGGATCCAATATTCGTATTTTTGTTCTATTGAGCTTCTAGTCGAACCATCATGCACTCGCATGTAGACCAATTTCTGCGGGTTTTCCACAGGCGCGCCCCTCTGGGACTCAATGTCGGAGGGTGATGTCATTATTAGTACATGAATTCGAACGGAGTCATCGAGTTCAGCGAGGCGCAGACCGCCGAGCTGACCTCGATCGTCGCCGCCGTTCAGCAGGCGGATGCCGCGCTCGCCGCCGCCGAAGCCGCCCGCATCCGCGCTCTCGCTCGCGCGGGCGAACTGGCGCGCGAACTCGCGGCGGGCAAGCCGTCCCGGGTGCGCGAGCACGACATGGCGCTACGCAGCATCGCCGCCACGATCGGAGTGCCGACGCGCGTGTCCGATCGGTCGATGCAACGCCAGATCGGCGACGCCGAACGGCTCGCCGAGCGCTACCCCGGCACCCTCGAAGCCCGCGCTCAAGGTGAGATCACCCGTCAGCACGTGTACGCGATTCAGGATGCTGCCGCCGACCTCCCCGACGACGTCATCCCCGCCTTCGAAGCCGAAGCACTCGAACGTTGCCGGCGCGACACCGTCGGCCGGGTGAAGGCTGAGCTCGAAATCCTGGCCCAACGGATGCATCCCCGCAGCTTCGTCGAACGACACGCCTCCGCGCGCGAACGCCGCGACATCACCACCCGCGCCCTGCCCGACGGGATGTCATCGCTACTCCTGGTCGCGCCCACCCCGGTCATCGCGGGCATCGACGACCGCATGAACCAGATGGCCACCGTTGTCATCGACGTGCGCAACGCCGCGAAGGCTGCAGTCGGTTCTCCGGCAGACGATGACGCCCGAATCCCGGCCGACATCCTCGCCACCGACATCCGCACCCGGGCTCAGATCCGCGCCGATATCGCCGCCGACATCCTTCTCACCGGATCCCCCTTCGCCGACCCCACCGTCACCGGCGACGGACCCGGCACACTCGGCGCGATCCGCGCGAAGATCCAGGTCGTCGTTCCAGCCCTCAGCCTCCTCAAGCCCGACGGCGACGAGAACGGCCACGCAGAGCCCGCTGACCTCGTCGGCTACTCCCCCATCGACGCCGAAACCGCCCGCGCCATCGCCGAAGCCTGCGACACGTGGTGGGAACGCCTCGTCACCCACCCCGTCACCGGTCAGGTGCTCCACACCAACGGCTACCAGCGCACCGCCGCCATCGACCGCCACCTGAGGGCCCGCGACCGCCACTGCCGGTTCCCCGGCTGCCGCCTCCCCGCCATCCGCTGCGAGGTCGATCACACCATCGACTACGCCCTCGGCGGCAAAACGGATGTCTGCAACCTCGCCCATCTGTGTCAACGACATCATTCGATGAAACAGTTCGCCGGCTGGAAAGTCAGACAGCTCGAGGGCGGCATCCTCGAATGGACCTCACCGGTCGGAACCACCTACACCGACTATCCACCCACGCCCGGGGTCCACTTCGCGCCCGACCCATACGTCGCGGACGATCCACTACCCCCGGATGCCGCACCCGCCGACGCCTCCGACGCACCGTTCTGACATACCTCACGCGCCGACACTCCGCGCTGCCCACCCGGCGTACCGCCCCCTCCGAGCGCCACGTGCCGACGCGCCGCGCCCGCACCCCGCCCTGCCCACCCGGCGCACGTGCCCGGAAGCCCCCGTCCTTGCGCTGTACTGAGGCCCGGTCCCACTCACCCCGCGCACCGCTCCTCCCCAGCGCCGCCCAGTTCGCCGAACAGTCCCAGGCCGCCCGCGCCAGCGATCGGCGGCGCGAGAACCTTGGCATCCTGAAGTGACCTGCCGCACACTGGAAAGGTGACCACCGTGACCGAACCACAGAGCTGGGTGCTCATCGGCCTCTTCGCCACGCTCATGCTCGGCGGCATGACCGTCATGACAACCCTCCTCACCCGCACCATGACCGCATCCATCAACGGACTACGCGGCGAGATGAACGCCCGGTTCGACGGACTCCGCGGCGAAATGGATGCATCGATCAGCGGACTGCGCGCAGAAATGAACGGACTCCGCGGCGAGATGAACGCCCGATTCGACGCAATGGGAACTCGCATCGACCATCTCGACAAAGACATCGCCGCACTCAGCCGCCGCGTCTGGGGCGAGCCCTCGGGCGAGTGACCCCGAAGCCTCCACGTCACAGTCTGTCCTTCGACGACCGCAGGGTCACCCCAGCGCACCCACAACGGCCGGCATCTCGCCACTCGAAGACGTTCTCGTGGCGCGCAATAGCGTCGACGCCGTAACCTACCCGAGGGGGTATCTGGATGGCTCGAAGCGGCACCAAGATCGACCGCGGTCAGTGGGTAGCGAAGCTCGGAATGCTCACCGGCGGCGCTCTGCTGGCCGCGGGGCTGCTCACAGCACCACCGACACAGGCCGCAACCGACGACGGCATCCCGCCGACGGTGATCATCCTCGACGCTTCCGGTTCGATGATCCGCGAAACCTCGCCGGGGGTCACACGGATGGATGTCGCAAAGCAAGCCACCATCGCGGCCCTAGAGGCCCTCCCCCAGAACGCAGAAGTCGGCCTCCTCGTCTTCGGGACAGGCACAGGCAACTCGGATGCCGAGCGCGCATCGGGGTGCCAAGACGTCAAGACCCTCTCTTCCCTTCAGCCGATGGACCTCGGCTCGCTCCGGGCGTCCGTCAACGGCGTCACCCAATCCGGTTTCACCCCTATCGGGCCGGCATTGGGTGTTGCGATGTCGATGCTCCCACCCGGCCAACCCGGAAATATCGTGCTGATCTCCGACGGCGTCGACACGTGCGCACCACCGACCTCGTGCGACGTCGCAGCCGACCTGCACCGCGAGAATCCGCTTGTGAACATCAACGTCGTGGCATTCGGCGTCGACCAAGACGAAGAGGCGCAGCAGCAGATGACGTGCATCGGCGGCGTCGGAGGCGGAACAGCGGTCGCTGCATCCAACCCTGACGAACTCTTCGCCCGACTGAAAGCGGCAACCCTCAACGACGCGACAGTGCTCAGCGCGCGCGGATTCCACGGCGTGCAGCTGGGCATGACCTTCTCGGAAGTCCGCAGCAACGTCGACGACATCCGAATCATCGAGTCCACGCTGCGTAACGGCGTGCGAATCATCGTGATCGACTGCGGGTGGGGAACTGTCGAGCTGCACGATGATCGGGTCTACGCGATCACCCCCGCCGATGAGACAACAGTCACCGCGGAACGCTTCGGCCCGGGAAGCTCACGTGCATCCCTCGAAGCAACCTATGGCGCTCCCGTCGCAAGCGACGATGAAGCGCCGGGCACAGCCATCTATCGAGCCCAGCCGGGCAGCCCGGTCGGCTACCGGGTCACATACGATCCCACGACCGACACGGTGCGAACCATCGTCGTCTGCCGATGCATCATCGGGTCATCCTCGGTGATCGACGCCGGCCTGTGGCAGATCGACTTCGACGGCATCGGCCCGCTCACCCTCGGCATGACCGAATCCGAAGCGTCCGCCGCGGCGCCCGACCTCACGAAGATCCGAGACGGCGAGTGGCAAATCCTCGAGATCGGACTGTCAGCCGTCTTCCACGACGGCACGCTGTGGTCGATCTCCGTGTCACGGGCCCCGTCCAGCTTCGGAGAGAGCATTTCGGGCGCGTTCCTCCCCAACGCCCGCGGCATCCGCCTCGGCAACCTCAGCGGAAACCTCGGAGCCGTGTTCCCCGGCGGGATGTACCGGTCGTACGTCGTCGCAGGCTGGACGCAGTACCTGGTCGCCGATCGCTCCGGGCATCTCATCACGTTCACCGCCGACGGCGCCTCCGTCTACGGTGACGAATCGATTGAGAACACGATGCCGGGCCTTGAACTCACCGGCGTCACGGTCGAGGATGCCGCTCGCACCCTCTCCGCGGCTACCCACGCCGAGATCTTCGGCTGATCAGCGTAGCGCCGGCAGATCAGCGCAACGCCATCTGATCAGCGAGTGCCACGAACGCCTCGTCGCGCTGCTCAACGACCGCGGCGACGATCTTCGAGAGCTCCGACGCCTCGGAGAACCGGTCATCCCACACGACGCTGACCGTGGTCACGGTGTTTCCCTCGAGGCTGAGCAGCTCGAGCGTGTCGTCGCCCGATTCCGGTGGCATCTCGCCGCCCTCGGTTCGGCGAACAGCGACCAGGGATTCTGTCCCTGCGGGCACGTCGAGCGACTCAATGAAAACTCGACCATACTCCGCCTCATCAGGGCCGAGAATCGCGAAGTCCGCACACGAGTCGATGGTCTCGCTATATCCGCCGAAGTAGTGCTCGGCTTCGTCATCCGTCGGGAACCCGCGGACCGCGACTGCGCCGTTGTCCCACGAAGCGGTGCGCAGCCCCACGACGGCCCAGTCATCGCCCCAGAACCACATGGAACACTCCTCAGGCCCCGTGTGCACGCCCTCGCCCTCACCGATACCGCCGAGCTCGGCGCCGCGGGAGACTGAACCCACACCCGGGAACAACACTCGCAACTGGCTATCCTCCGGCAGGAACCACTCCAGCTCGTCGCCGACGTAGACCTCAGGCCCGTCGAGCTCGGGTCGTTCCGCATCCGCCGCCGTTCCGGCATCCAAGGGCGACCCCACCCCATTGCCCAACACACCCGACGCCATGAGCCCCCACACCCCACCACCGACTGCGATGACAGCTACCGCTCCCGCCGCGATCCCGATCCAGACGCCAGGACGAAGGCCCGAGCCACCCGCATCTTCAGCGGGTAACGATGCGGACGCGCTGTCTGTCTCCGCCGCAGCACCCGTCGCAGCGACCGATCGAGCCCACAATGCGAGTTCGTCATAGCACTGAGGATGAGACGCGATCTGCAGCGCGAACTCCGGATACTCACCGGCAATTCGAGCGAGAGTCTCGGCATCCGTATCGGCTGAATGGAGCGCCTGCCACGCGACTGTGCGATCCATCAGCCGTCCTCCCCCACGATGCCCTCACCCTATCGTCGCGTTGCGACTACCGCGTCCCACACGGCTTCCGCAACCTCACGCTTCGACCCCGAAGCCTCCGCTGCGACCTCGCCCGACCGATCGATCACGACGACCTCATTGTCGGCCGACTCGAACCCGCGAGCCCAGCCAACCTCGTTCACCACGAGCAGATCGACATCCTTGCGCTCCCGCTTACGCCTGGCCCGCTCCAACAACTCATCCCCCGACGAGGTCTCTGCCGCGAACGCCACCACCGTCTGTCCCGACAGCCTGCCGGCTGCCAACCCCGCCACGATGTCGGGATTCTCGACGAGCTCCAGCGTCAGACGATCGCCCTGGGCTTCCTTCGTGAGCTTCGCCTTCGCCACCTCGGCGGGCCGATAGTCGGCAACCGCCGCCGCCATCACGACAACATCCGCAGCGGATGCCGCCTCCGTCACGGCATCCTGCATCTCCAGCGCCGTCCCCACCGACACGACCTTCACGCCATCGCCCACCCCACCGAGCACCTCACCGTCGATGTGCGCGGCGACCAGCGTCACCTCCGCACCCCGGTCAGCTGCAGCGACCGCGAGCGCAACCCCCTGCCGCCCACTCGAGCGGTTCCCGAGAAACCGCACCGGATCCAGCGGCTCCCGCGTCCCACCCGCCGACACGACAACCCTCAGCCCGGCAAGATCCCGCGCGCGCCCGCCCTCGGCACCCGAAACCACGGCGAGCGCAGCATCCGCAATCTCATCCGGCTCACTCATCCGCCCCGGCCCCGAATCGCCACCGGTCAACGGCCCATCAGCCGGCCCGACCACGTGCACGCCACGAGACCGCAGCACCCGCATGTTCTCTTGCGTCGCCGAATGCCGCCACATCTCCGTGTGCATCGCAGGCGCCACCACCACCGGCGCGGTCGTCGCAAGTAGCGTCGTCCCGAGCAGATCGTCGGCGAGCCCGGCCGCCATCTTCGCAAGCGTGTTGGCGGTGGCCGGTGCGACGATCACGAGATCGGCCCGCTGCCCGAGCGACACGTGCCGCACCGTCGCGACATCCTCATGCACCGATGTCGTGACGGGATGGCGACTGATCGCCTCCCACGTCGGCTGCCCGACGAACCGCAAAGCGTCCTCGGTCGGCACGACGTGCACCTCATGGCCCTCGCCGATCAGGCGCCTGACCAGATGTACCGTCTTGTATGCGGCGATTCCGCCCGTGACCCCGACGACAACGAACACGCGCCCAGTCTTCCACGACTGACGCAGGAACCCCCATGTGCACTGTGATCATCGATGTCCCGACCGACCCGGGCATACCCGTGCGCCTCCTCGCGATCCGCGACGAAGACCCCACCCGCCCGTGGAACCCGCTCGGACACTGGTGGCCGCAGCACCCGTCAATCCTCGGCGTGCAAGACGTCCGCGCCGGCGGCGCCTGGCTTGCAGCGGATGCCGACACCCACCGCCTGGCCGTCCTGCTCAACCGCGCCGGCGGCGACGACCTGCCCGACTCCGCCGTCGTCTCGCGAGGAACCCTCCCCCTCGACTCGGTCCTCGGCACCTCACCCGGCGAGCACCCCGCAATGCGCGGCTTCAACCTGCTTGAGGTCGACGCCACCTCCGCACACGTCATCTCGTGGGACGGCGCCAACCGCCGCGAGACGCAGATCGAAGCCGGCATCCACATGATCGCCCACGACGACGTCGACGACCCGGCCACCGCCCGCATCTCGCACTGGCTCGAACACTTCCGCCTCGCCGAGCCCGAGACGGGGAGCGACTGGTGTCGGCCATGGCTCGAGGTCCTCGAGCGCAGCACCGACCTCGGCCCCGTCGATGAACGCGCGATCATCCGCGACAACCGACCCCTCGGCTATCCGACCCTCTCGCTCCTGGTCTGCGCAGCATCCGTGGGACTGGACGGGATCGACGTGAGCTACGCCGAACTTCCCGCACCCGGCGAGTGGGGCCACCTCGACCTGCACGCTCCGCGGAGCTAGAGCCCCCAACCCGGGGGATAGCCCCCTGACGCGGCGTCCGGCACCGACCTAGAGTGGGGCACGGAACTCGCGAACGGCAGGACACCCATGTCGACACCAGAGCAGCCGTCAGCCGGCTGGTACCCCGACCCGTCTACCCCCGGCATCCTGCGCTTCTGGGACGGCACCGCCTGGACAGCGCACACGTCAGCGCCCAACCCCGTGGCGCAACCAGCGGCAGCTCCCGCCGCCGCGCCGGAACCACGCAAGAGCCCCGGCGTCGACACGAACACCGTCTGGATCTGGCTCATCGTGCTGCTGCCGCTGGTCTCGACGCTGGCCGCTCTCCTCGTGCCGTGGCGCTCGATGTTCGCCATGCAGGGCTGGATGATGCAACCCTTCGCCGAGTCGGGTCCGCGTACCGACCTGCACACGTTCATGCAGCCGTTCGACATCTTCTTCTCGCCGTGGTGGTGGGGGATCATGCTCCTCGGCTGGGCGGTCTACGGCTTCAGCGTCTGGTTCGCGTACCTCGACCACCGCGAACTCCGTAACCGCGGCATCGACCGCCCGTTCCCCTGGCCATGGATGTTCCTCTCGCTCGTCTACCCCATCGGACGCATCGTCGTCACGATCCGCCGCACCGGCACCGGCTGGGGACCCCTGTGGGGCCTCATCGCCACCCAGGTCGTCGGCATCATCGTCGCGGTCGTCATCTCGGCCCAGATCACCCTCGCAACCTTCCAGTTCCTCAGCACGATCGCCCGCTACGGCGGCTACTCGGGCTGAGGCACCTCTCTCTCGCAAACCCACGGTGTCGCGCCGGTGAACGACCGGCGTGTGCAAGGCTGGGTGAGTGCGCTCCACGGGTGAGCCACGACCGTGGCATGAGAGTTACCGCACACGACTGCTGATCAGCGACGCCGTCGTTCTGGTGTGGGTCGTTTACGGTACCCAGATCGTGTGGTTCGGCACCGGCAACGCCCAGCTCTCACTCCTGCGAGACCTGCGCTTCACCGCCGTGTCGTACTGGTTGACCTCCGCGATCCTCGTCGCCCTGTGGCTGCTCGCCCTGAGCCTGGCCGACACCCGAACACCCGGCGTCGTCGGCACCGGCATGACCGAATACGTCCGCGTCATCGACTCCTCCCTCGTCCTGTTCGGGGTCATCGCGATCGTCGCATTCCTCTTCCGCGTCGACATCGCCCGCGGCTACCTGCTCATCAGCCTGCCCGCCGGCATCCTGCTGCTCCTGCTCGTCAGATGGCTGTGGCGCCAGTGGCTCGTCGCCAAACGACGCGTCGGAAAGTGCGCCTCCGGCGTCATCCTCATCGGATCGCCGGCGTCAGTCGCCCAGGTCGGCCACGAACTGCAGCAGCGCCGCGACACCGGCTACCTCGTCGTCGGAGCCTGCCTCCCGCCCGACGACCACGACGCGGGCATCCCGACGACGGATGCCGACATCCCCGTCCTCGGCACCTTCGACGACCTCACCCGCGTCCTCGCCGACACCGGCGCCGACACCGTGCTGGTCACCAGCAGCGACGCTCTCCCGCCCGAGAAGGTCAAGCAGATCTCGTGGAGCCTCGAAGCCGGCCGCCAGCACCTGCTGCTCGCACCCGGCATCGCCGACGTCGCAGGACCCCGCATCCACACCCGACCCGTCTCGGGCCTGCCCCTCGTCCACGTCGAGACACCGCGGTTCTCGCCCGGCCAACGCTTCGGCAAGCGCATGTCCGACCTCATCGTGTCGCTTGTCGCCGTCGTCGTGATCAGCCCACTTCTCGGCATCCTCGCTGTCGCCGTGAAGCTCTCGTCGCCGGGCCCCGTCTGCGTCCGCGAAACCCGCATCGGCTATCACGGCCGCCCGTTCACGATGCTCGCGTTCCGCACGGCTCGCGAGGACGACGACGGCACCGTGCCGACGGCCCTCGGCGGGTGGATGCACCGCCACACCCTCGACGACCTTCCGCAACTGTTCAACGTCATCGGCGGAACCATGTCGCTCGTCGGCCCCCGCCCACCCCTGCCGGGCGAAGTCGAGACCTACACCGACGCCTCACTGCGTCGGTTCCTGGTCAAACCAGGCATCACGGGCCTGTCGCAGATCAGTGGCCGCGAGAACCTCGCGTGGGAGGACGCCGTGCGCCTCGACCTCTCCTACGTCGAGAACTGGAGCCTCGCCGGCGACGTCGCGATCGTCATCAAGTCGGCCAAGGCAGCGCTCCTCGGCCGCGCAGCCCGCTAGAGCGCCGTAAATCCCTCAGTTCAGTAGCAGCGCATACGTGATCCAATACGCCGCGAGACCCAGTGCGACAAGACCGATGCCGGCCAGCACGATCCGCCCCACCGTCCACTTCTTCTCAGCTGGCTGATTCTGTGCAGGCTGCTCGCTCACGGTTCCTCCTCGACGGTCCACATGCCACGCGGGCGCGTGCGCCTGGCCGACGTTACCCACCGGACGTGGCACATTAATGCCATTGGCCATAACGCGCCTCAAGGAGGACCGATGACCGACAAACGAGCTCTCATCGTGCTCGCCGCTGCCCTCCACGACCCGGGCGCCGACCCGGCCACACTCGCGACCAGGCTGAGCCTCGACGAGGCGGACTTGCGAGAACAACTCGCACTCCTCGAGCGCCGCGGACTCCTCAGAGTCACCGGCGACACCATCGCTCACCGACGACCCGACTTCACGGTAGCCACCGCCATCCAGCAGATCATCGACGACGGCGTGCGCGAACTCACGGATGCCGCAGCCGCCGCGCATGCCCTGGCTGCCAGCATCCCGGAGCTCCTCCAGGCCTGGAATGCCGGCGAGACGGGTGACGGAACCGGAACCTCGACACCGCCCACCACGGTTCAGGGCACCTGGGCGCTGGCCGACATGTGGCGCGCACAGTCCTCACGCCGGGCGCCCCGATCAGCACAGCTGTGCATCCCTTCGACGCAGATCCTGCGCGACGCCGGCCTCGACTACGCCGAAACGCTCTGGGCCGCCAGGCCACTCGACGGCGAGAGCCGCATCCGCGTCATCCTCTCCGACGAAGACGCCCTCGATCCCATCAACCGGTGGCACCTCGATAACGAACTGGCAGCAGGCACCTGGATCCGAACCCACCCGTCGCCGCCCAGCTTCTTCTGGATCATCGACGATGACACCGTCACCCTCCCCTCTGTTTGGGGTGATCCCCATCCGACCCGCGTGCTCGCCACGAGCGCGCAAGAAGTCGTCTCTCTCGCATCCTGGGTCTTCGAGAAACTGTGGGGCGAGGCAACCGCTGTCGACCAGAGCGACGAGCCGTGGGCGCCGATGCTCGCCCTGATGAGCCGGGGCATGACCGTCGAGGCCGCCGCTCACACGCTGGGCCTGAGCCCTCGAACCGGCAGGCGCCGCGTGGACCAGGCGATGCGCCACTTCGGCGTGACCGGCCAGTTCGCGCTCGGCGCCGTCTGGGGCGCACAACAGGCAGGGCGCGGATGACCGCCCGGGTCGCCTTAGCCGAGGAGGCAGCCGCACCACAAGCCCTGCGCCACCCCGCCTCCATTCGCTAGGGTCGGTCGGGACCGCCGACCTGGGAGGCCCCGTGACCGAAACACGACGTGACAGTTTCGCCGGCGCAATGCGCGAAGCGCAGCGACCGACCGGGCCGCTTGTCGGCTCGATCGTCGCGGTGGTCCTGTTCGCGTCGGTCATGGCCACCAGCATCCTGCTCGCCCTCATCCCCGGCATCACAGCCCTCGGCCTCACCAACATCAGCAGCCTGGCCTTTCTGTCGGTCTGGATCCTGCTGTGGGTCTGGCTGCGATTCAAGGAACGGCGGGCATTCGCGAGTATCGGCTTCCGTTCCCCCTCCCGCGCCCCGCTGCAGATCGCGCGAGGAGCCGCGATCGCACTCGGCGCGATGTCCCTCGCCGTCGCCGTGGCAGTCCTCACCGGCAACATGGAGTTCCTCCAGACTCCCGACGGCAGCTACGCCGCCTGGACCGCACTCGGATGGGTGATCTTCGCGTTAGTCGGGTTCTCGATCCAGAGCGGCGCCGAAGAGCTCATCTCTCGCGGGTACCTCATCCAGTCCTGGATGCCGCGCTTCGGCATCCTCGCCGCGATGATCGCCCAGACCGTCTTCTTCACGCTCGCGCACTCCCTCAACACGGGCATGAACATCCTCTCGGTCCTCTCGCTCGTGCTCGTCTCCCTGCTCCTCGGGTTTTGGGCGCTCAGCGAAGGCGGCCTCTGGGGGGTCATCGCGTTCCACGCCGTGTGGAACTGGGCACAGAACAGCCTCTTCGGCATCCCGGTGTCGGGCATCCCCGCAGAGAACTCGCTCTTGGCGGTCGTCGAGACGACGGATGCCAACCCCCTCGTCTCGGGCGGCCTGTTCGGCCTGGAGGCCAGCCTCACCACGGTCGTGATGCTCGCGATCATGGCCGCTGCCACCATCGCGTACTGGGCTCGCGGTCGTAACAATCGCACCGCCTAACCCGGCGAAACGACGTCGTCCGACGTAGCTTTCACGTCCGGAATCGTCCGGAAACGACGCAAAACCGGGTATCTCTCGTGCCCGAGATGAGAGTTCACACAGTTTGTCGTGCCACGCCGCGCGGATCGCAGACAATAGTGGTCAACCCGAGAGCGCGCAACATGGCTCACCCTGACTTAGCACCAGGTTCGAACATGGACAGTAATTCACTCATCACCCTCATGATCGGCTTCGGCGTCGTTGCCGTGCTGGGACTTGTCGTGGGCTGGGCGATGTGGGAGAGCAACAAGGCCGAGGCGACCACCGATCGTCATGAGCCCGCACAGCGCATGCCGCGGTACCCCGACATGAGCACCCCCGCTGTCACGACATCGACCATCCGCACCGTAACCGCGCCGCGAAACACTGTCGGCACGCCGATGTCGCATCCCTACACGGCACCCACCGCGGCGTACCAGCAGCAGCCCCAAACGCCGCAGGTCGCCGGTGCGACGGAGTGGGTTTTCGCCCCCAACCCGTCAGCGCAACCGGTCAACGTCGCAAGCGCCGCCTTCGCGCCAGCTCCGACCGCGTTCACCCCCGAGCCGCCTGCGCCGACTGCAACGGCGCCCGTCGCGGATGCACCCATCCCGGCACCGCCGGCCCCAGAGCAGACGGCGCCAGCTCCAGCTCCCGCAGCCCCCGCCCCTGCCCCCGCAGCCGCAGCAGCCGCGCCGATCGAGACAGCATCACCGGGAGGCGGGTACACACAGACGTACGCCACACCGCCTCGCACCTCCCACACCTCCGTCTTCCGGCTCGGGCGCGTGCTGTGGGTCGACGACGATCCCGACAGCCACGTCCCCGACGTCGTCGCCCTGCACCGCATGGGCCTCACCGTCACCGTCGCGCGGCACTGCGAAGCTGCGCTGGCATACCTCGCAGCAGAGAAGTACCTCCTGGTCGTCACCGACTGCGGCCGCGAGGGCGACGTGATGACCGCCGCGGACTTCATCCGCACGGTACGCCGCAACTATCCGGGGGTCCCGACGATTGCGTACGCCCCCGGCACCATCGTGACCGGACCCGGTGCACCCGAGCTGCCTCACGACCAGGTGGTCACCACCCCGGGAGAGCTTCCGAGCGTGGTCGGCAGGATACTCGGCCGCTGATCCAGTCCCGCCCCGAGCGGCGGATTATGGCATCCGGGACGCGCAGTTGACAATCCCCCGGCACGAAGTCGCGAACCGTGCCATTCTCATCGTGGCAAGACCGCGCGCTGAGTGTTTCGGGTCACTCATCCGCCGCGAAGGTACGCGTCTCGCGTACAGCCCCCGGCTCGACAGCCCCCCAGATCGAGCCGGGGGCTTTGCCGTTAGCGGACCGCTGCAGTGACCGTCGTCAGGTGGTCAAGCACCTGGGTGCTGACCGACCCGAGCAGGAACCGGGCCAGCCCGGTACGCCCGTGCGTCCCGACGACGGCAAGACGGGCGGATGCCGCCACTTCCGTGATCACGGCAGCGGGGTCCCCCTCGTCGACGTGCACGACGATCTCGAGGTTCGGGTGGTCCTTTCGCACCTCATCGGCCATCGACTGCGCGAACGCCTCGGTTGTGCCCTGCAGATCAGTGAGGTACATGTCGGGGTACGGGGCGATATCGCCGGTGTAGACGACAGGCATCCACGTCGACACGACGGTCAGCGGCTCGGCGAATCGTGCGGCCTCGGCGGCGGCGAACGCGAGAGCAGCGTGCGAAACCTCCGAACCATCGACGCCGACAACCACTCCCGTGCGTCCGGTCGTGTCGATGTCGGGCACGACGACGACGGGGCAGTGCGCTCCCGCCACGATTCGCGTCCCGTGCGGCCCGCGGTGCTTTTCGGTGCCGCCGGTGTGATCACTGCCGATCACGAGGAGCCCGGCATCCGCTGACGCCTCGACGAGCTCCTTCGTCGGGTTTCCGTGTGTCACGCGAACCGCAACATCGATGCCCCGGGCAGACAGGCTCGCCGCCTCGTTACGAAGAAAGGCCTCTTCGTAGTCCACGGCGCGCTGCACGACCTCCTGTTCACCGACAGCACCCACGGCGCCGCCGATCACCGAGAACAGTTCCAGGCGAGCACCGGTGCTCACCGCGCGCGCGACCGCCCACTCGATGGCGCGCCGCGAGCCAGGCTTGCTCGTCGCACCCACAACGATCGTCGCGGAAGTTCCGGGGGAGGATGGCTCGCCGTTCGCAGCATTCTCGGTCATGCCCTCACCCTATCCAGGCGAGTTGTCCTTCCTCCAGGCGAGTTGTCCTTCCTCCAGGCGAGTTGTCCTTCCTCCAGGCGAGTTGTCCCTCGTCCACGCGAGTTGTCCTTCATCCAGGCGAGTTGTCCTTCCCACGCCCGAGTTGTCCCCGCGCACCGCACGACCGACCGGGCATACTGACCTCATGCAGATCGACACCGGCTTCGTGACGCTCGTCCTCGGCTTCGTCGGGGTGATCGTCGTGATGGCCCTGGTGGGCGTCATCCTCTGGATCCGCCGCACCTCCACCGTCCGCGTCCCGACCCAGCGACTCTCGACAATCGAGATCACCCTCGCGCCCGAAGACCGCGAAGCGGTCGCGACGCAGCTGCGCGAAGCCCATGCAGCCCGCGGCCAGGGCCCCGGCGTCACACCGAAGCTCCCCGAGCGCGTGCACCCGGGACGCGTGCTGTGGGTCGACGACGACCCCGACACAAGCATGTCCGAGACCATCGCGCTGCAAAAGCTCGGCACCACGGTCACCAAGACGAATCACGCGGATGCCGCCCTGGCCTACCTGTCGGCTGACACCTACACCGCGCTGGTGTTCGGTGTCGTCCCCGACAGCGACCTTGCCGCGATCGAAGCGTTCGTCTCGCGAGCCCGCACGAGCCAGCCGGGCATCGTCACGCTGGGGTACGCCGCCCCGGGCGTCGTTCCGGATGCCGGGGACTTCACGCTCGTTCGCGATCCGAGCGAACTCGTGGCCGCCGTCATCACCCCGCTCACCATCGGCTGATCCGTCGGCGCGGGCCAGCTCACGCCAGCAGCGCGGCGAGCGCGTCCCGGCGATGACCGATCGCGGCATCCATCGCGGCGAACTCGTCCTCGGCAAGCCCCACCCGCTTCGCGACATCCGGCCACGACTCCACGGCGACGAGCACCTGAGCCAGCGACCGCCGCCACGACGAGGTCTTGATTCCGAGCTCCCCGGCGAGCGCGACCAGGGCCGCCGGCGCGGCATCCGGATCGACCACCCCGACGATCGCGGTCGAACGCAGCCGCTCCTGCACCGGATCGGGCTCGACATCGAACACCGGACACAGCCGCCACGCCGCCTCGCGCCGCAGGAATCCGAGGTTGCGAAGGTGGTCGTCGGTGCAGTGCACGGCGACGGCGAACGCCACCCGCCGCCACAGGTCCCGCAGCTGGGCACGGATGACGTCGCGAGGCGCGTCCATGCCACGGATGACTCGCGCGACATCCAGGTAGTCCCGCCCATCGCCGGTCGCGGTCCGCGCCGACCAGTAGGGAATCCGCAGCTCGCCCGCCGTCGGATCCGGCGCCGCTGGGTCGACCTTGCCGACGCGATCGAATCGATCGACCAGCAACACCGCGTGCTCTCCGATCTCGATCGTGCGCACCCGCGAGGTGGCAAGCCCGGCGGCATGAGCCAGGTGCAGCGACACCGCTTCCCACCGGATCGCATCGTGTTCGTCATCCGGTGCCGGAAACTTCGCAAGCAGCGCCCGCCCTTTCCGTCGCACCAAGGCCTTGGGTCTGGCGCCTCCCAACACCGCCGTGCCGGCATCCAGAAGATCCGCGATCGCCTGCTCGCTCGAGGAGACACCTGCGCGCGTCCGATCCGCAGCCGACCGCAGGTCGCGCAGGTCGAGGACGACCGGAACCCGCGCGGCACGGTCGGCGACGTACGCCTCTTCGTCACCCGTACCCGCATGCTCACGGAACCGGAACGCGCCAGTGCGCGCCTCATCCGACACACCCACGAGAGCATCGACCTCCGAGAGGAAGGTCGCCCCCTCGGCGCGCAGCTGCCTGCGGATCAGCTTCTGTCCCCACGAATCTGCGCTGGAATCCACGAACGCTCCGGGCATCGACCCGAGCGCCCGAGGGCCTGACTCCAGCGGCAATTCCGGCGACACCGCGTACGCATCCGGTCGGGCGAGGTAGGACGGATCGTAGGAGAAGGTCACGCCGACTGCCTTCTCGGCCAGGGTCACGACATCCATCCAGCCGACAGGCCCGGCGGCCGTGTCTGGGGTCGCCGCCGCATCCACCCAGACACGCTGGGTCGTCGCGTTCGCCGTCACCATGGGCCCCGATCCCTTCGTCAGTCAGCTCGTCGCCCAGCTCCCCACCCTAGGGGGCGCCTGGGACGGCGCGTCATGCGGTTGCCTCTCATCGTGTACTCGGGTACGGACGAATAGGCTTCCCTGAGGACAGGAGGGCACGCGACCCATGCATGACGAGCCGGCCACCCCCGCGGGCGCGGACCCCGACCCGACCCTCGGCGACGGCAACACCGCCGCCAGCGACGATTCCGAGATCGCTGCGACCCGCCGTGCGGTGGATGCCGAGAAGTCCCGCCGCGCACGGTCTCGCAAACGTCACCGCCGCGAACGCACGGCCGGCATCGTGTTCGCCTCGGTCCTTGGCGCCATCCTGATCCTCGGCGTCGCGGGGGCGGCGTGGATCGGCGTCCGCGGCGCGCTCGCGTACGGCCACGTGGCTGACGCCCAGCGCGCAGCCGCGAGTCTCGGAGACTCCCTCACCGACCCTGCCGCGGCAGCCGAGATCGTACCGGCCCTGACCGCCGACACTTCGGCGGCCCGCTCGCTCACCTCCGACCCGGTGTGGGGCGCCGCCGAGCACCTGCCGTGGATCGGACCGCAACTGGCCGCCACGGCGACAGTCATCGCATCCGTCGACGATGTCGCCACCACCGCCCTCGAACCGCTCGCGCAAGCGGCGTCGAGCTTCTCGCTCGACACGCTGCGGCCCGCGGGCGGGGCGTTCGACGTCGCCGCCATCGCGAGCCTCTCGGACGTCGCGACCACGGCGACCGACAGCCTGCGGCAGGCGTCGGCATCGGTCAACGCGATCGATACGACGGAACTCCTGGCTCCCCTCGCAGCCCCTGTCACCGAGGTGCGCGACCTCTTGACGAGCGGTCTCACCGCGGCTGACGCGCTGCGCCGCACCTCCCAGCTCCTCCCCCTCGCTCTCGGCGCGGAGGGCCCCCGCAACTACCTCGTCATGTTCCAGAACAACGCGGAGTGGCGGTCGCTCGGCGGCATCGTCGGAGCAATGGCGATGATCCACACGGATGGCGGCCGCATGGACCTGACCGGACAGGGCTCCTCGTCCGACTTCACGCGATACGCCGACCCCGTGCTTCCCCTGTCGGACGAGATCCTCGGCATCTTCGTTGACAAGCCCGGCGTCTACATCCAGAACGTGACCCAGATCCCCGATTACACGATCGACGGCCCTTTGGCCCGCGAAATGTGGCTCCGAGAGGCGGGCGTGGCTGTCGACGGCGTCTTCGCCCTGGACCCCGTCACCCTCTCGTACCTGCTTGAGGCCACCGGCCCCATCACACTCCCGACCGGCGAACAGCTCACGAGCGAGAACGCCGTGCCGCTGCTACTCAACGAGGTGTACCAGCGGTACCCCGACCCCCGCGACCAGGACGCGTTCTTCGCCGCCACAGCCGCCGTCGTCTTCGAAACGATCGCCGACGGCGCAGCAGAGCCGGCGGGGCTCATCCAGGCCCTCGCCCGCGCCGGCAGCGAACGCCGACTGTTCATGTGGAGCGCCGACCCGGCCGAGCAGGCGATCCTCGACGGCGCAACCATCCAGGGCGGCCTGCCCGTCACCGACGACACCCGCACACAGTTCGGCGTGTACTTGAACGACGGCACGGGCTCCAAGATGGACTACTACACCGAGGCCACGGCGTCAGTCGGCTGGTGCGCAGCGAGCACCGCCTTCACGCAGAACCTCCGTCCCGGTGAATACCTCCGCGAAAACCCCCTCGCCACCGTGTCGGTCACCCTCCAAAGCACGGCTCCAGCGGATGCCGCCACCAGCCTCCCTAAGTACATCACCGGCGGCGGAACCTATGGCGTGCCCGCCGGGGTCACGAGAACAATCGCCTACCTCTACCTCCCGACGGGGTCCGAGGTCGTCTCGAGCGTCGCCGGTGACGAGGGAGCAGCGACGGTATTCGGAACCGGCACCCACGACGGTCGTGACGTGCTGATCTGGGAAACCAACCTCAACCCCGGCGAGGCGGCTACCGCGACCATCCAGGTCCGCACACCGCCGACCCCGACGCTCGAAGCCCTCATGACACCGACGATCGGTGGCACGGGCCTCGTGGCTGCGGGAGCATGCCCGCTCACGGGCTCGACAGACGAGGGATAACCCTCCTGTAACACGCACGTCACTCGCGCTCGGCTCGATCTGGCTAGGATCGGGCATCATGAGCAGCCCCTACGAACCGCGAGGCCCCCGCAAGTCCCGCAATTGGCTGCTCTACTTCGGTGTGGCGCTCCTGGCCTCAGGAGTGGGCGTGCTCGTCTACGCCGCCTTCATGCACTACGCGGCAGCGATCCGCTGAGCACGCGCCCGGCGTGAGCCGCGCGCCGCGTCAGGCGCCTGTGTCAGGCGACGCCGCTCGCGGCATCCGTCGACGCTGCACCCGAACCGGGGGTCGGCTCGGCCGTCACGAGGATCGGCAGGTGGTCGCTGAGCCCCTGCGGCAGCGTCCGTACGGTATCGATCGTGAAACCGACGGATGTCGCGAAGTCGTAGTGTCCGCGAAAGAACCGATACCGCGTATACGTGCGGGAGTCGCTGAGATTCAGCTCGTACCCCTGGTCTCGAACGTGCTGCCCGAGGCGTTCCTTGAACACGGGGTAGTTGTAGTCGCCGACCATGAGCTTCGGAAGCCCCTCACCGAGCGAGTCGAGCTCGACCAGAGCGGTGCGGATCTGATGCCGACGCAGCGAGTTCAGCGCCGTCAGCGGCGCAGCGTGGAACGACGCGACGACGATGTCACTACCCGTATCGATGTCGTGCAGGCGCACCCCCAGCATCCGCTCCTCCGCGGGCTTGAGCACTCGATCGTGCAGCGATTTCTTCAGCGCGATCGCCCGCACGTCAACGGCCCGATACGTGTTCTCGCGGTAATACACGGCAAGACCCAGGCGGTTGCGCTGCGTCGAGTCGGCTAGCACGAGCCCACCGATGTCATCGGGGATGTCGGTCGTGTCGGCTTCCTGCAGGCAGAGCAGATCAGCACCGTGGCGCTCGACGAGCTCTCGCAGCTCGGTTGCCGCACGGTGCTTGCGCAGGTTGTACGAGATGACCTTCATGCCACTCCCCACGATAGAGGGGCACGGATGCCGACCGCGTGCGCTCCGCTGGACATATCCCCAGCGTTTGCGATCTCTTCACCGCAGGAGGGGTTCACGGGGATCCTCCGAAGCCCTCCGCTAGAGTTTGGTCGTGCCCTCCCGATGCGCCTCCGCGGTGCAAGAACAGCCCGAGTCCGCCGCGGTGCGCCCGGAATCACAGCCGAAGGTCCTGCCCGGGTGGGCTATCGCGACGATCGTGTCGGTCGGCGTACTTCTCGTGGCAGCCATCGCCGCCACCGTCTGGATGTTCCTGAATCACTGGGTGCGTGACTTGACCGCTACCGCACCGGCAGTCGGGACGACGATCATCGCCCCGAAGGAGTCGAAAGCTGCCCTCGCACTGCCGGGCCTCGCCGACGGGACCGACGAGTTCGCCGCTACCGACTACCTGGCAGCCCAGCCCACCGCCTACTGGTTGACCCCCGAGATCGATCCGGTGAGTGAGATCGGCGCGCGGATGACGAATCTCCTGAGCGAGGCCCGCACGCAGGGCAAGGCGCTGGCGATCGTGGTCTACGGGCTTCCCGAGCGCGACTGCAGCGCGGGCCTCTCCGCGGGCGGACTGGACGATGCAGCGTACGCCGAGTGGACGCAGATCATCGGCGAGGCCCTGCACTCGGCCCCCGACATCCAGAAAACCGTTGTCCTCGAACCCGACAGCCTGGCCCTCGCCCCCGAGTGCGGAAACACCGCCGAGCGCACGGAGCAGCTGCGGAATGCGATCATCCGACTTGCCTCGACGAACACCTGGATCTATGTGGACGGCGGTCACTCGACCTGGCTGCCGGCCTCGCAGATGGCCGAGCTCATCAACGGCATCGGCATGAACGATGTTATCCGCGGCTTCGCGACGAACGTCTCGAACTACAACGACACGGCGATCGAGTTCGACTACGCCCACCAGCTCTCGGGCCTGACCGGCGGCCTTCACGCGATCGTTGACACGTCTCGCAACGGCGCCGGCTCCAACGGCGAGTGGTGCAACCCCCCGGGCAGGCTCATCGGCGCTCCCGGCGGCACCTACGGCGACGACGTCGTCGACACGAACCTCTGGATCAAGCCGCCAGGCGAAAGCGACGGCACCTGCAACGGCGGACCGGTAGCCGGCGCATGGTGGCCCCAGTCCGCGGTGGAGCTGACCCGCAACGTCACGCTCCCCTGAGGACGGCGCTCGGCACGCAGGCCACCGTGGCACGCCGACGGATGGCCGCGCCCCCGGTCTGCCCGCCTGTGTACGATCAAGAGGGTCGGCCGCGCATGCCTGGGATTGCGCGGCTCGGTTACTCGACCCAGCCCGACGCGAAAGAGACAATCGAGCATGAGCACTGACGCGGGGGTGAGCAAGACCGCCGTCATCGTCGAGGATGATCCGCAGATCCGGCATATCCTCGCCGAAACACTCGAGGCGGCCGGGTTCTCGACGGTCTCGGTGGGCAATGGCATCGACGGTGTCCGTGCCGTCCTCTCCTACCAGCCACTGATCACGACCCTCGATGTGAACATGCCCGGTATCGACGGGTTCGAGGCAGCCCGCCGCATCCGCGCCCAGAGCGACACCTACATCATCATGCTCACGGGCCTCGAAGACGAGGCTGACGTCGTCCTGGGTTTGGGAGCCGGCGCCGACGAGTACATCGTCAAGCCGTTCCGCCCGCGGGAACTGCGGGCACGGATCGAAGCGCTGTTGCGCCGCCCGCGCCAGACACCGACTGCAGCCCAGCCGCCCGCGCAGGCACCCTCGGGGCCCTCGTTCCCGGGCGCGCGACCCGCCATCGTTACCCAGCCCGCTGCGCCCAGCGCCGTGCCGCCGGCAGCGCAGCAGCCGTTCGCCACTATCGATGCGACCGGAGCCGTCACTCCCGGCGACCCCGCCCAGGCCCCGGGCCAGCATCCGGCACAGGCTCCCTACCCGGCAGGGCAACAGCCGACCCAGGCCCCAGCCCAGCCCGGCTACCCCGCTCAGCACCCCGGTTATCCGCAGCCCGGAGGCGCACAGCCGTACTATCCGCCGACGCCGCAGGCTCCGGTCGACCCGCCGGGAGCCGGCGGCAACCAGCAGCCTCCCGGATCTCAGTTGGTGGCACGCACACCACCGAACGCCCCGGTCCCAGGTCCCGGTGGTCACCACCTCGGACCTCACACTCTGGTCCACCGTGACCTCGTGCTCGACCCGGACTCGCGGATCGTGCTGGTCGGCAACCGTGAGGTCGAACTCACACGCACGGAGTTCGAGCTGCTAGCGACGCTCATGGAATCCAAGCGCCGGGTGCGAAGCAAGGCCGACCTGACGCTCGTGCTGCGCGGCGAGTCCTACGTGACGTCGTACTTCGTCGGGGATGCCGACAAGCGCGCCATCGAAGCGCACATGACGAATCTGCGCCGAAAGCTCGGCGACGATCCGAACAACCCGCGCTACGTCGAGACCGTGCGCGGCGTCGGCTACCGGATGACAGCCGAGAACGTCGCGCCGCCGCCGGGCCAGTAACCCGGCCCGGGCTGGCGCGCGAGCCCGTCAGACCTTGTAGCCGTACTGGCGGCGGAAGAGCTTGAACGCCATGAGCAGGGTCTGGATGACGGTGACTACACCGACGATCGGCCAGCCGACCCACAGGATCGACGACTGCACCACGGGGTCAAGCAGTGACCAGATGAAGGCCATCGCGATCGCCGTGATCACGAGCAGAATCATGGGCACCCAGTGCCCGAGCGACACACCGCCACCGCGCTCGGCCTTCGCCTGAGCAGCCCAGTTGTCGACCTTCTTGCGCGAGAGGAACGACGACCACGACCGCAGGAAGTGGCCGATCCGGATCCACATGAAGATCTCCGCCGGGAACACGAGTGCCGAGAACAGGATGTCTCGCTGGTTCACGTACTTCATCGTCAGGGCCACACGCAGGTTCAGCAGCGTCGCCACCAGCGGCGGAATGAGCCACCAGGGCGAGAAGACGAACGCGTTGATCGAGAGCGATGCTGCCAGGAGCGTCAAGAACGCGACACGCACGAACAGGTTCGTGAGCATGCCGAAGTTCTCGAACCACCGGAGGCGCAGGTTCGGGTGGAAGGGCTGCCCCTTGGTGTCGCCGCGCTGGCCGGGCCACATGAGCTCGATCGCGCCGTAGGTCCACTTCACCTGCTGCGCGTCGTACCCCTTGAGGGTCGTCATGCCTCCCACGCTCGCCCGTGCGTACGGGCTGATCTTGGTGAGGTAGCCGGCGCTCTTGATCTGCAGCGACAGCAGGGAGTCCTCCACCTCGCTGTCTTTCACCCATGGCGTGCTCTGGTGGTTGGCGCGCATCACATCGCGCAGTGCCGCCGTCGAGAAGATCGAGAACTGGCCGCCGAGCACTGCCATGTTGCGTCCGCGCAGCAGATTCTGCAGGTTGAACGCCGCGAACTGCGTGCGCTGGCCGGCGATCAAGAACTTGCCGATCAGGCCTTTGATGGGGCGGTCATCGATCGTGTAGATCGCCGAGATCCCACCGATCCGCGAGTCACCGACGGCCTCGGTCTCGAGGTACTCCACCGCCCGTTCGTCAGCGATGGTGTCACCGTCGACACCGAGCAGGTAGTCGTAGCCCTCGACGAGGGCGTAGCCGTAGTTCAGCGCACCGACCTTCTTGTCGGGGTTCTTGCCGATGTCGTGGATGAACACCTCGGTGAACTGCTCGCCGAGGTCTGTCACCACCTGGTGCGGGCCGGCGTACTGCGAAGCGATAGCAACTGTGGCGTCAGTGGTGTTGTTGACGACGACGTGGATGACGTCGGGCACGCGCGTCTGGTGCAGCAGACCCTCGAGCACCCCCGCGATCGACTCTTCCTCGTTGTAGCAGGGGATGACGCATCCGATGGTGGACCGGTGCACCGAGATGCGCTCCAGCACCGACTCGAACTCGTCAGTGAACTCCGCGTGCGAGGTCTCGACCTGCGCGTTCGGGAACCGGGGGTCGCCGTACGAGGGCTGAGCGTATGGCTGCTGGCCGTATGCCGGATCGGCGTACTGCGGCCCCGGGTACTGCTGACCCGGATACTGCTGACCCGCGTAAGCCGTACCGGGATACTGCCCGATCGCGGGCTGATTCTGCTGCGGGTACGGAGGAACGTACGGGGCTTCCCAGTGGGACATCAGCACGCTCCTTCCCTCAATCCGCGCGCCAACCGAAGTGCTGTTACCACACTGCTACACTCGGCTCAAGCATCCGGTCTGTTGTCGAAGAGCATCACCTCAGGTTTTCCTCAAGAAAGCCTCCGGTGAATACCCGAGGCCCCGAGAAACAGAAGCGCAGAATGAGTGTACTGGAGTTGTCTGCCGTCCTGGCGATCGCTTTCGCGATCGCCGCACCGGCCCTCATCCAGTTGCCCGGCAAGCCTCTCCCCAATGGTGGGCGCGCTGCCCGTCGGTACTTTCTACGCTTCGCTGCCGCCGCAGCCCTGAGCGGAGTCGTCGCCGGCATCACATCCGCACTGGTGCCGGATCAGCCGATGCCGATCATCATCGGGGCGGCGAACGCGGCGCTCGTCGGCGGACCCGCCTACTTCTGGGCGGGGATGCGACAACTGCGAGACACCTCGATCACCCCCGGCTGGGTGGTGTCGGTGGCGGTCGCGGCCACCTTCATCGCGAGCGCGACAGTGACCGCCGTCATCGGGGGCCCGACCGACGGCTTCGTGTTGCGGCTGATCCTGGTGGCCGTCGGATGCGGAGGGGTCGCGATCGAGGCTTTCCGCCCGCCGGCGCGCGACATCGCAGCCTTCCGACTGATCGGTGTCATCTTCGCCGTCTACGCCGTGTATTCGGCGATCCGCACGTTCATGTTCTTCGCCGTCGGCGAGGACTCCCCCGCGTTTCAAACGGTGTTCTCACCCCTGACGGCATCAGTTCTCAGCATCCTGCTCGTGGTAACCCTCTGCGTGGCGGTGTGGTGGAGCGACCGCGCGCTGGAGACGCGAGCCCGGCAGATCGAGTACCTCATCAATGCGCTGCGCTCAGACATCGCCTCCCACGGCGCGGTGACCGTCTACGACGTCGAGGTCCCCGACCTCAGTCTCATCCGCGCCGCCTTCGGTGGCCCCGCAGCAGCAGCCGTGGATCGCGCTGCGGCGATGTCTCTTCACGAGCTCCTTCCCGACGCCGCACATCGCGGCCGCGTCGGCCGCCATGTCGTCGCACTTCCCGGAGACCAGCGGATCGAGAACCTGGAGAGCGTCGTGAAGGCGGCAACCGCCCACGCCGTGCCGAACCTCGACTACCGCGAAGCGATCGAGATCCGCATAACGCGCTACACGCTGCATTCCGAGGCGGAACTCGCCGCGGTCTGGCCCGATGCCGCCCCGACCGCCACGAGTGATCTCAAGACCCGGCCGGCAGGCGGCGTCGTCAGCTGACTCGCTCCGGCTCCCGCTCAGCCCTGAGGCGCGGTGGTCGGCTCGTTGGACACGATGTTCAGCGTGCCCTGATCGTTGTAGATCGCGATCGGCAGGTACTGATAGATCGTCTGTTGCGCGAACGAGGCGTCGTCGTTGGCGGTGCCCTCGACGTAGATGCCGAACGAGAACTGCAGCGTGATGCCGTACGTATCGGCCGGAAGCATGAAGATCGTCGTCTCGGGTACGAGCAGACCACCCTGATAGCTGTTGAGCAGCAGGCCGCGGTCAGAGCGCAGCGTGTCCGGCGGCACCAGCGTGCGCGGGTCGGCGGCGAACTGGAACGGCTGCTGCACCATCCCCGAGGTCTGCGCGGTCTGCGACGTGATCGAAATCGAAGAGATGTAGACGCGGCGCTTCTGCGTCAACACCGCCTTGTCATCGACGCGACGGTCATACGCGTTGATCGCGAACCCGAAAACCTTCTCATTGTTCGGCGTCCACTCGCGCGTGCGCTTCGGGTCGGCAGCCCACACATCGAGAACGACTTCCAGATCGGACGCGACATCCGTCGTGAGCGAGACAGACCCGTCGTACGAGAACAGCGAGTCGAAGTCCATCGTCGCCATTGTCGAGACCGGCTGCGGCACCGGCGTCGCCGTCGATGCTGTGCCCGGCGCTTCGCCCTGGATCGAATTGAACGCCTCGGCGATCTGCTGGCATCCGGTCAAGGACGAGGCGCCCAAAGCCAGTGCGGCGGCACCGAGCACGACGCGGCGTACGACGCGCGACGATTGCGGGGCGGTGGCCATGGTTTCTCCTTGAGCGGGCCGACGTGCAGGGCAGCGAGGGCTGATTTTCCGCGGTTTTCTCGGGCTCATGGCGGGTTCCACAAGCCGGATGCGCTGGAAGTATACGATACGAACAAAGGCCTGAACTCAACGCTGTCTAAGGGGGAGCACAAGGTGAGCGCAAGAGACGCGCAATTCCGCGACGTCGACGGCGCGACAGTGCGAGTGAGGTCCATTTGGCTCACGCAGCTCTCCCTGGGCGTCTCGATCATCATCATCTCGCTCGTGTCGCTCGGTTACGAGCCGGAGCTGTTCACGTCGTGGCTCATGCTCACCGGTGTGGCGATCGTCATCCTGGCCACCGCCGTGACTCTCGTAACCCCCTGGGCGCGGATGCCCCGGTGGTTGCCGCTGGTCATCCCCTTCGCCGACATCGTCGCCGTCGGTTTCATGGCGGCATCCTCGATCCTGCCGCTCGGCTTCTTCTGGGTCTTCCCCATCATGTGGATCGGCCTGCACTTCTCGCGCTGGGCACTCGGTGCTGCTGTCGCAACCATCGCCGGTTCTCTTCTGATCGAGGCGGCGACCTCCACCGAGCCCCCCGGCGCCGTGGAGCTGTTCACTGTGCTCCTGGGCGTGACGTTCCTGGGGGTTACCGCGAGCATCACGATGCGCCAGACGCGCGCGTTCAAGCGCTTGCTCCTCGGCCAGACGCGGCGTCTCGAGACGACGCTCGACCGGGTCTCGAACGCCGAGCGCAGCACGATCGAGCTGATCAACGGCGTGGATGTCGGCATCCTCCGCTTCGCCCGTGACGGGTCTCTGCTCGCTGCCAACACCACCTACGACCGCCTCTACGGCACGAACCTCAACGACCCGAGTTCTCCCCCCACATCGGTCGAGTACGCGTCCCTGCAGGGGACGGCGATTCCGGCATCCGAGCGAACCTTCGCGCGTGCGCAGCGCGGCGAGATCTTCGAGGATGCCCGCGTCTGGCTCTTCGACGCCGAGGGCACCTGGCATGCCCTCTCCGTGACCACCATGCCGCTGACCTCGTCAGCCGACGACTCCGCGTCGACGATGCTCGTGGCCCACGACATCACCGCCGTCACCGAGGCCGAGCGCGAACGCGAACGTATCGCCGCGGTGGCCTCCCACGAGCTGCGGCACCCGCTCACCGTCATCATCGGCCACGCCGACCTCGCACTCGAAGAAGAGGACGAGCTGACTCCGAAGATTCGGGAGCACCTCGAGACCATCCTCTCGGCCAGCGAACGGATGCTGGGTATCGCCTCGACGATGCTGCAACGCTCACGCAGCGGGTTCACCCCCACCCAAGACCGCCGCTCCTTCGACCTCGTCCCGATGCTCGCCGCCGTCAGCGAAGCTTTCGCTGCGTCGGCGCGCGAACAGAGCGTGACGCTCGAAACCGATCTTCCCGCGCACCTGCGGATGGATGGCGACGTGTTCCGCCTCCGGCAGGTCCTCGACAACATCGTCAGCAACGCCGTCAAGTACACGCCGGCAGGCGGATCCGTGCGGGTCTCGGCGTCCCTGGATGGCGACGCCGCTGTGATCGTGGTCACCGACACCGGTATCGGCATCGCCTCCGAGGACCTGGAGCACGTGTTCGACCCGCTGTTTCGCAGCACCCGCGCCCAGGAACAGGCACCCGGCACCGGTCTCGGGCTCGGTATCGCGCGCGAGATCGTGACCGCCCACGGCGGCACCCTCACCGTGACCAGCGAACTCGGTCACGGCACGACAGTGACTCTCCGCCTTCCCCGTTCCGTCACTCCGGAGTCGTGATGATCTTTCCCGCACCTGGTGAGTTGCCCTGGCCCGACCTCGGCGGCGCGAACATCGGCATCGCCCACGCGACCATCGCGACCCTCGGCACGATCCTGTTCGTGGGGCTGGCCTTTCTCGCAAGGCCCCGCCGGTCCACCCTCCTGTGGTCGCTGACGTTCATGGGAATCATGGTGGCCTGCTACGGCTACCTCGCCGCGACCGCGGCCGAATCCGAGGAGTTGCGACGAGGGTCGATGGGTCTGTTGTTGGGTGCCCCGGCGCTGCTGTGGTCGGGACTGCGCGCCCACCGCAAAGTGCGCACCTACGCGTGGATCAGCGCTCTCGTCGCCGCCGCGTCGATCCTCGCGCTCCTCGCGCCGGGTGAGTCGGCCTGGTTCGGACTGGCCTACCGTGTCATGTTCTTCGTGTCCGGCATCTTCGGGGTGCTGTTCCTCCTCGAGTGGCGGCGCATCCCGGAACGGTCCGAGCGTCTGCTGTGGCCCATCGTCGTCGCCTCGGCGGTCTACGCGCTCGCTGGCGTCACGGTGCTCATCGGTGCCCTCTTCACCCCGCTTTCGACGGCTGAAGCTTTCGCCTCGACACGCATCTTCAACTCCATCGGGATGCTCGTCTACATGGTGTGCGCCCTCGTGTCGCTGGTGCCGTTGGTCACCCCGGGGTCGCGAGCGATCGAGTCGAGCGCGCCACAGGGCGACTGGGGTCGGTTCGTCGGGACGGCCCGCGAGCGTCTCGAACGTGCGGCAGCGCGGGATGCCGACACGTGGTCGCTCCTGCGCATCGAACTCGACGACGCCGAAGACCTGCAAGAGGCGGGAGGCCCGGCGATCTTCGGTCGGCTCCTTCGCGACATCCAGGCGCGCGTCACTGCCGTCTTCCCGACGGATGCCGACATCGCGATCGCCCCCGACAGCGCAGTCATCGTGCTGATCTCTCGTCCCGAAGCAGACATCCGGGACCTCGTACGGGATGTGCTGAGGCGAATCGCCGTGCGTGACCCCGCGGCCCCCATCACCGTGACCACCTCAGCCAGCATCGGCTGGGCAAGCGTCGCGACGGCAGGATTCGACCTGGACGCTCTGCTTGCCACCACGGCCGAGGCCGCGGCTACGGCCCGGGCGCAGGGTGGCGACCGCTGGGAGCGCGTCACCGCCTGACCAGAAACGCTACTGCCCTACCCGACACCCATCCCGCCGAACCCACACCTTCCGCGCCGAGCCCACACGTCTGGCACGCCAAAGCGTGCGGGGTCGCGCGCGAACGTGTGGGTTCGCGGATCGGAAGCGCTACTGCTGCGCGATCGCGATGGTGAGCGTGTCGGATGCCGTCTGCTTCGCGTATTCGTTCGAGGTCGGGGTCGTCTGCACGAGGAAGTCGTACGTGAACTGGACTGTCACCGAGATCGCGTTCGACGGCACCGGACCGACGGTGAAGTTCTGTGAGTAGCTGTAGGGCGAGAGCACAAGATAACCGGGGTTGACGCTCGCAGCATCCACCTGCGGATCCAGGGGTGCAAGGTCTCCCGTGTCGCTCTGGGGCACCGCGACCATCGTCGCCCGCTGCAGGTAGACCTTTTGGCCGTCGTTGGGCTCAATCGTCGTGATCAGTGACAGGCTGATCGGCTTGAGCGCGTCGGCTGTCCACTTGTCCATCGACAGCGTCGACCAGTAGTCGACGGTTGCCTTCACGGCCCCGGCCTGGAGGTCTCGCTGCGTTGCGCCGCTGGACAGATCGTTCTTCACCGGCGGGGCGACGGTCTGCCGGGTGAAGGTCGGCGTCGGACTCGAGGTCTCGTAGCCCCAGTTGTTCCACGGAGCGGGGCCGCATCCGGCGAGCGCGATCGGCAGGACGACCAAACCGGCGATCACACCTGCCCTCGCGAGAGCTCTCGCCGAACGACCACGGATGCCGACGCTCGCGTCGCTGCGACCAACGGCCTTCATCTCCATCCCCCCTCGGGATCATGAATCACCCCCCGCGCGGGGGTGGGATCAGTCTACGCATCCGCGGCGTTGCGCCCCTCAGTCCGCGTCGAGGTCCCGTCGTGCGCGGGTCTGCGACGCCCGGTGCGCAAGCAGGTCATCGGCGGGGTATCCGACTTCGGTGAGGGTCAACCCGCGGGCAGCAAGCACCTTGACCTCGGGTACTCGAGCCAGCTCGTCGCGGATACGCACGAGGTCGTCAACGCCGAGTCGCCCCTGACCGACCGCGACGCACCCGCCCACCAGGGCGCGCACCATGCTGTGGCAGAACGCGTCAGCCCGAACCGTGGCAACCAGCACGCCGGATGTCTCGCGCACCCACCCGAAATCGAGCAGTGTGCGGATCGTCGTGGCCTCTTCCCGCGGCTTGCAGTACGCAGCGAAGTCGTGGAGTCCCCGCAGGGCACCGGCTGCGGCATCCATCGCGGCGACATCGAGCTCACCGCGCACCACGGTGGTGCGGTGACGTTCCAGCGGATCGTAGGGAACCGAATCGTCAGCAACGCGATACTCGTAGCGACGCCATACCGCCGAGAATCGCGCATCGAAGCCGTCCGGTGCGATCGAGGTGCGGGTCACCGCGGCATCGGCGTAGGCGCCGAGCACGCCCCGGATGCGATGGGCGAGAGCTGCTACGACGTCGTCATCCTCCGTGCGCCGGCGCGAATCCGTGCGCCGGCGCGAAGAAGCGAGCCGTGCGGCCTGTCCGTCGTCGAGATCCAGGTGAGCAACCTGGCCGCTCGCGTGCACTCCGGCGTCAGTTCGACCCGCCACGACCAGCCTCGGATCTCCCCCCAGCACGCGAGAAATCGCACCCTCGATCGTTGCCTGCACCGTCCGTTGATGCGGCTGCCGCGCCCACCCGCGAAAGTGCGAACCGTCGTAGGAAATGTCGAGCCGGATGCGCACGTCTTCAGCCTAATCAGCACCCGGCGCAGCCCCAGGGAACTCGCGCCGCCCGGACGTAGACTTGGGTACCCGAACCCGCATCGCCCGACCGAGCCGCCGTTGTCCAGCCCCCTCCACACCGACCGCCACGGTGCCATCCACGGCGCCACCTCAGGCCCCAGGCTTCCTGGCCTGGATGGCCTCCGCGCGCTCGCTGTCATCCTCGTGGTTGTCTTCCACCTGTTCCCACAGTGGTGGTTCGTCGGCGGGTTCATCGGCGTGGACGTCTTCTTCGTGATCAGTGGGTTCCTGATCACGACCCTGCTGCTTCGTGAGCGCGACGCGACCGGCCGGATCAGCCTCGTCGGGTTCTGGCGTCGGCGAGCCAGACGCCTCCTGCCTGCGCTGGTCCTGCTGCTGCTCGTGTGCTCGAGCGCAGCCTGGGTCGTCGGCGGTGATGTTCTCGTCCGGTTGGGCGCTCAGATCGCCGGTGCCCTCACCTTCAGCTACAACTGGATCGCGATCATCATCGGCGAGGGATACTTCGGCGCCACCAGCCCGGAGCTCTTCCGCAACCTCTGGTCACTCGGCATCGAAGAGCAGTTCTACGTGCTGTGGCCGCTCGCGCTCCCCCTGATCCTGCTGCTGCCGCGCACGTGGGCGCGGGTTGCTGCGGCGGGCGCACTGGCTGCAGCATCCGCCGTATGGATGGGCGACATCGTGTCGGCGACGGGCAACGTCAGCCGCGCGTACTACGGCACCGACTCGCACGCGTTCGGCATCCTCCTCGGCGTCGCACTCGCCTTCGTCCTCCACCGCGCCCTGGCGGCGCCCACGCTCTGGATGCAGCGCACGACGGTCCGTCGCGGCGCCACGATCCTCGGCGCGGCCGCTGTGATCGGCCTCGTCGGGCTGTCCCTGCTCGCACCCACCGACTCCGTCAGAACCTTTCCGCTGACCATCGCCGCCGCGAGCGCCCTGACGGGTATCGCGATCGTCGCTGCCGTCTGGCCGCACGCCGGCCTCGGCCCGGCCCTGGATGCGCGTCCGCTGCGGTGGATCGGTGAACGCTCCTACGGCCTGTACCTGTGGCACTGGCCCCTCCTGGTCCTGCTGGTCGCCGCCGTGCAGGGCACCGCACCGGAAGCGGGAGTACCGGTGTGGGTGGGCCTTGTGACGCTGGCGCTCACCGTCGTCATCGCGGAGGCTTCCTACCGATTCCTTGAGACACCGGTGCGGCGCCTCGGTTTCCGTGGAACGTGGCGCGCGGCACGAGCACGGGTCGGTGTCGATGCCGGGGCGCTGTGGGGCACCGTCGTCGGGAGCCTTGCCACAACTGCCCTGGTGTTCGGCACGGTAGCGGCAGCCACCACCGGTGCGAGCGTGTCATCCGGCGAAGCAGTCGTCGCCGAAGGGCAGGCAGCCGTTGATGCGGCATCCGCCAGCCCGACGCCGTCGGCGGATACCCGACCGCAACCCGATGAGCCGGCACCGGCTGGCGCCCTCGCCGATGGAGCCGTCCGGCCGCCCGCGCCGTCACCGACGCCGATCTCGGGCGGTGAGGTCACCGCCGTCGGCGACTCGGTCATGCTCGCTGCCGCACCCTCGCTGTACGAGACGCTTCCCGGCATCCGGGTGGATGCCGCAGTCTCGCGGTCCTCATGGGCGGGCCCCGGCATCGTCGACCAATTCGCCGCCGCGGGGCAGCTCGGCCGCTACGTGGTCGTCGCTCTCGGCACGAACGGTCCGATCAGCCGGGATGCCTACGAGCGGATCGCTGCAACCGCCGGGCCCGACAGGACCCTTGTGCTCGTGAACGCCTACGCGCCCCGCGACTGGATCCCCGGGGTCAACAGCGACATCACCGCGTTTGCCGCCGCCCATCCGGGCACCGTAATCGCCGATTGGGCGAGCGCCATCGACCCCCACGTGGACTACCTCGCCGGCGACCGCATCCACCCCGGCACTTCGGGCGGCCAGATCTACGCCGACACCGTGCTCGCTGCGATCCGCCAGTCCGAGAACCAACGCGCGATCGACGCGTACCTCATCGAGACCCGGGCCTACCGTGAGGCCACCCGCGAGGAGGCGCGGATCGCCCAGTAGCCCCACTGCGCTTGTCCTCTTCGGCCGAACCCACACGATTAGCGCTGATCCCACAGCTTCCGCGCGACGAATCCTGTGGGCTCGCGCAGGAACGTGTGGGTTCAGCGGTCTAGCCGGACGCTAGCTGGGTCACGCCAAGGGAACGGGCGCCGTTCAGAACCTCGCGACCATGGCGACCTCGCGGTCCGTAGCCTCGAACCCCAGCCGCCCGTAGAGACTGTTCGCTCCAGTCGGGCTCTCGGTGTCGACGTCAAGGTTGACCTTCTCAAGTCCGGCATCCCGTGCCGCCGTGAGCAGGGCAGTGATCACCGCCGGGGCGAGCCGCCTGCCGCGATAGTCGCGAACGACACCGATCAGCGCGACGTAGGCCGATGTATAGCCCTGCACCTCCCAGTCGTCCTCGTTCACGGTAGCCAAAGCCATCGCTACCACGCGGTCGCCGTCCACCACGACGCGCGAAAGGTCGTCGCGGAACTGCGAACCGCTGACGAACCGTTCCCATCGCTCCGGCGGCGTCTCGAGGCTCCCCCAGTGGTCACGGAAGGCGTCATTGCGCGCCACACGGGTCGCATCCCGCCACTGCGGGCCGAAGGTCTCGATCCGCAGGGCCGGGGATCCGGCATCCAGCGGCACCTCGGGGATCGGGTCGCTGAGGTCGCGAAGCATCGTCGTAAACCACCGCTCCTCGGGCATCCCGTGCTGCGCACCCAGCGCGCGAGCGTCAGCGTCGTGCTCGTACGCGTGGAGGAAGATCGCACCTGGAAGCTCGGCATCCGTGCGCGCTAGCTCGGTCTGGGCCGTCTCGTACTCCCAGCGCAGCACCTGCGTGCCGATACCGCGGCGGCGCCACCGCGGGTGCACCATGCCGGTGCAATAGACGTACACATGCTTGTCCTGCGACGGATGCACCAGGATGCCTGCCATGGCGACAAGTTCGCCGTCGGCGGCGAAGCCGAGTCTCGTGTGAAGCTCCGGATCGATATGTGAGAGCTCGAAGATCTCCTCGACATCCTCGCGCGGCGTCAACCACGTCGGATGATCGACCCTGTCGCAAGAGTCTACGAGCGCCACCATCTCGTCGAGGTCCGCCCGGGTCGCGGGGCGCCAGGTGGCGACATCCGGATGCTGGATTTCATCGACGGCCTCGGGCGCTCCGACACGCTCTGACAGCGGCCGCGCATCACTCGGCGTGGCGTTCTCAGGGATCGGTGCAGGGGCGGTGCTCTCGTTCACCGTCCCACCCTACGCGCCGCCGCCAAAGCGCCGAACCCACACGAAAACGCCGAACCCACACGATCCGCGCGAGAAACCTTGTGGGTTCGCGCGCGAAGGTGTGGGTTCGGCGGGTCTGGGACCCGGGTATTACTTGGCGTCGTCCTCGGCGGGAGCGTCGACAACGGCATCCTCGGCGGCGGCCTCAGCGGCTTCGCCCTCCTCGGGCGATTCGGCGCCTGCCGCAGCTGCCTCGTCGGTGGACTCTTCCTCGACCTCGGGCGCCGGAGCCTCGGCGGGCGTCTCCTCGGCGGGAGCCTCCTCCGCGGCCGGCGCAGCGGCGGCCGGAGCAGCCTTCTTCGCCGACTTCGGCTTCGGGTTCACCGGCTCAAGCACGAGCTCGATGACCGCCATCGGGGCGTTGTCACCCTTGCGGTTGCCAACCTTCGTGATGCGGGTGTAGCCGCCCTCACGCTCGGCGACCAGCGGCGCGATCTCGGCGAACAGGATGTGCACGACTTCCTTGTCACCGATGACCGAGAGCACCCGGCGACGGGCGTGCAGGTCACCGCGCTTGGCGAAGGTGATCAGGCGCTCGGCGAGGGGACGCAGGCGCTTGGCCTTCGTCTCGGTCGTCTTGATCGACTTGTGCGTGAACAGCGCCGCGGCGAGGTTCGCGAGCAGCAGGCGTTCGTGGGCGGGGCCGCCTCCGAGGCGGGGACCCTTGGTGGGCTTGGGCATGTCAGTTACTCCAGGGAAAGTCGGTCAGGATGCCGCGGCATCCGTTTCGGGTACCGGTCAGACGGTCTCGTCGTCGTAGCCGCCGTAGAAGTGCGCGCCGTCGAACCCGGGAACCGAGTCCTTCAGGCTCAACCCGAGCGAGATGAGCTTGTCGCGAACCTCATCGACCGACTTCTGGCCGAAGTTGCGGATGTTCATGAGCTGCGTCTCTGAGAGGGCGACCAGCTCCGAGACGGTGTTGATGCCCTCGCGCTTGAGGCAGTTGTAGGACCGGACCGACAGGTCGAGGTCTTCGATCGGCATCGACAGCTCGTTCGACATGACGGTCTCTACCGGCGCGGGGCCGATCTCGATACCCTCGGCCTCGACGTTCAGCTCGCGGGCGAGGCCGAACAGCTCGGTCAGGGTGCGACCGGCGGATGCCACGGCGTCGCGCGGTGCGATGGAGGGCTTGGTCTCGACATCCAGGATGAGCTTGTCGAAGTCGGTGCGCTCACCGGCACGGGTCGCGTCGACGCGGTAGCTGACCTTGAGCACCGGCGAGTAGATCGAGTCGATCGGGATCTGACCGCTCTCGGCGTACTCGTTGCGGTTCTGGGTCGCCGAGACGTAGCCGCGGCCACGCTCGATGGTGAGCTCGAGCTCGAACTTCGCGGTCTCGTTGAGGGTCGCGATGACAAGCTCGGGGTTGTGGACCTCGACACCGGCGGGTGCGGAGATGTCGGCGGCGGTGACCTCACCGGCGCCGGTCTTGCGCAGGTAAGCCGTGATGGGCTCGTCGCGCTCGGAGGAGACGACCAACTGCTTGATGTTGAGGATGATCTCGGTGACATCCTCCTTCACACCCGGAATGGTGCTGAACTCGTGCAGCACGCCGTCGATGCGGATGCTGGTGACGGCGGCGCCGGGGATCGACGACAGGAGGCTGCGACGCAGCGCGTTACCGATCGTGTAACCGAAGCCGGGCTCAAGCGGCTCGATGACGAAACGGCTGCGGAACTCCCCGATCTTCTCCTCGGTCAGAGTGGGACGCTGTGCGATGAGCACGATGTGTTCCTTTCGATCACGTGCCCGCTATATGACACGTGCAATGGGTGAGGTGTTGAGTTTTTCTCGCGGGATGCCGAGGCGCAGCGCAGTAACGCACGCCCCGGCACCCGAAGTGCTTCACCCGGGTGGCTGTGAGCCGGCCCGGAACGGGGCTGTCGTCAGACGCGACGGCGCTTGGGCGGGCGGCAGCCGTTGTGCGCCTGGGGCGTGACGTCCTGGATCGAGCCGACCTCGAGGCCAGCGGCCGTCAGCGAACGGATCGCGGTCTCACGACCCGAACCCGGACCCTTGACGAAGACGTCGACCTTCTTGACGCCGTGCTCCTGCGCCTGGCGGGCAGCAGACTCGGCTGCCATGCCGGCGGCGTAGGGCGTCGACTTGCGCGAACCCTTGAAGCCGACACCACCCGAGGAGGCCCAGCTGATCACCGCGCCCGAGGGGTCGGTGATCGAAACGATCGTGTTGTTGAACGTCGACTTGATGTGGGCCTGGCCCACGGCGATGTTCTTCTTCTCCTTGCGGCGCGGCTTGCGCGCTGCGGACTTGGGGGTAGCCATGTGCGTTTTCTCCTAAACCTTCCGCGCCTTACTTCTTTCCGGCCTTCTTCTTGCCGGCGACGGTGCGCTTCGGGCCCTTGCGGGTACGCGCGTTCGTCTTGGTGCGCTGACCGCGCACCGGCAGGCCGCGGCGGTGGCGCAGGCCTTCGTAGGAGCCGATCTCAACCTTGCGGCGGATGTCGGCGGCAACCTCACGGCGAAGGTCACCCTCAACCTTGTAGGTGCCTTCGATGTAGTCGCGGAGGGCGACGAGCTGGTCGTCGCTGAGGTCCTTCACGCGGATGTCCTCGTTGATCTCGGTCGCCGCGAGGATCTCGTGCGAACGGGTACGGCCGATGCCGTAGATGTAGGTGAGGGCGATCACCACGCGCTTATCGCGCGGGATGTCGACACCGGCAAGACGTGCCATGTCGGTTCTCTCTTTCCCCCGGGTTTCCCCGCGGAGTACGTCGAAGGTGTGGAGCAGAATCGGTGCCCGGGCCTTCGTCCCGAGGTGTCCCCTGCACCCGGCATCCGGATGCGGGTTCTGACCCTGCCTGTGTGTATTGAGTTATGAGTCCTGGGGCCGCCGGAACGGCATCCGTCTCAGCCCTGGCGCTGCTTGTGGCGCGGGTTGGACTTGCAGATCACCATCACGTTGCCGTGGCGGCGGATGACCTTGCAGTGGTCGCAGATGGGCTTGACGCTGGGGTTGACCTTCATGATGTTCCTGTTCGCTGTCTTCGCCGGGCGGGCACGGATGCCCGGGGCGTTACTTCTCGACCGGCCTAGCGGTAGCGGTAGACGATGCGGCCGCGGGTGAGGTCGTAGGGCGAAAGCTCCACGACGACGCGGTCCTCGGGGATGATGCGGATGTAGTTCTGCCGCATCTTTCCCGAGATCGTTGCGAGCACCTTGTGTCCGTTGGTCAGCTCAACGCGGAACATCGCGTTGGGCAGCGCCTCGGACACTGTGCCTTCGATCTCGATGACACCGTCTTTTTTGGCCATAGCCTCGCTCACGCTTATGCAGACCGGTCGGTCTGCGGTGGATGGGAGTCGGTGCCGGTCCGCTCTGCCCGGACACGCCAAGGCAGGCGCAAAGCACCAAAGATCAATAGTACGTGATAGTGAACACCCCGGCAACCTCGGGCGTGTCGGGGTGCGAGCCCTTCTTTGCGCGAACCCACACGTTTCGCGTCCGCCCCACATGTTCCGACGGCCGTAGCGTGTGGGTTCGGCGCGGTAAGTGTGGGTTCACGAACACAAGTCGGATGCCGCGGGCCGCGTGCGCTAGCGCGGCGGGCGGATGCCGAACGCGGCCAACCGCCGGCCGAGCGTGACCGGCGAAGCGAGGTGCTGCATCCCCCACCGAACCAGCGGGCGGTGGGTGGTCGCGCGGATCCAGTCCTCGCGCTCCTTTTCCGCGCGCACCACCTCCCACGGTGTGCGTTCGCCACGAAACTGCGCATCCGTGTACTTGCCCTCACCGTCGAACTCGCCCCATGCCTTCGCGTCGTCCAGCCCGAAGTCGACGAAGTACAGGTGGGACGAGTCGGCGAGCCGCACCTGCAACCGTGGCGTCGCGAATCCGAGGTCATGCAGCAGCAACCTGCTCATGCTCTCACCGGGTAGCTGCGCGCGCCCGTCTGCGAAGGCCATGATCCACCGCGCTTGACGGATGCCACGTGCTCCCCGCGCGCGGGCGATACGCTCCTCCATCGCGGTAGCCCATGTCGAGGCTGCACCCTGGTCATAGACCCGATCTTCGGGATCCCACGCGACCAGCCGCAGCGCGGCATCCGCGACGGCCACCGCACTAGCCAGCGGCAGGGTACGCGCAACGTCGAACACCGTGCGCTCGAGGGACGTGCACGGAATGCCACCGATCACCACGATGTCATCGTCCGGCACGCTGACCTCGTGTCGGGCTACGCCCCGGGCATGCCGCACGACACCGTTGTGGCGCGCGTCGCTGACGTGTACGGCTTCAGGAACGTGCCGAAAGAGGGGCAATCCCCAGAGCACCGCCGCCGACGCGTGCGAGAACGGCGCAGCGGATGCCTCTCGCCGCGAGTGCACCGCCGCGATCGTCCGTAGATGCCTGTCTTCGACAAATCCTTGCGCGTCAGCGGCTCGCACATATCGCCCCGAGTGCAGCCGGATCAGCTCGCCATCCGCGTGCTGCGCGGCGATGGTCGCCGCTGCGCTCTCGCGCTCGAGCCGTTCGCGCGTGAGGATCGCCGCACGCGCGTCCCAGACCCGATCGGAGCCCGGCGGTACGACAGCCATGCCCGCAGTCTCGCCTGCGCGCGCAGCCCCTCACGCGTCGCTGCGCACACCTGCGGCATCCGCTCGCCCTTCCACCCCTGGGGAGGAGCGCACTGCCCGATCACCACCAGCCGCGAACCCACACCTCTCTCGCCGAGCCCACAGGATCTCGCGACAGATACCTGTGGGCTCGAGCGAAAAGGTGTGGGTTCGACGAAAGGGGATGGTGCGCCGGTGGGTCAGCCCTCCGCTCGGCCTCCCCGGCGGCGACGGATGACGACAAGTGCCAGGCCGAGAACGATGACTGCAGCAGCCCAGGGCAGCACTGGCACCCCCGTCGCCGCGACCGTGCCGCCGGTCGCGGCGAGCGCCTCGACCTGGACGTACACCCAGCCGATCACTGTGCCTGCGGAGTCCGTGACCACGAGGCGATGCGTGCCGGCCGGCAGATCCGCGCGGATCGTGAAGGTCGCGGTTCCCGCGGCGCTCACAACGGAGGAGCCGAGGTACGTCGGCGTCGAGAAGATCCAGCCCTCCACAGTCTGCCCCGCATACTGAGTGCCGACCGTGACCGTCACCGTCTGTCCCTGCTTGAAGGTCGTCCCACCCTGCGGCTGGATCGCGTCCTGCGTCTGCGGGGTCAAGTCCGTCTCCGCGGGCGGGGTGGTGCCAACCGTGGGCGGTAGCGGCGTGAACGTTCCCGTGACCGTCAACGGAATCCGCACCCCGGTTCCCGATGGCTCGGCGTTCACGACAAGCGCCGAGTTCAGGGGAGCGTCCTTCGGCACGGTGATGCTGATCTGCGCGGCGCCGCCGTTGATAAGTACCGGGTCGAAGACGGCGCTGCTGCCTTCAATCGACACGAGCGCTGTCGTGTTCGCCGGAGCGCCCAGCGAGCGGATGTCGAGTCCCGACACCGTCGCGGTCAACGTCTCGCCCTGCTCGATCGTGGCGGGGACCCCGGTCACCTGGGCGCTGCGGGAGGCGAAGTCCGGCGACAGCGGCGAGTTGTTCTTGAGGTAGTCGATCCACGCGTCGCGGTCGATCAGACCGGAGTCACGGGTGTCGGTTCCCTCCGTGAGCACCGTGAAGTTGTCGCCGCCCTGCAGCAGGAAGCTGAACGACCCGACCCGATACTCGGCATCCATCACGATGGGCTGCCCGTCGATCCAGATCCCGGTGATCCGGTCGCCCTTGGCAAGCGACGCATCGTACGTGTAGAACACGTTCTCCGACACACCCAGCTGCAGGTACGGACGCGACGCGGTGTCGGGCTGCCACTGCTGCTCCAGCACGACCTTGAACTGCGCGCCGGTCAGCGTCGTGGTCCACAGGTTGTTCACGAACGGCAGCACCGCGTTGGCTTCCGCGTACGTGATCACCCCGTCCTCGCCGTAGTAGAGCTCGTTACGCAGACCGCCCGGGTTAACCAAACCGATCTCCGCCCCACCACGGTCGGCCGACGACAGCGAAGCCACCAGCGCATCCGCAACCAGGTTCCCGAGCGTCGACTGGGATGACCGATCATCCCGCTTGTCGCCCACGAACGCCGTCGTGATGTCGGCGGTGACCGAGCCGACCTGCTGCGAACCCACGACATCCGCCTGCGCGAGCGCGGCATCCACGATCGTCTTGACGGCAGCGACGCTCGGGTACGCGGAAGTCAGGGTCGCATCGGCAGATGTCGTGCGCGCCACGTTGCGCACGTCGTAGTCGTTCACAGAGCCCGTGACCGGGTCGATCCAGAGCCGAACCTGGCCGATGTTCTCGCCGTAGGAACCGGTCTGCAGGATCGGACGCGTCCGGTCCGAACCGGGAACGGGGCCGTCCCACGCGTATTCCTTGTGCGTGTGGCCGGTGAAGATCGCATCCACCGCCGCCGAGGTCTGCGTCACGATCTTCGCGAACGCTCCGCCCGCAGCGATCTCGTCCTCGACCGACGCGCCTTCCTTCACCCCGTCGATCGAGCCCTCGTGGTACTCGGCGATGATCACGTCGGCCTCGCCGTTGCCCTCGTCACCGTCGGTCAGGTATGCGGCCACCCTATTCACAGCATCCACGGGGTCACCGAAGTCGAGGCTGGCGATCCCACCGGGCGAGACCAGCGACGGCGTCTCCTGGGTGATGGCGCCGATCACCGCGACCGTGAGTCCCTCCACCTCGAACGTCGCATACTCGGGCAGCACCGGATCCTGTGTCCCCTTCGCATAGACGTTGGCGCCCAAGTACGGGAACTGCGCCGCATCCGTGACCCGACCGAGCAGGTCAGCCGAGCCCTTGTCGAACTCGTGGTTCCCGACAGCGGATGCCGTCAGCCCCATCGCGTTCAACACATCGATCGTGGGCTTGTCATCGGCGTACGCGGAGGCGAACAGCGACGCCCCGATGTTGTCACCGGCCGAGAGGAACAGCGTGTTGTCGTCGCCGTATGCGGCGCGCAGCTGCTCGATCGTGCCCGCGAACTTCACGGTGTTGCCGTCGATGCGACCGTGGAAGTCGTTGATGTTCAGCAGGTTCAGGAGCACGTCATCGCCGCCGTGGTAGGCCCCGCAGTACATCCGGCCCTCGCGCAGCGAGATCTTGTCGGTCTCGCTGTCGTCGGCGTAGAAGACCGGCGCGACACCGTTCTCGCACGTACCGATCGCGAAGCCCTCGTTGCCGGCCTTGGCGGGCATGCCAGCCGGCGCGAGGTAGGCCGCGACGTTCTGGAAGGTTCCGGCATAGACGCCGTCCGCGGCAATCCGCATCGCGTGGATCTCGCCACCGCACGCGTCATCACACACGGCGTACAGGGTTCCGGATGCCGCATCCCACGTGACGTCGGCCACCACCGAGAGCTTCGGGTCGATCGTGGCGACGATGCTCGCCACTCCGGCGTCCCGAAGCGCTACAGCGTAGATGCGCGCCGTGCCCTCAACACCCACAAAGAACAGGCCATCGCCGTGCGCGCCGTAGGTCGCCGGGTCGTACGCCTTGCCGGTGCTGCTATCGACGAATCCCCGTGCGACCAAGACCGAGTCCGGCACCCACGTGACACCCTCGAGCCCGCCGTTGGCGGGGAGAGCCGGCAGGAGGGTTGCAAGGTTCCACTCGTCGGTCGCGACAAGTTCGGTTCCGGATGCCGACACATCGAAGCGCAGCACGGAGGGTCGGCTGACGTCGCTGGCCGTGTTGTCCCGCTCCGACGCGACGTACACCCCGCCCGCCGAGGTGCCCGCGACGAGGCTCACACCCTCGGCATCCACGGCACCGGACCCGCCGGGGTAGCGCAGGACCTTGCCCGCCGCCCACTCACCCTGTTTCGGGCTGATCCACTGCCCGGCCTCGGCGTTCCACTCGAGCTGGAAGAGCGTTCCGGTGCCGTTGTTCACAGCCCAGAGCGTCCCGCGACCCTCAGCGGTCGCCTCATAGGCCAGGCCGCTCATGTCCTCGCCGAAGGCATCCGGCGCCGAAACTGCAGTCACACCCGCGTCGCCCGGCCACGGCGTTGCCGCGACAAGGCCGATGCAGTCGTTCGGAGCACCCTTGGTCACCGACGCGGCAACCTCGAACTCGCCGAGGCCATCGGGGCAGCGCGCCCACGACGTCTCGGCGTGCTCGCTCCAGCTCATCTGGTTCAGCAGTGTCGTCCCGTCGGGCGCGAACAGGCGCGCAGCGTCAGCACCGCCGAGGCCGAAGCCTCCCGTGACGTCGACGTCGATGGCCACGAAGGCGCCGGGCTGCAGGGTGGTTCCATTCGGCACGACGACGGCGTGGTCGTCGTTGTCGTCCCGCAGGATGTAGCCGGAGATGTCGACGGCGTCCGGACCCGCGTTGGTCAGCTCGATCCAGTCGACGGGCTCAGCGCCCTTCGAGTCCACCTCGTTGATGCGGATCGGCGAGCAGTCATTCGCAGCGCCCGGAGTCGAGCTGTAGGTCTCAACGAACTCGCCGGCACCGTCCGGGCAGCGACCCCAGGTCGTGCGCTGCGCGTGGGCGGGATACGAGTGGCTGTCGACAAGGGTGACGCCGTCGGGCAGGAACAGTCGCGCCGCATCCCCGTTCCCGAGCCCGAACCCGTCATCCGGGAGGTCGGTGTAGATGACGGTGTAGCCACCCGCGGCGATCGTCGTGCCAGCCGGGATGGTCAGGGCGTGGTCATCCTTGTCGTCCTTCAGGATCCAACCGCCGAGATCGACATCCGTGTCCGACGTGTTCACAAGCTCTACCCAGTCGCCCGGGTCGCCCCCGCTGGACTCGATCTCGTTGACCCAGATGGCGTCAGCGCCAGCCACAGGGGTGTCCCCGCCGTCTGCCGGCGCACAGTCGTTCGCGGCGGCCTTAGTGACGGATGCCGTCAGTTCGAACTCACCAGTCGCATCGGGGCAGCGCCCGTAGCTCGTCGCGGCGTGCGCGGTCCACGAGTACTGATCGATGAGCGTGGTCCCATCAGCGGCGAACAGGCGCGCCGAGTCCGCCTTGCCGAGGCCGTAAGCGGACGGCCCCGCATCCACGACGAAGGCGGCGAAGCCGTAAGCGGGGATGGTGGTTCCCGTCGGGATCGTGAAGGTGTGGGTGTCGTCGTTGTCGCGCAGGATGAGCCCGCTTGCGTCGACGGGAAGGTGGGACGTGTTCGCCAGTTCGATCCAGTCGGCCGGGTCGCCGCCGTCGGATTCGACCTCGTTGATCACAAGAGAGGTCGCGGGATCGGGTGCGCAGGAGTTCGCCTCGCCCGGGGTCTGGGCTGCAGTGGGTCCGAAGTCTCCGGTCAGGTCGGGGCACCGGCCCCAGGAGGCGTTCGACGCACCGGGGGGCAGCTCCGTGAACTCGTACTCGTCGACGACAGTGCCGTCAGGGAGGAGCAGGTGGACCTCGTCACCGCTCTTGCCGAGGCCGAACGAGAACCCGGCATCCTTGGAGAGCACCAGGTATCCGCCGGCGGGAACGACGTAGCCCGACGCGATAGTGCTCTCGTTCTTGTCGTCGCGCAGCTTCCAGCCGGCGAGGTCGACATCGGCCTGCCCGGTATTGGCGAGTTCCACCCAGTCGGCAGCATCCTGCGGGTCATCCGGCTGAATCTCGTTGATCACCACCGGCGGGACCTCAATCGGTTCAGCCGACGCAGCCGCAGGAACGGCGACGGCAAACGAGAGCCCAAGGATCACGGACAGGGCGGCGGCAAGGCGTCGGCGCATGACGAGTACTCCTGCGAATCGGTGCAAGGGATGGTGCGCCGAACTCGCTGACGTTGCCTCAGAGCGGTGGCGCCCCGCCAGCCTCGCCACCGAAGTCAACGCACAGGTGAACGCATCCAAAACCGCGAGTAGTCACGGGGAGTCGCCCCGCCGAACCGGCGCGTCGCGGCCAACCGACGGCACGCGCGACGCCCCCGGGACCGAAGTCCGCGGGGGCGTCGCGCGTGAGGGGGTCTTAGCTCAATCGGTTGACGATGTCGGCGTTTACGTCACCGGTGAGGCTGATGTACTCGCCGTTGATCACGAGCGTCGGCGTTCCCTGCCCGCCCTGAGGGCTCGCAGGGATCTCCCGGGTCTGCGCGTCGACGAAGTCGACGTACGTGCGCTGGGTGACGCACTCGTCGATCCCGGTCACCCCGGAGTCGGCAGCCAGCGCGATGAGTTCGTCATCCGTCCATCCCGCGCCGGTGACATCAGCGGTCAGAAGCGTCTGGGTGAACGCGAAAGCAGCGTCAGTGTCCTGCGTGGCGACGCAATAGAGCGCGCTGGCCGAACGCTCGGAGAAGTCGGTGCCGGATGCCGCGTTCAGTCCCGACAACGCAACGGGATGCAGGTTCAGGGTGATGTCGCCCGAGGTGACGAGTTCATCCAGCGTCGGGCCATAGACGTCCTCGAAGTCCTGGCAGTGAGGGCAGTAGAAGTCGAACCACACATCGACCTCGTCAGGCCCGCTGCCCACCGCGATCGCGCCGGTCGACGAGTCGATGCCCGGCCCCTCGGGTGCAGCACCCGGAGCCGCAGCGGTGTTGTTCATCCACACCACGAGCGCGCCGACCAGAACGAGTGCCGCAACCACCGCGACGCTGATCCAGATGGCGAAGTAGTTGTTCTTCTTCGCGGGTGCTGCCATGTCTTCTTCCTCCGGGTGCTGTGTGTCGGCCCGCTGCTACGGGCGCTCGGCGGTGTTGGCTCTTCGCGCCTACGTTAGGCGGGCGACGATGTCGGTCTGCGGATCGAATGTCACGGTCACGTACTCACCGTTGACGACCAGCGTCGGCGTGCCCGCGCTGCCATTAGCGGGGTTCGTCGGCAGGTTCCGCGTCATCGCCGTTGCGAAATCCATGTAGGTGCCATCCGTGATGCACGCGCTCGAGTTCGTGGCGCCTGCGCTCTCGGCGATCGCCACGATCTCCTCGTCCGTCAATCCGGGTGATGACTCCGCCGGCTGCTGCGCGTACATGGCACGAACGAAGTCAAGGACGGCGTCAGGATCGGACTCGGCCACGCAATACGCTGCGCTTGCCGACCGCGTGGAAAACTCCGTCCCCTGCGAAACTCGATCCAGAATCGAGACGGGGTGGATGTTGAGCGTGATCGACCCGTCGTCGAGCAGCTGCTGAATCGTTTCGCCCTCGGCCTGCTCGAACTGGTTGCAGATGGGGCACATGAAGTCGATGTAGGTGTCGACGCTATTCGGGCCATCGCCGACCGCGATCCCACCGGTCTCGGTGTTGATGTTCGCGGCAGCCGGAACCGGTCCCGGAGCCGACGCAGTGTTGTTCATCCACACCACGAGTGCGCCGACCAGCACCAGCACCGCCACGACCGCGACGCTGACCCAGATCGCGAAAGAGTTATTCGACTTCGCGGAAGCTGCCATGACTATGTCCTCGGAATGGTCTCTGTGCGGCGAGGCCCTGCCAGCGTGCGCCGCTCAGGCCCCTGCGATCGGTTGCGGGATGACACCGAACGGAGCAAGCTCCGCGGCGCCGCCATCGGGTGCCGTGAGCACCCAGATACCACCATCGTGCACGGCAACGCTATGTTCCCAATGTGAGCCGTCTGTGCCATCGACGGTCGACACTGTCCAATCGTCATCTTCGACGAACGTCGCCTGATCGCCGGCGACCACCATCGGCTCGATGGCGAGCACCAACCCCGGTCGCACCTCGGCGCCCGGATCACTGGTTCGGTAGTTGAACACCGGCGGCGCCTCGTGCATCTTGCGCCCGATGCCGTGGCCGATGTAGTCGCGCAGGATGCCGTACCCGCCCTCGGGGGCGTTCGCCTCGACGTATCCTTCGATCGCCGCGCCGACCTCGCCGACGTGGGATGCCGATGCCAGGGCGGCGACTCCGGCCCACAGCGATCCTCGCGTGACATCGGAGAGCCGCTGCCGAGCAGCGACGAGGTCCGGCCGCTCCGGATCCGGCAGCACGACAGTGAACGCGGAGTCCCCGTTCCACCCGTGATACTCGGCTCCGGCATCCACCGAGAGGATGTCACCGGGCTGTAAGACGTAGTCACCCGGAATGCCGTGGACGACCTGCTCGTTCACCGACGCACACACCGTGTGGCGGTACCCGCGCACGAGCTGGAAGTTCGAACGCGCCCCACGACCGGTGATCACCGCGGATGCCGCAGCATCAAGCTCCAGGGTCGTGACTCCCGGCGCGGCGAGCGCACGAACCGCATCCAGGGCGGCGGCGGTGATCAGCCCCGGCTCGACCATCGCTCGCAGCTGAGCGGGGGTCTTGTAGATCGATCGACGCAGCACGACGCCCGGTCAGCCGGTGATGCCGCGCGCCGCGAGGGCGGCGGCGATGCGGTCTGCGATCTCGTCGAGCGATCCGACGCCGTCGATCGCGTCGACGATCCCGCGCTCCCGATACACATCGAGGATGGGAGCTGTCTCGCGCTCGTAGATGGCGAGCCGGTTGGCGATGACCTCTTCGGTGTCATCGGTCCGGCCCTGGTCGATGGCGCGCTGTGTCAGTCGCGCTATCGACTCATCACGCGGAACGGAAAGCTCGATGACGGCATCCAGCGACTCGCCGCGGCTCTCGAGGAACGCGTCGAGGTCGCCGACCTGGCCGAGGTTGCGCGGATACCCGTCGAGAAGGAAGCCGTTGCTCGCGTCATCCTGCGTCAGACGGTCGCGCACGATCTCGCTGGTCAGCGAATCCGGCACGAGGTCGCCGGCTTCGATGATCGCCTTGACCTGTTGGCCGAGAGGGGTTCCCGCGCTGACGTTGGCGCGGAAGACGTCCCCGGTCGAGATCACGGGAATCGACAGCGCTTCGCCCACGCGGACCCCCTGCGTGCCCTTGCCTGAGCCCTGCGGCCCGACGATCAAGAGGCGAGCGGAGGGGAGGTCGGCGGAGCGCGTCATCGGAGGAGCCCTTCGTAGTGTCGCTGCTGCAGCTGTGCGTCGATCTGCTTCACGGTCTCAAGACCCACACCCACGATGATCAGGATTGAGGCACCGCCGAACGGGAAGTTCTGGTTCGCGCCGACCAGCGCCAGCGCGAACAGCGGAAGCAGAGCGATCAGACCCAGGTACATCGAACCGGGAAGCGTGATGCGCGTGAGCACGTAGTCGAGGTACTCGGCAGTCGGGCGCCCCGCACGGATGCCGGGGATGAACCCGCCGTACTTCTTCATGTTGTCGGCGACCTCAACCGGGTTGAAGGTGATCGCGACGTAGAAGTAGGTGAACCCGACGATGAGCAGGAAGTACACGATCATGTAGATCGGGCTGTCACCGTTGGTGAGGTTGTTGCTGATCCACACGACCCACGGGGCGGCGGTCTCCCCCGCGGCGGGCTGGTTGAACTGGGCGATGAGCGCCGGGATGTACAGCAGCGACGACGCGAAGATGACGGGCACAACACCGGCCATGTTGACCTTGATCGGGATGTACGTGTTGGTTCCGCCATAGGTGCGGCGGCCCACCATCCGCTTGGCGTACTGCACCGGGATGCGGCGCTGGGACTGTTCGACGAACACCACAAGGCCGACGACCACGATGCCGACGGCGACGACGAGCAAGAACGTCTCGAACCCACGCGACTGCCAGATCGCCCACAGCGAGGCCGGGAAGGCGGCAGCGATGGAAGTGAAGATGAGGATCGACATCCCGTTGCCGATACCGCGCTCGGTGACGAGCTCGGCGAACCACATGATGAGGCCGGTACCTGCGGTCATCGTGATGATCATGAGCAACTGCGCCCACCACGCGTCGTTGGTCAGCAGCTGCTGGCACTCCGGCACGTTCGACGTTCCGAACAGCTGACCGCTGCGGGCAACGGTGACCAGCGTCGTCGACTGCAGGAGCGCGAGCGCGATAGTCAGGTAGCGGGTGTACTGCGTGAGCTTGGCCTGCCCCGCCTGCCCCTCCTTGTAGAGCGCCTCGAAGTGCGGGATGACCACGCGCAGCAGCTGCACGATGATCGTCGCGGTGATGTAGGGCATGACGCCCAGCGCGAAGATCGACAGCTGGAGCAGAGCACCACCGGAGAACAGGTTGACGAGAGCGAGCAGACCCTCAGTGCCGGTGGAGTCCCGCAGACACTGCTGTACGTTCGGGAAGTCCACGAACGGCGTCGGGACGTGCGCACCGAAGCGATACAGGGCGATGATGGCCAGGGTGAACCCGATCTTGCGACGAAGGTCGGGAGTGCGGAACACCCGCGCGATGGCGCTGAACAAGAGGATTCCTCCAAGGGGGATGCCGACACGCTCGGGCGCGCCAACGTCCAGGCTAACCGAAAGAGGGGCCGGAGATATCTCCGGCCCCTCTTTCCAGGTACTACTCTGCCGAGGCGGCGGCCTGGACCGACCCGCCGGCTGCGACGATCTTCTGCTCGGCCGAACCCGAAACCTTGTCGACGGTCACGGTGAGCTTGACCGAGATGTCACCGTCTCCGAGGACCTTGACCTTCTCGTTCTTGCGAACTGCACCCTTGGCCACGAGGTCACTCACGGTGACCTCTCCACCCTTCGGGTAGAGCTCAGCCAGCGTCGAGAGGTTCACGACCTGGTACTCCACGCGGAACGGGTTCTTGAAGCCACGGAGCTTCGGGGTGCGCATGTGCAGCGGCATCTGCCCACCCTCGAAACCGACCTTGACCTGGTAGCGGGCCTTCGTACCCTTGGTACCGCGGCCTGCGGTCTTACCCTTCGAACCCTCACCGCGGCCCACCCGAGTCTTCGCCGTGTTGGCGCCGGGGACCGGACGAAGGTGGTGCACCTTGAGCACACCGGGACGGGTCGCGGGTGCGACATCCTTCTTCGCTGCAGCCTTGGCCGGAGCCTTCTTGGCGGGAGCCGCCTTCTCGGCCGAGGCGTCGCTGTCAGCTGCGGCCTTGGCCGGAGCCTTGCGCGCAGGCGCCTTCTTCTCGGCGGGCGCGTCGGCAGCAGCCTTGGCCGGAGCCTTGCGGGCCGGGGCCTTCTTGGGCGCCGCGGCTACTGCTTCTGCAGCCTCGACGTTTTCGTTGTCTGCCATTAGTCGATCTCCTCAACCTTCACGAGGTGAGCGACGGTCTTGACGTAGCCGCGCGTCTGCGCGTCGTCGGGACGGACGACCGAGTCGCCGATCCGCTTGAGACCGAGCGAGCGCAGCGTGTCACGCTGGTTCTGCTTCTCACTCACCTTGGACTTGACCTGGGTCACCTTCAGCCGAGCAGCCATCAGGCACCTACCTTCTGTGCGGCCGTAGCCTCAGCTTCGGCACGAACGAGACGGGCCGGCGCGACCTGGTCGAAGTCAAGACCACGGCGCGCGGCAACCGAACGCGGTTCCTCGAGCTGCTGAAGAGCCTCGACCGTCGCGTGGACGATGTTGATCGTGTTCGAGGAGCCGAGCGACTTCGAGAGCACGTCGTGGATACCGGCGCACTCGAGCACCGCACGCACCGGACCACCGGCGATAACACCGGTACCGGCAGCTGCAGGACGCAGGAGCACCACGCCGGCTGCTGCCTCACCCTGCACGGGGTGCGGGATGGTGGATCCGGAGCGCGGCACGCGGAAGAAGTTGCGCTTGGCCTCCTCGACGCCCTTCGAGATCGCCAGAGGAACCTCACGGGCCTTGCCGTAGCCGACGCCGACCACACCGTTGCCGTCACCGACGACCACGAGGGCGGTGAAGCTGAAGCGACGTCCACCCTTCACGACCTTCGACACACGGTTGATGGTGACGACACGCTCCAGGAACTGGTTGTCGCCACGGTCACGCGAGTTGCGGTCACGGTTGGGGTTGCGCTCGCGGCTACCGCGACGCGGCTCGCGCTCGCGCTCGGTGGTCGCAGCAGTACCCTCGGCCGCAGTGGCATCGGCAGCCTGCTCGGTGCCCTCGGCAGTGGTCACGTCGTTCTCCACGGGGTTGTTGTTCTCGCTCACAGGTTCAGACCTCCTTCGCGGGCGCCGTCGGCGATAGCCGCGACACGCCCCGCGTAGCGGTTGCCGCCACGGTCGAACACGACGTCGGCGACGCCGGCTGCCTTCGCACGCTCAGCGACGAGCTCGCCGACCTTGCGGGCCTTGGCGGTCTTGTCACCGTCGAACGACCGCAGGTCGGTTTCGAGGGTGGATGCCGAGGCCAGCGTGTGGCCCTTGCTGTCGTCGACGACCTGCACGAATACGTGACGGGCAGAGCGGGTGACGACCAGGCGCGGACGCTCGGTGGTGCCGACGACCTTCTTGCGAAGACGGGTGTGGCGACGCGCGCGGGCGTCGGACTTCGTCTTGACGCTCATGGTTACTTACCAGCCTTTCCGGCCTTGCGACGCACGACCTCGCCGGCGTAGCGGATGCCCTTGCCCTTGTACGGCTCCGGCTTGCGAATCTTTCGGATGTTGGCAGCAACCTCACCGACGGCCTGCTTGTCGATGCCACTCACGGTGACCTTGTTGTTGCCCTCGACCGTGAAGCTGATGCCGCTGGGCGGATCGACGAGCACGGGGTGCGAGAAGCCGAGGGCGAACTCGATCGAGCTGCCCTTCTGCGCAACGCGGTAACCGGTGCCGACGACCTCGAGACCCTTGGTGTAGCCCTGGGTCACGCCGATGATGTTGTTGTTGATCAGGGTGCGGGTCAGGCCGTGAAGCGACCGCGACTCGCGCTCGTCGTCGGGACGGGTGACAAGCACCTGACCCTCTTCGACCTTGACCTCGATGGGGCGCGCGACGGTGAGCGAGAGCTCACCCTTCGGGCCCTTGACGGCGACATCCTGGCCCTCGACCGTGATGGTCACACCGGCGGGGATGTCGATGGGAAGACGTCCAATACGCGACATGTCAGATCACCACACGTAGGCGAGGACTTCCCCACCCACGCCCTTCTGCTCGGCCTGACGGTCGGTGAGAAGACCGGCGGAGGTGGACAGGATCGCAACACCGAGTCCGCCGAGAACCGTGGGGATCTCGGTCGACTTCGCGTAGACGCGAAGACCGGGCTTCGACACGCGCTTGATGCCCGCGATCGAACGCTCGCGGTTCGGGCCGTACTTGAGGGTCATGGTCAGGGTCTGGCCCACGCGGGCGTCCTCGACCGACCAGTCCGAGATGTAACCCTCTTGCTTGAGGATCTCGGCGATGTGCGTCTTGAGCTTCGAGCTCGGCAGCGACACGGAGTCGTGGTGCGCCGAGTTCGCGTTGCGCAGCCGGGTCAGCATGTCTGCGACCGGGTCTGTCATGGTCATGGGGTTCTTCTTTCGTTCACCAGGTTTCGACGCCCGTTACGCGGACGCCGACCTGTGGTGGTGATGCCCCGGAGGTCCCGGGACATCAGAGGTGGATCAGGCCTGCTGTTCGGTGTCCCGGAACGGGAAGCCGAGGTGACGCAGGAGAGCACGACCTTCGGCATCCGTCTTCGCCGACGTCACGATGGTGATGTCGAACCCGCGGACGCGGTCGATCTTGTCCTGGTTGATCTCGTGGAAGATCGACTGCTCCTGCACACCGAAGGTGTAGTTGCCGTTGCCGTCGAACTGCTTGTCCGAGAGTCCACGGAAGTCGCGGATACGAGGCAGCGCGAGGCTCACGAGGCGGTCGATGAACTCCCAAGCACGGTCGCCACGCAGCGTCACGTGCGCACCGATGGCCTGTCCCTCGCGCAGCTTGAACTGTGCGATCGACTTGCGGGCCTTCGTAACGACCGGCTTCTGACCGGTGATCTTGGTGAGGTCGTCGACCGCGCCATCGATCACCTTGCTGTCGCGAGCTGCCTCACCGACACCGGTGTTCACGACGACCTTCACGAGGCCGGGGATCTGCATGACGTTCGCGTAACCGAACTCATCCTGCAGTGCCTTCTTGATCTCGCCGTTGTACTTCTGCTTCAGGCGCGGCTGGATTTTGCCAGCTGGCGCAGCAGTGGTCGTGCTCATCAGAGGTCCTTACCTGACTTCTTTGCGTACCGCACGCGAACCGTGCGCTTCACGCCGTCCTTGACCTGCTCCTCGACACGGTGACCGACACGGGTCGGCTTCTTCGTCTCGGGGTCCACGACCTGGACGTTGGAGATGTGGATGGGCGCCTCGATGGTTTCGAGACCGCCAGTCTTCGTGCCGCGCTGGGTCTGACCGACGCGGACGTGCTTGGTGACGTAGTTCACGCCCTCGACGATCACGCGGTCCTGCTCGACGAGGACCTCAAGGACCTTGCCCTGCTTACCGCGGTCGCCGCCGCGCTCAGGCGTGGGGCCTGAGATGACCTGAACTAGGTCGCCCTTTTTGATGTTCGCCATGATCAGATGACCTCCGGGGCCAGCGAGACGATCTTCATGAACTTCTTGTCACGAAGCTCACGGCCGACCGGGCCGAAGATGCGGGTGCCGCGGGGCTCCCCGTCGTTCTTCAGGATGACGGCGGCGTTCTCGTCGAACTTGATGTAGGAACCGTCGGGACGGCGGGTCTGCTTGACCGTGCGCACCACAACAGCCTTGACGACATCGCCCTTCTTGACGTTGCCGCCGGGGATCGCATCCTTGACGGTTGCCACGATGATGTCGCCGAGACCGGCGTACCGACGGTTGGAGCCGCCCAGCACACGAATGGTCAGCAGCTCCTTCGCGCCCGTGTTGTCCGCCACCTTGAGGCGGGATTCGTTCTGAATCATGAGATCACTTCGCCTTCTCGAGGATCTCGACCAGACGCCAGCGCTTGGTAGCGCTCAGCGGACGGGTCTCGTTGATGACGACGAGGTCGCCGATGCCGGCGGTGTTGGTCTCGTCGTGCGCCTTGACCTTCGAGGTCCGGCGGATGACCTTGCCGTAGAGGGGGTGCTTCACGCGGTCCTCGACCTCGACGACGATCGTCTTGTCCATCTTGTCCGAGACAACGTAGCCACGACGGGTCTTGCGGTAGCCGCGGGCGTTGGGGTCGCGAACGTCGTGCTCCGAGTGCTCGTGACCTGCCTCGACCGGAGCCTCGACAACCTTCTCGGCAGCAGCCTTCGCAGGAGCCTTCTTCGCGGGCGCCTTCTTGGCCGGAGCCTTCTCAGTGGTGTTCTCTGTGGTGGCCATCACTCAGCCTCCTCCTTGGCGGCAGCGTCGTCATCCGACTTCGCTGCCTTCGTCTTGCGAGCCTTGGTCGCCTTCTCGACGGGAGCGGGCGTGGCACGGATGCCGAGCTCGCGCTCGCGGATGACGGTGTACAGCCGCGCGATGTCACGCTTGACCGCGCGGATGCGGCCGTGGCTGTCGAGCTGGCCGGTGGCCGACTGGAAGCGCAGGTTGAACAGCTCTTCCTTGGCCTTGCGCAGCTCCTCGACCAGGCGCTGGTCTTCGAACGTGTCCAGCTCGCTCGGGGCGAGCGTCTTGGTGCCGATCGCCATTACGCGTCGCCCTCCTCGCGCTTGATGATGCGTGCCTTCAGAGGCAGCTTGTGGATGGCACGGGTCAGGGCTTCACGAGCGAGCTGCTCGTTGACACCGGCGACCTCGAAGAGGACGCGACCCGGCTTGACGTTTGCGACCCACCACTCCGGCGAGCCCTTACCCGAACCCATGCGGGTTTCGGCGGGCTTCTTGGTCAGCGGACGGTCGGGGTAGATGTTGATCCACACCTTTCCACCACGCTTGATGTGACGGGTCATCGCGATACGAGCGGACTCGATCTGACGGTTGGTCACGTAGGCGGGAGTCAGGGCCTGGATGCCGAACTCACCGAACGACACCTTGGTGCCACCGGTGGCCTGGCCATCGCGACCCGGGTGGTGCTGCTTGCGGTACTTGACCTTGCGGGGGATGAGCATTATGCCGACGCTCCTTCTGCGACCGGGGCCTCAGCGGCGCGGTTGTCGCGGCGGGGGCCACGACGGTCGCCACGCTCGCGCGCGGGCTTCTGGTTCGCCTGCTCGCGGGCCAGTTCCTTGTTGGTGAGGTCGCCCTTGTAGATCCAGACCTTCACGCCGATGCGGCCGAAAGTGGTCTTGGCCTCGTAGAAGCCGTAGTCGATGTTCGCGCGCAGGGTGTGCAGCGGCACACGGCCTTCGCGGTAGAACTCCGACCGGCTCATCTCCGCGCCGCCGAGGCGGCCCGAAACCTGGATCCGGACACCCTTGGCGCCAGCACGCTGTGCGCCCTGCAGGCCCTTGCGCATGGCGCGGCGGAACGCGACACGGGCAGACAGCTGCTCGGCGATGCCCTGCGCGACCAGCTGCGCGTCTGCCTCGGGGTTCTTGACCTCGAGGATGTTCAGCTGGATCTGCTTGCCGGTGAGCTTCTCGAGGTCGGCGCGGATGCGCTCAGCCTCGGCGCCGCGGCGACCGATCACGATGCCCGGGCGGGCAGTGTGGATGTCGACGCGAACGCGGTCACGCGTGCGCTCGATCTCGATGTTGCTGACACCGGCGCGGTCGAGCTGCGTCTTCAGCAGTCGACGGATCTTGATGTCCTCGGCCACATAGTCCGCATAGCGCTGACCCGGCTTGGTCGAGTCCGAGAACCACCGCGACACGTGGTCGGTGGTGATGCCCAGGCGGAAGCCGTACGGGTTGACTTTCTGTCCCATTACTTGCTCGCCTTCTTGGTCTTGGCAGCGGGCGCCGTCTCAGCGACCTCGGGCGTTGCGAGAACGACCGTGATGTGGCTGGTGCGCTTCTTGATCTGGAATGCACGACCCTGCGCGCGCGGCTGGAACCGCTTGAGCGTCGTTCCCTCATCGACGTACGCGTTCTTGACGAACAGCGCACCCTCGTCGAAGTAGGTTCCCTCGTTGTCGGCCTTCACGCGAGCGTTGGCGATAGCCGATGCGACCAGCTTGTAGATCGGCTCGCTCGCACCCTGCGGCGCGAACTTCAGGATCGCGAGGGCCTCTTCGGCCTGCTTGCCCTTGATGAGCGCGACGACACGACGAGCCTTCTGAGGGGTCACGCGGATGTGTCGCACGCGTGCGATGGACTCCACCATTTCTCTCTCCTCTTGCGCCACCGCGTCAGCGGCGGCGGCCCTTCTTGTCGTCCTTCTCGTGGCCGCGGAAGGTGCGGGTGGGCGCGAACTCGCCCAGCTTGTGGCCGACCATGGTTTCGCTCACGAACACAGGGATGTGCTTGCGACCGTCGTGCACGGCGATCGTGTGGCCGAGCATGGCCGGGATGATCATCGAGCGGCGCGACCAGGTCTTGATGACGTTCTTGGTCCCGGCTTCGTTCTGGGAGACGACCTTGCGAAGCAGGTGCTCGTCGACGAAGGGGCCCTTCTTGAGACTGCGTGGCATCTTCTGTTCCTACCTACTTGCGCTTCTTGCCGGCCGTGCGGCGGCGGACGATGAGCTTGTCGCTTTCCTTGTTGGCGTGGCGCGTACGGCCCTCCGCCTGACCCCACGGGCTCACGGGGTGACGACCACCGGAGGTCTTGCCCTCACCACCACCGTGGGGGTGGTCGACCGGGTTCATCGCGACACCGCGGACGGTCGGGCGCACGCCCTTCCAGCGCTTGCGGCCGGCCTTACCCCAGTTGATGTTCGACTGTTCGGCGTTGCCGACCTCGCCGATGGTTGCGCGGCAGCGTGCGTCGACGTTGCGGATCTCACCCGAGGGCAGACGAAGCTGCGCGTACGGGCCGTCCTTGGCGACGAGGCGAACCGCTGCTCCTGCCGAGCGGGCCATCTTCGCGCCGCCGCCGGGGCGCAGCTCGATGGCGTGCACGACGGTACCGGTCGGGATGTTGCGCAAGGGCAGGTTGTTGCCGGGCTTGATGTCGGCCGAGGCGCCCGACTCCACGATGTCACCCTGCTGCAGCTTGTTCGGAGCGAGGATGTAACGCTTCTCGCCGTCGACGTAGTGCAGCAGCGCGATGCGCGCGGTGCGGTTGGGGTCGTACTCGATGTGCGCGACCTTGGCGTTGATGCCGTCCTTGTCGTTACGACGGAAGTCGATCACGCGGTACTGACGCTTGTGTCCGCCACCGATGTGACGCGTGGTGATGCGGCCCTGGTTGTTGCGGCCACCGGTCTTCGCGATGGGACGAAGGAGCGACTTCTCGGGCGTCGATCGGGTGATCTCAGCGAAGTCCGCCACCGACGAGCCGCGGCGACCGGGGGTCGTGGGCTTGTACTTGCGAATTGCCATGTCTCTAGTCCTCTATCCCGACTGTCAGCCGACGGCCGTGAAGATGTCGATGGAGCCCGACTTCAGCGTGACGATGGCGCGCTTGGTGTCCTTGCGCTTGCCCATGCCGAAACGGGTGCGACGGGCCTTGCCGACGCGGTTGATCGTGTTGACCGACGCCACCTTGACGCCGAAGATCTTCTCGATCGCGAGCTTGATCTCGGTCTTGGTCGCACGCGGGTCCACGAGGAACGTGTACTTGCCCTCGTCGATGAGCGAGTAGCTCTTCTCGGAGACGACCGGCTTCAGGATGATGTCGCGCGGGTCCTTGTTGACAGCGGTCATGCGGAGACCTCCTGGGTGGAGACGGTCTTCGACGCGACGAACGCGTCGTAGGCAGCCTTGGTGAAGACGATGTCGTCCGAGACGAGCACGTCGTAGGCGTTGAGCTGGTCGACGTAGAGCACGTGCACGTACGCGAGGTTGCGGACGCTCAGGATGCTGGTCTCGTCGTCGCGGGTGACGACCACGAGCACGTTCTTCGCCGGGGCGAGGTTGCCGAGGACCGCGACAGCAGCCTTCGTGGACGGAGCGCCTTCGATGCCGAACGAGTCGACGATGTGCAGGCGGTCACCGCGAGCGCGATCGCTCAGCGCACCGAGGAGCGCGGCAGCGATCATCTTCTTGGGCGTGCGCTGGCCGTAGTCGCGGGGCTTGGGGCCGTGGACGATGCCACCACCGGTCATGTGCGGCGCGCGGATCGAACCCTGACGGGCGTTACCCGTGCCCTTCTGCTTGAAGGGCTTGCGACCGGCACCCGAGACCTCACCGCGACGCTTGGTCGAGTGTGTTCCCTGGCGAGCCGCGGCGCGCTGCGCAACGACGACCTGGTGGATGAGCGGAATGTTCGTCTTGACGTCGAACAGGGCGGCGGGCAGCTCAACCGAGCCGGCCTTCTTGCCGTCAGCCTTGTGGACGTCGAGCGCGAGAGTCGAGTCAGCCATGATCAGGCACCCTTCACTGCGTTGCGGACGTAGACGATGCGACCACGCGCACCGGGGACAGCGCCCTTGACGAGCAGCAGACCCTTCTCGGCGTCGACTGCGTGGACGGTGAGGTTGAGCACGGTGACACGATCGCCACCCATGCGACCTGCCATCCGCATGCCCTTGAACACGCGGCTGGGGGTCGAGGAGGCGCCGATCGAACCGGGCTTGCGGTGGTTACGGTGCGCACCGTGCGAGGCCGAAACACCCTGGAAGTTGTGGCGCTTCATGACACCTGCGGTGCCCTTGCCCTTGCTGGTGCCGACGACGTCGACCAGCTGACCGGCCTCGAACACGCCGTCGACGGTGAGCTCCTGGCCGAGTGAGTAGTCAGCAGCATCCGCCGTGCGCACCTCGGTGAGGTGGCGGCGCGGGGTGACGCCCGCGGCCTCGAAGTGGGCCGAGAGGGGCTTGTTCACCTTGCGGGGGTCGATCTGGCCGTACGCGATCTGCACGGCGTTGTAGCCGTCCTTCTCGGGAGTGCGGACCTGGGTGACCACGTTGGGGGCCACCTCGATCACGGTGACGGGAACGAGCTTGCCGTTCTCGTCCCAAACCTGGGTCATGCCGAGCTTGGTGCCCAGCAGTCCCTTCGAAATCTTTGAGTTGATGTCAGCCATGTCGAACCTCAGAGCTTGATCTCGATGTTGACGTCGGCCGGCAGGTCAAGGCGCATCAGCGAGTCGACGGCCTTGGGCGTCGGATCGATGATGTCGATCAGACGCTTGTGGGTGCGCATCTCGAAGTGCTCGCGGCTGTCCTTGTACTTGTGGGGCGACCGGATGACGCACACGACGTTCTTTTCGGTCGGAAGCGGCACGGGTCCAACGACCGTCGCGCCCGCTCGGGTCACGGTGTCGACGATCTTGCGCGCCGAGCTGTCGAGCCCGGCGTGGTCGTACGACTTCAGGCGAATGCGGATCTTCTGTCCCGCCATTGTCTGCTCACTCTCTTTCTCGCGTCTTACCTCTGAACCCCGATCGGTTCGGGGCACGGGCATTGGACGCACCGTGGCGCTTGCACGCCGTGGCACTTCACTCCGCTGCATGGGGATGCATGTTGCGGATGCTGCACCGCTGTTCTGATGTCAACCCGGACGCTCGCGCATCCGGTCCCGCACGACACGCACGCGTGTCACCCTGGCAAGCAGGGATGCTGTGTGGGAAACGTGTTCTGCTGCCCGCGGCCTAGACTCTGCGCTTCCGCGCGTTCTATGCACTGCCCTGGCAGTGATCCAGGCGCACGGCAGTGCGCACCGGAATGTGGAACCTGAATAGTCTACGTGCATCCCGGGCGTGTCGCAAACTCGCGCGAGAGTTATTCCGGTAATGCCCGAGCATGACGAAGGCCCCCGCCGAAGCGGGGGCCTTCGCTGAGGTTGTGCTGAGGCGCTTAGGCGTCCTGGCGCTCGCGGCGAGCCGCGAAGACCGTGACGAGCACACCACCCAGCAGCAGCACGCCGCCACCGATCCAGACCCCGAGCATCGAACTCGCGTCGAAGCCGGTCGTGGCGATGGTGGCGTTGATCGTGAGGGTGATCTCTTCGCTCCCGAGCACGCCCTTGAGCTGGTACTGCCCGGTCGCGTTCGTGGGCAGCGTGACCTTGACGGTCTCGCCCGCTGCCTTCGCCACGGAGGTCGAGGTCGGTGCTGCCTTGACCATAGCGAGGCTGCCCGGTCCAACGCCTTCACCCGTGAGGGTGTACGTGACGGTGCCGGTGCCGATGAAGTCGAACAGGAACGTCGCCGATCCGCCGGCAGGAATCGACGTCGTCGTTCCGCTCGGCGGAACAGGCGTGTAGGCCATCGCTGCCGTTGGTGCGGCAACGAGCGCCACGATAGCGATGACTACCGCCGCGATCTTGGTACGTAGGCTCTTCATAGTGTCTCCCCGACGTAGAAAAAAGTCTGATTTTGTGTATGCCGACATGCGGCGTGTGGGGCGTTTTGCGCGGAGGCCATCGCTGCCTGGAACAGCCCTCGTCCTCCCCGAGTTGTTCCCAGGCTACCCACAGTTTCGCGAATACCACAATCGGAGCCGTGAAACGGGACGCAATGTTCACCGGTTCGAAACAAAGTGCTCCCCGAGACACAACCCCCGAAGCAGGGGGTTTCCAGTATGACGACAGGGGCCGCCCGCATGACGCGAGCGACCCCTGTCGAGAGATTCCGAAGATTACTTCAGGATCTTCGTGACCGTGCCGGCGCCGACGGTGCGGCCACCCTCACGGATCGCAAAGCCGAGGCCCTCTTCCATGGCGATGGGCTGGATCAGCTCGACCGTCATGTCGGTGGTGTCACCGGGCATGACCATCTCGGTGCCCTCGGGCAGCGTGATGACGCCGGTCACGTCGGTGGTGCGGAAGTAGAACTGCGGGCGGTAGTTCGTGAAGAACGGGTTGTGACGGCCACCCTCGTCCTTGGACAGGATGTACGCCGTGCCCTCGAAGTTGGTGTGAGGGGTAACCGAACCGGGCTTCACGACGACCTGGCCGCGCTCCACGTCCTCGCGCTTGGTGCCGCGAAGAAGCAGACCACAGTTCTCGCCGGCCCACGCCTCGTCGAGCTGCTTGTGGAACATCTCGATACCGGTAACCGTGGTCTTCTGCGTCGGGCGGATGCCGACGATCTCGACCTCGGAGTTGATCGCGAGAGTGCCACGCTCGGCGCGGCCCGTGACGACGGTGCCACGACCGGTGATGGTGAAGACGTCCTCGATGGGCATGAGGAACGGCTTGTCCTTGTCACGCACCGGGTCGGGGATGGACTCGTCGACGGCCTCCATGAGCTCGACGATCGAGTTGACCCACTGCTCGTCACCCTCGAGAGCCTTCAGGCCCGAGACACGGATGACGGGAGCGTTGTCACCGTCGAAGTCCTGGCTCGAGAGCAGCTCGCGGACCTCGAGCTCGACGAGCTCCAGGATCTCCTCGTCGTCGACCATGTCAGCCTTGTTCAGCGCAACGAGCAGGTAGGGAACACCGACCTGCTTGGCGAGCAGAACGTGCTCACGGGTCTGAGCCATCGGGCCGTCGGTGGCGGCGACCACGAGGATCGCGCCGTCCATCTGGGCAGCACCGGTGATCATGTTCTTGATGTAGTCGGCGTGACCCGGGGCGTCAACGTGTGCGTAGTGACGCTTGGGGGTCTCGTACTCAACGTGCGAGATGTTGATCGTGATACCGCGCTGACGCTCCTCGGGAGCCGAGTCGATCGACGCGAAGTCACGCTGCACGTTGGTGGCCGACGGGTACTTGTCGGCGAGCACCTTCGAGATCGCCGCGGTGAGCGTCGTCTTGCCGTGGTCAACGTGACCGATCGTTCCGATGTTCACGTGCGGCTTGGTCCGCTCGAACTTGGCCTTAGCCACTGGGTCCTCCTCAGGACGGTCATGTAGAAGCTCCGGGCGCTGGATTGCGACCGGCACTCTACGGGGATGTCTCTCAGTCTAGGCGAGAGGGTGTGTGTGTTTCTGGTGTGAAGTTGTAACCCCGAAGAACCGGATGCTGCGGGTGCGGCATCCGTGGGCGATCACTCGCCCTTGTTCTTCTGGACGATTTCGTCGGCGACAGCCTTGGGGACCTCGGCGTAGCTGTCGAACTCCATCGAGTAGACCGCACGGCCCGAGGTCTTCGAGCGCAGGTCTCCGATGTAGCCGAACATCTCCGACAGGGGAACCAGGGCACGGACGACCTTGACGCCCGCGGCATCCTCCATCGACTGGATCTGACCGCGACGCGAGTTCAGGTCACCGATGACATCCCCCATGTACTCCTCGGGAGTACGCACCTCGACGGCCATGAGCGGCTCGAGGATGACGGGGTTCGCCTTGCGGACGGCCTCCTTGAAGCCCATCGAACCGGCGATCTTGAACGCCATTTCCGACGAGTCGACGTCGTGCGAGGCGCCGTCCATGAGGACAGCCTTGATGCCGACCATGGGGTAGCCCGCGAGGACACCCACGTTCATCGCGTCCTGGAAGCCCTGGTTGGTCGGCTCGATGTACTCGCGCGGGATGCGGCCACCGGTGACCTTGTTCTCGAACTCGTAGATCTTCTCGGCTGTGACCTCGAGAGGCTCGATCGCGAACTGGATCTTTGCGAACTGACCCGATCCACCGGTCTGCTTCTTGTGCGTGTAGTCGTGGCGCTCGACGGCCTTGCGGATCGTCTCGCGGTACGCCACCTGGGGCTTGCCGACATTGGCCTCGACCTTGAACTCGCGCTTCATGCGGTCCACGAGGATGTCGAGGTGCAGCTCGCCCATGCCCTTGATGACGGTCTGGCCGGTCTCGGAGTTCTGCTCGACGCGGAACGTCGGGTCCTCTTCGGCAAGCTTCTGGATCGCCAGACCCAGCTTCTCCTGGTCAGCCTTCGTCTTGGGCTCGATCGCGACCTCGATGACCGGCTCCGGGAAGGTCATCGACTCGAGGACGACCTGCTTGTCGGCATCCGAGAGCGTGTCGCCGGTAGTGGTGTCCTTCAAGCCGATGACCGCGTAAATGTGGCCAGCGGTGACAGCGTCGACCGGGTTCTCCTTGTTGGCGTGCATCTGGAAGATCTTCCCGACGCGCTCCTTCTTGCCCTTGGTCGAGTTCACGACCGCGGAGCCGGAGTCGAGGTGACCCGAGTACACGCGGATGTAGGTCAGGCGACCGAAGAACGGGTGCGAGACGACCTTGAACGCGAGCGCGGCGAAGGGCTCTTCGCGGTCGGCGTGGCGCTCGATGATCTTCTCTTCGTCCTTGGGGTCGTGAGCCTCGATGGCCGGCACGTCCAGGGGCGAGGGGAGGTAGTCGACGACCGCGTCGAGCATAGGCTGCACGCCGCGGTTCTTGAACGCCGAGCCACACAGCACGGGGTACAGCTCGCTGTTGATCGTCATCTTGCGGATGGCGCCCTTGATCTCGGCGACCGTGAGCTCCTCACCGCCGAAGTACTTCTCCAGCAGCGTCTCGTCGCTCTCGGCAACCGTCTCGAGCAGCTTCTCGCGGTACTCCGCGGCCTTGTCGGCGAGGTCGGCGGGGATCTCCTGCACCTCGTACTTGGCACCCATCGTCACGTCACCCTTGGCGTCGCCGGGCCAGACCAGCGCGCGCATCTCGACGAGATCGACGACGCCGACGAAGTCGTTCTCGACACCGATCGGCAGCTGCAGCACGAGCGGCTTGGCCTTCAGGCGGTTCACAATCGTGTCAACCGTGAAGTAGAAGTCGGCACCGAGCTTGTCCATCTTGTTGACGAAGCAGATGCGCGGCACGTCGTACTTGTCGGCCTGACGCCACACGGTCTCGGACTGGGGCTCCACGCCCTCCTTGCCATCGAAGACAGCAACGGCGCCATCGAGCACGCGCAACGAACGCTCCACCTCGACGGTGAAGTCCACGTGGCCGGGGGTGTCGATGATGTTGATCTGGTTCTTGTCCCAGAAGCACGTCACGGCCGCAGAGGTGATCGTGATGCCACGCTCCTGCTCCTGCTCCATCCAGTCGGTGGTCGCAGCGCCGTCGTGGGTTTCGCCGATCTTGTGGTTGACACCCGTGTAGAAGAGGATGCGCTCGGTCGTCGTCGTCTTGCCGGCGTCGATGTGAGCCATGATGCCGATGTTGCGGACCTTGTTCAGGTCGGTGAGCACTTCTTGTGCCACGGGGTGTCCTTACGTGTGGTGAGGGATGTCGCGGACTTTGCCGTTCCCGCAGGTTCGTGGCCTGCGGGAACGGCAAAGGAGTATTACCAGCGGTAGTGGGCGAATGCGCGGTTCGACTCGGCCATCTTGTGGGTGTCTTCGCGGCGCTTGACCGCGGCGCCCAGGCCGTTCGAGGCATCCAGGATTTCGTTCTGCAGGCGCTCGGTCATGGTCTTCTCGCGACGACCCTTCGCGTAGCTGACGAGCCAGCGCAGCGCGAGGGTGTTCGCACGGTGCGGCTTGACCTCGACGGGAACCTGGTAGGTGGAGCCACCGACGCGGCGGCTCTTGACCTCAAGGGTGGGGCGCACGTTGTCGAGCGCCTTCTTGAGGGTGGCGACAGCGTCCTGGCCGTTCTTCGACTCGACGCCCTCGAGGGCGCCGTACACGATCGACTCGGCGAGCGACTTCTTGCCGTCGACGAGGATCTTGTTGACCAGCTGGGTGACGATCGGAGCGCCGTAAACCGGGTCGTTGACGACGGGGCGCTTGGGGGCGGGACCCTTACGAGGCATTGTTCTCAGCCCTTCTTCGCGCCGTAGCGACTACGGGCCTGCTTGCGGTTCTTGACGGCCTGGGTGTCCAGAGCGCCGCGGACGATCTTGTAGCGCACACCGGGAAGGTCCTTCACACGGCCGCCACGCACCAGCACGAGCGAGTGCTCCTGCAGGTTGTGACCCTCGCCGGGAATGTAGGCGGTGACCTCGGTGCCGTTGCGCAGCTTCACACGAGCGACCTTGCGCATCGCCGAGTTCGGCTTCTTGGGGGTGGTGGTGTAGACGCGGGTGCAGACCCCGGCCTGCTGCGGGTTCGACTTCAGCGCGGGAGCCTTGGTCTTGCTGACCTTCGGCGACCGCCCCTTGCGAACCAACTGCTGAATGGTTGGCACGTTCTCTCCTAGATTGTGCTGCACGGTGACAGCTCGTGGTTTCACCACAGATCCACCGGCGCGCCAGAAGTCTGTCGCGAGTCGTGTGGTGGATATGCCGTGGGGGTGGCCTGTTCGCAGGCCGTTCCCTGATGTGCGACCCCGCTTGCCTTGCGACACGCCGAGGCGCAGCACAAGTGGCGCGCAGGCGCACACCCGATCAATGATACGCGGGTTTTCGGAGGTCGGTCAAACGCGGACCGTTGCGCGTCCCTCTGTCAACGCGACGCGCGGACGAGCCGCAATTCGAGGTCACCGAGCAGCAGTCTCTCGCCCGCCGGAGCCTCTCCGCTCGGCGCAAGTTCGATCTCGCTTCCCGTGACCGAGATCACGACGACTCCGTTGGTCGAGCCGAGATCGATGATGTGCCACTGGTCGCCTCGCAATTCCAGACGAGCATGGGTCTTGGAAACCGTGACGTCATCGAGGGCCACGAGTTGCGCGCCCGAATGCGCAGCGTCGGGCGACGGGCGCCGCCCGAGGATGACGACCTGCGCGCGCAGCTCGAACTCATCGCCCGCTGCCGTCACGAGCGACCACCGCGGGCGATTGCGGTGGGCCAACAGCGTCGCGTCGAAGTCGCCCTCATCGTCAGCGGATGCCGAGACCGCCGACCTCGCCATTCGTGGCGATCCTGCCACCGGGGAGCCGATGATCGCCGAGACGGCACCCGAAGCCTCGGGGAACGGCTCAGCATTCGGATCCGTCGCCCAGTGTTCCCCGTCAGCGACCGGCGGGAACAGCGGAGCGTCGTCGTAGGACGACCGACCGCTGGCTGCTGACACTGGCGCCGGCGCGCCGGGCACGGCATCCGTCACGTCATCAATCAGCTCCCCCGACGGCGCCAGACCGGTCGCCCCGGTCTCCGGCGGCCGCGCTGCCCGGGTCGGCGGAGCGAAAGGTTCGGATACCGCGGGCTGTTCATCGGTGACGGGCGACAGCTCCGCGGGTTCGGGCTCCGGCGCGGGGCCAGTCTCGCTGAGCGGATTCTGAACCGCTGCACTCTCCTCAAGCCCGGTCGACACCCCATGCATGTCCCACCCGCCGTCGGGGCGCGACTGCGCCGCAGGGGATGACGCGCCGACAGGCCCTGCGGGTGGTGACGGCTGGAGGGGCGGTGGGGCGAAGGGTGAGACGGCGGGAGGTGCCGGGGGCGGCGGGGGCGCTGCTGTCCCGATTGTTTCGGGCGCCCGGAAGGCCCCGACATCCGTTCCCGTGCCGCGGCGGCGGCGTCCTTCTCGTCCGATCCAGCGCGCCGAGCCGAAGCCGAGGACCGTCGCCCACACCGGAAACAGCAGAGCAGCCAGCACCGTCATTCCCGCGCCGTACCCGAAGGAGAGCCCAATGCGGTGCGCTGCGACGATAACGAGGATCCAGACGGCAACACCGCCGAAGCCTGGGATCAGCAGGAGTAGGACCCACCACCCGGGAATCCCTCCCAGAGCGAGGAGCGCGGCGATGTTCACGAACGGCACCCACGCCTTCCAGCGCGGCTCACCCGACTTCGCGAAAACAGCACCGAGGGCGATGGCGCACCAGACATAGAACGCGATCACCGTCACCGAGACAGGGATCAACAGAATCAGCGCCTGATTCACCGCGGTTCCGTCGCTCATGGCATCCACCCTAGGGCGCAGCCCGGCGCAGCGACGCCCCTGGTCTCAGCGGGGCCATCACTCCCCGATGGCATCACGCGGATCGAAGGGTGCGTCCAGCGACCGGGCGAGGTCGTCGAGCATCGCCGTGATCTGCGGTTCGACATACTGACTCACGCCCTGCTGGATGCGCAATCGATGGTGGAGCAGAATCGTGCAGACATCTCGCCCGATCATGTTGGCGTAGTCGTCGGCGAGGCCGACCTCTTGACGCAACGCTGCCTTGGCCTCGGGGCTCAGGGGCGGGAGGGCCGGAACATCGGCGTCAGCCTCATCGGCAAGGCCCGAGATCGTGAACAGGAACGGGGCACCGGGAACCGGGTCGGGATCGAGCGGCAGGCCTTCGAACTCCGGCTCGAGCCCTTCGGCTGGGCGGTAGCTGCGTGCCCGGTTGCGGGCAGCCTGCTGGTCGAGTTCCGCTTGCAGCATCGGCAGGTTCTGCGCCGTGTAGTCGGCAACAGCATGGTCGACGATCGTCTTGATGCGGGTCGACAGGCCGTGCTGCACACCGTGCGGCACGTCGGAGCCGAGACCCGCAGCCGAGAGGATGGGCGAACCGAAGCACCGCCGACATGGCGCAACCCGACCACGGTGAGTCGCGGGCTCCCAGCGCGGAAGCCAGCGTAGCCAGGCATCGACGGCCTGGCTCACTTCCGTTTCGAGCGAGCGCTCCACCCCTCTACGGTAGCGCCGGAGTCCTCGTGCGCCGAGGCTCCGCTAGAGAACGCGCGTGTCGAGGCGCTTACTCATCGTCATCCCGTTCCCACGGCCACCGCGCGTTCTCGCCGGCGCCACGCGCGACTGCCAGAGCCATCGCCGCTCCCAGGATCGCTGCGGCGACGACGACCAGACCCGGCCATGTCGTTGCGGCTCGTCCGACGGCCGCTAGCGCGAGGACGACATCCCTCGAGGCGAACACGGATGCGACACCCAGCCCCGCAAGGTAGCCAAGAAAGGCAGCCAGCGCTACCCATCCCAGAGTTCCCCATACGCCCCGCGCCGGTATCCGCACCCAGATCGTAAGCGCTACCGCCCCGAGCGACGCCACCACCCCGATGATGCCCGGCACCTGACCCAGGCCCGGCGTGATGATGACGTCCTCGTTCACGAGCAGGCTGACGACACCGAAGGCTGCGATGAGCACCGCCGCGAAGACCGCGGCTCCCACCGCCGTCGCTGCGGCCCGACGTGAGCGGCTCATGACCCTCGCGGCGCGTCAGTACTGGTGCAGCTGCGGACCCGCCTCGAGAGTGCGCTCATACTCGCGGCGCGCTTCGACGTTGAGCTCGGTCATGCGCTTGCCGCGGGCCGCCACCCACGAGCCGAACCAAATCGTGAGCTCGCGGCCGATGATGAATGCCGCGATCGCCAGCGGCGCAAGCAACTGCCCTTCGACAAGCTCGGCGCCCTCTTTGGCCGTGAGGTTCCAGAACGGCGCCTGGAAGAGCTGCCCAAGGAGGTGACCGCCGTAGGCTGCAACGCCGACGATGAGGCCGAAGATCACCCATGCCGCCCAGCGGCCGCGGTTGATGATTGCGCCGAGGAGCCAGAAGGCGACGAAGAACACGACAACCGGTACCCACAGCGCCCAGGTCGACAGCGCTGCCAGCAGCGCCGTGCCGATGCTGCTGACGGTAACGGAACCATCGATGAGGCCGAGACCGACCCAGACCGCGAGGTAAAGAACGCCGAACGAGAGCGCCGCAAGCAGGCCGATTGCACCCGCGGCTGCGCGGTTGCCGCGGGGACGCGGAGCTTCGGGGGCCTGAACAAAGATCGGCTGTGGGCCGAAGGCACCTGCGCTCGGCTCACTCGCGGTCACGACGGGTGCGACGACGGCCGCCTCATATGCGTCAGTGGGTGCGGCAGCCTCGACAGGCGCGGATTCAACCACGACAGTCTCGGCGGCCGATTCGACATTCGCAGGCTCCGCCACAGGCTCGACGACAACCGGCTCGACGACAACCGGCTCGGCCGCGGGCACCTCAGCATCGGACGACGACGATCCAGCGGCTTCGGCGTCTGCGAGGCTCTCGCGCGCGCTGCCAACGACGTCGTCGACGGGCGGCTCCTCGGCGACGGGCTCGCCGACCGGTTCCTCCACGGGCTCGCCGGGCGTGGGCTTGTCGTCACTCATGCGAAACTCCTCCCGAGGTAGATCCTCGGCTCGCAGACTACCCCGACCCGGGTTCAGATCCGCGGAACGAGGCCGTGCTGACGCCGATATGGATTCGCGGGCATCACTGCCAGAGGTGGATCGCGATCCGGTGGTCGTAGTCGTCCGGGTACCACGCGCTCGACACCGTCGTCACCCACAGCGCTCCCCGCACCGTCTGATGTTCGTTGCCGGCATCCGTCGTAGAAGAGCACTCCAGGGCCCCCTCTGCCGACCCGCAGGTGAACCCCTGCCCGCGCAAGGAAGCCTCCGCCATCCCGGCTGCATCCGCTGACACTGTCGCGAACGTCGTGACCACCGTCTGCCCGGAACTGTCGGTCCAGGTGCAAGTTCGCGCCGCCGTGGGAGCGAGGGCCGCGACGAGATCGGTCATCGCTGTCGCGGGTCCCGCCGTGGACTGACTCAGGATCGCATCGGATGTCCAGGTGAGTTCGTTCCACAGGTCGGTCGGGTACAGCTCGCGGCAGTCAGCCTCGGCGACGTTGAGCCCCTCCGCGACGACAGCGTGCGGCGTTGGCGTTGCGGCGAGCATCGTGGCTGCGTTTCCCGCTGTACCTCCCGCCCACGCCATGACCAGCGGCATGGCGGGCACGGCGAACCAGACGAGCGCTCCGACAACCGCCAGGGACAGCACGATCGCAGGGATGGCGATGCGGTTGTCGCGACCGGGAACGCGAGCCATGGTGACCTCCGCCAGCAACCGTACGACGCCGATGCCGTCCGAGCTGGTCGGAACCGCTCGCGACGTCCGGAAAAGTTGCCACGACGTGTCGCCGGCCGCGCACACCCGGGCCCGGCACCGGGTCTGGCGGGAGCCGACGCAGCCGGCGAGGGTATGTACCCGGGTACTCAGGCGCAGCGGCACACGCGGGTCGCGGGGCTGGCACCGGGTCTGGCGGGAGCCGGCGCAGCCGGCGAGGGCATGTCCCCGCGACCTGCGTGTGCCGCGGAGCCGGACTCGAGCAGAACGATCAGTCCCGGGTATCCGTGTCCAGGAACGACGCAGGGCCCCGGGAAATCCCGAGGCCCTGCGTGCTATGACGACGTGGGTCAGTTGTAGTTGCCGGTGAAGTCGTCGGTCGAGAAGCTGTCGAAGTCGACGAAGCTCAGGTCGGCGTCGCTGTACGCGCCGTCCGAGGCGAAGATGCGGTTGGGGTACCGCTCGCTCTTGGCCTCCTCCGTCGCCTCGACCGCGACGTTGCGATACTTCGCAAGTCCGGTTCCGGCGGGGATGAGCTTTCCGATGATGACGTTCTCCTTGAGGCCGACCAGCGGGTCGCTCTTGCCCTCCATCGCAGCCTGCGTGAGCACGCGGGTCGTCTCCTGGAAGGAGGCGGCCGACAGCCACGACTCGGTAGCCAGCGACGCCTTGGTGATACCCATCAGCTCGGGGCGACCGGATGCCGGGCGCTTGCCCTCAGCGACCGTCTGGCGGTTGATGTCCTGGTAGCGACGGAAGTCGACCAGCTCACCGGGCAGCAGGTTCGTGTCGCCGTGGTCGACAACCGTGACCTTGCGCAGCATCTGACGGACGATGACCTCGATGTGCTTGTCGTGGATAGGAACACCCTGCGAGCGGTACACACCCTGGACGCCGTTCACGAGATACTTCTGCACCTCGCGAGCACCCTGGACGCGCATGACCTCCTTGGGGTCGAGCGTGCCGACCTGCAGGGGCTGACCGACAGTGACGTGCTGACCGTCTTCCACAAGCAGCGTGGCGCGCTTGAGGACGGGGTACACGACAGCCTCGTCGCCGTTGTCGGGCGTGAGGATGATCTTCTTGGACTTGTCGGTCTCGTCGATCGTGATGCGGCCATCGAACTCGGCGATCGGCGACGCACCCTTGGGGGTACGGGCCTCGAAGAGCTCCTGCACACGGGGCAGACCCTGCGTGATGTCTTCCGCCGAGGCCGAACCACCGGTGTGGAAGGTACGCATCGTCAGCTGGGTTCCGGGCTCACCGATCGACTGGGCGGCGATGATACCGACTGCCTCACCGATGTCGACGATCTTGCCGGTGGCGAGCGAGCGGCCATAGCAGGTCGCGCAGACGCCGACAGCCGAGTCACAGGTCAGGACCGAGCGCACCTTTATCGAGGTGACACCGGCAGCAACCAGCTTGTCGATGAGCACGTCACCCACGTCGTCGCCGGCCTCAGCCACGACATCGCCGTTCTCGCCGATGACGTCCGCGGCGAGAGTCCGCGCGAACACCGAGTTCTCGACGTTCGGGTCGCGGACGAGCTTGCCGTCGGCGCCGGGGGCAGCGATCGTGAACTCGAGGCCCTTCGATGTGCCACAGTCCTCTTCACGGATGATGACGTCCTGCGAGACATCCACGAGGCGTCGCGTGAGGTAACCCGAGTCTGCGGTACGGAGGGCCGTGTCGGCCAGACCCTTACGGGCACCGTGCGTCGCGATGAAGTACTCCGCCACCGACAGACCCTCGCGGTACGAGGAGATGATCGGACGGGGGATGATCTCACCCTTCGGGTTGTTCACGAGGCCCCGCATACCGGCGATGTTCCGGATCTGCAGCCAGTTACCACGAGCACCCGAGGAAACCATCCGGTTGATGGTGTTGTCTTCGGGGAAGTGGGCGCGCATCGCCTTCTGGACCTCGTCGGTGGCCTCGGTCCAGATCTTGATGAGCTCCTGACGACGCTCCGCGTCGGTGGTGAGACCCTTCTCGAACTGAGCCTGGACCTTCGCGGCCTGCTTCTCGTAGCCCGCGACGATTTCGGCCTTGTTCGGCGGCGTGAGGATGTCGCTGAGGGCGACCGTCACACCCGAGCGCGTGGCCCAGTAGAAACCGGCATCCTTGATGCGGTCCAGCGTCGCAGCAACCTCGACCTTGGGGTATTCCTCGGCGAGCTTGTTGACGATCTGGCTGAGCTTGCCCTTGTCGGCCTGCTCACGCACGAACGGGTATCCCTTGGGGAGGGCGTCGTTGAAGATCGCCTGGCCGAGCGAAGCGTCAAGCAGCCCATGGCTGGCGTACCCCTCAGGAGCATCGCCCTCGAGGAACGTCAGACCGGGAACACGGATGCGGACCTTGGCCTGCAGGTCGAGGGTGCCCTCGTCCTTGGCGAGGATCGCCTCCGAGACCGAGCCGAACACGCGGCCCTCACCGATCGCACCCTCCTTGACCGTGGTCAAGTGGTGGAGGCCGATGATCATGTCCTGCGAAGGCAGGGTCACGGGACGGCCGTCCGAGGGCTTGAGGATGTTGTTCGACGCGAGCATCAGGATGCGAGCCTCGGCCTGAGCCTCGACCGACAGCGGCAGGTGAACAGCCATCTGGTCACCGTCGAAGTCAGCGTTGAAGGCTGCACACACGAGCGGGTGGAGCTGGATGGCCTTGCCCTCGACGAGCTGCGGCTCGAAGGCCTGGATGCCCAGGCGGTGCAGGGTGGGTGCACGGTTCAGCAGCACCGGACGCTCGCGGATGATCTCTTCGAGCACGTCCCAGACCTCGGGACGGGTGCGCTCGACGGCACGCTTGGCGGCCTTGATGTTCTGCGAGTGACCGAGGTCGATGAGGCGCTTGATGACGAACGGCTTGAACAGCTCGAGAGCCATCTGCTTGGGAAGACCACACTGGTGCAGCTGCAGGCGGGGACCGACGACGATGACCGAACGGCCCGAGTAGTCCACGCGCTTTCCGAGCAGGTTCTGGCGGAACCGACCCTGCTTACCCTTCAGCATGTCGCTGAGGGACTTCAGGGCACGGTTGCCGGTGCCGGTGACGGGGCGACCGCGGCGGCCATTGTCGAACAGGGCGTCGACGGCCTCCTGCAGCATCCGCTTCTCGTTGTTGACGATGATCTCGGGAGCACCGAGGTCGATCAGACGGCGAAGACGGTTGTTGCGGTTGATGACGCGGCGGTACAGGTCGTTGAGGTCGGAGGTCGCGAAGCGGCCACCGTCCAGCTGCACCATGGGGCGAAGCTCCGGCGGAATGACCGGGACGACGTCGAGCACCATGGATGCCGGGCTCATGCCTGTCTGCAGGAACGAGTTGACGACCTTCAGTCGCTTGATCGCACGGATCTTGCGCTGGCCCTTGCCCTCGGCGATCTGCAGGTGCAGGCTCTCGGCCTCGGCTGCCAGGTCGAAGGCGGCAAGACGCCGCTGGATCGACTCGGCACCCATGTGGGCCTCGAAGTACTGACCGAACCGGTCCTGCAGCTCCTGGAAGATCTCGTCTTCGGCCTTGAGCGAGCCGACCTCGAGGGTGCGGAACTCTTCCCACACGCGCTCGAGCTTGGCGATCTGGTCGTCGGCCTGCTTGCGGGCCTGCGACATGTCCTTCTCGGCGGCGTCCTTGACCTTCTTCTTCTGGTCGGACTTCGCACCTTCGGCCTCGAGGGCGGCGAGCTCCTCCTCCAGCTTCTGGAGGCGAGCGGCGATCCGCGCGTCGCGACGGTCGGCGAGCGTCTTCAGCTCGAGACGGATGTTGTTCTCCTGCGTCGCGAGGTCGCGGTGACGAGCATCCTCGTCGACCGAGATCACCATGTACGCGGCGAAGTAGATGACCTTCTCGAGGTCCTTCGGTGCCATGTCGAGCAGGTAGCCCAGGCGCGAGGGAACACCCTTGAAGTACCAGATGTGCGTGACGGGTGCGGCGAGCTCGATGTGGCCCATGCGCTCGCGCCGCACGGAGGACTTGGTGACCTCCACGCCACAGCGCTCACACACGATGCCCTTGAAGCGCACACGCTTGTACTTGCCACACGCACACTCCCAGTCGCGCGAGGGGCCGAAGATCTGCTCACCGAACAGACCGTCCTTCTCGGGCTTCAGGGTGCGGTAGTTGATGGTTTCGGGCTTCTTGACCTCACCGAAGGACCAGCGACGGATGTCGTCAGCGGTGGCCAGGCCGATGCGAAGCTGATCGAAAGTTGTTGATTCGAGCACGAGTTCTCAGTTCTCCTGTATCGGAATTCTGTGTTGCCTGGCCGGGTCAGATCTCGTCGATCGACGAGGACTCGAAACGGCTGGAGATGTTGATGCCGAGCTCCTCGGCAGCACGGAAGGCGTCGTCGTCGGTGTCGCGGAGGTTGACCGCGGTGCCATCGGCCGAGAGGACCTCGACGTTCAGGCAGAGCGACTGCATTTCCTTCATGAGGACCTTGAACGACTCGGGGATGCCGGGCTCCTGGATGTTCTCGCCCTTGACGATCGCCTCGTACACCTTGACGCGGCCAAGGATGTCGTCGGACTTGATCGTGAGGAGCTCCTGGAGGGCGTACGCGGCGCCGTAGGCCTCGAGTGCCCACACCTCCATCTCACCGAAGCGCTGGCCACCGAACTGCGCCTTACCACCCAGCGGCTGCTGCGTGATCATCGAGTAGGGGCCGGTCGAGCGGGCGTGGATCTTGTCGTCGACGAGGTGGTGCAGCTTCAGGATGTACATGTAGCCGACCGAGATCGGAGCCGGGAACGGCTCACCCGAACGCCCGTCGAACAGCTGCGTTTTACCCGTCGAGTCGATCAGGCGGACGCCGTCACGGTTGGGCAGCGTCGAGTCGAGCAGGCCTGCCAGCTCGGACTCGTACGCACCGTCGAACACGGGGGTCGCGACCTTCGTGCCGGGAGCTGCCTCTCGAGCGATCTCGGGCAGACGTGCTGCCCACTCGGGGTTGCCCTCGACCTTCCAGCCCTGCTTGGCGATCCATCCCAGGTGAAGCTCCAGCACCTGACCGAAGTTCATGCGGCCGGGGATACCGAGCGGGTTCAGGATGATGTCGACCGGCGTACCGTCGGCGAGGAAGGGCATGTCTTCGACGGGGAGGATCTTCGCGATGACACCCTTGTTGCCGTGACGGCCGGCGAGCTTGTCACCCTCGGTGATCTTGCGCTTCTGGGCGATGTAGACCACGACCCGGCGGTTCACGCCCGAGCCGAGCTCGTCGTCACCGTCTTCGGCGTTGAACTCCTTGACGGCGATGATCGTGCCCTGCTCACCGTGAGGAACCTTCAGCGACGTGTCGCGGACTTCGCGGCTCTTCTCGTTGAAGATCGCGCGGAGCAGGCGCTCCTCGGCAGACAGCTCGGTCTCACCCTTGGGCGTGACCTTGCCGACGAGGATGTCGCCGGGACGAACCTCGGCACCGATGCGGATGATGCCGCGCTCGTCGAGGTCCTTCAGCAGGTCGGGGCTGACGTTGGGGAGATCACGGGTGATCTCCTCCTTGCCGAGCTTCGTGTCGCGGGCGTCGACCTCGTACTCCTCGATGTGGATCGACGAGAGGGTGTCATCCTTCACCAGGTCCTGGCTGAGGATGATCGCGTCCTCGAAGTTGTGACCTTCCCACGTCATGAACGCGACGAGGAGGTTCTTTCCGAGGGCCAGCTCGCCGTTCTCGGTGGCAGGACCGTCGGCGATGACCTCGCCGGCTTCGATCCGCTCACCGGCCGAGACGATGACGCGCTGGTTGTAGGACGTGCCCTGGTTCGAGCGGTCGAACTTGCGCAGGAAGTACTCGTCGATCCCGCCCTCGTCGGTCTGCACGGCCACGACATCGGCCGAGACCTCGATGACGACACCGGCGCGCTTGGCGGTGACCACGTCACCGGCGTCGATCGCGGCGAAGCCCTCCATACCGGTTCCGACGACGGGCGAGTCGCTGCGCAGCAGCGGCACAGCCTGACGCTGCATGTTCGCACCCATGAGGGCACGGTTGGCATCGTCGTGCTCGAGGAACGGAATCAGCGAGGTAGCGACCGACACCATCTGGCGCGGCGAGACATCCATGTAGCCGATCTCTTCCGCGGGGATGAGGTCCACCTCGCCGCCGACCTGGCGGGCGAGGACGCGGGTCTCCTGGAAGTGACCGTCCGCCTTCAGAGGAGCGTTCGCCTGAGCGACGATGAAGTCGGCTTCTTCTGCTGCCGTGAGGTAGTCGATCTGGTCGGTGACCCGGCCGTTGACGACCTTGCGGTACGGGGTCTCGATGAACCCGAAGGCGTTGATGCGCGCGAACGATGCGAGCGAGCCGATCAGACCGATGTTCGGGCCTTCCGGCGTCTCGATCGGGCACATGCGGCCGTAGTGCGACGGGTGGACGTCACGGACCTCGACGCCGGCACGCTCACGCGACAGACCACCGGGGCCCAGCGCCGAGAGACGACGCTTGTGGGTCAGACCCGCGAGCGGGTTGTTCTGGTCCATGAACTGCGACAGCTGCGACGTTCCGAAGAACTCCTTGATCGCCGCCACGACGGGGCGCACGTTGATCAGGGTCTGGGGCGTGATCGCCTCGATGTCCTGCGTCGTCATGCGCTCGCGAACCACACGCTCCATGCGGGACAGACCCGTGCGGACCTGGTTCTGGATGAGCTCGCCAACGGCGCGGATGCGGCGGTTGCCGAAGTTGTCGATGTCATCGACATCCAGACGGATGGTCGCCGGCTTGCCGCCACGAACGCCCTCGAAGGTTGTGTCACCGCGGTGCAGGCGGACGAGGTACTTGATCGTCGCGACGATGTCGTCGACGGTGAGCACCGAGTCGCTGAGCGGACCCGAGAGGCCGAGCTTCTGGTTGATCTTGTAACGACCGACCTTGGCGAGGTCGTAGCGCTTGGCGTTGAAGTAGAAGTTGTCCAGCAGCGCTCGGGCAGCTTCAGCGGCGACCTGCTCGCCCGGACGGAGCTTGCGGTAGATGTCGCGAAGGGCGTCTTCCTTCGTGAGGACCGTGTCCTTGGACAGGGTCTCTTCGATGGAGTCGAAACCGGCGAACTCCTCGAGGATCTGCTCGCTGGTCAGGCCCAGAGCCTTGAGGAACACCGTGACGGACTGCTTGCGCTTACGGTCGATGCGAACGCCGACCTGGTCGCGCTTGTCGATCTCGAACTCAAGCCAGGCACCGCGGCTCGGGATGATGCGCGCCGACACGATGTCTTTGTCGGAGGTCTTGTCGGGCGTCTTGTCGAAGTAGACACCGGGCGAGCGCACCAGCTGGGAGACGACGACACGCTCGGTGCCGTTGATGATGAACGTTCCCTTGTCGGTCTGCAGCGGGAAGTCGCCCATGAAGACCGTCTGGGTCTTGATCTCACCGGTCTGGTGGTTCATGAACTCGGCCTCGACGTACAGCGGGGCGGCGTAGGTCTTGCCGCGCTCCTTGCACTCTTCGATCGAGTACTTCTCGGGCTCGAGGTAGGGGTTGGTGAACGAGAGCTGCATCGTCTCGCTGAGGTCCTCGATCGGCGAGATCTCCTCGAAGATCTCCTCGAGGCCGCTCGTGACCGAGATGTCGTTGCGTCCGGCTGCCTCAGCCTCGGCGAGGCGGGCCTTCCATGCTTCGTTTCCGACGAGCCAATCGAAGGACTCGGTCTGCAGCGCCAGCAGGTCAGGGACCGTCAGCGTGTCGGAGATCTTGGCGAACGAGAGGCGGGAAGCTCCGCGGCCGTTCTTGGGGGATGTGGTGGTGGTTGCGTTGCGCGCAGCAGCCAAGGGGATTACCTCCGTGGGCCCGGGCGGGGCACTATCCTTGTCGTCAGGTGAAGCGTTCGGTCCTCCCCGAAAACCCACGCGTCTCGCACCGCATCGAGCGGGGACACGCAGGCACAGCCGACCACCATATGAGGGCAGGGGGAATCCAAGAGCGCAACCACCAACTATACGCGTTCCGGCACGCCGTGTCCACCCGGATTCTTGACGAGTCCAAATTCGTGCGGTATAACCCGCGGTCTCAGCGCTGGGGCGCGTGCCGGAAGTGGATCGTCGTGCCCGGCCCCGCCTGGGCGAGCAGGTCGAGATCGGCATCCAGAACCGTGGCGATCACGGGGTAGCCGCCGGTCACGGGTCCATCGGCGAGCAGGATCGTCGGCGAGCCCGACGGCGGCACCTGGATCGCCCCCGGGACCATCCCCTCGCTCGGCAGCTCCCCCGCGTCGCTGCGCTCCAGTCGCGGGCCCTCGAGCCGCATGCCGACCCGGTCGGCCGCAGCACCCACCGTCCATGTCGCCTCGAACAGCGCCCTTCTCGAGGCTGGCGTGAAGGCATCGTCGCGCGGCCCGGGCATGAGTCGGATGACGACATCGGGCGACGGGGGACTCCAGGGGGCGAGGTCGGATGCAGGGACATCGTCGACCTCGAGCCCGCCGCCACAGAGCACGGTGTCGACACGGAGCGGTTCGGGCCCGAGCCCGGCGAGGGTGTCGGTGGCGACGGAGCCCAGGACATGCCGGGACTCGATGCCCCCGCGCAGGGCGAGGTACGCGCGAACGCCGGCCGTGAACCACCCCATCCGCAGGTGTGTCCCGCGCCGCCACAGGTGAGCCGCACCGTGGTCGATGCCGTGCCCGTCGATCGTGAGCTCGCCCCACGCGCCGGTCACGGCGATCCATACGTCAGCGAGCGCGATCGCCTCGAATCCGCCCGCGGTGATCTCCAGCCCTGCTGCATCCTCGGCGTTTCCGACCAGCCGATTGGCCGTACGCAGGGCGGTACGGTCCAGAGCGCCAGAGATCGAGACGCCCAGCGACCCGGCTCCTCGGCGCCCGGCATCCTGGATCGTGGCGAGGAGCCCCGAAGCATCGACCCGCAACAGCTGCCGGGTACCGGCATCCGTCTGCTCAGCTGTCACCGCGTGCGAGGCGGGGGTCCCCGAAGCGCTGCTGTCGACCACCTCGCGGAACCGGACGCGCATGCCGGGGCGCAGGAGCGCGGGCGACGCGGCATCCGGGTCGAACAGCGGCGCGGAGGTGGCCCCGATCAGCCGCCAGCCGCCTGGCGTCGATCGCGGATACGCGCCCGAGAAGCTTCCCGCGAGGCCGACCGACCCGGCCGGCACCCGGGTCCGCGGGGACGCGAGTCGCGGCACGTCGAAGGGCCACTCCTCGCTCACGAGGTACCCGAATCCTGGCGCGAACCCCGTGAACGCGACGGTCCAGGTCACCGCCAGGTGAGTCGATATGAGCTGTGCAGGGCGAATGTCGAGGAGAGCTGCGGTCTCGTCGAGGTCAGGTCCGTCGTACCGGATGCCGATCTCGACCGCCGTGTCATCGGGCGACGCACGACGAGACAGCGCGTCTGGCGTCGCGGCGGCAAGCGCGGCGCCCAGGTTCTTCTCGAGCCACGCGCGCACGAGCGAAGGGGCGACCTCGCGGGATGCGAACCGCACCAGCACAGTGCGCGCGGCCGGGACGAGATCCGCAACGCCCACCGGCTGCGAGTTCGCGAGGCGCTCGCGAAGCGCGATGACCACCCACAAGGCCTCGGCAGCACTGAGGTCTTCGGGGACCTCGGCAAGCAGAGCCGTGTCGCCGAAGGCGCGAATCCGGGCGCCTGTCACCACGGCGCCCGCACCGACACGGACGCCGCATCCAACGCCGCGCGCACCGTCCGGGCGGCCGCCACAGACCCCGGCGAGTCGCCGTGCAGACAGAAGGAGGCGGCTGCCACCGCGACGCTCGATCCGTCGACCGCGACGACGGTGCCCTCGCGCGCCAGGCGTACGGCCCGCGATGCTACAGCGCCAGGGTCCGCGATGACCGCGCCGGATTCGCCGCGGGGGACGAGCTCGCCGCTGGGCGTATAGCCGCGGTCGAGGAACGCTTCAGCCACGACCTCGAGACCGTGCTCGCGCGCCGCCCCGGAGATCTCGCCGGGCATGGCAAGGATCGGCAGCCCGCGGCCCAGCCGGTGAGACAGATCCGACACGGCTTCGGCGAGCGCAGCAGCATGCGCGGCATCCGTCATGACGGCGTGATACAGGGCACCGTGGGGCTTGACGTACCGGATGTCGGCACCGACATCCGCGAGAGCATCCAGCTGCGCAGACACCGCGGCGCGGAGCTCGGCAGTCGCCATCGCCAGCGGCCGCCGGCCGAAACCGGCCCTGTCGGGGTAGGACGGGTGGGCGCCGGTCGCCACACCGAATCGCGCAGCTCGATCGACCGCCTCGGCCATGGACAGTGCGTCCCCGGCGTGACCGCCGCACGCGACGTTCGCGCTGGAGATCACGGCGAACAGCGCCTCGTCGTCAGCTGTCGGAACACCGTCGACAGTCTCGCCGAGGTCGGCGTTCAGGTCGATGGTCGTCATGCGACCACGGTACGCCCGGTCTACGGTGGAAGCGTGGCCCGAGCGCACGTCGAAGCCCCGCCGCCGCAGGTGCGGCTGTCGGACGGATCCCTCGCACGCATCGTGCCCTCGGCGTTCGCGAGCGGCTGGGAGCTCGAGGTCGGCGGCACGCCGCAGTCCCACGTCGATCTCGCTGATCCCACACACCTGCACTTCGAATACGTCGCGCGGATGGGCGCCGTGATCGACCAGCTCGGAGTGCCCGGGGAGCCTGTGACCGCCATCCATCTCGGCGCGGGTGCCTACACACTCCCCCGCTATGTCGAGGCGACGCGGCCCGGATCACGGCAGCAGGTCATCGAACTCGAACCCGCGTTGGTGGCTCTCGTCCGTGAACACCTGCCGCTGCCCTCCAGTGCGCGAGCCGGCGGCTCGATCCGCACACGCACGGGCGATGCCCGCGCCGTGCTGGAACGCTTGCCCGCGGGTCTGCGCGGTCAGGCCGACCTCATGGTCTCCGACATCTTCCACGGCGCGCGCACTCCCGCGCACGTAACCAGCATTGAGTTCTACAGCCTCGCGGCGCGCTACCTCAGCGACACCGGCGTGCTCCTGGTCAACGTCGCCGATGGAGCGGGACTCGCCTTCGCCCGCCGCCAAGCCGCCACCGTCCGCAGCGAGCTGCCCCATGTCGCCCTGCTTGCCGAGGTTCAGGTGCTCAAGGGCCGGCGCTTCGGGAACATCGTGATCGCGGCATCCCGCAATCCACTTCCCACCGAGTGGCTCCCCCGGCTGATGGCCGCTGGACCGCATCCGGCCAAGGTTGCTCAGGGCGCAGAGGTCGACGCATTCATCGCTGGTTCGCGAGTCGTCACGGATGCCGACGCAGCGCCATCCCCGGCACCCTCGGCAACCCTGTTCGAGCGCTGACGGCGTGGGAAGTCGGCACCGCTCGCCGACGCCGACACAATAAGAGCGCACCGCGTATGGGGCGAGGTGCGGCGACGATGCGGTGTCTGGCGGGTTGACCCGCGATCACCGCTCTGCGGGAAGGAGCGCGAGTGAGCTATATCCACGGCTACGACCCCGTCACGCTGCGCGAAGTGGTCAACCCACGCGACTGCCGCGAACGCCTCGACGAGCTCGGCGACCAGCGCTCGCTTCCCGCCCTTCTCGAACGGGTATGGCTGTTGAAAGTGCTCGACCGGCTCGATGATGCGCTCGAGATCGCTGACCAGACGGTGCGCACCGCCCGGATGGCGGGAACACGCAAAGATCTGCTGCGCGCGCGCATCCTGCACGCGACGGTGCTGCAGTTTCGCGGATCGCTCGCTGCCGCTGCACAGGAGCTGACCACCTGCGCTCTCGAGGCCGAGGGGGCGGGGTGGGCTTCGATCGCCGCGTTCGCCTATCAGCACCGGGGAAAGGTGCACTACGACGCGGGAGATTTCGACGCAGCCCGCGCTGACTTCAAGCGGGCACTCTTCGCGCGCCAGAGCACGGCAACACCCGACGATCAGCTCGAGTCGACTCTTCTTGCGATCGACGCGGCCGAGCGTCGCCGCGCCGAGGCCGGCGCGGCAGTCGCCAGCTGACCGGTCGGTGTCTGAGGCCCCGCTTACGCTGTCGTCATGTCCGAGTTGCACCGCGTTCGCCACTGGGCCGAGGCCCTGCTTTCGGTGCACCTGACCCCGGAGTGGTCGTTCGGTTTCGACAACGCGAAGCGGCGAGCAGGCCTGTGTGACTTCACTCGCAAGCGCATCACGGTTTCGCGATACCTCGCGGCCCGCCACGACGACGACACCAATCACCAGACACTGCTGCACGAAGTGGCGCACGCGCTCGCCGGCGCGGCGGCAGGGCACGGTCCGCGCTGGAAAGCCATCGCTCGAGACCTCGGCTATGTCGGCGGAACCACGCACCACGGCGAGACAGCGACAGAACTCGCGCCCTGGGTCGGCGTGTGCCCCGCCGGTCACGTCGCCTACCGGCATCGCCGCGCGAGCCGGCAGACCTCCTGCGCCCGCTGCGCTCCCCGCTTCGACGAGCGCTACCTGCTCACGTGGACCAGGCGCGAGATCACGGCGTCCACGCGCCTGGCGGCGATGACCCCGCGCTGACGGCGGGGCTGCCGCCGGCGCCGCAACGCCCGAGCCCGCCTCCCACAGGTTACGGAAGGCTGGCTCGGGCTGAGAGCGCGATTCGTTAGCTCACCGTGCGGCGCCGACGCACGAGCCACAGCCCGCCGCCCACCAGGGCCGCAGCGAACGCGGCTAGCGCGACCGACACACCGATGAGGCCGCCGGTCGAGGCGAGGTCGCCGCCCTGCGAGGATCCACCAGGGGCCGCGCCGGGGTCGGCCGGGTTCGCCGGCGTCGCGGTAGCTACCGTGACCGACTGCCAACCGAGGAGCGTGCCGTCGGCGGCGTAGACCGCAACCCGGTGTGCTCCAAGCGGCACACTCGAGGGCGTCACCATCGTGATGCGCGCGGCGCCCGACACCGTCGCCGACCCCAGCGCCGTGGGCTCGGAGAAGGCGAACACGTACACCGCGTCTCCCTCGTGACCGGCCGGCAGGGTGATCGTCACGGTGTCTCCCGGCGCGAACGGGTTCGGGGCGACGGTGATGGCGTTCTCGAGGTCAGCAGTCAGCTCGCTGTCCGACGGGCGCCACTGATCGGTGACGCCGACCAGATAGACGACCTCCTGAGCGGCACCGTCGCGTGTTCCGAAGCTCGGAGTGATCGTCAACGGATGCGCGCCGGGACCGCCGACGGGCGTCGAGAGGGTCACCGTCCACGATCCGTCCTCGGCGCTACCGAGGGTGCCGTCCGCGTCCGCGATGCGCACGCCGGAGCCGGGCAGGCCCGTTCCCGTGACCTCGGTGAGCTGTTGGTCGGGGGCGTAGACAGCGCCGAAATCGGTCGTCACCGCAAAGGAATCGGCGATGTTCACTCGGTTGTAGAGGAACTGCGAGGTGGTGAGCGCGTGATCGACGATGCGGGTCTCACCGACGCATCCGTACCAGCCGTGATCGGGCTCGGTCTCCCAGGTGGAGGTGCCGATGATCCATGGCATGAAGTCAGCTGCCATCATCCCGCCAACCGACGACGCGTTGCGCAGAACCGGAACGCCATCGACGTACATGATCGCGGTGTCGGCTGCCGGATCGTTCACGATGGCTACGTGGTCGGCGGGCAAGGACCTCGCCGTCGGCGTTGGTGAAGACGAACACGTCTTCCTTGCCGAGCACCGGGTATGCGAGGACCTCCTGCGCGGTGATCGCCGACGCGGTGTCACCGATCTCGAAGATGGCTGCGGCAGCCGGTGTGTCATCGGGATTGGTCAGCTGAGCCTGCTCGGAGCCGATCACGAGCACCTTGCCTGCGGCATGGACGTTCTCGATGAGAAGCGTCTCGGCGGGGCCGACGAGCTGATTTCCGTCTTCAGCGGTAGCGACAGCGGGAACGAGGAGAGCGCACCCGAGCGCGAGTGCAGCTCAGGCTGCAGCAGCGCTCCGAGTGACGCGTCGATCGACGGTCATGAACCGAGGATTCCTTTCCACGACGGCACCGGGCGATGCCGACGGGGGACGAACCTAACCGCGAAGGATGCCAGAAGTTATCGATAACATGGCCGCGACGTGACCGCGACTCAACGCCTCGCGAAACCCGCGTGTCGTTCGGTTTCGCCTCTCTCGGCGACGCAGTTCACCGAGCCGCGTCGACCTCGGCCGCGGCCAAAACCGCGTCGCGCCGACCCTCTTCGAGCCAGCACTGGCCGGTGACGCTGGCGGTGAGCAGGTGGCGAAGCGCGGGGCGCAGTCCCCGGAACGCCTCACAAGCGGCAGCAGCCTCGGGAGACGAATGATCGATCCCTCGCGCAGCGAGTGCGTCGATCACGGCCCCCGCCCCGAAGAGGTCTTCCACCGCGAACCTCAGTGCACCAGAACTGGCGTCGGTTTGCCCGACCGCGATCACCGCAATACTCGTGCGCGCCGCCCGACGGTGCTGTTCTGCGACGGCAGCGTCGGCTGCGGCGCTCGCTGTGCGCAGGTCAGCGCGGATCACGACGGCGCCGCGATCGGCGGCTCGTGAGGCGAGGAGCTCGGCATCCGTGCCCGAAGCCAGCACGTCGACCACGATCGTGATCTCGGCCGGCGCGACCCGGTCGAGGCCGGCAAGACCCCAATCGAAACGCACCTGGTACCGGGACTGTTCTTCGCGAGGCGCGGGCTCGACTGTCGGCATCCGTCCAGCGTAGGGCGAGACCGGATGCGAGACTTGCCGCATGCGCGTGCTCAGCAAGTTCACGATCGATTGCGACGCCGACGCCGCCTGGCGCGCTCTGCACTCACCGCGGGTACTCGCCGAGGTGTACGGACCGTTCCTCGACATGCAGCCGCTGGAAGCGATCCCGACGCAGTGGGAGCACGGCCAGAATGCCGCAGTCGGGCTCAGCGTCGCCGGGCTTATCCCGGTCGGCCGTCAGCTCATCTCGATCACGGATGCCGAACGTGAGGTAGGCGGGGTGCGCGTGCGGATCATCCGTGACTCCGGGATGCCGCTGACCGGCCCACTCGCGGTCCTCGACGTCTGGGACCACCAGATGGCGGTGTCTCCCCTTCCGGATGGCCGCACCCTGTGGCGAGAGCGCCTCGTGATCGGTGGCGCTGCTGCACCCGCGCTGTGGCCGGGCCTCTGGGCGCTCTGGCAGTGGCGGGCAGCCCGCATCCGTCAGATCGCGCCGTCGTGGGCGCACGATCCGGATGCCGTGACGGCCGAGTCAGGAGAAGCCGACGCGGCCGCCACGGCCTGACCTCCGAACCGGCTACTCGCTCAGCGCCGCCACCGGCGCGACGCGGGTTGCCAGGCGCGTGGGGGTGACTGACGCAACGACGGTGAGGATCGCCGTCGCCGCCACGATCACCAGCAGCGGAACCATCGGGACCGCGGGGTAGACGATGCCGGCCTGGATGATCCCGTCCGGGTTCGTGGGAACGCTACCGAGCAGCGACTGCGCTCCGACCCAGCCGTAAGCGATGCCGAGCAGAATACCCAGGAGGGTCGAGGTGACCGTCACGTGCACCGCCTCCAACAGCACCATCCGGCGGATCTGCGCGATCGAGACGCCGAGGGCACGGAGAAGCCCGAGTTCCCGGGTGCGCTGGATGACGCCGAGGGTCAGCAGGTTCACCAGCCCGACGCCCGCGATCACCGCCGAGATCGCAACCAGTCCCATCATGATTGCCGCGAACGTGTCCATGATGCTCGCGAGCTCGGGTTCGAGACTGCCTCCCGCGTTGGCCGTGAGCACCGCCTTCACCGACTCGATAGCTACCGCGAACATCGTCACGAGCGTCACGCCGATGACGATGCCGATCGATGTCCGGGCGGAGCGCTCCGGGTTCCGGTAGGCATACTGCACCGCGAGCCGCGCAGGAGCGGAGCGCCCGAAAGCACGGCCGACCAGGCGCAGCGCCGGAGGCATGACCAGCGGAGCTGCCATCGTGATGCCGGTGAACGAGAGGACTCCACCGACGAAGGCGACGACCACGCCGAGCGGTGAGACAAGTCCCAGCAGGATGCCCGCGGCAAGCGCAACCGCGCCGAGGGCGAACAGGATGCCGGCAACCGCGTGCTTGCCTCGACGGGCGCCTACCTCATCGGTGGCGAGGGGAACCGAGCCCGACACTGCCTGCAGCGGGGTGACCGCGAGAACTCGCCGGGAACCGATCCACGCCGCGAGCCACGTGGTGAGTGCGACGATCACGGCGGGCAGCAGCATCGACGGTGTGACGGGCGCGACGTGCACGCCATCAAGCCCGAGGCGGACTATCGCGATCTGCGCCCCGGCAGCAGAAACGACAATGCCGAGCACCGTGCCGATCACCGCGCCGAGCACGCCGACGACAAGGCCCTGGGATGCGACGCGCGCTCGCTGCGACCGCGCCGACGCACCGATCAGACGCAGCAGGGCGATCTGGCGGGAACGTCCGGCGACGACAGTCGCGAACGTGTTGGCGGTGACGATACCGGCGACATAGACCGCGAGCGCGACGAGCAGGAGCGTGAGGAATCCGAGCACGAAGGCGAGGGTTCCGCTGTCACCGATGTAGGGGTCTGCGCGCAGCATCGCCGCCAGAAAGTCAGTGGTCGCGATGAGGACGACCCCGAACACCGTCGAGATTGCCGCGACCAGGATGCTCGCCCCCATCCCGCGCTCACGGAGCCAAGCGAAGCTCGTGCCGGCGCGCGGCATGCGCAGCTGCGCCCGCTCGACGGATGCCGTGACGGTGCTCATACGCCGACCTCCGCCCGACGAGTCTGCGCGCCGGCGTCGGCTGCCAGCATGTGAGCCGAAATCTGCTCGGCGGTCTGCGCGGGCTTGTCGGCGACGAGGCGCCCGTCGCCGAGGAACAGGACCCGGTCAGCGTGGCTGGCGGCGACGGGGTCATGGGTGACCATGGCGATCGATTGCCCCCGGGTGCGGCTCGCTTCAGCCAGCAGAGTGAGCACCTCACGCCCCGAGCGCGAGTCGAGGTTTCCCGTCGGCTCGTCGGCGAAGAGCAGGTCGGGCGCGGTCGCCAGGGCGCGGGCTATCGCAACACGCTGCTGCTGGCCACCCGAGAGCTCGTGCGGCCGGTGATTCAAGCGCGAGCGAAGCCCGAGGGTGTCGATCAGCCCGTCGATGCGCGAGCGTTCCAACACACTCGGCGTGCGGCCGTCCAGGTCGAAGGGCAACAGGGTGTTGCCGAGCGCATCGAGGGTCGGCACGAGGTTGAAGGACTGGAACACGAAACCGACACGACGACGACGGAGGATCGTGAGTTCGAGGTCACCGAGATCGGTGATGTCAGTGTCGCCGATCCACACCCGCCCGGCAGTCGGGGCGTCGAGCCCAGCCATGATGTGCATGAGGGTCGACTTGCCCGAGCCGGAGGGACCCATGATCGCGGTGAACTCCCCGCGACGGATGCCGACAGTGACGTCATCGAGCGCCCTGACCGTTCCGCTGCCGGAGCCATAGGTCTTGCCGAGGTTCTCTACGCGGGCCGCCAAGCCCATCTGCGTCGTGGTGATTTTCATACCTCCGACGCTAGGAATCAGGCCCGTACCCCCGCGTCAGCCCGAAGTCGCGCCGTCATCCATCGGAAGGATGATTCCTCGGCATCCGTCTCGTGCGAGGCTGCGGCCAGCGGCCCCATGATCGGTGTCAGACCAGGCCGTGCTCGTAGGCGAAGACGACGAGTTGGACGCGATCACGCAGCTCGAGCTTGCCGAGGATGCGACTGACGTGCGTCTTCACCGTTGCCTCGGAAAGGTACTCTCGCGCCGCGATCTCGGCGTTTGACAGGCCCCGCGCGGCGAGACCGAAGATCTCGCGTTCTCTCTCGGTCAGCTCGCCGAACGCTCGCGGCGCCGGCCGAGTCTGTTCGTCCCGGAAGTGCGCGAACAGCTGCGCCGTGGCCGTTGCCGCGATCACCGCCGAACCGGAGTACACGCTGCGGATTGCGGCGAGCACGAACTCCGGCTCGGCATCCTTGAGCAGGAATCCGCTCGCGCCGCCGCGGATCGCGCGTGCGGCTGCCTCATCGAGGTCGAACGTCGTCAGCATCACGATCCGCGGCGCGCCAGGGTCCTGTAGCAAATGCGCCGTCGCCTCGATCCCGTCCATGACGGGCATCCGGATGTCCATGAGCACGACATCCGGACGCGTGTCTCGCGCCATCGACAGGGCCGCCTGGCCGTCTCCCGCCTCGCCGACGACGGCCATGTCGGGCTGGGAGTCGATCACCATGCGGATGCCGGCGCGAAAGAGCGCCTGGTCATCCACGAGCGCGACACGGATGACGCCCGGACCGGGGTTGCTCTGGTCGTTCATCGTGCCGCGGACCCGTGAGGTTGCGGTTCCGCGGCGAAGGGGAAGGTCGCCCGCACGACCCACAGCTCCCCGACCATCCCTGCCTCCACTGCCCCACCGACCAGCCGCGCCCGCTCGCGCATGCCGACGATACCGTGGGTCACTCCGGCGGGGTCAGTCAGGGGCGCGGCATCCGCCGCGGGCGGGTCGACGGGCTCCGCGACAGGATTCGATGCCCACAGGTGCAGACGGTCCGGGAGCCAGCGCATCGTCACCTCGACATCTCCGTTGCCGTGGCGGATGGCGTTCGTGAGCGCCTCCTGCAGCACGCGGTAGATGGCCAACTGCACGGCAGCCGGCACGTTCGCGGTAGGCATCGGTTCCACGTCTACGCGCACCGCGAGCCCGGCAGCTCGCACCTGGGAGTACAGACTCTCCAGATCGTTCAGCATCGGCTGCGGCGCCATCCCTTCGCTGTGGCGCAACTGCGCCAGCAGCAGCCGAACATCAGCGAGCGCGCTGCGCGCCGTCGTCGAGATCGTCGCGAGCGCGTCCTTCCCCGCCTGCGGATCGGCGTCGGCTGCGTACCGAGCCCCATCGGCCTGGGCGATGATGACGGCCAGCGAATGACCGACGACATCGTGCATGTCGCGCGCGATCCGACCTCGCTCCTGCTCCTCGACGCGTTCCCGTTCGGCACGCTCGCGCTCACGCTGGGTGCGTCGAGCGCGCAGGGACGTTCGAACCAGAGCACCCACGGTCCAGGCCAGGAGCAACGCGAACCCCGCAGCGATGAGAACAGCGGCTGCCAGCGGAAGGACGCTCCACGACGCGGCACTGAGCAGCTGCGAACCGAAGAGATAGCCGGTGATGACGGTGGCCCCGACGATCGCCGACGAGAATCCGAGCCAGTACACCAGCGTGCTCCCGTAGGCAGCCGTCGCGTAGAGCACGGCGAAGATCGCGAGGTCGACGGGCGACGGTGGACGCAGCATCAGCATCTGCATCGTCGCGCCGACCCACGCCGTAGCGAGCGCGAGGGGCGGTGAGAGCCGCCGCAGCGCGAGCGCCGCCGCGAAGAGAAGGCACATGACCACGGTCGGCAGTGCCGACTCGGCTGCCCAGCCGCCGATCGTCAGCTCAAAGGGGAGACAGAGCAGCCCGAACACTCCCGCAACCGACACATCGGTTGCCACCTGGTACGGCAGGAGTTCACGAAAGAGTGCGGAGCGTCTCACCTCACCCACGCTACGGAACGCGCGCCCAGAGCGCGTCAGTCTGAAGATGTATGTGCGCCGGGCCGACCGCCTACGGTGCAGGCGTCCGCTCGGTCTCGGTCTCGGACTCGGTCTGCGACGGCGTCTCGGGCGCGGTACGGTATTGCTCGGTGATGAGCCGGTACGACCGCGTCGCGAATGCGAGCAGGGCGCTGACGACCATGGCGAGACCTGCGAAGACGAACACGAGCGCGATGCCGCGCGCCTCCCCGTCCCCAAGAAGCCATCCCCACGTCTGCTGGCCGCTCGGCGTTTCCATGTAGGGGATGACCCAGAACTCCGCGATCGGCGCGATCAGGAACGCGGTGATGGGGGCGGCTGCCGATTCGAAAGCCGCGGCGAACCCGAACACACGCCCCTGCGATCCGTACGGCACGACCTTCTGGATCACGGTCTGCTCGGCTGCCTCGACCGCGGGCACGAGGGCCATGTAGAGCCAGATCCCGACGGCGTAGAGCAGCCACCAGTCGCGGATCGTGAACAGCGCGCCCAGTAGCCCCATGCCCGCGACCACGAGCAACATCGTGCGAATCGGGTTGCGTCCGAGGCCGAACCTGGCGATCAGGACGCCGCCGACGATGAACCCCGTCGCGGCGACCCCGAACACGGTGCCCCAGGCTTCGACACTGAACAGGGTCAGCCCGTACGGGTCCATCAGGGCGATGTAGACCCCACCGATGAGGTTGTTGAACGTCGAGAAGATGATGAGTGCGAAGAGCCCGGGCGCCAGTCTCACAGCGGTGATCGCGCCGCGCAGGTCGACACCGCGTCCGACGGATGCCGCCGGCTGCTCCTCGGGAATCCGGAGCAGGAGCAGGTGAACACCCGCGATCGCGGTTGCGACGATGGCGATGAGCAGCGTCCACCCCATGCCGAGCGGGCCGACCGACAGGCCGCTGAACACGCTGGTGATGATGAAGGCGATCCCCTGCACTGTGCCGACCAGACCGTTGGCATTCGCGTGCCGCTCTTCGGGGACGAGGAGTGTCACGAGGTACACCCAGAAGGTCAGCGCGAACCAGAGGTAGCTCGTCGTGATGTTCGCGGCCGCAGTGTTCACGAGAACGTGGAGGAACACGCGCTCGTTCGGGGTACGGATCAACCGCGTGCGCGGCGCAACTGTGGGATCCGCCGGAGCGGGAGTCGTCATGCGGGGAAGCGCACTGCGCGGCTCGGACGTCGGGAACAGCCGGATGCCGCAACTGCGGCGGTGGCGCTCAGCCCGTCACGCGCACCGCACGCGCGAGCGAGGCAGCCACGGCATCGACGTCACCGCTCACGAGACCGACAGTGACGCGGATGAGGGGGCGAGCGGTGCGGTCTGAGAGGAAAAAGGGCGACCCCGCCGCCACACCGATGCCGGCCGCAGCGAGATGAAGGAGCGCCGCGCGCTCGTCCGAGACGTCCCAGGAGACGTTGAGGCCGTCACCGGCAACGGCTGAGACTCCTTGGCGGCGCAGTGCGCCGGCCAGCTCCCGCTGACGAGTCCGGTAGCTCTCGCGGGCGCGAACCACAGCCTCGATCGATACGGGGTCTGACAAGAGATCGAAGAGTACGGCCTGGATGGTACGTGAGGTCCATCCCGGCCCCAGCAGCCTGCGCGCCACGACGCGGTCGACGATGCGCGATGGGCCTCCGAGCGCGGCGATGCGCAGATCGGGACCGTGGGATTTCGAGAAGCTGCGTACGTGCACGACCTGCTCTGGCAGCCACCGGGCGAGCGTCACCTCGGGCGCTGCGGCTACGAGCCCGGAATGGTCGTCCTCGATGATGACGACCCGCGCTCCGTTTCGCGAGGCGCGTACCAATCGCGCAAGCTCAGCCGCGCGCTCGGGGCTCGTCGACACACCCGTGGGGTTGTGTGCGCGCGGCTGCAGAAGCACCGCGGTCGGCCTCGTCGCGAGCGCACGCGCGAAGCTACTCGGCGCGATCCCCTCGGCGTCGAGTTCTACGGGGATCGGCTGCGCCCCCAGGTGCTCGATGAGGTCGAAGAAGTACGGGAAGCCGGGGTTTTCGACCACCACGCGGTCTCCGAAGCGCACGACCTGTTCGAGCGCACGACCGACGCCGTCCAGGGCACCGTCGACGACAGTGATCGCCTCCGCATCGCTCGGCCACACCCGGCGGAGCAACGTCTCCAGTTCGGGTAGCACGGGCGACTCGTGGTATCGACCGGTGTGAGCGCGCGGCGACACCCGCGAGAAGGCACGCGCGAGGTCGGGGAGCAGGTCGGCATCCGGAGTCCCTCCCGAGAGGTCGAGCCGCGGCGATCCCGGATGCTGGGCAAGGCCCTGCACGCGCGGCGACATCCACTCCTGCCGTTCCTCGCGCACGAACGATCCTGCCCGCCCACGCGAGACGATCAGCCCGGCCTGCGAGAGCGCCTTCCACGCAGCGCTCACTGTCGCAGGGCTCACACCGAGCCGTCCCGCGACCTCGCGCACGGTCGGCAGTCGCTCACCGGCGGCCAGATCTCCGGCCGTGATCAGGCGGGCAAGCTCTGCCGCGATAGCGCGCGGCGTGGGATCGGTGAAGTGCGCACGATCGATCACCGTGGTCATCGCCCACCCAATCTCGATCACACCAACATTTACGGTCGCGACACGGGACGAAACCGAAGGGAAATGTTCACGCCGAACAATAACAGACACGCCACGGCGCTTCGTGGCCCCTTCGACCGGACGGAGAGTGCACGAGATGACGACGGTGAGAGCGGCCATCACGCAGACGACGTGGACCGGCGACAAGGCATCCATGCTCGACAGGCACGAGCAATTCGCGAGGGATGCCGCCGCCGACGGCGCGCAGGTGGTGTGCTTCCAGGAGCTCTTCTACGGGCCCTACTTCGGCATCACACAGGACAAGAAGTACTACCGCTATGCCGAGCCGGTCGACGGCCCGATCGTGGAGCGCTTCGCCGCGGTAGCGAAAGAGCTCGGCACTGTGATGGTGCTGCCGATCTACGAGGAGGCGCAGACCGGGGTCTACTACAACACGGCGGTTCTCGTGGATGCGGACGGCACCGTGCTGGGGACGTATCGCAAGAACCACATCCCCCACGTCGAGAAGTTCTGGGAGAAGTTCTACTTCCGTCCGGGCAACCTCGGCTACCCCGTCTTCGACTCGGCGGTCGGAAAGGTCGGCATGTACATCTGCTACGACCGCCATTTCCCGGAGGGATGGCGCGAGCTCGGCCTGAACGGCGCGCACATGGTCTTCAACCCCAATGCGACCAAGCCGGGCCTGTCCAACCGCCTGTGGGAGGTCGAGGGGCCGTGCGCGGCTGTTGCCAACGGCTACTTCGTCCTCCAGCCCAATCGCGTCGGCCGCGAGGACAACGAGTACGGCGACGAGGCTGTCAGCTTCTACGGCACGAGCCAGGTGATCGACCCGCGCGGCAATTTCGTCGGGGCGCTGGGCTCGAGCGAGCACGAGGAGGTCCTCATTCGCGACCTGAACCTCGACATGGTGCAGGAGATGCGCGACGACTGGCAGTTCTACCGCGACCGTCGCCCCGACAGCTACGAAGGGATCTCCGCACCGTGAGCACGACACTGATCACCGGCGGCACCGTCGTCTCCGCCACCGGGCGGGCTCCGGCCGATGTCCTCGTCGACGGCGAGAAGATCGTCGCCGTCCTCGCGCCCGGCTCGGAACTGCTCGGCACGAACCTGGCGGCATCCGTCGACACTGTCGTCGATGCGAGCGCCAAGTACGTCATCCCCGGCGGCATCGACGCCCACACGCACATGCAGCTGCCTTTCGGGGGCACGTTCGCGAGCGACACGTTCGAAACCGGCACGCGCGCGGCAGCGTGGGGCGGTACGACGACCATCGTCGACTTCGCCGTGCAGACGTACGGCACGAAAGTGCCCGACGGCCTTGCGAAGTGGCACGAGTTGGCAGCGGGAAACTGCGCGATCGACTACGGGTTCCACCAGATCGTCGGCGGCATCGACGACGAATCGCTCGCGTTCTTGCCGACCCTCGTTGACGAAGGCATCACGAGCTACAAGCTGTTCATGGCCTACCCCGGCGTCTTCTACTCGGACGATGCCCAGATCCTGAAAGCGATGCAGGTCGCCGCCGACACGGGGCTGCTCACGATGATGCACGCCGAGAACGGCCCCGTCATCGACGTGCTCGCCCAGCAACTCGTCGATGCCGGCAAGACCTCACCCTTCTTCCACGGCAAGGCCCGCGTTTGGCAGGCCGAAGAAGAGGCCACCCACCGCGCGATCATGCTCTCGAACATCACCGGGGCGCCGTTGTACGTCGTGCACGTCTCGGCGAAACAGGCTGTCGCGCAGCTCGCGGCCGCTCGCGACAACGGATTCAACGTATTCGGCGAGACCTGCCCGCAGTATCTCTACCTGTCGCTGGAAGAGCAGTTGGGCGCCTCGAGCGAGCAGTGGGGCCAGTTCGAGGGCGCGAAGTGGGTGTGCTCGACGCCGCTGCGCTCGCGCGCCGAGGGCCACCAGGACCACATGTGGCAGGCCCTGCGCACCAACGATCTGCAGATGGTCTCCACCGACCACTGCCCGTTCTGCATGAAGGATCAGAAGACCCTGGGCCTGGAGGACTTCCGTAAGATCCCCAACGGCATCGGCTCAGTCGAGCACCGGATGGATCTCATGTACCAGGGCGTCGTCACCGGCGAGATCACCCTGGAGCGGTGGGTCGAACTCACGAGCACCACCCCGGCGCGCATGTTCGGCATGTACGGCAAGAAGGGTGTCATCCAGCCCGGGGCGGATGCCGACATCGTCGTCTACGATCCGAACGGTCACACCTCCATCGGCCTCCCGGTCGACGACCTGGGTCATAGCACCGGCAAGTCCCACCACATGAACATGGACCACTCCGCCTGGGAGGGGTTCGAGATCGACGGGCACGTCGACACCGTGATCTCCAAGGGCAAGGTGATCGTCGACGCAGGCCAGTACCTCGGACGCAAGGGCGACGGCAGCTTCGTCAAGCGCGGCCTGAGCCAGTACCTGGTGTGAGGCGATGACGATGGACTTCGGTGTCGTCCTGCAGACGAATCCTCCCGCGTCGCGCGTGATCCAGCTGTCGAAGCTGGCCGAAGCGCACGGTTTCAGCCACGTCTGGACCTTCGACTCCCACCTGCTGTGGGAGGAACCGTACGTGATCTACTCAGCGATCCTCGCCGAGACCCGCAAGGTCGTCGTCGGCCCGTTCGTGACGAACCCCGCGACACGGGACTGGACGGTCACGGCATCCGTGTTCGCGACCTTGAACGAGATGTACGGAAACCGCACGATCTGCGGCATCGGGCGCGGCGACTCGGCGGTGCGGGTCACCAACGGCAAGCCGTCGACGCTGGCCGAACTGCGGGAGTCCATCCACGTGATCCGGGAGCTCGCGAACTCTCGAGCCGTCGAGTACAAGGGATCGACGCTGCAGTTCCCGTGGAGCCAGGGGTCCGAGCTGGACGTCTGGGTCGCAGCGTACGGGCCGCTCGCGCTGAAGCTCACGGGCGAAGTGGCCGACGGATTCATCCTGCAGCTGGCGGACCTCGACATCGCGGCCTGGATGATCAAAACGGTCAAGGATGCCGCAGCGGCAGCCGGCCGCGACCCCGAGTCGATCGACTTCTGCGTCGCGGCCCCCATGTACATCGGCGAGGACTGGGAGCACATGCGCGACCAGTGCCGGTGGTTCGGGGGGATGGTCGGCAATCACGTCGCCGACATCGTCGCGAAGTACGGCACCGACGGCAGCGTGCCGCGTGCTCTCACCGACTACATCGAGGGGCGCACCGGCTACGACTACAACTCGCACGGCAAGAGCGACAACGACCACGTGGACTTCGTTCCCGACGAGATCGTCGACCGATTCTGCGTCCTCGGCACCGCCGAAGAGCACATCGCCAAGCTCGGGGCGCTACGGGAGCTCGGCGTCACGCAGTTCGCGGGGTACCTGCAGCACGACAACAAGGAGGAGACCCTCCGCGTCTACGGCGAGACCGTGATCCCGGCCCTGCGCGAGAAGGTCACGGCCAAGTCGTGAGGCGTGACGGCGAGTGAAGCGGCTGCAGACATGAGCCGGAGGGCGACGGGACTGGGCTGGGGCATCCTCGGCGTGCTCGCGATCGTGCTGCTCTGGGAGGCCTACAAGTTCCTGGGGCCCGCGGAGGGTGTCGTGATCGGCGCCGTCGAGGGTCAGACGGGCTCGGGGGTCATGATCCTGCCCCGCACCCACGACCGTGCGATGCCGCACGTGTGGGACATGCTCGCGCGACTGTTCGAGCCGACCAGCGGGGGGGAAACCCCGCCGCTGATCGCGACAGTCGCGATCGCGGCCGTCACGACGCTGGGAATCGCCGCCGTCGGGTGGGTGCTCGGCGTCATCGTCGGCGGCGCACTGGCACTCGTGATGCAGCGCTGGCAGCTGCTGGAGTGGGGGCTGCTGCCCTGGATCGTCGTAAGCCAAACGGTCCCGCTCATCGCCTTCGCCCCGGTCATCAACGCGATCGGCAACCAGATCGACCGCGGCGGGACGAGCTGGCCGCAATGGCTGTCGGTCGCCGTCATCGCGTCGTATCTCGCGTTCTTCCCCGTCGCTGTCGGCGCTCTGCGCGGACTCGAAGCCCCCGACCGGATCCACGTCGACCTCATGCGCACCTACGCCGTCGGGTACTGGTCGACGCTGCGCCACCTGCGGCTGCCCGCCGCCGTACCCCACCTGCTGCCCGCGCTGCGCCTGGCGGCAGCGAACGCCGTGCTCGGTGTCGTCGTCGCAGAGGTCTCGATCGGGATGCGCGGCGGAATCGGGCGGATGCTGATCCAACTCGCCGGCCAGGGATCCAGCGATCCGGCCGCCCCGTGGGGACCCATCTTCGGCTCGATCGTGCTGGGTCTGATCGCCGCCGGGTCCGTCGCGCTGATCGGGGTCGGACTCCACCGCTACCGACGAGGAGAGGCCACCGCATGACCCCTCAGACACCGACCGCGCCGACCGCGACCGCCGCCGTGCACGCACGCGACGTGGGCAAGTTCTTCCCGACGAAGGCGGGCGATGTCACGGCGCTGACGGGCGTCGATCTCGAAGTCGCGGCCGGCGAGTTCGTCTCGCTGATCGGGCCCTCGGGATGCGGAAAGTCGACGCTGCTGCGCCTGATCGCCGATCTCGATTCGGCCACGAGCGGGGATCTGCAGATCTTCGGCAAACCCGCGGCGCGCGCCCGGGTCGACCAGGACTACGGCATCGCGTTCCAGCAGGCGGGACTGCTGCCGTGGCGCACTGTGGCCGCGAACATCGCCCTGCCGCTCGAGCTTCACGGCACCGCCAAGCCGGAACGCGCCGCGCGGGTCGCGGAGCTCGCCGAACTCGTGGGGTTGTCGGATTTCACCGAACGCTATCCCGACCAGTTGTCGGGCGGGATGCAACAGCGTGTCGCAATCGCGCGCGCCCTCGCGACCCGTCCGCGCCTGCTGCTGATGGACGAGCCGTTCGGGGCGCTCGATGAGATGACCCGCGAGTACCTGCAGTCCGAGCTGACCCGCATCGCCGCCGAGACCGGCGCCGCGGTGGTGTTCGTGACGCACTCGATCCCCGAGGCGGTGTTCCTGTCTGACCGTGTCGTCGTGATGAGCCCGCGACCGGGCCGCATCACCGAAGTCGTCACGGTGGGACTCGGCGACGCGCGTGACGACGACCTGCGCGAGTCCCCCGCCTATTTCGAGCGGGTCACGGCTGTACGCGAAGCGTTGCACGGCTCGAAGATCGAGAGGGCGAACGAACGATGAGCCTGCGCGAACCCACCGCTCCCGCGCTGCCGTCGTGGGTGCGCACCGCCGCTCCCGTCGGGGTCGGCATCCTCGGGCTCGTGGCCTGGGTGCTGTACGTGGACGTCGCAGCCGCCGCGCCCCGGATGCTGCCGAGTCCGATCGCGATCGCGCAGGAGTTCGTGCTGCGGTGGAACATCATCGCCGAGGGGATGGCCGTCACCGCGACCAACGCCTTCGTGGGGCTCATCGCGGGATCGCTCATCGCCATCGCGCTGGCCGCGCTCGCCGCGGCGATCCGGCCGATCGACGGGATGCTGGCCCCCCTCGTCGCGGCGCTCGCGGTGATTCCGATCGTCGCGATCACGCCGGTGTTGAACACGATGTTCGGGGCGTCCAGCCAGTTCGGGAGGCAGGCGGTTGCAGGTCTTGCCGCGTTCATCCCGGTGTTCGTCAACGTGTTGCGGGGCCTGCGGCAGAGCCGGCCCGTGCACCGCGACCTGTTCCGCGCGTCGGCTGCCACGTCGGCGCAGACTTTCCGACTGCTGACCCTGCCGACGGCCCTGCCCTACCTCATGACGGGTCTGCGGATCGCAAGTTCGCTGGCGGTCATCGCGGCCCTCGTCGCGGAGTACTTCGGCGGGCCCGCTGACGGCATCGGCACCGCGATCGCGACGTACGCCAAGTCGGGGCGGGCCGCGCTCGCCTGGGCCTTCGTCCTCGGCGGAATCATCATCGGCCTCTTCTTCTTCCTGGTCACCTCGCTGCTCGAGCGGCTGGCGACCCGAAGGATGCCGGTCTAACCGGCATCGAGCACCACCCGTACCACCGAGAGAGCACCCCACAGATGAAGGGAACACCGTGAGACACAGCACCAGACGCGGCCTCGTGGCCGCATCCACCCTCACCGTCGCCGCACTCGCACTGGCGGCGTGCGCGGGATCATCCGAACCCGCAACGACCGAGGACAGCGGCGAGTTCGAGCCGCTCACGTCCGTGAGTTTGCAGCTGCAATGGCTGCCGCAAGCACAGTTCGCGGGCTACTACGTCGCCCTCGACCAGGGCTACTTCGCCGAAGAGGGCTTCGACGATGTCGAGATCGTCCCCTCGGGCGGTGACATCGTGCCGCAGGACGCGCTGATCGCCGGCGACGTGGACTTCGCGATCGCCTGGGTCCCGAAGGTGCTCGGCAGCCTCGAGGCGACCGGCGCGGAACTCACCGACATCGCGCAGGTCTACCAGGAATCGGGGACGACCCAGGTGTCGTGGGCCGACTCGGGGATCGAGAGCGTCGCCGACTTCGAGGGCAAGCGGATCGGCTCGTGGGGCTTCGGCAACGAGTGGGAGATCTTCGCGGCGATGGCCGCCGAGGATCTCGACTCCACGACGGTGTCGATCACGACGCAGGACTTCAGCATGAACGCGCTGCTGGACGGAGACGTCGACGCCGCCCAGGCGATGACCTACAACGAACTCGCGCAGGTGCTCGAGACCGTCAACCCCGAGACCGGTGAGCTCTACACTCTCGAGGACCTCAACGTCATTTCGTACGAAGAGACCGAGGGCGCGATGTTGCAGGACGCGATCTGGGCCGACACCGAGCGCCTGGCCTCCGACCCGGCATACGCCGATGCGGCAGTGCGGTTCCTGAAGGCCATCGCCAAGGGCTGGATCTACGCCCGCGACAATCCCGTCGAGGCAGCTGCCATCACCTACGACTACGCGATCAACGCCGAAGCTGCCTTCCCGGTGGGACCCGTGCACCAGGAGTGGATGATGAACGAGGTCAACAAGCTCATCTGGAACGGTTCGGAGTTCGGCGTGATGGACCCGGCAGCCTGGGACAAGACTGTCGCCGGGGCCCTGTCGGCTGTCAACCAGGACGGACTGAACCTCATCACGGCCGAGCCGCCGGCGTCGGCGTACTCGAACGAGTACATCGAGCAGGCGCTCGCGGAACTCGTCGAGGAGGGCTACGACGTCTCGGCGACGTACACCCCGATCGAGGTCACCCTCACCGAGGGCGGCCAGTAACTCCCGCGCCGGGTCGGTCGGCATCGCCGGCCGACCCGGCATCACCCCCCACGAAGCAGGGCTCATGACCACCGACAGCGAAGCATTTGATCTCGATCGTGCGCACGTGTTCCACTCGTGGTCGGCGCAGGCGGCGCTGTCACCGCTCGTGTTCGCGGGCGGCTCCGGCACCGAGCTCTGGGACGAGTCGGGTAAGCGATACCTCGACTTCTCGAGCCAGCTCGTGAATGTGAACATCGGACACCAGCATCCGGCGGTCACGTCGGCGATCGCGGCACAGGCCGATGTGCTGACGACCATCGCGCCGACCGCTGCGAACCTGGCGCGCGGTCGTGCCGCGCAGCGCATCGTGGCGCACGCACCGGATGGCTTCGAGAAGGTCTTCTTCACCAACGGTGGGGCCGACGCGAACGAGAACGCGATCCGAATGGCACGCCTGGTCACGGGACGCGACAAAGTGCTCTCGACGTACCGCTCGTATCACGGCAATACCGGGGCGGCGATCGTGTCGACCGGCGACTGGCGACGGATGCCGAACGAGTTCGCTCGCGGCCACGTGCACTTCTTCGGCCCATACCTGTACCGCAGCGAGTTCTGGGCCGACAGCGTCGAGCAGGAGTGCGAACGCGCCCTCCACCATCTCCGGCGCGTGATCGAAGCCGAGGGTCCGTCGACGATCGCGGCGATCCTGCTCGAGTCGATCCCCGGAACCGCCGGGGTCCTCCTGCCCCCGCCCGGTTATCTCGCGGGGGTGCGGGAACTGGCCGACGAGTTCGACATCCTGCTGATCCTCGACGAGGTGATGGCCGGGTTCGGGCGAACGGGTCGCTGGTTCGCCTTCGAGGGCCACGAAGTCGTGCCCGATCTGATCACCTTCGCGAAGGGCGTCAACTCTGGCTACGTCCCGATCGGCGGCGTACTGATCAGCGCCCCCATCGCTCACGCGTTCGACGATCGCGTGTTTCCCGGTGGCCTCACCTACAGCGGCCACCCGTTGGCGGCCGCGTCGATCGTCGCCACGATCGACGCCATGGAATCGGAGGGCATCGTCGAGAACGCGCGGCGCATCGGCTCGGACGTGCTCGCCCCCGCGCTCACCGACCTCGCCGAACGCCATCCCGTGGTCGGGGAAGTGCGCGGCGAGGGTGTGTTCTGGGCCCTCGAGCTCGTCGCTGACCGCGACACCCGCGACCCGCTGCGCGCGGGCGAGATCGCGCGGGCGAAGTCCGAGATGCTCGCCCGCGGCCTGCTCCCATTCACCGTCGACAACCGCATCCATGTCGTACCGCCGTGCACCGTCAGCGCTGACGAGGTCGCGCGCGCCGTCGAGATCTACGACGACGTGCTCGCCCTGTTGGATGCCGCTCTCTGACCCCCTCCGGCGCGGCCGAGACCGCCCGCCTCACGAAAGGCACTCCGATGTCCGATCTTCCCGTCCTCGATCACTGGGTCGGCGGCGCCGCCTGGCCCGGCACCTCGACCCGTACGGCGCCGGTGTACGACCCGGCGCGCGGCGAAGCGCAGCGCGAGGTGCGCCTGGCCGGAGCCGACGACGTCGCCGCCGCCGTCGCGTCCGCGACCGCCGCGGCACCCGCCTGGCGTGACGCGAGCTTCGCCAAGCGGCAGGGCGTCATGTTCGCCTTTCGCGAGATCCTGAACGCCCGCAAGGAGGAGCTGGCCCGCATCCTCACGTCGGAGCACGGCAAGGTGCTCGCCGACGCTCACGGCGAGATCGCCCGGGGCCTGGAGGTCGTCGAGTTCGCCTGCGCCGCACCGCACCTGCTCAAGGGTGAGTACTCCGAGAGCGTGTCGACGGGCGTCGATGTGTACACTCTGCGCCAACCCCTCGGGGTGGTCGGTGTGATCAGTCCCTTCAACTTCCCCGCCATGGTTCCCTTGTGGTTCGTGCCGATCGCCCTGGCCGCCGGCAACGCGGTCGTCCTCAAGCCCAGCGAGAAGGACCCCTCGGCGGCGAACTGGATCGCAGAGCGCTACGCCGAGGCGGGGCTGCCGGCGGGAGTGCTCTCGGTCGTGCACGGCGACAAGGAGGCCGTCGACGCGATCCTCGAGCACCCCGACATCGCGTCGGTGTCGTTCGTCGGCTCGACCCCCATCGCGAAGTACATCTACGAGACCGCGAGCGCGCACGGCAAGCGCGTGCAGGCTCTGGGCGGAGCGAAGAACCACATGCTGGTGCTGCCGGATGCCGACCTCGACCTCGCGGCCGACTCGGCGGTCAATGCCGGTTTCGGTTCGGCGGGCGAGCGGTGCATGGCGGTGTCCGTCGTGCTCGCGGTCGACTCGATCGCGGACACCCTCGTCGACAAGATCGCCGAACGCATGGCGACGCTGCGCACCGGTGACGGTCTGCGCGGGTGCGACATGGGCCCGCTCATCACGGCGGCGCACCGCGACAAGGTGGCCTCGTACATCGGGGTCGCCCGCGACGACGGTGCGACGGTCGTGGTCGACGGCGCGGGTGTCGAGGTCGACGGCGAACCCGGGGGCTTCTGGCTCGGTCCCACCCTGCTCGACGCCGTGCCGACCTCGTCTGCCGCGTATCGCGACGAGATCTTCGGGCCGGTCCTGTCGGTCGTGCGCGTCGGCGCGTACGACGAGGCGATCGAGATCATCAACGCGAGCCCGTACGGCAACGGCACCGCGATCTTCACGAACGACGGCGGCGCAGCGCGACGGTTCCAACGCGAGGTGAGCGTCGGAATGGTCGGCATCAACGTGCCCATCCCGGTGCCGGTCGCGTACCACTCGTTCGGCGGATGGAAGGCGTCGCTGTTCGGCGACGCGAAGGCGTACGGACCGCAGGCCTTCTCGTTCTTCACGCGAGAGAAGGCTGTCACGTCTCGCTGGCTCGACCCCTCGCACGGCGGCGTCAACCTGGGGTTCCCGCAGAACACGTGACCCGCAGCTGCCGCGCGTCAGGTGCGGGCAGCGGGCGCGACCGGCCTGTTCTCGTAGAACGTCTGGAGCACGACGGTCGTTCGCGTGCTCACATTGGCTGCCGCGCGAACCTCTCGCAACAGCGACTCGAGGTGCCGCGGAGTGGCGACCCGCACCAGCAGGAGGTAGCTCGCCGCTCCCGCAACCGAATGGCACGCCTCGATCTCCTCGAGGTGGGCGAGCAGCTCGGGGGCCGTGTCGGGCTGAGCCGGGTCGAGCGGGGTGATCTCGACGAACGCGGCGAGGGGCTTCCCGACCGCCTCGGGATCAACGACGACCCGGTAACCCGCGATGATCCCGCGGCTCTCCAGTCGGCGCACCCGCGCTTGCACCGCCGACACCGACAGACCGACTGCCCCTGACAGGTCGGCGAGAGTCGCACGCGCATCCACCGATAGCGCGCGCAGGATGCGGGCATCGGTGTCGTCATCGAGCCGAGGGAGCAGCGTTTCCGGAACCATGCGAACGAGCCTATCGACCGCAACGGCCGAAAGCCGGAAATATTCCTGCCCAAACGCATTAGGAACGGAGAAAATCTAGACTCGCGACGACCCTACGTTCGGAGGCCTCATGTCGACCCTGTCGTCCCCCGCACCCCTCACTCCCCTCGCGCCCGCCGAGATCGCCGCCTCGGTCGAGGTGTCCGCGGCCTGGCTTGCGTTGAAGTCAGCAGCCGAGGCGCTGCACCCGCTGCAGGCTGCCGACGGCTCGATTCCGGATGCCGCGCATCACGCCGCCGCCCGCGAGCACGTCGGGGCGATCATGCGCGCCGTCGAGGAGCTGGCACCCGCATTCCCGCACGATAGCGACTACCTCAACGCCCTCACCCGGGACTTCAACCGCTGGGTCGAGAGCGGATTCGGCATCCCGGACTTCCTCGACTCGCTCGTGGAGTTCCAACCGCAGCGGCAGCGTGTCGACGGCATCCGTCACCTCGTCGTCTTCCCGATGTACACGCAGAACGGATCGAGGCAGCGCCACGTCGAAGCCGTGCTGGTCGAGGCCATCTGGCCCGAATTCGTCGCCGAGCTCGAGAGCACCGACTACGGCAATGCCCTCTTCGTCTCGCTGCGCCTGATCGATTTCACGTCGGGCTACGACACGAACTCTGCTGTGCTCTTTCCCGAGACCGTGGCGATGCGCGAGATCCCGACCTTCACGTGGGGAGGGATCTTCCAGGACCGCGAGGCTGCCCGCTACCGCCGGGTCGTCCGCGCGGCGGCCGAGATCACGAAGCTCGACCTTCCCGCCGACGCGGCTCGAATGCTGGATGACGCCGCCCTCGCCGAGCGCACGTTCGTGATGTGGGACCTCATCCACGACCGCACCCACATGCGGGGCGATCTGCCCTTCGACCCGTTCATGATCAAACAGCGGATGCCGTACTTCCTGTACGCCCTCGAAGAGCTGCGCTGCGACCTCACGGCGTTCCGCGAGAGCGTGCGGATCCACGAGCGGCTGCAGGCTCGGCTCGAGGGCGGAGAGCCGCTGAGCGGGACCGAGGAGGAAACACTCGAACACGCGCGACTGGTCCAGTACGCCGTCGTGTTCGACCGCATCTTCCGCTTCGCGATCACGGGCTCCCGGGTGCGCAATTACGACGGGCTGGGCGGGCAGTTGCTGTTCGCCTGGCTGCATCAGCGCGGCGTGCTCCACTGGACCGATACCGCCCTGTCGATCGACTGGGACGCCGTCCCTGCCGCCGTCGTTGCGCTCGCCGACAGCATCGACGAGTTGTACTGGGCATCGATCGACCGCCCCAAGCCCGTGCACTGGCTGGCGGCCTACGACCTCATCCGCCACACGCTGCCGCCCCACCCCGCCTCGCGCTGGAACCGGGGACTCCCCGACGACGTCCTCGCCGGCCCGCTGTCGGGCTACACAGATGCAGTCCTCGACGACGAGTTCCCGCTGTCGATGTTCTACGAAGCACTGGAGAAGAAGATGCGCCCGGTGATCGCCTCGACGGCCGGCATCCGGGCTGGCGACGCATGACGGCCTCGCGAGTGCACGCCTGCGCGAACCGTAGGCTGAGACGGTGACCAGCACCCCCGTCCACGCCCGCGGCTTTGCCTCCGACAACTATTCAGGCATCCACCCCGAGGTGCTCGCAGCGATCGCCGCCGCGAACGTCGATCACGAGCCCGCGTATGGCGCCGATTCGGTGACCGAACGGCTCCACGGTGTGTTCGCTGGTCACTTCGGCAAGCCCGTCGAGGTGTTCCCGGTCTTCAACGGCACGGGCGCGAACGTCACGGCACTGCAGTCGATGCTGCCCCGGTGGGGGGCGGTGATCGCGGCATCCACGGCACACGTCAACAGCGACGAAGGGGGCGCGCCCGAGAAGGTCGGCGGCATCAAGCTCCTGACGATCCCGACTCCCGACGGCAAGCTGACGCCCGAGCTGATCGACACCGAGGCGTGGGGGTGGGGTGATGAACACCGCGCTCAGCCGCTGGTTGTCGCCATCACGCAGTCGAGCGAACTCGGCACGCTCTATACGCCGGCCGAGATCCGGGCGATCGCGGACCACGTCCACGAACGCGGGATGCTCCTCTACATGGACGGCGCTCGGATCTCGAATGCCGCCGCGGCCCTGGGCCTCCCCCTGCATGCCTTCACGACGGATGCGGGTGTCGATGTGGTCAGCGTCGGCGGCACCAAGAACGGGGCGCTTGCCGCTGAAGCGATCGTGGTGCTCAACGAGTCGGCATCCGTGGGGCTGCACTACCTGCGCAAGATGAACATGCAGCTGGCCTCGAAGATGCGGTTCGTCTCAGCCCAGCTCGTCGCGCTGTACGAGGGCGACCTGTTCCTGCGTAACGCACGCCATGCCAACGCGATGGCAGCGCGGCTGCGGCGTGGGCTCGAGGAAGCGATCGCCGCGGGCACCATCACCGGGGTCGGCTTCACACAGCAGACGCAGGCCAACGGCATCTTCGCCACCCTGCCGCCGGGAGCTGCCGAGCGCGTGCGCGAGAGCTTCCGGTTCTACGACTGGGATGCCTCGGTCGGCGAGGTTCGGTGGGTGTGCAGCTTCGACACCACCGAGTCCGACATCGACGCCCTGATCGAGGCGATCGCCCGCGCAACGCACGCCTGAGACGCGTCGCGCGGGCTCGCCTCAGGCGAGGTCGAGTTCGACTGTCGCGAACGAGTGAGCCGGAAGCCTCACCGAGAGCACACCCTCGTCGATCCGCGTCTCCAGCGACACCGGAGCCACCCGGTCGGGCGCGCTCGGATCGTTGAACGCCGATGCGCTGTCGGCGGTGAGCACCCGAGCGCGGGCCACCGAGGCTGCGCGCCCCCGCAGATCGATACTGACGTCCAGGTCGTCGTGTGCCGCCAGGTGGGTGAGTGAGATCAGGGCCGTGCGGTCCTTGACGGATGCCGACAGCGACAGCAGCGGCAGGTCCTCATCCGCCACTCTCTCGCTCGGCGCCTCGAGGATGTGAGCACCCAGCTGCGCGGCATCCTGGTGCCCCTTGTTCATCTCGAACACGTGATAAGTCGGCGTCAGCACGAGGCTCTCGCCGTCGGTGAGGATCATGGCCTGCAGCACGTTGACGGTCTGGGCGATGTTTGCCATCGTCAGGCGGCGAGCGTGCCGGTGGAAGATGTCGAAGTGCAGGCCTGCCACCAGCGCGTCGCGCACGGTGTTCTGCTGGAACAGGAATCCGGGGTTGGTCCCCTCTTCGACGTTCCACCACGTGCCCCACTCGTCGCACACGAGGTCAATACGCCCGCGCGGGTCATAGGCATCCATCAGCGCGACGTGGGACGCGAGAATCCGCTCGATACCTGCCGCATACGCCATCGTCCGGTAGTACTGATCCTCGGTGAAGCCCGCGGCATCCTCGGTGTTGATGCCCGTTCCCGAGTGCGTGTAGTAGTGGAACGAGATCGCCTGATAGACCGGGTTGTCGTCCTTCGTGCACCCGAGGCAGTTCACGGCCTCCATGAGCGCGCGGGTCCAGCGCAGGTCACCCTCGTTGGCACCGGCGGCGATGCGCGTGAGCTGGTTGCCGCCGTGGTTGCGGCAGAACGTGGCGTAGCGCCGGGCCTCCTGCGCATAGTGCTCCGGCGACATGTTGCCACCGCATCCCCATGCTTCATTGCCGAGGCCCCAGAACGGGACCTTCCACGGCTGATCGCGACCGTTCTCGCGCCGCAACCGCGCCATCGGGCTGTCGTCGTCGCGCGTGAGGTACTCGACCCAGTCGCTCATCTCCTGAACCGTGCCGCTGCCGAGGTTCCCGTTGACGTAGGGGTCGGCCCCGAGCATGTCGCACAGGTCCATGAACTCGTGGGTACCGAAGTGGTTGTTCTCGATGACATCGCCCCAGTGGGTGTTGGCCATCCGGGGACGCTGCTCACGCGGACCGATGCCGTCGCGCCAGTGGTACTCGTCGGCGAAGCATCCACCCGGCCAGCGGAGGTTCGGGATGTTCACGGCGCGAAGGGCCTCCACGATGTCAAGACGGATGCCGCGCTCGTTGGGGACCGGTGAGTCCTCGCCGACCCAGAACCCGTCGTAGATGCAGCGGCCGAGGTGCTCGGCGAAGTGCCCGTAGAGATGACGGTTGATCCGGGAGCCGGTCACGTCGAGGTCGATGACGGCGCGTGCGGTTTCGGTCATGAGGTCAACTCCAGTCGGATGCGGGGGTGAGCGGAACCAGCGCCGGTCGCTGCACCGTGGTCGTGAGGGTGAAAGGACTGTTCTCTCGGGCAGAGTGGAGGAGCCCGGTCATGATCTCGAGGACGTGCAAGGCAAGCGCGCCGCTCGCACGGTCTGCGCCGGTGCGGACGTGGTCGATCAGTCCGATGCCGCGCCCCGCGTCGCCGTAGCCAGCCGACGGGGCGACGCTCTCCCAGTCGGGCGCTCCCAGCATCCGTACCTGCACGTCACCCTCGAACATGTTCGGGTCGGGAACCGCGATCGAGCCGGTCTCGCCGTGGACCTCGATGGGCGCCGCGTGCGTGGCGACGCTGTCGAAGCTGAACACCACGGTCGAGATCGCGCCGCCGACGTGCCGCAGGGTGCCGGTGACGTACGTGTCGACCTCGACCGGGATCTCTTCCCCCGCGCGGGGGCCCGACGCGATGGTTCGGGTATCTCTGCTGCGCGAAGACGCTCCGCTCACACTCTCGACGGGGCCCAGCAGGTGAACGAGCGAGGTCAGGTAGTACGGACCCATGTCCATGAGGGGTCCGCCGCCCTCGCGGTAGTAGAAGTCGGGGTTCGGATGCCACGCTTCGTGTCCCGGAGCGACCCACGTGGCCGTCGCCGCGAGGGGCCGGCCGATCCGCCCCGAATCGACGTGCTGCCGGGCTGTCTGGATGCCGGTTCCGAGCACCGTGTCGGGTGCACCGCCGACCCACGCCTGCCCACGGGCTGCCATGATCTGTTGCGCCTGCGTCAGCGTCGCTGCGAGCGGCTTTTCGCCGTAGACGTTCTTGCCTGCGGCGAGCGCGGCCAGCGCGACCTCGGCGTGAGCCGCGGGGATCGTGAGGTTCAGAACGGTGTCGACGGCGGGGTCTGCCATCAACCCAGCAACGCTCAGGGCGCGGCATCCGGGGATCGTGGCGGCGACCTCGCAGGCACGAGCCTCATCGAGGTCGGCAACCGCGACGATCGCGATGTCGTCGAGCCCGACGAGGGTTTCGCGGTACTGCGCGAAGATGACTCCCAGTCCGACTACGCCGATGCCGTGCGTGCTGCCCACAGCAGCCCCCTCTCGATGATGGTGCGGACATTCGTGTCCTCGAGGACATCGAGGCTGTGCCCGGGCGTCGCGACGAACACGCGCCCGGATCCCCACAGCCGTGTCCAGATCGCGGGCGAGGTGATCGGGCGATGCCACGGGTGGTAGGTCTGGGTCGGATGGGTCGTGGTCGCCAACACGTCGTTGAGGTCATCGTGCAGCACCCAGTACTGCTCGGTGGTCAGCTCGAAGTCAGCGATTCCCGCCGTGATCTCGTGCTCGCGCCCGAGCTGGGTCATCTCGACGGTGTACGGCAGATAGTTGTCGCTCTGGTCACCGTGGCACTGGTCGGGGCTCTTGGACGGATGCGTCGCGAACTGTCCCCCGATCAGCTGCAGGTAGTCGGAACTATTGCGATACGAATCGGCGATTCCGCCGTGCCAGCCAGCAAGCCCCAGGCCGTCGCTGACCGCCGCCCGCAGTCCCGTTAGGGCATCCTGCGAGATCTCGGACATCGTGACGCACTGCAGCACGAGGTCGGTTGCCCGCATCGTCGCCTGGTCGGCGTAGACCTCGGGCGAGTCCTCGACCCGCACCGCGAACCCGCTGGACTCGAGGAACGGGATGAACAGGTCCGTGGCTTCGACGGGCCGGTGCCCGTCCCACCCCCCGCGGACGACGAGTGCTTGTCTGGTGGTCATGATGGTGCTCCTTCCACGGCCGTCATGATGCTGCCTCGCGCCGCGCTGTCTTCCACGGCAGCGAGCACGCGCTGGACCTGAGCGGCCTCGGCGAACGAGGGCGATGCCGTCGTGCCGGCGGTGATCGCCCGCACGAAGTCCACGATCTGGTGCGTGAAGCCGTGTTCGTATCCGAGTCCGTGGCCCGCCGGCCACCACGCAGCCGCGTACGGGTGCTCGGGCTCGGTGACCTGAATGCGACGGAAGCCCTGCTCGCCAGCCGGATCGGTGGCGTCATAGAACTCGAGCTCATTCATGCGCTCGAAGTCGAACGAGATCGCCCCGAGCGTTCCGTTGATCTCGATGCGATTGGCGTTACGCCTACCGGTCGCCATCCGCGTCGCCTCGAACACCCCCATGGCGCCGCCCGCGAAGGTGGCGGTGAACGCGGCGGCGTCGTCGACGGTCACCTCACGTCGCGCCGCGCCGTCGGTTGCTCGACCTCCGAGCCCGACCTGCTCCGTGAGCTCGGGACGATCGGTGACGAAGGTTCGCGTAATCGCTGAGACGGCAGTGATGGGTTCACCGGTGAGCCACTGGGCGGTGTCGATACTGTGAGCGCCGATATCACCCAGGGTGCCCGAGCCGGCGCGTTCCCTGTCCAGTCGCCAGGTGAAGGGCGCGTCGGGGTCGCTCAGCCAATCCTGCAGGTACTGGGCCCGCACGTGCCGGATCTCGCCCAGCCTCCCAGCCGCGATGAGCTCACGCGCGAGCGACAGCGCGGGAGTGCGACGATAGCTGAATCCGCACATCGCAACGAGGTTGGGGGCTGCAGCCGCGGCCGCGACCATCCGCTCGGCGTCGGCGACGCTGTTGGCAAGCGGCTTCTCGCACAGCACGTGCTTTCCAGCGGCAAGTGCCGCGAGCGTGATCTCGGCGTGGGTATCACCGGGCGTGCAGATGTCGACCACGTCGATGTCGGATCGCTCCACGACCTCCCGCCAGTCGGTCGACGCGGCGAGCGCCCCGAACTCACGGGCGGCATCGGCAGTACGTGCCGCGTCCCGCCCGACGAGGACGGCGATCTCGGGTGTGGCATCCAGGCCGAAGAAGCGGTGCGCGGTGCGCCACGCGTGGGCGTGCATCGTGCCCATGAAGCCTGTGCCGATAATGGCAACCCTCATGGCGGCTGAACTCGACATCCCCATCGACATCGCCCTTCTCTCGCGATCCGCGCACCAGGATGCCAGGCGTCGTGGCGCGCGCCCTCACTTTTGCGCAAAAATCGGAGCGTGAGCTCTCTCGCCCAGATCGCCGCCGAGAGCGGGGTCAGCGTCTCAACGGCTTCGCGCGCGCTGCGCGGCAAGGGCGAGATGTCGGCGCAGACGCGAGCGCGGGTTCTTGCCGCGGCGCAGCGGCACGGCTATTCCGCAACCGGGGTCCGCCGAGGTCGCCCACGAACGGGAACATCCCGCCTGTTCGATCTCGTGCTGGGACGGTTTCATGACCCCTACGCCGACGAGGTCACCGCCGGCGCGCACCTGGCCGCTGCCCGCCATCGGTTCGATCTCGTCCTCACGGCAGAGCGAGACACTCCCGACGACGACTGGCCCCTGCGGATCCGGGCTCGCGGCTCAGCGGGTGTCGCGCTCGGACTGATCCTGCCCACCGCCGCCCAGCTCACGGTCCTGCGCGACGCGGGAATCCCGATCGTGCTGATGGATCCGCGGGCCGAGGCAGGAACATCGCTGACCAGCGTGCGCACGACCGATCGCGCCGGAGCGGCAGCGGCAGCCGAGCACCTGCTCGAGGCGGGATCCAAAGAGTACGTCGTCGTCGATGCCGCGCCGTCCTACCGCTTCGGACGCGCGCGCGTAGAGGGCTTCGAAACCGCGGTGCGTTCGCGGCACCCGACGGCCGTTATCCACCGGGTTCGCGCGGACTGGAGCGCGCCGGGCGCCTGGCGCGCGAGCCTTCCGGCGCTGCGCGAGGCTGCGGCATCTGCACCGATCGGCGTCTTCGCGATCTCGGATGAGATGGCGATCGGCGTGTATCGCGCCGCCGCCGACCTCGGCCTGCGCGTGGGGCAGGACGTGCTCGTGGTCGGGTTCGACGACGTTCGCGGAGCGAAGTGGGTCCAACCTGCCCTGACGACGGTTCGCCAGCCGATCCGTGACATGGCGGGAGCCGCGATCGATGAGCTCGTTGCTATCGCCGCAGGCGCAGACCCCCAGCCGCGCATCATCGAGCTGCCGACGACCCTGGTGGTGCGCGGCTCGACCGGGGCTCCGACCGCCGTCGTCGAGGGGCTCAGCCGCGAAAGTCTTCGGGATCGACCTCGTCGAGAAAACGTTTGAACTCGTCGACTGAAGCCTCCGCGTCATCCTCGTCGAGGATGTCGGGCATGCCGGCTTCCTCGAGGACGGCATCCGCAACCCAGATCGCAGCGCCAACTCGGGATGCCAGCGCGATGGCATCCGAGGGTCGCGCGTCGATGACGAGAACCTGGTCGCCGTGGATGATGGTGATCTCGGCATAGAACGTGCCGTCCGTGATCCGCGTCACCTCGACGCGCGTCACCTGAGCGTGCAGTTGCTGGATCATCACCGACATGAGGTCGTGGGCAAGCGGTCGCGGCGTCACGGCGTGTTCGATGGCGACGAGAATGGATGTCGCCTCCTGCGCACCGATCCAGATCGGAACGATCGAGCCGGTTCCGGGCGGATCATCCAGAGGCTTGAGCAGGATGACGTGCTGCCCCATCGAGTCCATCGCCACCCCGGCGACGCGTACCTGGACCATGCCGAACCTCCCTCGCGGGCTTCGGCCAGACTACGCGTGCTCGGCGCCACCGTCTCCGGTGGGGGCGACATCCGTCTCCGCAGCCGCACCCTCGTCGTCGGATGCCTCGAGCGCGGGTGCTTCCGACTGCGCGCTCACCCCGTCGGGACGGATCATCTCCTTGACCTCGGCCATGAAGCTCGTGAGCTGATGCTGCTGCCAGCGCAGTTGCCGTGTGCGATCCTCAGCGTCGCGGAGCACGCTATCGGCCTGGGTCGTCACCGCGTCGATGATGCGCTGCGCCTTCTCGCGTGCGCGCTCGAGGTGCTCGGCAGCTCGCATCCGCGCGTCAGCCTCGATCTGCTGCGCCTGCGAGCGCATGAGCTTGTCGAAGTCGTCAGCCTTCGCGGTGATCCGCTGGGCGTGCTCGAGCGCGGCAGCGACCTGCGCGTTCGCATCGGTCGTGATGCGCTCGGCGTGAGCGACTGCCTGATTGTGCAGCACCAGGAACTCCTGTTGCGCGTCATCCTGACGGCGGGTCAGCGACTCCTCGAACTCGGCAGCCCGCATCCGCAACTCCCGCACCGCTTCCTCAGCCGCAGCACGGGACTGCTCGGTCTCCCGCGCAACAGTCGCGCGGGTCGTTGCGGCGGCCTTCTCGGCCTCGGTGCGGATCGCGGCTGCTTCCTGGTCGGCCTGGACGACAGCATCCGCCGACGCCGCGGCCTCGCGCTCGAGGCGAGCGGTGTGCGCCGTCAACTCCGTCTGCATCCGAAGCCGGACCTGCTCGGCGTCGCTGTTCGCGCGCGCGATGATCTGCGCGGCATCAGCCTCGGCCTCTAGCCGACGGCTGTCACCCTCGGCACTGGCAGCCTGGAGCAGCTTGTCGGCCTGGTTCGTGGCGTTGTGGATGATCGTGCTCGCCTGCTCCTCGGCGACCCGCAGCACCTCTTCGAAATGACGCCGGTTCGGCGAGGCAGCCGACCCGTCGGCGAGCTCCTCGGTGAGCGCAGCGATGCGACTCTCGGCCTCTGCCAGTTGCGCGCGGACCGCCGTGAGATCCCCCTCAAGCCGGGCGAGGCGTTCTGTGGCGGCGTCAGCGCGCGCGGCGCTCTCGGCGGCGCGCTGCGATTCGGCGGCGAGGTTCGCGGTCAGCCGCGAGACCGCGGCATCCACGTCATCGCGGTCATAGCCACGGAACACTGTCGCGAAGCCGGCGCCCTGCGACGGCGAGAAGCTGGCGTCCGGCGCTGCATTCATGAGCTCATCGAACGGCGTCGAGAGCGATGCGTCGGTGTGAGCAGATGGGGCGTTGTCGGGCATCCGGTCCTCCGGGACATGCGGGATCAATCTCCCCCGAGCGCACACACCATACCGCGCTCAGATGACGATCAGGTAGCGGGATGCTTGGGATCGGCCGAGCGTTGCCGCACGCGCCCCCGACCCCAGTGCCGCGCGACGTACTCGACGGCTTCGTCGACAGCGAAAGATCGGGTCGAATTACCCACCCGAACCCACAGCTCCGTCGAGGCTCCGTCCTTCGCCTGCGTCACGAAAACGGGTCGCGGAGAAGGCGGACACACGATCGCGCAGACCATCGCCCCGTTGGGTGCCGTGGGGAACCGAACGATCGGCAATGCCGCGGCGTTGCGCCCGAGAAGCGTGGAGAGCATGTCGCGCAGCCACAGCTCGAAGCGGTCGGCATCCGGGGTTCGAAGGGTCGCGAGGTCACGATCCAGACCGAGCGCCTCGCCGTCGTCGCTCGCACCGACCACAAGGATTCCGCCCCCGCTGTTGAGGAACGCGGCGACGGTCTTGGCGACCACCTGCTCCATGCGCGGGTCCTTCTTGTTCTCGCGGACGTTCCAGCGCGCAGTCTCTTTGAACTCGACGCGGTCGGACTCTCCGGCGGCCAGCAGCGCCGCGATGTCGACCTTCCCCGGGTCACGTCGAAGACTGACGAACAGCCCCGAGACGGCGAAGGTGACCAGGATGCTGGAACCGAACGCGATCAGCAGCGTCAGCGGCGTCCACAGGCGCGCGTCCACGACGAACCATCCGGCGATGAACAGCCCGATCGCGGTTCCCACGACCGAGGTGAGGATCATGACCGAGAGCGACAGGGGGAGTCGCTCTCGAAACAGCCTCCGCATCGCGAGCGCGATGAGGTAGGAGATCCCCAGAGCGATCGGGAGTCCGACAGCGAACTCGACGAGCTGGACGTTGGTGGGCATCGGCGCTCCGGGGGTCAGCGCAGCGCGCCGACGCTTGCCAGCGCAAGGCGCACGAGCGTTCCCCTGCCGCCTTCCATCTCGGCCGCCAGCAAGTCGGATGCCGCTTCCTCCGGCAACATCCAGGTGACCTCGAGCGCATCCTGACGCGGCTCGCAGGTGCCGGTCACGGGCACGACGAACGCGAGCGACACCGCGTGCTGTCGGTCATCGAAGAACGGGCTCACGCCGGGAATCGGGAAGTACTCGGCGACAGTGAACGGCACGGGCTGCGGCGGCAGCAGCGGAAACGCCATCGGTCCGAGGTCGTTCTCGAGGTGACGGAACAGCGCATCACGAACCGTCTCGCCGTAGCGGACGCGCCCGGAGACGAGCGAGCGGGTGATCTCACCGAGCGGGGTAGCGCGCAGCAGGATGCCGACCTCGGTGACCAGGCCCACGCCATCCGTCCGCACCGGGAGCGCCTCGACGTAGAGCATGGGCAGGCGCCGACGCGCTTCGGCGAGTTCGATGTCGGTGAGCCATCCCGGGTTCGAGGCACTGTCGGGTGCGGGAGAACCGAAGCTCCCGTCGCCGACGGGATGCCCGGCACGACCGAACGAGGCGCCGATGCCGCCGAGCGGATCGCGGGGCGTTCCCTCGTCGTCACGCTCATTGGGGTCGGGGTCTGGGGTCCGTACCGGCATGTCTCTTGTATACCCTGAGGCCATGAGTGACATCGACACGCCGGCACTCGCCGACGACACGGTCCTCTGGTCAACCGAGCCCGAGGACCGCACAGGACGGCCACTGCTGGTTCTGCTACACGGCTACGGCTCCGACGAACGCGACCTGTTCGGGCTGAGGCCTTACCTGCCCGCCGAGGTCACGATCGCCGCCGTTCGCGCACCCCTCACACCGCCATGGCCGGCGCCCGGGTACTCCTGGTACCCCATCGAAGGGCTGGATGGCCGCGACCCGTCGCGGGTGACGGATGCCGCGCGCCGCCTCATCGACTGGGTCGACGCGCTCCCCGGCGACGACCCCGTCGGGCTTCTCGGCTTCTCCCAGGGCGCCGCGGTCTCGATGCAAGCCCTGCGCCTAGAGCCGCACCGATTCGCCTTCGCCGTGAACCTCAGCGGCTACGTCGCCCCCGGCGACCTCGAGGGCGACGCAGCGATGGCGAAGCGCCGGCCGCCGGTGTTCTGGGGCCGCGGAACGCACGATGACGTCATCCCCCCGGCGCTCGTCGAGCACACGATGCAGTGGCTTCCCGGCCACGCCACCCTCTCGGGCGGCGCGTATCCGGGACTCACCCACAGCGTCTCGGAGCAGGAGCTCACTGACGTTCGCGCGTTCGTCGACGCCCAGCTCACTGCGCTCTGACGGTCGGGGTCTAGTCCGACTGGTCGGCAAACCGTAACCCGCGCGCAACAGTTCTCCGACACGCTGTGTGCATGTCGATCAAGGTGGCTCTCGAGCACCGCACCGCGTACGAGTTCGCCCGGCCCATCTCGGTCGCCCCACACCTCGTTCGGTTGAGGCCGGCCCCGCACTCGCGAACCCCGATCGAGGCTTACTCGCTCAAGGTGTACCCGAAGAACCACTTCGTCAACTGGCAGCAGGATCCCTTCGGGAACTGGGTGGCTCGCCTGGTCTTTCCCGAGAAGGTCGACCGGCTCGAGATCACGGTGGGCCTGGTCGCAGACATGATGGTGATCAACCCGCTCGACTTCTTCATCGAGGAGTACGCAGAGCGGTTCCCCTTCTCTTACCGCCCCGACCTGGCATCCGATCTCGCCCCGTACCTTCGGCCCGTTCCCGGCAGTGGGCGGGCGGAAAGGTGGCGCGAGACGCTGCCCGCGCTGCCTGATGACGGTGTGCCGACAGTGACCTTCCTCGCCGACCTCAACCGTGCAGTGCAGCAGCGAGTCGCGTACAGCGTGCGGATGGAGGCCGGAGTGCAGACCCCGAACCACACGCTGCGCAGCGGCATCGGCTCGTGCCGCGACAGCGCCTGGTTGCTCGTCAGCCTGCTGCGTCAGTATGGTCTGGCCGCGCGCTTCGTCTCGGGCTACCTCATCCAGCTCGCCCCCGACCAGGAGTCGCTCGACGGTCCCAGCGGGCCGGCCGCCGACTTCACCGACCTGCACGCGTGGGCCGAGGTCTACATCCCCGGCGCCGGCTGGATCGGACTGGATGCCACGAGCGGCCTATTCGCCGGCGAGGGGCACATTCCGCTGAGCGCCACGCCCGAGCCGTCGTCGGCTGCCCCGATCTCGGGAGCCACCGAGCCCGTCGAGGTCGAGTTCTCGTTTCACAACGAGGTGCGCCGCATCCATGAGGACCCCCGGACGACCCGCCCCTACACCGACGCCCAGTGGCACCGGATCGACGAGCTCGGCGAGGCGGTCGACGAGCGGCTCACGGCGGCAGATGTACGCCTCACCATGGGCGGCGAGCCGACGTTCGTCTCGGTTGATGACGCCACGGCACCCGAATGGAACACCGACGCCGACGGCGATCACAAGCGAGAACTCGCCGACGCCCTCGCCGAGAAGCTGCACGAGCGCTACGCCAGCGGCGGCATCGTGCACCGCGGCCAGGGAAAGTGGTATCCGGGCGAGCCGCTCCCCCGCTGGAACATCGCGCTGCAGTGGCGCAAAGACCGCGTGCCCCTGTGGCAGGACCCGTCGCTGTTCGCCGACCCATGGTCTGACGAGGCCAGGCCGACCGCGCAGGCGGATGCCGAGATCCTGGCCAGGCGCGTCACCCAGACCCTCGGCATCCCGAACAGCAGGCTCCTCCCCGCCTACGAAGACCCGCTGGCGGCACTGGCGGCAGAGGTCCGCAAACCCGTCGGCGAACCGACAAACGTCGAGGGTTTCGATCAGCACGACCTCGCAGCGCTCGACCGCGACATCGACACCCCGACCGGGTGGGTACTGCCCCTCACCACGGACGGGCATTGGACGAGCCCCGTGTGGACGTTCCGTCGCGGGAGGCTCGTCCTCACCCCGGGCACGAGCCCGATCGGCCTGCGTCTTCCGTTGGACTCGGTGTCGTGGACACCCCCGGAGCTGACGGCAGAACCCTCGTATCTCGAAGAGGCGCCGCTTCGAGAGCCGGCGATCCCCGACGTGTCCCTGCAGGGCGTCGCAGCCACAGCGACCACGGCCATCGCGTTCGAGGCTCGGGACGGCCAGGTGCACGTCTTCCTGCCACCCGTCGCGCACCTCGAGGACTACACCGACCTGCTGCACGTCCTCGAGCAGGCGGCCTCTGCCACCGGCATCCGTCTGGTGATCGAGGGATACTCCGCCCCGCCCGACACTCGCCTCGAGCAGCTTGTCGTGACCCCCGACCCCGGCGTCATCGAAGTCAATGTGCAGCCGGTGTCATCGTGGGCGCAGCAGCGCGAACTGACTACGACGCTCTACGACCTGGCGCGGCGCGCTCGCCTGTCGACCGAGAAGTTCGACCTCGACGGCCTGCACACCGGCACCGGCGGCGGCAACCACATCACGATCGGCGGCATCCAGCCGATCGACTCACCGCTGCTGCGACGCCCCGACCTGCTGGCGAGCCTCATCACCTACTGGCAGCGGCATCCGAGCCTGTCCTATCTCTTCTCGGGTCGGTTCATCGGACCGACGAGCCAGGCACCGCGTTTCGACGAGGGCCGGCCCGAGGCCGTGTACGAGATGGAGGTTGCGCTGCGGGAGCTGCGGCGACTGGATGCCGAGGCCGCTGCATCCGGCGGCACCGCCCGCCCGTGGATCGTGGACCGGGCCCTCCGCCACCTCCTCACCGACATGACGGGCAACACCCACCGGGCCGAGTTCTGCATCGACAAGCTCTACAGTCCGGACTCGAGCCGGGGACGGCTCGGGCTGCTCGAACTGCGCGGATTCGAGATGCCGCCGCATCCCGAGCTCGCCCTCGTCCAGGCCCTTCTGGTGCGCAGCCTCATCGCCTGGTTCTGGGACACGCCCTACGACGAGCCGCTCGTGCGATGGGGAACGAGGCTCCACGACGAGTTCCTCCTCCCCCACGGGACGCTGCTGGATATCGAGGCGGTCGTCGACGATCTGAATCGCGCCGGCATACCGTTCGAGCAGTCGTGGCTCGACGCCTTCGCGGAGTTCCGCTTCCCCCGCGTCGGTCTCACGAGGATCTCTGCCCCCGGAGCCCGCATCGAACTCGAGCTTCGCCAGGCGATCGAGCCCTGGCACGTGCTCGGCGAAGAGGCCACCGGATCGGGCACCGCCCGCTACGTGGACTCTTCGGTCGAGCGCATTCAGGTCACGGTGCGCGGCGTCGACGAGCGCCGACACCTCGTGACGTGCAATGGTGTACCTGTGCCTCTCACATCGACCGGCACGCTCGGCGAGTTCTACGCGGGCGTGCGCTATCGCGCCTGGCAGCCGTGGTCGGCGCTGCATCCCTCGATCGAGGTGCACTCGCCGCTGACCTTCGACGTGATCGACACACGCGCCGAGGCGAGTCTCGGCGGCGCGACCTACCACGTCGTGCACCCGGGCGGACGCGCCTACGAGCACCCGCCCGTGAACGCGTTTGAAGCCGAAGCGCGACGCGCGAGCCGCTTCGAGGCCCATGGGCACACCCCCGGCCACGTCGACGTCGGAGCCCTCCGCGAGCGCGGCCGACACGCGGCATCCGCTGACTACCCGCACACCCTCGATCTGCGCAGGATCGCCCCGGCGTGAGCGTCCTCCGCGACTATGCCGCCGCGGTCACCCAACCCACGCTGCCCTTCGCTTCACCCCGGGGATCCTCGGCGCGCTTCGACGAGGTCATAGCCCCCGACGGCACGCTCCGCCCCGCGTGGCGATCCATGGCCCCGGCCGCACTGACCCTCACGATCGATGACCTGTCCAGGCTGAACCGCGAAGTCAGGGGGCTCCTCGCCGACGAGGGCGTGACCTACAACCCGGCCGACTCCGCCCCCGAGCCGTGGCGGCTGGACCCGGTCCCCCTCGTGCTCGACGGCGCCGACTGGGCAAAGCTCGATGTCGGACTCGCCCAGCGCGCCGAGCTCTTGAACGCTCTGCTCGTCGATGTCTACGGCGAGCGCAGGATGCTGCGCGAAGGCATCCTGCCTGCAGCGACTGTGCTGGGGCACGCCGGCTACATCCGGGCCGTCGCCGGGACCGGGTCCACCGACCCGCACCCCCTGCTGTTCAGCGCCACCGACCTCGGGCGCGACGCCGGCGGCGAGTGGCGGGTCATCTCCGACCGCGTGCAGGCTCCCTCGGGCCTCGGGTACGCGATGGAGAACCGTCGGATCGTGTCGCAGGTCGTTCCCGAGCTGTTCCATGGCGCTGCCCTCCACCGCATCGAGCCGTACTTCGATGCCCTGCGTGAAGCACTCATCGCGGCTGCCCCGGATGCAAGGTCCGATGCCCGCGTCGTCGTCCTCACCCCTGGCGCCCTGTCGGAGACGGCCTACGATCAGGCATTCCTTGCCGGCGCGCTCGGGTTTCCGCTCGTGCAGGGAGCGGACCTGGTGGTGCGCGACGGAAAAGTCTGGATGAAGCCCGCGGGCTGGCCCGAAGTAGCACCGCGCGAGCGCGTCGATGTCATCCTGCGCCGCGTGGATGCCGAATGGTGCGACCCCCTCGAGCTGCGGGGAAACTCGCAACTCGGCGTCGCGGGCTTGACCGAGGCGGTTCGCCGCGGCGGTGTGCGGCTGGTCAACGGCCTCGGCGCCGGCGTGCTCGAGAACCCCGCGCTGCTCCCTTTCCTTCCCGCCCTGTGTGAACGCCTGCTCGGCGAACAGCTGCGACTGGCGTCGACACCGACGTGGTGGTGCGGCGACCCTGACGCGCTGGACCTGCTCACCCCGCGCCTGCTCGGAGCAGATCCGACGCTTGTCGTTCGGGCCATCGACGGGCCACGGACGCCGCTGGAAGCATCCGACCCCGCCCGGCTCGTCGAACGCATCAGACAGAGCCCCCACCGTTTCGCGGCGCAGGAGTTGCTTCCTCTCTCGCAGGTACCGACCTGGCGCGCGCCCGGGTATGTCGACGCGAGGCCGGTGGTGTTGCGAACATTCACGCTCCGGCACCAGTCGACCTATCGCCCCCTCATCGGCGGGCTTGCCACCGCCGTCGCGGACGGCACGCTCCCCACGGCATCGAAGGACGTCTGGGTCCTGAAGGCCGACCCGTCAGACCTCGACCAAGGGCTCCCGGATGCGACAACCGTTGCCGTCGTCCAGTCGGTGCCCGAGGTGGCCCCGCGCGCACTCGATGATCTGTTCTGGTCGGGACGCTACGCCGAGCGCGCCGAAGATCTGCTGCGGCTCGTGCTCGCGATCCGCTCGGATGCCGACCAACTCACCGCACCGGGATTGACCGCGACGCAGAGCACGCAGGTGCTCGTGGGCGCCACCCAGCGCCTGTGCGGCACGCGGTGGCTCGACCTCGACGACGAGTTCCGGTCGGTGCTGCTCGACGGCACGCGCCCCGGCTCGGTGGCGCATTCGCTCGCGCGCCTGCGCACAACCCTCGAGGGAGTGCGTGACCAGCTTTCTGCCGACACGTGGCGGGTGTTCGCCGCCACCGATCGCGCAGGTTCCGCCCTGCGGATCACTCCGCACGCCCACGGCATCGGCGAAGCAGCGGGGCAGATGCTCACGGCGCTTCTGGCGCTGCAGGGCACCTCGGCCAACATGATCCGTGATGCCGGCTGGCACATGATCGAGGCCGGGCGAGCCATCGAACGGGCGCTGCAGCTGGGCATCCTGCTTCGCGCGACGATGGTCGACCGCCTCGTCGGCGAGGTCGAACAGGAAGTGCTCGAAGCCGTGCTGCGCGCGAGCGAGAGCGTCGTCACACACCGCCGCCGGTACCGCGGCGCGCTCTATGCAAGCGGCGTGATCGATCTTCTGGTGCGGGACCCCGAGAACCCGCGCTCACTGCGGTTCGCCGTCGCGCGCATCCGGGAGCACCTGGCCGCCCAGCCGCTGTCGACCGGGTCGACACGCCCCGAGCGTCTGCTCGATCAGCTCGAGGCGCAGCTCGCGGAAGTGCAGGTCGCCGATCTCGCAATGGCCATCGATGATCGCCGGTCCATGCTGCACGACACCCTCACGGATGCCGATACGCAGCTGCGCGAGATCGCGCGGGCCATCGAGGCACTGCACTTCTCTGCCGGCCCGCCGCTGCAGACGTTTGCGTCACTGTCGCTGACCGAACTCACCGGGGCACTCTCGTGAGGATCGACGCATGAAGTACGCGGTGTCGCACCGGACGATCTACGAGTACAGCGACGACGTGCGCAACAGCCTCGGACTCGCGCACGTCGCCCCGAGACCGGTCGCGTGGCAGCAGATCGCGTCGCACGCCGTGACCATCGATCCCGAGCCGAACGATGTCAGCCACGAACGGGACGCCTTCGGCAACGTCGTGACGTACTTCCACGTCACCGCCCCCCACACCCGCTTGGTCGTGGATGCCCGCACCGACGTCACCGTCGAGGCACCCCGCTATGACGCAGCGGCGCTGGCGCTGCCGTGGGAGCTCTCGCGCCCGCTGCAGCATCCGGATGCGCCCGGCGCCTGGGCCGCCGCGGAGTTCGCCGTGACCTCTCCGAAGGCCGAGCATGTCGCCGAAGCTCACGCCTACGCCGCGGCATCCTTGACCCCCGGGCGACCGATCGGCGAAGCAGCCACCGATCTCATGCACCGCATCAAGGCCGACTTCGACTACGACAAGACCGCGACGACGGTCACCAGCTCGGTGGCCGAGGTGTTCCGGACCCATGCGGGCGTCTGCCAGGACTTCGCGCACCTCGCCCTCGCGTGCCTGCGCAGCCACGGGGTCGCGGCGCGCTACGTCAGCGGATACCTCGCCACCCAGCCACCGCCGGGCCGCGAGCGGATCGTCGGCGCCGACGCCTCGCACGCCTGGCTCGCGGTCTGGATGCCGGGATCTGACGAGTGGCTCGCGATCGACCCGACCAACGACCAGTGGGCGAACGACCGCTACGTCACCGTCGCCTGGGGTCGGGACTACGGCGATGTCTCCCCCGTCAAGGGCATTATCTTCACCACCGCGAAGCGTTCCACCCTGCGCGTCTCGGTCGACGTCGCCCCGGCCCCGGCATCCACCCCCGCATCCTGACTTCCCCCGCCCACCCCGCCACCCCGCCGATGCCAGGTCGCAATGGCGCGGATTGTGCGCGACACGCCGGCGCCCGGCCCGTCCGCCCGGCGCGCCGCCGAATCCGTGCGCCGTTGCGACAATCGCGCGAGAGTGAACCGCGCGAGCGCAACCCCTCCGGAAATGACTCGTTCGTGTGCGAGGATTCGCCCGTGAAGTCCTACACGTGCCGGGTCTGCGGCAATCGCCTGTTCTTCGAGAACTCGGTCTGCGTCTCATGCGAGACACCGCTGGGATACTCCCGCGCCGAGCGCGACATCGTGCCGCTCGATACCGACGACCGCACATACACGGATGCCGAGGGTGGCGTCTGGCACGTGTGCGCAAACCTCGGGCTATCGGGCTGCACCTGGCTCACGACGGATGCCGGCGGGCTGTGCTTCAGCTGCGGACTGACCCGCACACGTCCCAACGACGCCGACCTCGAGGGGATCTCGAACTACGCTCCCGCCGAACGCGCCAAACGCCACCTCATCGCGGAGCTCGACGAGCTCGGCATCCCGATTCTCGACCGCACCGACGACCCCCGCGGCGTCGCCTTCGACCTGCTCTCGAGCGTGGCGGAACCGGTGACGATCGGGCACGCTGACGGCATCGTCACGATCGACCTCGCCGAGGCAGAGGATGCGCACCGCGAGAAGGTGCGGGCGATGCTCGACGAGCCGTACCGCACGATGCTCGGTCACTTCCGCCATGAGATCGGGCACTACTACGAGTCGTTCCTGATCACGGATGACGACACTCGCGCCCGGGCGCGAGAGCTGTTCGGCGACGAGACCGAGGACTATCAAGCAGCGATCGACCGCCACTACGCCGAGGGTGCGCCCGCAGACTGGCAGCAGCACTACATCTCGCAGTACGCCACGATGCATCCGTGGGAAGACTTCGCTGAGACCTGGGCCCATTACCTGCACATCAGCGACAGCATCCAGACCGCCGAAGAGTTCGGCCTGCTCCGACCCGCACCGACAGCCTCGTTCCGCGATCGGGTCACGAAGACCTGGATGCCGCTGTCGACCGCTCTGAACATGATGAACCGGTCGATGGGCTACGACGATCTCTATCCGTTCGTACTGTCCACGCCCGTGCTCGACAAGCTCGAGTTCGTCGCCGGCCTCGCGGCAGTCTCCGCAGGGCCCGGATCAGCCGAGGACTCGGCGGCACCGGAGAGCTGACCGGCGCTGGCGTGTAGCTAACTCCTCGATCTCGGCGCCCGCGCCGCTTCCGTGCTCATGCGGTAGCGGTATGGCCCCGATCATGCTGAGTTCGCCACCGGCGACCCTGGCTAGCGTGATGCGCGCGAGCGCCGGCGAACGTGGCCGAGCAAAATGACGGCGAGCCCCGCGGTCAGCAGAGCCGCTGGCATCCCCCAGGACGGCGGCGCCGAGACTCCGGTGTCGGGTAGCCGAATCGCGGCACGACGAACTGATCGGTGAAGTACCAGATCGCACCCTGCACGGCTGCTACCTTCTCGGCATCCGTCGACAGCGCCGGCGCCCCCGAACACCACGGGGTAGTAGTTGTTGAGGATGTACGTGACGTAGTCGAGGTTCGGGACGTTCGCCGAGGACCAGTCGCCGAGTTCGTAATGCACACCGATCTCGGTCTCGGTAGTCAGATCGATGCAGTAGGTGAGGATGTCGCCCGGGCTGCTCGAGCTCGGGTCGTTGAGCACGATATGAGCCGTCGAGAACGTCCTGCCGGTGCCGGTGATCGTCGTAGGGTAGGGCGTCTGCGGGTCGGTGATCGCGTCTCCTGGGCTCCGAACAGGCCGCCCTGGTGCCGCATCGCGACGACCGTGGCTTCGGTCGAAGCCCGCGGCGGATCGCTGACGCCGGGGCCGGTTCCTGGCTCCGCGAGGGCGGGTGCGGCGCCGATGCCGACGAGGAACGCGGTGAGAAGAGTCGCGGCGAGGACGGTTGGGGTGGTACGCCTGGGATCCTCCGTACGTCACTCTCGCACGTCCGCGCTCACAAGTGTGCGCTTCGCGTCACCCGCTCACCCGGTCTCGCCCCTCACCCAGCGTCAGGCTCACCGTCGTAGTAGTCGACGGCGTCGTCGTCACGGAAGAGCATCGTGGGGCGGGCGGTCGTGTACGCCATCGTCTTTCTCGAGTCCGGGTAGCCGATCACGTCCTGTTCGGATGTCGTGTCCAGGTCTACGTACCGGAGCGGCTCACCGCCGGTAGCCGTCATCCGGTGCGCGCCCGCCGGCCCGGGTGGAAAGACGACGACCTCCCCCGGGCCGATGTCGAATTCAGCACCCGGGGTACGCACCCGACCCGTTCCCGACAGGATGACGTAGGCCTCGGTGACGCCAGCGTGCCAGTGATATGGGTACGCCGACTGACCCGGCGGGATCTCCATGAATGAGACCTGTAGCTGAGTGCCCTCTTTGGGAACAACGACGTGCTTGGCGAACGTGAACCGTCCACGGTCGCCGTGCCGGGCCTCGAAATCATCCTGCCGTCCGTGCACCACCTGGTCGAATGCCATGGTCGCTCCTTTGCTCACCTTCACGGTACTCCCTCGGGGCGGCGCCGCCCGGTTCGTCTGTCAACTCGCTGGGGCAGCCCCGTTCGCGTCGACGTTCTGCGTCAGGGCCGGGACGAACCCCGCGATGCACAGCGTTGCTAACTCCTCAAGATCGGGCCACCCACCGTGGCCGCAGGCGCCCTGCGCAGCATCCATCGCCCGTTCTGAGGAGTTCGCTGCGGGCTGGGACCGAGACCGCCCCGGATGTCGGGGGTGGGCGGGAAGATAGAGGGATGGCGGATGTGCTCGAGAGGTTCGGTCCTGCCACGCAGGACTGGTTCCGCGGCGCATTCACCGCGCCGACCCCGGCTCAGGCCGGCGCGTGGGAGGCGATCTCGGCGGGCCGCCACGCGCTCGTGGTTGCTCCGACCGGTTCCGGCAAGACGCTCTCGGCATTCCTGTGGGCCATCGACCGTGTGTTCCGCGAGAAGGCTGAAACGCCGCAGGATGCCGCGAGCACCCGCATCCTCTACATCTCACCGCTCAAGGCTCTCGGTGTCGACGTGGAGCGCAACCTCCGCTCGCCGCTCGTCGGCATCGACCAGGCAGCCCGCCGACGAGGCTTGAGCCTTCCCGGGGTCTCGGTCGGCGTCCGCTCCGGCGACACCCCGTCGACGGAGCGCCGCAAGCTCGTCGCGACGCCGCCCGACATCCTGATCACGACCCCCGAGTCGCTCTACCTCATGCTCACGAGCCAGGCGGGCCGCACCCTCACGGGAGTCCACACGGTGATCGTCGACGAGGTTCACGCCGTCGCCGCGACCAAGCGCGGCGCGCACCTGGCCCTCAGCCTCGAGCGCCTGGACGCCATGATCCGCGCCGAGAGGCCGGATGCGGCATCCGTGCAGCGCATCGGCCTATCGGCAACGGTGCGACCGATCGACGAGATTGCCCGGTTCCTCGGGGGCGCAGCCCCGGTCGAGATCGTCGCGCCGCCGGCATCCAAAACCTTCGAGATGCGGGTCACGGTCCCGGTCGAAGACATGCTCAACCCACCGCCGGCCGCGGCATCCACCACGGGTGGGCCAGGCGTGCGGTCGACGGATGCCACAGCACCGACCTCCGGGCAAGGCGAAGACTGGTTCGCCCCCGCCGGCGGAGCCGCCGCGCGCCCCGAGAGCACGGAGATGACCGGATCGGTCTGGCCGCACGTCGAAGAGGCGATCGTCGACCGGGTCCTCCAGCACCGGTCGACGATCGTCTTCGCCAACTCTCGGCGCCTGGCGGAGCGCCTCACCGCGAGACTCAACGAGATCTACGCCGAGCGGCTCGGTATCGACCTCCCCGAACCGACGATCGCCGCAGCGATGCCCGCGCAGAGCGGCCAGACGGCCGGGGCTGAGGCCGTGCTCGCGAAGGCTCACCACGGCTCCGTCTCGAAGGAGCAACGCGCACTCGTCGAAGAAGAGCTGAAGTCCGGCATCCTGCGCTGCGTCGTCGCAACCAGCAGCCTCGAGCTCGGCATCGACATGGGAGCCGTCGACCTCGTCATTCAGGTCGAGGCGCCGCCGAGCGCGGCATCCGGCCTGCAACGCATCGGCCGCGCCGGGCACCAGGTCGGCGAGATCAGCCGGGCCTCCCTGTTCCCCAAGCACCGCTCGGACGTGCTGCACACCGCGATCGTGACCGAACGGATGCTGGCGGGCCAGATCGAGGCGATCCAGGTGCCCCAGAATCCGCTCGACATCCTCGCGCAGCAGACGGTCGCAGCGGCGGCCCTGGCGCCCCTCCACGTCGAGGAGTGGTTCGAGACCGTCAAGCGCAGCGCTCCCTTCCGCGCACTTCCTCGTTCCGCGTTCGAGGCAACCCTCGACCTGCTGGCCGGCAGGTTTCCCTCGGATGAGTTCGCTGAACTCCGCCCACGCGTCGTATGGGATCGGGATGCCGGGACCCTCACCGGCCGCCCCGGCGCCCAACGCATCGCGGTCACAAGCGGGGGGACGATCCCCGACCGCGGCATGTTCGGCGTTTTCGTCGCGGGCGAGAGCCAGAACGCTCGCGTCGGCGAGCTCGACGAAGAGATGGTCTACGAGTCGCGCGTGAACGATGTCTTCACGCTCGGCACGACCAGTTGGCGGATCGTCGAGATCACCCACGATCGCGTCAATGTCCTCCCCGCCTATGGTCAACCGGGCCGGGTGCCGTTCTGGCACGGCGACGGCATCGGCCGTCCCGCTGAACTCGGCGAGGCACTCGGCGCCTTCACCCGGGAGATAGCCGCCGCGGCACCGCCTGCCGCCGACGCCCGGCTCACGGATGCCGGACTCGACGCCAACGCGAAAACCAACCTGCTCGCGTACCTCGCCGATCAGCGCGAAGCCACCGGCACCCTGCCGACCGACCGGAGCCTCACTGTCGAACGCGGCCGCGACGAGGTCGGCGATTGGCGCGTCATCCTGCATTCCCCGTACGGCATGCAGGTGCACGCGCCCTGGGCGCTTGCCGTAAATGCGAGGATCCGCGAGCGACTGGGCGTCGAGGGGTCCGCCGTCGCGAGCGACGATGGCATCATCGCGCGCGTTCCCGACACCACAGGCGAGCCACCCGGCGCCGAGCTCTTTGTGTTCGACGCCGACGAGCTGGAGCCCCTCATTACCCAGGAGGTCGGCGGGTCTGCGCTGTTCGCGTCGCGCTTCCGTGAGTGTGCAGCCCGAGCACTTCTCATGCCCCGCACCAATCCGAACCGCCGCAGCCCCCTGTGGCAGCAGCGGCAACGGTCAGCCCAGCTGCTCGAGGTGGCCCGTCGGCATCCGACGTTCCCGGTGATCCTCGAGACGCTCCGCGAAGTCCTTCAGGACGTGTACGACGTCCCTGCCCTGTTGCGGATCACCCGCTCGATCGCCGACCGCCGCATCCGTCTCATCGAGGTCGAGACACCACAGCCCTCACCCTTCGCCCGCGACCTGCTGTTCGGATATGTCGGTGCGTTCATGTACGAGGGCGACTCCCCGCTCGCCGAGCGCCGCGCCGCTGCCCTCGCCGTCGACCCTGCCCTGCTCTCGGAGCTGCTCGGCACCGTCGAGATGCGGGAGTTGCTCGATCCCGAGGTCATCGCCCAGTTCGAAGCCGAGGCGCAGCACCTCGCGCCGGATCGGCGATTCCGCGGGCTCGAGGGCGTCGCCGACCTGCTCCGACTGCTCGGGCCGCTGTCTGCCGCGGAGGTAGCCGAGAGGCTGCAGGCGGCATCCGGCACTGCCACCGAGGCGGTACCTGCTGAGGTCGAGGGGCACGGACCCGCGGCCACGGTTCCCGAAGCATCAGCCCACCTCGAAGCACTCGTCGCCAGTCGCCGCGCGATCGGAGTCACGATCGCCGGTATCGACCGGGTGGCAGCCATCGAAGATGCCGGGCGCCTGCGCGACGCTCTCGGCATCCCGTTGCCCGTCGGCATCCCGGTCGCCTTCCTCGAACCGGTAGCAGACCCCCTCGGCGACCTGGTGGCCCGGCACGCGCGCACCCACGGACCCTTCACGACGGATGCCGTCGCCGAACGGCTGGGTATCGGAACTGCCGTCGCACGACTGACACTGCAACGCCTCGAGGCGCAAGGTCGCATCACCAGCGGGTTCTTCTTGCCAGCATCCGCGGCACTGGACGGCGGCGAGAACGAGTGGTGCGACTCCGAGGTGCTGCGTCGGCTGCGGATGCGCTCGCTCGCAGCGATCCGCGGAAGCATCGAACCCGTGCCGCAGGCGGCGCTCGCCCGGTTCCTCCCTGCCTGGCAGCACCTCACCCGCCCGCTCGAGGGCATCGACGGCGTGCTCGCAGTGATCGAGCAGCTAGCCGGGGTTCCGATTCCCGCTAGCGCCTGGGAGTCGCTCGTCCTGCCGGGCCGCGTTCGCGACTATCGCGCCGCGCTGCTTGATGAACTCACCGCTACGGGCGAGGTCATCTGGTCGGGGCACGGCACCCTCCCCGGGCGCGACGGATGGATCGCGCTACATCCCGCAGACAGCGTCGCCCTGAGCCTTCTCCCTCAAACCGACGACGACATCGCCGCCGACTCGCTCGAGGCACGCATCCTCGACGCACTCACCGGCGGCGGTGCATACTTCGCCGGGCAGCTTCGCGCCCTGACTGACGCCGCCAACGAGCAGTCGGTCATCGAGGCGCTCTGGGCCCTGACATGGGCGGGGCGGGTCACGAACGATACGTTCGCTCCGGTGCGCGCCCTGCTGTCGGGCGGCTCCCAGGCGCACCGCAGCGCACGGCGCGCTCCCCGTGCGCGGATGTTTCGTGGGTCATCCATCGCGGCTACCGTCCCCCGGCCGGCCGCGAGCAGCTCGCACAGGGCCGCCGGCGGCGCCGGAGCGAGCGGCCGGTGGTCGCTTCTTCCCGAGCCCGAGCCGGACGCAACCCTGCGGGCTGCTGCGACTGCCGGTATCCTGCTCGACCGCTACGGAGTGGTCACCCGCGGCTCGGTGCAGAGCGAGGCGGTCCCTGGTGGTTTCGCGCAGGTGTACCGCACCCTCGCGGATGCCGAACGCGCCGGAAACTGTCGTCGGGGATACCTCGTCGAAAAGCTCGGCGGCGCCCAGTTCGCGGCATCCGCGACCGTCGACCGCTTGCGCGAGTTCTCGGCAGTCGCCGATCCTGCCCCGCGCACGGCGGTCACGCTTGCTGCCACCGACCCCGCAAACGCTTACGGCGCCGCTCTCGCCTGGCCGACCCTTGAGGGCGTCGGACATCGCCCGGGCCGCAAGGCGGGAGCTCTCGTGACACTGGTCGATGGGGAGCTGGCGCTCTACCTCGAGCGCGGCGGCAAGTCGGCCCTCGTCTTCAGCACCGACGATGACGTGGTGACGGCAGCGACCACTGACCTCGCCGCCACGGCGCGGGCGCGGCACCTCGACACCCTCACGGTCGAGCAGGTGAACGGTGACCCGATCTTCGGAACGGCGTTCGCCCGGGCGCTGCGCGAAGCAGGCTTCGTCGAAACCCCGCGCGGCCTCACTCTGCGTAAGGCGTCGGGGTCGCCGCATGCCTGAGGGCGACACCGTCTTTCGTGCAGCGCGAATGCTGGATGCGGCGCTCGCGGGCGGCACGGTGACGCGATTCGACCTGCGGGTGCCGCAGTTGGCTACCGCTGACCTCACGGGAGAACAGGTCCACGCGGTCGTGCCGCGCGGAAAGCACCTGCTCGCACGCATCGGGCCATGGACGCTGCACTCGCACCTCAAGATGGAGGGCGAATGGCACGTGTACCGCCCCGGTGAGCGTTGGCGGGCGCCGGCTTTTCGAGCACGGGCAATCGTCGGAACGACCGATGCCGAAGCTGTCGGTTTCGACCTCGCCGAGATCGCCCTTGTTCCCACGGATCGCGAGAACGAGCTCGTCGGCTACCTCGGGTCCGACCCCCTCAGCGACGGCTGGGACCTCGACGAAGCGGTCAGGCGGGTGGGTGCGGACCCGCGGGAGATCCACGTCGCAGTGCTCGACCAACGCAACGTCGCAGGGTTTGGAAACGTGTACGCGAACGAGATGCTGTTCGTGCGCGGCATCCACCCCGCGGCTCCGGGCACGCAGGTCGACGCGCGTGGCCTGCTGGAGGTCGGCACGCGAATGATCCGCGCGAACCGCGACCGCGTCGAGCGCACGTTCACGGGCGTCGACCGGAGGGGAGAGCGGATGTGGGTGTACGGCCGCGAGAGAAGACCATGCCGTCGATGCGGAACGCCGATTCTCGCCAGCGCACTGGGCGCCGACGCCACGCGGGAACGGAACGTCTTCTGGTGCCCGCGCTGTCAAACCTGACGCGCACGACGCCGGCGGCGGCCGCGCTCTCAGTGCCCGATGTACCGTCCCGGGCGGTGGTTCATCGCCAGCACGAGGTTCAGTACGACAGCGCCCAGACCGCTCAGCACCACGTTGGGCCACGGCACCACCAGCAGCGCCGCGGCAACGATGATGACATCGAAGATCATCTGGGTCCATCCGGCGCGGAACCCCCACCGGTCCTGCACGATGAGCGCGACGATGTTGATCCCACCGAGGCTCGCTCGGTGTCGGAACAAGATCAGCAGACCCACTCCGGCCAGAAGGTTCCCGCCGAGGGTCCCGTAGATCGGGTTGAGGTCATCGATGGAGAAGAGTGCGTGGTGCACCACCGACCAGCCCGAGACCATGGCGATCGCAATGACAGTTCGGATCGTGAAGCTCCAGCCGCGCTGCCACACCGCCAGCACGGCGAAGGGCAGATTGATGAGCAGGAACAGCATCCAGAACGGCAACCCGGATGCGTACTGGATCAGCAGCGCGAGTCCTGCCGTGCCGCCGGTAACGGCCTCCGAGGACTGCAACAGGTAGAGCCCCAGTGATGCGGTGAAGGTACCGGTGAGGATGCCGAGGATGTCCTCCGCCGGCGAGTGCGCGGTGGCACGTTCGTCGAATACGAGGGTGCGGGTGGCCTCCGGAGCAGGGTGCGAGGACTGATCCGGGGTCTCCGAAGTCGTGTCATGCGCGTCGCCGAGATCGTCGGTTGGCATGCCTTCCATTCTCTGCCAATCCGATGTCGGGACTGTTCCGAAGAGATGTCAAGCCGGGAGACGACGAACCCGAGATCCGGCACCATTGCCGCTACAGAGAATTCGGCGGCAAGCGGATGCAGGGGAATGAATCTCCGTACCACGGCGTTGGGGATCGTACTGGGGCCGAACGGCCCCGTGGAGGAGATCGTGGGCAAGAACTACGTCGACATCGAGAACGACCACGGCGAGACACTGCGGTATCGCAAACACGCCAATGGCCGAGGACTGATCGCGCACGGGGCCAAAGTGCACCCGACGGCGATCGTCGAGGCTGGGGCGTATGTCGAACCCGGAGTTCAGATCGCCGCGGGCGCCCGAATCGGCCGGGGCGTGTGGATCGAATCGGACGCGCTCATCGGCCCGGAAGTCATCGTTGCGCCGCACGCGCACATCGGCCCGGGCGCGGCGGTAGGAGCCGGCTCCAAAATCGGCATCCGCACTGTCATCGGCGCTCACGCTCGCGTCGCCGTCGGCTCACTCCTGGGCGACGACGAGATCGTGGGCGAGAACGAGCGGGTCGCGACCGACCGTCGCGGGCTCCGCCTCGCCGCCTGAGATCACCTGCCTGAACCGCGTCGCCTGACGCCGTGGCGGTAGCCTGACGGGATGGCCAGGCACGACCGATCATCCCGAGCACGGGATACATCGACACCCGCGGGCCCGCCGCCAGCCGAGCTGTTCCGGCTCGGAGCGGTGCCCGGGGCGACGCCCGGTAAGTGGATCTCGCTATGGCGAGAACGCATGCCGCGAACGCGCCTCGAGCTGGTGGAGATCACTCCGGCTTCGCAGCGCGACCGCCTGCTAGCCGGGAGTGTTGACGCCGCGCTGGTCCGACTCCCGATCGACAAGACGGACCTTCACGCCATCCCGCTCTACGACGAGGTCCCGGTCGTGGTCTTCTCAAGCGACTCGACCCTGTCAGTGGCTGAAGAGCTTGCCCCCGAGGACCTGTCCGGCGAGGTGCTCATCGTTGCGCAGGATGACGTCCTTCGGGTGACAGTCCCGGGAACCCTCGAGCCGCGTTTCGTGGCCCCGACGGACACGAAGGCGGCTGTCGAACTGGCGGCGGCGGGTGTCGGCATCCTGATCGTCCCGATGTCGCTCGCGCGGCTGCATCACCGCAAGGACGTCACGTATCGGACCCTCGCGGGCGGTCCCACCTCGAGCATCGCGCTGGCATGGGTAGCCGAGCGCACCACACCCGAGGTCGAGGCCTTCGTCGGCATCGTGCGCGGCCGCAGCACCCGTTCCTCCCGCTCCTAGCGGCGGATCAGGCGCCTCGGCTATTCGCGACGGTAGGAAGAATCCGCGGCGTAGGACGTTTAGCCCCAGAACCCACCTACCTGCGTGATTTCTCCTACCTCGGGGAGGGCCGCAACCGGATCAGGTGGCGCCCTGGGGCGGATGCCGAACCAGCTCGACCCGCTCGCGAACGTAGGTCTCGGCATCCGCGTAGCCGCCGGCCATACTCCAGCGCACGCGAAGCTGCCCGTCGATCACTGCCAGCGGCGCTATCTGTGTTGATGGCTGCTCACCGAGGGTCGAGGTGTCGATGCGCCGCCACCCGAGGTGGACCGGGGCGCCGGGCAGGATGCCGCCACGAAACGCCGCCTCGGCCAGCCCCGCCCGCGCACGCTGGGACTCCGCGGTGTATCCGCGGCGCGCCGGCTCCCGCGACCTCACGATCTCGCCGGTCGCGTAGAGGTCGACGGGGCCGAGCAGGAGCACGCCGAGATGCCATGCCTCATCGCGGAGGACGACCCTCGGTGCGCGCGGAATGCCCAGCATCCGTGGTGTCACTACCTCGCCGAGCAGCTCCCGCGGCGCCGCGGCGAGTTCAGCTCTGGCCCACGCGAGCAGACCGGGCAGATCAGCTGGTTTCACCGCGCTAGACCGCGTCATCCAGCTCGGCGGGAACGCGGCTGACGCGCTCGCCTCGCAACAGCATTCCAATGAGCGGATAGATCAGCACCGACAGCATTCCCGCGGTCACGAACAGGGCTGCCTGCGCCGAGGTGAGGAGATTCTCGTCCACGCCGATCGCGGTGACGGCGACGATGATCGGCAGGCCCGTCGCACCCAAGAGACCAAGAGCGATCCGATCGCGCACGCGCGACCCCGGCGGTGCGACGAGCATCGACGGCACACCGCGCACGATCAGCAACGCCACGAGCACGACGGGCACGAACAGCAGCAGCGCGGGGTTTGCCAGCAGTGCCGCAAGGTCGAAGGTGACGCCGGTGTAGATGAAGAAGATCGGCACGAGGAATCCGAAGGCGATCCCCTCGATCTTGCTCTCGACAGCCTCACGGTTCTCCTCGGATGCGTCGCGCATCATGAGCTGCCACACGATTCCTGCGGTGAACGCCCCGAGCAGGATGTCGAGATCGAGCGCAATACTCAGGGCGAGCAGCGCCCCGAGGATCAGGAACACGACACGGATCGCGTACTGTCCCGACGTGTGCAACGTCGCGCTGACCACGCGGTGCATCATCCCGTGCGGGATCCGGAAGGCGAGCCAGATCGCAAGCCCCGCGATCACGAGGAAGGCAGCGAGCACGATCGAGGCGACGCCCGGGTCTCGCCCGCCGAGGAAGACGGAGATCGCGACCAGCGGACCGAACTCGCCCACCGCGCCGACTGCCGCAACCGCCTTGCCGAACGGAGTCTTCAGTTCGCCGGCGTCGCGAAGGATGGGAAGGATCGTCCCGAGGGCCGTCGACGACAGCGCGATGCCGATGATGATCGCCGCGCCCAGCGGGCCGACGAGCAGGCCGATCAGGATGCCGATCCCGAGCGAGAGCAGCCATCCGACCGCGGCGTTGCGGCCGGTTCGCCCGCGGAAGGCCGTGAAGTCGAGTTCGGATCCTGCGACGAAGAACAGCATCGCGAGTCCGAACTGAGCGAGGGTCGCGAAGAAGTCGACCGGCTCCACCCAGGCGAGCACGGACGGCCCGACCAGGATGCCGAGCACGAGTTCGAACACGACGATCGGAACCGCGAACCACCGCCCGATCACCCGGGTCAGCAGCGGTGCGAGCGCTGCCAGCAGCGGGATGATCAGGAGATTCGCGGACATCCCTTCACGATAGCGAGCACCAGCCCGGGCTCGGGTCAGGGGCAACCACCGGCACGAACCCACACTCTTCTGCGCGAACCCACACGATCCGCACGCAGAAACGGGTGGGCTCGCACCCAAACCTGTGGGTTCGGCGCTCGGTTCGGGGCTCGGGTCAGGGGCGAGCGGGGGCGACGATCGCGGCGGAGTCGGGGGCGAGGGTGATTACGGATGCCGCGCCCGACGGGTCGGGGCCGGATGCCGCGGTGATGACGGGCTCGACCTCACCCCCTCCCGCGCTCAGCAGGATGACGGCATCCGGCGCCACGGCGAAGGTGTGCGACGACCCGGTGAGATTCACGAGGACCGATAGCTCACCGCGCTGGAGCACGAACCACCGCGCCCGCGGATCATCGCTGTCGGCACCACTCCCCGAAAGCGCATCGCAGTCCGCGAAGGCGGGATCTGTCAGCTCGGGCCGCGCGCGACGCACCGCGGCGAGGTCGCGATACAGCTGCAGCAGCCGCGCATGGTCGACACCCACCTCAGGTGATGTCGAGGCCTCTGCCCAGTCAAGCTTCGACCTGCGGAACGTCTCGGGGTCCTGGGGGTCGGGGACGATCGCCGGGTCCCAGCCCATTTTCTCGAACTCCTCGATGCGACCCTTTGCGGTAGCTTCCCTCAGCTCGGGCTCCGGGTGCGAGGTGAAGAACTGCCAGGGCGTGGATGCTCCCCACTCCTCCCCCATGAACAGCATCGGCGTTCCGGGAGTGGTGAGCGTCAGGACGGCGGCCACGGCAAGCCGGTCGGTGGAGAGGGACTGGCTGAGCCTGTCGCCGGCGGCGCGATTACCGATCTGATCATGGTCTTGGCCGAAGGTCACCAGCCGCCAGGTGGGAACCGTCGGTGGGATCGGGAAGCCGTGGTCCCGCCCCCGGAACGACGAGTAGGTGCCGTTGTGGAAGAACCCTTCGGTCCAGACCTTGGGGAAGGCGCCCAGCGCGCCGAAGTCCTCGTAGTACCCCACGGTCTCGCCGCTGACTGCGACATGGAGCGCGTGGTGGTAGTCATCGCTCCACTGTGCGGTGAGACCGTACCCGCCGGCTTCCCGCGGCAGGATCAGAGTCGGGTCGTTCAGATCGGACTCCGCGATGAGCGTCAGCGGCCGACCCTGGTGCGCCGAGAGGGCATCGGCGGCCTCGGCGAGCTCCTGCAGGATGTGGGTCGGGCTCTCATCACGGAGGGCATGCACGGCATCCAGCCGCAGCCCGTCGACGTGGTAATCGCGCAGCCACATGAGGGAGTTCTGGATGATGAACTCGCGCACCTCGCGCGCGTCGAGGTTGACCGACAGTCCCCACGTGTTGCGCGCCGCATCCCGAAGGTACGGACCGAACTCGGGCAGGTAGTTGCCACTCGGGCCGAGGTGGTTGTAGACGACGTCCTGGATGACGGCCAGGCCCGCGGCGTGCGCGGCATCCACGAACCGCTGGTAGGCGGCGGGGCCGCCGTAAGCCTCGTGGACGGTATACCAGAGCACGCCGTCGTAGCCCCAGTTCCAGACGCCGTTGAACCCGTTGACCGGCAGCAGTTCGATGTGCGTGACCCCGAGCGAGATCAGGTGATCGAACCGCTCGATGGCGGCATCCAGGGTGCCTTCGGGAGTGAAGGTTCCGACGTGCAGCTCGTAGATCAGGCCGCCGGCCAACTGACGTCCGGTCCACGAGCCGTCGGTCCACGCGAAGGCTTCGGCGTCGAAGAACGCCGATGCTTCGTGCACTCCCCGGGGCTGACGCCGCGACCGCGGATCGGGGCGCAGCGCGTCGCCGTCCCCGAGGACGAACCCGTACTCGTCACCATCAGCAAGCTCAACGTCTGCCGTCCACCATCCGCGCTCACGCACGGTCATCTCCGCGTCGGCATGGCCGGGTCGACGCATCCGTACCCGCTCCGCTCGGGGAGCCCAGACCTCGATCATGCTTCCTCCGCTTCTCTGGAACCCGAGACACCGGAGCCTGTGTGAGAAACCCCGTCACGTGCGGTGTCTCGACGCTTCTCGGGTGTCTGACGTGTCAGGAGCGCGACAGGAAGCGCGCTCAGCACCTCGCCCAGGGGCACGTCTCCGCCGGGATAGGCCCGGCCCGTGAGCGCATCGGTCCAGGTTCCGCCCGGAATCAGCATCCGGGTGTCGCCCCAGCCGCCCCCCGCCACCAGGCCCACGGGCAGCCGGGTGACGACGGCGATCGCCCCACCCCGGTCGAAAGCTATCGCGTGCCCGGACGCCGAACCCAGCACCTCGACGGGCAGATAGCGCGTGAACAGCTCGGGCCGGTCGCGCCGCAACCGCAGCGCGCGCGAGGTTACCAGCAGCTTCGCTGCCCCCGAAGCGTCGATGGCGGGAACGTTCCCCTCGGACTCGCCACGGTCGAGCTCGGCGAGCATCGCCGCGCGCTTCGCGAAGTCGACAGCGCGACGGTTGTCGGGGTCCACCAGAGAGGTCTCCCACAACTCCGACCCCTGGTAAACGTCGGGAACTCCGGGCCCAGCCACCTGCACGAGCTTCGCAGACAGCGAGTTACTCCACCCCGGCTGCGCGATCTCGGCGACGAAAGCCTCGACCAGTTCCCTGGCTTCACCGTACGCAGCGTCGACGACGGCGTGCATCCGGCGCTCGAAGTCGGCATCGGGATTCCACCAGGTCGTTGCCTCTGCCGCTTCCCGTGCTGCCTTCTCGGCGTAGGCGTGCAGGCGCTCAGGAGTGGCGGGCCACGATCCGATGATCGCCTGCCACAGCAGGGCGTCGAACGGCCCGTGTCCCGTCGAGGCGATTCCTCGCAACTGTTCGAGCACGTTCGCCCAGCGATGCGGGATCTCGGCGAGCACCGAGAGGCGCGCCCTCACGTCCTCCCCGCGCTTCGTGTCGTGCGTCGACAGGGACGTCATCGATGTCGGCCGCTGTGCCTGCCTGCGGGCAAACGCCTCGTGGAGCCCCGCGACCGATAGCGAGAACACCGACGGATCCCCGCCGACCTCGGTGAGGGTGCCCAGGCGCGTGGCCCGGTAGAACGCGGTGTCTTCGACGCCCTTGGCCATAACAGGGCCCGTCGTCTGCTGGAAGCGGCGGGCCACCTCGAGCGCCGGGTCGGCCACGAACGGCGAGAGCGTATCGATCGCCGCGGCCAGGTCGGGGCGGCGAGCGGATGCCTCGGCCAGGGCTTCATCGAGTGCCTCCCGCCCGGCGGGGAGGTAGGAGCGGTAGACGGGGAAGCAGGCGAGGATCTCAGCCAGGGCATCGGCGGCATCCGGAGCAGCGAGCGCCACGTGCTCGGGCAGACATCGCACGAGTCGGGCGATCTCGCTGCCCTGGATCGTGTCCGCGATCATCCGCTTGGTGTCGTGGATGAGATCGGGCCAGGGTTGCGCCGGCCGCAGGCCGGTCGCGCGGCGCAGCCGCTCGTCGAGGGCGTCAAGGGCACCCTCACCGTCAGGGTCGATGAGGACGCGGTCGATCTCGGCCATGGCGTCGTACCCGGTCGTGCCGTCGGTGTCCCACCAGGCCGGCAGCAACTCAGGATGCTCCGTCGCGCTGTGCTCGAGGATCTTCTCGACCAGCGTGTACCGGCGGCCGGTGAGCGAGCCGAGCCGTTCGAGATAGCCGCCGGGGTCGACAAGCCCGTCGGGGTGATCGATGCGCAGGCCATCGGCCAGCCCCTCCCGGAACCACCGCGCCACCTCTTCGTGGGCCTCGTCGAAGACCACCGGGTCTTCGACGCGCACTCCCGCCAGGGTCGAGACCGCGAAAAAGCGCCGGTAGTTCAGCTCGGATGCCTCGAGCTGCCAGAACATCAGCTCGAAGTGCTGTCGAGCGAGCACCTGGCGGACGGCATCCGGGTACGACGTCGCTTCCGCCGGCGCGGTCCCCTCCGCGAGCGGGAACTCGTGGTCGAAGTAGCGCACCGTGCCGTGGGGCGCGAGCGCCGTCGGCGCCGGATCCACCCGGATCTCCATCGCATCGATGATCTCGTCGGCGTCCGACCCGAGGACCGGCACTCGCACCTTTCCGCCGCCGAACTCCCAATCGATGTCGAACGCTGCGGCGTACCGCGAGTCGCGACCACGCAGCAGCACGTCCCACCACCACGGGTTCTCGGCGGGCACCGCGATCCCCATGTGGTTGGGAACCGTGTCGATGAGAATGCCGAGGCCCGCGGCGCGCGCGGCAGCGGCGAAGCGTTCGAGTCCCTCCGCCCCGCCGCGGGCGGGGTCTACGCGGGTCGGGTCGACGACGTCGTATCCGTGATCGGAGCCGGAAGTCGACTGCAGCAGCGGGGAAAGATAGGCCCAACCGACGCCGAGGTCGCGCAGGTACCCGGTGACGGCGGCTGCGGCATCCAGGTCGAACGCGGCGCGGACCTGCAGGCGGTACGTCGACTCAGGATGCATCGCTACCTCGACAGTTCTTCCTTGGGGGCCGCTCCCGGGACCTCGTCGATCGAGACAGTTCCGGTGGCCAGGGAGGCTGCGACGAACCTGTCGACCTCGACCTCTTCCTCGACGTGTTCACACAGCACGACCACCGACTTGGCAGCGAGGTCCACTGCCGCGCCCGGATGGACCGGCTCGGTGTTGGCGAGCGTCCCGGCGGTGTCGACCAGAACGTCCCAGTTGGGGCTGAATTCGACATCCGGGAGCGTGAACTCGACCGGCTCGCCGCCGGCGTTGAAGAGCACGAGGAAGTGCAGATCGGTGATCGGCTCGCCACGGCGGTCGCGCTCACGGATGCCGTTCCCATTGAGGAACACGCCGATCGAGCGTCCGAATCCAGAGTCCCAGTCTTCCGGCTGCATCTGCGTGCCGTCCGGCCGCAGCCACACGATGTCGGGGATGCGCTCCACTTCTTCGCGGCGGACGGGACGCCCGTCGAAGAAGCGGCGACGCCGGAACGTGGGGTGATCGCGGCGCAGGCGGGCCAGTGCCGACGTGAAATCGATCAGACTCGCGTCGACGTTCTCCCAGTCGATCCAGGTGATCTCGTTGTCCTGGGCGTAACCGTTGTTGTTGCCGCCCTGCGTGCGCCCGAGCTCGTCGCCGTGCAGCAGCATGGGCACACCCTGCGACAGCAGCAGCGTCGCAATGAAGTTGCGCTGCATCCGCTCCCGCAGTTCGTTGACCTGCGGGTCGTCGGTGGGACCTTCGACCCCGAAGTTCATCGACCGGTTGTCATCAGCGCCGTCGCGCCCGTCCTCACCGTTGGCCTCGTTGTGCTTCTGCTCATACGAGACGAGGTCGCGCAGCGTGAACCCGTCGTGAGCTGTGACGAAGTTGATGGATGCCACCGGCCAGCGCCCGGAGTGCGCGTACAGGTCGCTGGATCCGGTCAGCCGCGAGGCGAACTCTCCGAGGGCCTGCGGCTCACCCCGCCAGAAATCGCGGACGGTGTCGCGGTACTTACCGTTCCACTCCGTCCATTGCGGCGGGAAGTTCCCGACCTGATAGCCGCCGGGACCGACATCCCAGGGCTCGGCGATGAGCTTGACCTGACTGACCACGGGATCTTGCTGGACGAGTTCGAAGAACGTGGCGAGTCGATCGACGTCGTAGAACTCGCGGGCGAGGGTCGCAGCGAGGTCGAAGCGGAAGCCGTCGACGTGCATCTCGAGCACCCAGTACCGCAGCGAGTCCATGATCAGCTGCAGTGCGTGCGGGTTGCCGACGTTCAGGCTGTTGCCCGTGCCGGTGTAGTCGGTGTAGTACCGCTTATCGTCATCCTCGAGGCGGTAATACGCCTCGTTATCGATGCCGCGGAAGGAGAGTGTGGGACCCAGGTGGTTGCCCTCTGCGGTGTGGTTGTAGACGACATCCAGGATGACCTCGATACCGGCTTCGTGCAGGGCGCGCACCATGCCCTTGAACTCCTGCACCTGCTGCCCCCGCTGCCCCGACGAGGAGTAGGTGTTCTGCGGCGCGAGGAAGGCGATCGTGTTGTAACCCCAGTAGTTGGAGAGGCCCTTCTCTTCCAGCATCGAGTCGTTGATGAACTGGTGCACCGGCAGCAGCTCGATCGCCGTGACCCCGAGCCGCTTGAGGTGCTCGATGATCAGCGGGTGCGCGATGGCGCTGTAGGTGCCGCGGATCTCATCCGGAATGTCAGGATGCCGCATCGTCAGCCCCTTGACGTGGGCCTCGTAGATGAAGGATTCCGAGTACGGGATTCGCGGCGGCCGGTCACCGCCCCAGTCGAAGAAGGGATTGATGACAACGCCCTTCATCATGTCGGCGGCGGAGTCGTCGTCGTTGCGCGAGTCGGGGTCGCCGAAGGTATAACCGAACACCGACTGGCCCCAGTTCACCTGCCCGTCGACAGCTTTCGCGTAGGGGTCAAGGAGCAGCTTGTTGGGGTTGAACCGCTTGCCGGATGTCGGGTCGTACTCGCCGTGGACGCGGTACCCGTAGCGCTGCCCCGGTGCGATGTTGGGGAGGTACGCGTGCCACACGTACGCATCGACCTCGAGCATGTCGACGCGTGTCTCCCGACCGCGCTCGCCGAACAGGCACAGCTCGACTCGGTCAGCGCCCTCACTGAAGAGGGCGAAGTTGGTTCCGTTCCCATCGAAGGTCGCACCCAACGGATACGCCGACCCTGGCCATGTCTGCACGGCACCCCTTCCTGGTGGGATTCCACCCTAGTCGAGCAGGGTTTCCCGGTGGGGGTGGTTGCTACCGGGAGCTCAGCCCTGCTAGAGCGGCGGAAGATCAGACCTCGAGAGTTCGCGGTGGAGCCGGACGGATGCCGTGCACCTGACGGTGCAGGCGCTGCATCCGTTCGTCGAGTTCTGCGGCGCTTGCCGCGGCATCCTTCAGCTCCGCAAGCAGAGTCTCGGGTACCTGGCGGTCGAACTTGTAGTAGATCTTGTGCTCGAGGCTCGCCCAGAAATCCATCGCGATCGTGCGGAACTGGACTTCGACCGGCACGTCGACGCGGCCGGTCGAGAGGAATACGGGAACCCGCACGATCGCGTGCAGGCTCTTGTAGCCATTGGGTTTCGGATCGGCGATGTAATCCTTCACCGAGTGCACCTCGATGTCGTCCTGCTGGGTGAGCAGGTCGAACAGGCGGTACGTATCTGCCACGAAACTGCAGGTGACCCGGATGCCCGCGATGTCGGTGATGTGCGCTCGGATCGAGTCGAAGTCCCCGTCGATGCCCTTGCGACCGACCTTGGCGACGAGACTGTCGGCGGATTTCACGCGGCTGGAGATGTGCTCGATCGGGTTGTAATCGTGCAGTTGCAAAAACTCGTCGCGCAGGATCTCGACCTTCGTCTCGATTTCCTTCAGGCCGAACTGGTAGGGCAACAAGAAGCGCTGCACCTCGTCGCGGGCGGCCCTCAACTGCGAGAGCGAGACAGTCACCTCATCGGAAGCCGGGTGCGAAAGCTGCGAGGTCGCGGGGTGCATGGCCGACGCGTGACTCATGCCGCCAACCTACGGACCGCGGGTACGAGATCGCTGTGAGTCCGGCAGCCGAGCGCGACCCCATCCCCGCCCGCACGGGGCTGCACCGTGCAGTCTCGCGGGCACGGACGGGAGGGGGAGATCAGTCCAGGACGGACGCAGCCTGACGAGCGGCGCCGAGCGCCACGTACTCACCGGGCGACGGAACCTCCACGGGCATCCCGAACACCGCCGGGGCGATCTCGCGAACTGCTTCGGACTGAGCGCCGCCACCGATCAGTACCGCGCGGCGAAGCGGCACATCGAGAGCGCGCAGGGCGTCCAGGCCAGCGCCGAGCCCAGACAGCATGCCTTCGACGGCGGCGCGGGCCAGGTTTTCGCGTGTTGTCGAGGCGAGGGTCATGCCGGTGAGGGCAGCTGTCGCATCCGGCAGATTGGGCGTGCGCTCCCCCTCGAAGTACGGGAGGAGGGTCAGGCCCGCGGCTCCCGGCTCGGCGGCCAGCGCTAGCCGGCTGAGGCCATCGTGGTCGACGGAGAGCAACGCCGCGATCGTGTCGAGCACCCGCGCCGCGTTGAGGGTCGCGACAAGCGGCAGGAAATGCCCGTCGGCATCCGCGAACCCGGCAACAGTTCCGGTGGGGTCGATCGTCCAGTGCTCACTCACGGCGAAGACGGTTCCGCTCGTTCCGATCGAGATGACGACATCGCCGGGGCCGGCACCGACCCCGAGCGCGGCGCCGGCGTTATCCCCAGCGCCGGGCGCGACACGCCTGCCGTCGCGATCTGCCACCCACTCCCGCGGACCGAGCACCCGGGGGAGCGCGGCGTCATGGCCGAGCGCGGCGGCCAGCAGATCGCGGTCGTAGCCGTCGGCCACGACCTTCCCTGCCGCGTCCGCACGCCAGGCATCCGGCGACCAGTACCCGGTGCCCGAGGCATCCGACCGATCCGTGACGAGTTCTTCGAGCACGGGACCGCGAGCAGACTCGCCGCGAGGACCGTAGCCTCGCAGCCGCCACGTCAGCCAATCGTGCGGGAGTGCGACTGCCGCCACTCGGGCTGCGTTCTCGGGTTCGTGATCGCGCAGCCACCGGAGCTTCGTGATGGTGAACGAGGCGACCGGCACGAGACCCGTGCGCCGAGCAAGGTCCTCAGCACCGAATTCGGCGATGAGATCGGTCGCCGCCCCGGCGGACCGGGTGTCGTTCCACAGCAGCGCGGGACGGATGACGCGACCATCGGCATCCAGCACCACCATGCCGTGCTGCTGACCCCCGATCGACCAGGCAGCCACATCATCGAGGCCGCCGGCTGCCGAGATCGCCTCCTGCAGCGCTGACCACCACGCGGCGGGGTCCACCTCGGTACCCGCCGGGTGGGCGGCGCGGCCTTCGCGGATGACCGCGCCGGTCTCGGCATCCGTCATGACGACCTTGCACGACTGGGTCGACGAATCGACCCCCATCACCAGTGTCACGTCAGCGGGCGCCCATCAGGTGCTCGGTGGCCAGCTGCTGCAGACGCACGAAGCCGAAGCCCTTGCCGCCGAAGTACTGCGACGGGTCGAAATCCTCGTAGGCCGAACGGTCAGCGAGCAGGTCGTCGTATGACTCGCCGTCGCCGAGGGTGGTCACCGAGAGTTCGGGGACGCGGGAGGCGGCGAGCGCCTCCTGCACCTCGGGGTCGGCGCGGAAGGCCTGCGCCCGTTCCTTGAGGAGCAGGTAGGTGCGCATGTTGGCCGCAGCGGAATCCCACACGCCGGACTCGTCCTCGGTGCGGCTCGGCTTGTAGTCGAAGTGGCGAGGGCCCTCGTACGCGGGTCCGCCGTTCGGGCCGCCGTTTTCGAGCAGGTCCACGAGGGCGAACGCGTTGTGCAGGTCGCCGTGACCGAAGACGAGGTCCTGGTCGTACTTGATGCCCCGCTGGCCGTTGAGATCGATGTGGTACAGCTTGCCGTGGTACAGCGCCTGCGCGATTCCGGCGGCGAAGTTCAGGCCCGCCATCTGCTCGTGACCGACCTCAGGGTTCAGCCCCACGAGCTCGGGACGCTCGAGCGACTCGATGAACGCGAGGGCGTGCCCGACGGTCGGCAGCAGGATGTCACCGCGGGGCTCGTTGGGCTTGGGCTCGATAGCGAAGCGGATGTCGTAACCCTTGTCGGTCACGTAGTCACCGAGCAGGTTGACTGCCTCGCGGTAGCGCTCGAGGGCCGCGCGGATGTCTTTCGCGGCGTCGTACTCGGCGCCTTCACGTCCGCCCCACATGACGAAAGTCTTCGCGCCGAGCTCTGCGGCCAGGTCGAGGTTGCGCAGCACCTTGCGCAGGGCAAAGCGGCGCACCTGGCGGTCGTTGGAGGTGAATCCGCCGTCCTTGAAGACCGGGGCCGAGAAGAGGTTGGTGGTGACCATCGGGATGATCAGGCCCGTGGCGGCCAGAGCGCCCTTCAGGCGATCGATCTGGGTCTGGCGTTCGGCATCGCTCGACCCGAAGGCGAACAGGTCGTCGTCGTGGAAGGTGAGTCCGTAGGCACCGAGTTCTGCGAGCTTCTCGACGGCGTGGACGACATCGAGCGCTGGCCGGGTGGGTCCACCGAACGGATCTGCGCCGTTGTAGCCGATGGTCCAGAGGCCGAAGGAGAACTTGTCGGCGGGGGTGGGGGTGGGCATGACTGCTCCTTTGCACGAGGCACACGGATAATTGTTGCGAGCAACAACCTATACCACCACGGATGCCGCCGCTATCCCCTACAGTGAACGCATGCCCGAGCCGGGAAACGACAGCGTGAGAACCCGCAATCTCGCTCGCATCCTCGGGCAGGTGCACCTCGAGGGGCCCCGGTCGCGGGCAGCGTTGACTCTCGCTACCGGGCTCAACCGGTCCACGATCGCCGACCTCGTGGCCGAACTGTGCACAGTAGGCCTGGTGACCGAGACCGCCCCTGACCCTTCCCGGCGTGTCGGGCGACCATCGCCCATCGTCGCCGCCGACCCGCGGGTCGTCGCGATAGCGGTCAACCCCGAGGTGGATGCCGTGACTATCGCGGCAGTCGCCCTCGACCAGTCGATAGCCGCCCGCCTTCGAATCGAGCGCACCGAGCTCATCACTCCTGTCGAGACTGCCGCCCTCGTGGCCGACACGATCGCCAGCTGGCGGGAGACGGAACTCGCAGATCACCACATCGTCGGAGTCGGAGTCGCCGTGCCGGGGCTGGTTCGTGCGCGCGACGGACTGGTGCGTACCGCACCACACCTCGAGTGGCACGATGCGCCGATCCGCGAACTCGTTGCCCAGGCGACGGGTCTGGCGACAGCCGTCGACAACGACGCAACGCTCGGGGCGATCGCCGAGCATCTGTACGGCGCGGCGCGCGGACTCGATCACGTCGTCTACCTCAACGGCGGCGCGAGTGGCATCGGTGGCGGTCTCATCGTCCACGGAATGCCGGTGCGCGGCGTTTCGGGCTACGCCGGCGAGTTCGGTCAGAACCGCCCCGGCATCGCCGCCGCGACCGATCAACAAGCTCCCGACGGCGTCCTGGAAGACGAGGTCAGTCGCTCGCGACTCCTGCGGGCAGTCGGCCTGACAAGCGCTGACGACCCGACGCTGGCGGCAGCGCTGTCGACATCCGATGAGCCCGCCGTCGCAGCCGAGACGGACAGGCAGCGGAGGGTCCTGGCGACAGCCCTAGCGAACGCCGTCAACGTTCTGAACCCTCGCGCGATCGTGCTCGGCGGCTTCCTGGCGATGCTCGCTGAGGGAGCAGCCGATCAGCTCACCGAGCTCGTGCGTGCGCAGTCGATGCCCGCGAACGCCGAAGACGTGGATGTCCGCGCCGCAGTTCTCGCCGATGACCGACTCTTGATCGGCGCAGCCGAGGCAGCCTTTGCTGCCCTGTTGGCAGACCCGCTCAGCCAGCTTCCGGGGCGTCCTGGCCCGGTGGCAGAAGCGCGCTGACCGCGTCGAGCAGTTCCGCCTTTGTGAAGGGCTTGGTCACGACAGCAGAGAAGCCCTGCCCGCGGGCGTAGTCGTGCTCAGCCGGGTCTGAGCGGGCGGTGAGAAGCAGCAACGGCAGGGTGGCGAGGGAGGTGTCCGCCCGAACCGCCTGGGCGACGGCGATGCCATCGAGACCAGGCATCATCCAGTCGACAACCGCAAGGTCGGGGTTCGTGGTCTGAATCGCCTCCAGTCCGGAGGCGCCGTCGTAATACTCGTCGACCTCGTGGCCGACGCGCGCGAGGCGGATCGCGACGAGGCGGACGATGTCAGCGTCGTCATCGACGACGATGATGCGCGCCACAGGCCCTCCGTTCGACAAAAGACTGCTTCAGGCCTGCGAAAGGCCCTGCTGTGAGCCATGCTAGTGCGAAGGGGTGGGCAGGTCAGAAGGGATCGGGCATGACGCGGCCAAGCGTTGCGGCGACCATCAGTCACGCCGCGCCCGCGTGGCGAGCAGTCTTCGTTGCCGGGCTGGTCACACTGAGCGGGGCTCTGGCTGTCGTCTTCGCTCTCGAACAACGCGGCGAGATGAGCCTGGCGTGGTGGTGGCCGACGGCAGCTGTCGGTGCGATCGCGGCAGCATCGTCACCGCTCCGTTGGCGCTGGCTGACCGCGATCGCGGTGGGCCTGGCATCGGGACTCGGATCGGCGGTTGCCGGCCGCCCGCTCCTGGTGGTCATCCTCGGATCGGTCGGCCTGGCGGTCGAAGCCTGGTTGGTTGCGACAGCGGTCTCGCGTGAACAAGATCGACCCCGGCTGACAACGCTGATGGATGTCGGCCGTTTCGCAATCGGGGCGATCAGCGGAGCGGCCATCGTCAGCGCGTTCGTGGGAGTTGCCCGTGAATTCAGCGGCGGCAACTTCGTGGACGCCTTCTGGACGATCGGCGCGTCGCACCTCTCGGCAATGGTCTTGATCGCGCCGCTCGGACTCATCGCCATCCCGCGCGCAGCGTCAGCACGCTGGTGGCGCAGCGTCGTCCTCACCGTAGCGATGCTCGCCGCCACAGCTATCGCGTTCATTCCCGGCACACCCGTTGCCGTTCCCATCCTGGCCATGCCGCTCATGGCGTGGGCAGCGGTAGCCGAGCCGATGTTCTTCGTCGCCCTACAGCTTCTCGCGGTCGTCGGCACCGCCGCGGGGCTCACCGTCATCGGCGGCGGGGCCTACGCGGCCGCCAGCTCAGAGCTTCCGACGGCGACAGCGCTCCAGGTCTTCACGATCTGCCTCGGCGCGACCACTCTCGCGATCTCGGCTTCGCAGAACGACAGACGCGCACTCGAGAACAGGCAGATGGCGGTATCGCATCTGCTGCACGACGCGTTCCGACAGTCAAAGAGCGGGTTCGCGATCCTCCAAGAGGACGGCCCGGGCAAATACTCCGTGCTGGAAGTCAACGCCTCGGCGGTCGTCATGCTGCGCAGCGAATTCGAGCGCTCGGAAACGGGGCGTTGGCGACTGCGCGAGGACGCGCTTTTGCGACCGTCGCTTGCCGAGGCCACCTATGACGTGTCAGTGACTGTCGATTGGGAGGAGGTCGCGCCGGGGAATCCTCCGGCCACTATCACGATCGACGCCGTCAACCGCACGGGCCTGAACCGCGTGCTCCTCGTCTCGGTGCAGGACCTGCGGCCGCTCCGGGAAGCCGAGCGCGAGATGGAGTGGCGGCTGGAGCGAGAGCGCCAGGTGAGCAGAACGTTCCAGGCCTTGACGCAGCAGAAGGTCGACTTCGTCGCGAGTGTCACGCACGAGCTCAGAACCCCGATCACATCGATCCTCGGATTCGCCGAAGAACTCAGCGACACGACCGACGACCCGAACGTCCGCGAACAAGTCGACGTGATCCTCCGAAACGCGACGCGGCTGCGCGGGGTGATCGACGACGTGTTGCTGGTCTCAAAACTCAGCCGACGGCCCGCCACAGCCGACGCTCTGCCCGTCACGGATGCAGGGCTCGCGCTGCAACGCAGCGTCGAAGACGCCAAGCACAGCATCCAGCAACGTCACCTTAGAGTTGCCGCTGAGATCGAGCCCGATCTGCCCGTTCACGGGCGCGAGATCGACCTCACGCGTGTCTTCACCAACATCCTCACCAACGCGATCAAGTTCTCGCCGGATCGCGGCACGATCTCGATCGTGGCGTACCGTACCGAGCATCAGGTGGTCGTCACGATCTCGGACCAGGGCGAGGGCATCGCCGAGGAAGACCTGACGCACATCTTCGACCGGTTCTATCGAAGCTCCTCGAGCACGAGCCGCGGCGTCCCTGGGACAGGTCTCGGCCTCGCCATCGTCAAAGAGCTGCTGTCGGCCATGGACGGCCGAATCGAGCTGGCTCGCGCCGAGCCAGTGGGTACCTGCGCGCAGATCACTCTTCCGATCGCTGATACGGAACCATCCGAGCTCTACAACGGCATGAGCTCCTGAGCCCCGGTCGCGACCCGGATTCGTGCAGGAGGGGACGTCACGAGCCTTTGCCCGGGGGGTCATACCCGGGCCACCCGACGAGGGGCATCCGTTCATCCGCGACGAATATCGTGCCGGCCATGGGTGCGTGGAGTGTTGAGCCGTTCGGCAACGATGTCGCGGCTGACTGGGCATGGGAACTCGAAGACGAGTCGGACTGGAGCGTCGTCGACGAGGCGTTGGCGGATGCCCTGGAGGATGGCGAAGAGATCGATCACGACACGGCGGTCATCGCCGTCGCCGCAGCCGAAGTCGTCGCGCACGGTCTCGGGCATGCGACGCAGCGGGACGCGTACACCGAGGAAATCGACTCGTTCATCGCGCGCGTGGGCCGCCCGACCGAAGACACCGTCGCTCTCGCGATCGCCGCCTTGGTCGCCGCCTGCGGGCCGGGCAGCGAGCTGGCGGCAGACTGGGCAGGGACGGGTGATCCGGGCTGGGATGAGTCGATCGAGCACCTTCGCGCCGCGCTCAGCGGCTGAGAGATTCTCGTTGAGCGCTAGGGTGGTGACTCGTCAGCGAGCAGGGAGGACCGATGAGATCGCGGTTTCCGCAGTCCGTCTACCGCCATGGCTCCGAGCCGGATGTCCGATTCACGCTAGCGAATGAACGGACATTCCTTGCCTGGATCCGCACGGCGCTTGCGCTGATCGCGGGCGGCGTCGCGCTCGAGGTGCTCGGGTTGGCCCTGCACCCGGGCCTGCGGTTGGCAGCCAGCCTCGTGCTCATCGTCGTGGGCATGATCATGCCCGGGTTGGCCTGGCTCGGCTGGCAGAGCAGCGAGCGGGCGATGCGCCTGGGTACGCCGCTACCCGGCTCGCTTCTGGGCGCCGTCACGGGCGTTGCCGTGACGGTATCGGCGGCACTCATCCTGCTGGCGATCGTCTTCGCCTGAGGCGGTACGCGTGAGCGGCGACCTCCTCGACCCGGGACTGCAACCCGAGCGGACTGAACTGGCCTGGCGGCGGACCGCTCTGAGCATCGCTGTCGGATCTGTCGTCGCGATGCGACTGTTGCCCACGGCTCTCGGAAGCGGATGGTGGATCATCCCCGGCATCCTCGGTGTGATCTTCTCCGTGGTTCTGTGGGCATGGTCACGCCGCCGCTACGAGAGCGTGTCGTTCGCGACTGTAGAGACTCGGGACCACACCCTCGTTCCCGACGGCGCGCTTCTGATGACGCCGGCGGTGTTCGTGGCCCTTGTCGGGGCACTGGGCACCGTCGTGCTGGTCGCACTACCGCTCGCCTGACGACCTGGGAGGGGCGGTCGTGGCGCGAGGGATGAGCTGGGTAGCCAGTCGGACATGGCGCTCGGGCGGCTCCTCGCCGTTCATGAGAGTCGTCAACAGCGACATGGCTGCCGCTCCTAGGCGCCGCATCGGCTGACGAACGGTTGTCAGCGGCGGCGACATGCGCGAGGCTTCGAGCACGTCGTCGAAACCGATCACCGACAGATCGCGCGGGACCTCCAGACCGATCTCCCGCGCGACCTCGATGATGCCGATGGCTGACAGGTCGTTGGCAGCGAAGACGGCGGTCGGGCGACGTGGTGACTCCAGCAGCGACAGGGCGGCGGTGCGCGCAGCGTCCTGCTCATAGAAGCCGACCCGCACGACCTCGGCGTCGTAGGGGATCCCGGCATCGGCCAACGCGCGGCGATACCCCGCGTCTCGCGCGCGCGAGGAGCGCAGGTCCGGTCGCCCGGCGACGAATCCGATTCGGCGATGCCCCAGTTCGATGAGGTACCTGACCGCCGAGACAGCTCCCCCGAAGCTGTCGGCCTCGACTGTGGGTACCCCGTCGCCGGGGCCGACGTGGGGGTCGATGGCAACGACCGGGATGTCGGCGACGATCGCCTCCACGGTCGGGGTCACGATGATTGCACCATCGATGAGGCTCCCCGCCAGTCGCGCGAGGGACGTATTCTCCCAGCCGGCTCCGTGCACGCGCCGCGGTGTGCTGTAGGCGAGCACATCGAGCTCGAGGGGCTCGGCAGCGGCTCCCACACCCTTGAGGACTTCGGCGCTGAACGGCTCGAACTCGGCGACCAGAACACCGACGACACCGGTGCGCACACCGCGCATTCGGCTGGCAACGAGACTCGATTCATAGCCCATCTCTGCGACCACCCGCATGACCTTCTCGACGGTCTCCGGTGCCACCCCGTAGCGCCCGTTGACCGCCTTCGACACGGTAGCGACCGACACCCCTGCTGCGGTCGCGATGTCGGTGATCGTCGGACGTCTCGCCATGAATCGTCACCCTAGTGGATATTGAAAAGGTTTTCGAAAACGTTTGACAGGGCTTGATCGACCTGACGACACTGTTCCCACGTCGCCCCCATGGGCCGCGAGACACGGGAAGCTCGCCCAACATGCACCGTGTCCACGCAGCGGCGGCTCGAAGAGCGAGCCGCTCCTCAATGAAGAGAACAGGTGAGAATCACATGAAGTACAGCAAAGTGCTCACGGCGTCGGCCGCTCTGGCCGTCGGCGCACTCGCGCTCAGCGGATGCAGTGGCTCCGGCGGCGAGTCGAGCGACGGCACCGTCACGATGTCGCTGTGGCAGAACTCGACGACCGGGCCGGGACAGCAGTTCTGGGCGGACGCGATCGCAGCGTTCGAAGAGGCCAACCCCGGCGTCACGATCGAGATGCAGTCAGTTCAGAACGAAGATCTCGATGGCAAGCTGCAGACCGCACTGAACGCGGGCGATCCGCCGGACATTTTCCTGCAGCGAGGCGGCGGCAAGATGACCGCGATGGTCAACGCCGGCCAGCTGATGGATCTGACCGGCCTGATCTCCGACGAGATCAAGAGCGAGATCCCGGAGGGGTCATTCGCAGCCGAGACCTACCAGGACAAGGTGTGGGCAATGCCGCTTTCGGTGCTCCCCGGCGGGTTCTTCTACAGCCAGGACGCCTTCGACAACGCGGGGATCACCGGCACGCCCGAGACGATCGGTGACCTCGAGACCGCTGTCGAAGCACTCAAGGCGACGGGGATCGCTCCGATCGCACTGGGCGCGAAGGACGCCTGGCCCGCCGCGCACTGGTACTACTTCTTCGCGCTGCGCGAATGCAGCCCCTCGGTCATCGAGGCGACCGGCGACTCGAAGGACTTCTCCGACGAATGCTGGCTGCGCGCTGCCGAAGACCTCGCGGACTTCAACTCGATCAACCCGTTCAACGAGGGCTTCCTGACCACGCCCGCCCAGCAGGGGGCGGGCAGCTCGGCCGGCCTCATCGCGAACCGTCAGGCCGCGATGGAACTCATGGGCGCGTGGGATCCGGGAGTGATCGCCTCGCTCACCCCTGACGAGCAGCCGTTGCCCGATCTGGCCTGGTTCCCGTTCCCGGAGATCTCCGGCGGCGATGGCGAGCCTGGGTCCATGATGGGCGGCGTCGACGGGTACTCCTGCGCCGCGCAGGCCCCCGCCGAGTGCGCCGACTTCCTGAACTTCGTCGCCAGCGCCGAGCAGCAGACGGCGTACTACGAGGCCTTCCAGTCGCCGCCGGTGAACACCGTCGCACAGGAAGCGGTCACGCAGCCGTACCTGCAGCAGATCCTCGAGGCGTACAACAACGCCCCGTTCGTCTCGCAGTGGCTCGACACCGTTCTCGGCCAGAACGTGGGGAACGCTCTGAACGTGGCGGTCGTCGACCTGCTCGCCGGCGGAACTACGCCGGAGGACTTCGTGGCCACCATCAACACGGCAGGCGCGCAGGGCTGAGTATGTCAGTACGCGAGATGTCCTCCGCCGAGGACACATCCGATCATCTCGCGCAGCACGACGGGGGCGGCGTCCAGGCGCCGCCCCCGTCGAGGCCGCGCAGGCGCCGTCGCGGCCTCGGCTGGTCGGGCCGACTGGAGGTCCTCATCCTGGCGGGCCCCGCTGTGGTCTTCTTCCTGGGGTTTGTACTGCTGCCCGTGATCATGGCCGCCTACTACGGGTTCTTCCGCTGGTCAGGCTATGGTCCGGCGACCGACTTCGTCGGGCTGCAGAACTACTTCGTGATCTTCAGCGACCCGAATTTCCAGCAGGCGCTGTATCACAACGGCTTCATCGTCGTGATGTCGCTGGTCATGCAGGGTCCCGTCGCGATTCTGCTTGCGCTGCTGCTGAACCGCCGGATGCGCGGCCAGTCCGTCATCCGCGTATTGATCTTCGTCCCGTATGTGATCGCCGAGGTCGTCGTCGGCACGGGGTTCAGCCTCATGCTCGCGACCAACGGCGCTGCCAACGGACTCCTCGACAAGCTCGGCCTCGGGTTCCTCACCCAGGATTGGCTCTCCGACCCACAGATCGCCATCTGGACCCTCATGGCGATCCTCACCTGGAAGTACGTCGGCTTCGCCGTCATCCTCTTCCTCGCCGGACTTCAGGGCATCCCCGAGGAGCTGTACGAGGCTGCAGCGATCGACGGTGCCTCGTACTGGCAGATCCAGCGAAGGATCGCGCTGCCCTTGCTCGGACCGACCCTGCGCATTTGGGCGTTCCTCTCGATCATCGGCGCACTGCAGCTGTTCGACCTCGTCTACATCATCTGGGGTCAGTACGTGTCCTCCGTCGCCGGCACCAACACGATGGCGATCTACATGGTCGCCACGGGCCGTAACGCCGGCAACTTCGGCTACGGCAACGCTGTCGCCGTCGTCATCTTCGTCATCTCGCTCGTCGTGGCCCTCGTGTACCAGCGCTTTGTTCTGCGGCGCGATACAGCCGGAGCGATCACCGAGAGGGGTGCCGGATGAGCACCATGACCATCACGACCGGCACGGCGCGCCGATCCCGCCAGCGCACGCGCAACCCGCTCCCGTGGGGTTCACCGACGGTCTACTTCATCGCCCTGGTCGTCATTGCGCTGATGCTCGGACCGGTCATCTACATCATCCTGGGCGGCTTCCGCTCCAACTCACAGATCACCGTCGACCCGGCCGGGCTTCCGAGCCCCTGGGTGCTGGAAAACTACATCGACGTCGCCACGAGCAGCAGGTTCTGGGGTCAGGTTCTCAACTCCACCATCGTCGCGCTAGCGACCACACTCGGAGCCGTCGCGATGGGCCTGGCCGCCAGCTACGTGATCGCAAGGTACTCGTTCCGGGGGCGCGGCGCGCTCTATGCCCTCTTCGCCGCCGGGCTGATGTTCCCGATCACTGTCGCCATCACCCCGCTCTACATCGTGGTGCGCACGCTCGGGCTCATGAATACCCTCCCGGGTGTGATCTTGCCGCAGATAGCCTTCGCGCTCCCGACGACCGTCATCATCCTCGTGCCCTTCCTGCGAGCGATCCCGGACGAGATCCAGGAAGCGGCCTACATCGACGGGTGCGGACGCTTGTCGTTCTTCTGGCGGATGGTCGTCCCCCTCGCCGTTCCCGGAGTGATCACCGTCGGCATCCTCGCGTTCATCGGAAGCTGGAACGCATATCTGCTGCCGCTGTTCATCCTCAACAATGAGGCGCAGTTCACGCTGCCGCTCGGTGTCCAGTCCTTCTCCTCCCAGTATTCGGTGGACACCGCGAAGGTTCTCGCCTTCACGTCCCTGTCGATGATTCCCGCTCTCGTGTTCTTCAGCCTCTTCGAACGTCGCATCGTCGGCGGTCTCACGGGAGCCGTGAAGGGCTGACCCTCCCGGATGCCGCGAGCGCGGCATCCGCTCGATCGAAGGAACTGTGCTCGTGTTCGATGAACCCACTCCCGCCGTCAGTGATCGTGTGCGATCCCTGCACGGCGAGATGACCCTCGATGAGAAGCTCGCGCAACTCGTCGGATTCTGGGTCGACCAGGGCGACGACATCGTCGCGCCGCTGCAGGGCGAGATGGCGACCTCGACGCTCTACACCGATGCGTCGACTCACGGGCTCGGTCACCTCACGCGCGTGTACGGTACCCGTCCGGTCGAACCGATCGAGCGGGCGCGGTGGCTGTGGAGCGAGCAGAAACGCCTCCGCGAGACGTCGCGGCTCGGAATCCCGGCGATCGTCCACGAGGAGTGCCTGACGGGATTGGCCGCTTGGCAGGCAGCCACCTTCCCGACGCCGCTCGCGTGGGGCGCCGCGTTCGACCCGACCCTGGTCGCTGAGATGGCGGCGGTGATCGGCGGGTCGATGCGGGAGCTCGGCATCCATCAGGGGCTCGCGCCGGTGCTCGATGTCGTGCGGGATCCCCGCTGGGGACGAGTCGACGAGTGCATCTCGGAGGATCCGTACGTCGTCGGTGTCATCGGCACCGCCTACGTGCGCGGGCTGCAGTCGCAGGGTGTGCACGCGACGCTCAAGCACTTCGTCGGGTACTCGGGGTCGCAGGCCGGCCGCAACCACGCGCCCGTGCACGCCGGGCCGCGCGAGCTCGCGGATGTCTATCTGCCGCCGTTCGAGATGGCCGTCATCGAGGGGCGAGCGCGGTCGGTCATGAACTCCTACGCCGAGATCGACGGGCTGCCGGCAGCCGCCACGCCTGCCTACCTCACCGATATCTTGCGTGAGCGCTGGGGGTTCGATGGGGTGACGGTCGCCGACTACTTCTCGGTGGCCTTCCTGCACACGATGCATCAGCTCGCCCCCGGCCGCGGTGAGGCAGCCGCTCTTGCGCTGCGCGCCGGCGTGGATGTCGAGCTGCCGACCGGCGACGCGTACACGGCACCGCTGCGCGAGCTGATTGCGCAGCATCCGGAGCTTGTCGCCCTCGTCGACCGCGCCGTCCTGCGCGTGCTCTCACAGAAGGAGGAGTTGGGTCTGCTCGACGAGCAGTTCGAGACTCCCCCGACGGTCATCGACCTCGACTCCCCCACCCACCGGGACATCGCTCGGCGTCTTGCCGAGGAGTCGGTCGTGCTGCTTCGAAACGAAGCGCTGCTGCCGCTTGGCGCAGCCCCGGGTCTGCGCATCGCGGTCAGCGGACCGAACGCGGCAGGACACGCGGCATTGATGGGGTGCTACTCGTTTGCAAACCATGTGCTCGCCCATCATCCGGAGACCCCGCTCGGGTTTGACGCGCCCAGTGTTCTCGATGGCATCCGCGAGCGCTTCGCCGACGCAGAGATCGCCTTCTCAGCCGGGTGCGCGGTCGAGGGTGACGACCGGTCCGGATTCGCAGCGGCTGTCGCCGATGCTGAGGATGCCGATGTCGCCGTCGTCGTTGTCGGAGACAGCGCCGGCCTCTTCGGCCGCGGCACGGTGGGAGAGGGAAACGACGTCTCCAGCCTCGATCTGCCCGGCGTTCAGCGCGACCTCGTCACCGCCATCGCCGCGACCGGCACCCCCGTCGTGATGGTCGTGTTGAGCGGGCGCCCCTATGCCCTCGACTGGGCACTGGATGGACCGGATGCCGTCGGCGCCCTCGTACAGGCCTTCTTCCCGGGCGAAGAAGGCGGACGCGCCCTGGCACGCATCATGGCCGGTGACGTCTCGCCGTCCGGGCGGCTCCCGGTCTCGCTGCCACGATCCGCTGGCGCCCAGCCCTACAGCTACCTGCATCCGCTGTTGGGAGGGCCGTCGGAGATCACGACTGCCGACAGCACACCCCTTCGCCCTTTCGGGTTCGGCCTCAGCTACACGAGCTTCCAGTACACCGATCTGTGTGTCCCGGAGACGACGCCGACTGCCGGCGAGCTGGGCGTCAGCGTCACCGTCACGAACACCGGGAAGCGCGCTGCAACGGATGTCGTACAGCTCTACGCTCACACCCCGTATCGGTCGACGACGCGGCCGGTCGCGCAGCTCATCGGCTTCGAGCGCGTCGCGCTGGAACCGGGACAGAGCGCGATCGTCACCTTCGATGTCCCGAGCGGACGGTTCGCAGCCGCCGGAGTGGACCTGATTCGGCGGGTTGAGCCCGGAAAGGTCGAGCTCTGGGTGGGGACGGCATCCGACCGCGCGGCATCCGGGTCCACGACGCTGGTGGGCGAGGCGCACGATGTTGCCCTGTCCGATCGGCGAGTCACGCAGGCTCGGTCGACGGTGTCACCTGCGGCGCAGCCCTCGCCGGAGCTCTCAGCCACCAGCTGAGGGCACCGCGGAGCGCCTCAGCCGTGATCTGTCAACCGGGTGGTGCAGACAGATGTGTGCAGCGATTCTGGAGGCCGACCCCACGGAAGGGAGCTCGCTTTGACGAACCCCACCCACCAGACCCTCGCTTCCCGCACGAACAGCGCCAGCGGCAATCGCGACACCCAGCCGCCCGTCTCGCAACTCCACGATGAGCGGGAGAGCCCGCGTGCCGAGCGAGCGTTGCGGCGACGGCTGCGCCGCGATGTCGGGACGGATGCCGCGCGCGATGCCGCAGACCCGACCACCCAGAGTCGACCGATGATGGCGATGAACGCCCCGAGCGTCCACGACGAGGTGACGGGCATTCTCGCGCAGACGCGCATGGATCACCCCCGGGCGAGTCGGCGCCGCCTCCGCGAGGTTCTGCAGGAGCGGCTCTGCCAGGCCGGAATCGACATGCCAGCCGACGAGGTCGACGCGTTCGTTCGGGCGGTGCCCACTGACGAGAGACCGAACTAGACCCGTCCCGAGCGCGCTCTTCCCCCAAGCTCACCCCGCTGGCAGACTGACGCCATGTTGATCGTCACAACCAACGATGTCCCCGGTCACACCATCACCGCCGTCCACGGCGAGGTCTTCGGGCTCACCGTGCGTTCACGACACATCGGCGCCAACATCGGCGCATCATTCAAGGCCCTGGCAGGCGGCGAACTCAAGGGCATCACCGAGTTGCTGCACGAGACCCGCATCGAAGCGCTCTCGCGATTGTCCGCTGAGGCTGAGGCCAAGGGCGCGAACGCCGTCGTGGCCTTCCGGTTCGAGACCAACGACTATGGCGACAGCGGCGGTGTCGAGGTGTGTGCCTACGGCACCGCCGTCACCATTTCCTGAGTGTCAGGACGCTGAGCCGCCGATCATCGCCCCGGCCGCGCCCAGCACGTAGGGCACGAGCCAAATGGCCCACACGACGATGCTGAATCGGTGGAACACGGCCTTCTCGTTCGCGCGGTTTCGGATCAGGACGATCACGGCCCACACGAGATGGATCGCCATGAGGATGATGGCGGCGAGCCCGGTTATCGCCATCAACTGATCCAGACCGCCAGCGGCGACCCCATCCGCTCGACGGCTTGCGGCGATCTGGGACATCAGCAGGGTCCCCGTGGTGTCGGCGGCGAGACCAAGTGCGAAGAACGCGGCGTGCCACCACTTCAGGGTGCGCTGGATTCGCTCTGCCCAGACGCCGATGGAGTAGAAGACCAGGGCAAGCGTGATGATGACGATGGCTGCAACAAGCATGACGTGATGTTAGCAAACCTTCAGCAACACTGAAAGCTCAGTCGCCGATATCCAACGGCCCGGGCGCACGGAGCCGCCGGAGCACTCGAGCCTCTACCATCGCGGGGATGAAGTGCCGCAGCCGCGCATCGCCGAGAGCAGCGACTTCTTCGGCGACCATGAGGCGGACGCTCTCCTCGTGGGCCCAGGGGATGCGGCGCACCATACGGTCGACGGCGTGGTTCAGCGCCTCGTACTCGTCGCGGGGGCTCGTCGCGCTCACGCGTCTAGGATGCGCGCGCTCGCGTCGGATCTGCACCATTGCCTCAGCGAGAAGGCTCTGTTCGGCGCGGAGTTCGGGGGGTCACGAGCCCGAGGCGAATGAGGGTGCGGCGGCGCTCACGCACGATGAAAAAGGTCCCCACCGCCCACAGCGGGAACTGCGTGAGGAACGCGATGCGGAAGGCCTGCAACGTGTAGGTGTCGGGCGTCCCCGCGCCCTGTATGTCGAGCGCGAGACCGATGAGGTAGATCGCGATGAGCGCGGCAAGGAACCCTCCCGCGTTGGTGACGCCTGTCGCCGTACTCAAGCGCTGTGCCGGGTTGTGGGTGCGGGCATGATCGAACGCGATCAACGACGCGGGGCCTCCCATCGCGAGGGCGATGGCGAGCACGACCAGCAGCCACAGCGGCGCGGGCCCGGGAAAGGCGATGACGACCGCCCACGCGACGGCTTGAGCAGCGACCGACGGTAGAACGAGGGCGCGAGAGCGGTGGCGGGGCAGCCGCTGCGACAATCCGCCCATGATCGGGCCGAGCGCCATCCCGACCACGACGTATGTCGACAGGATGCCGGCAGCCTCGGCGACCGTGCGTCCTTCGCCGACAGTGAGGAACGGCATGCCCCACAGCAGCACGAACGCGGTGCCGGCGAAGGGCGTGGTGAAGTGCGACCAGAACGCGAGTCGGGTACCGGGGTGCGCCCACGCGGCACGGATGCCGACCCCCGTGTCCACCGTCGAGGTGACGACCCGGATTGCACCCGTGTCGGTGTTGATTGAGACATCCCGCTCCAGTTCGGGCGGATGGTTGCGCACGATCAGAGCGATGAGGATGGCGAACACGAGCCCGAGCCCCGCGATCGACCCGAACGTGATCGTCCACGACGTGGCGTGCAGCAAGGCCGCCAGGGGAATCACCGCCACCAACTGCCCCGCCTGACCGACGATGCCGGTCAGTTGCACCATGACCGGTGCACGTTGCGCGGGAAACCAGGTGGCGATGAGGCGGATGACGCCGGGGAAGATCGCCGCATCGCCCGCACCCAGCAGCACACGGGCAACGAGAGCGATACCGACGCTCGGAGAGATCGCCATCACGAGCTGACCGAGCGCCATCAGCACCATGCCGACGGTCATGACCGGGCGCGACCCGAAGCGATCGAGCAGCACACCCACGGGGATCTGCATCCCGCCATACACCCCGAGCTGGATGACCGCGAACAGCGACAGCGTTGACGCGTCGGCACCAAAGCGGTCGGCTGCGTCTACACCGACACCGCTAAGGGAACTGCGGTTGGTGACGGCCAGAACGTATCCGGCAACGGCTACCGACCAGATCAGCCACGCTCGCCAGCCCGGCCCTCCGGCGAGGGGGCGGCGAGCCGAGGTCACCTGATAACGCTAGTACTCCGGCGGCCTCACTCGATCTCGATCTCCACGAGCGCATGATGGATGCGAAGAAGGTCGACCATCATCGAGCCCACGAGGATCCAGTGATCCGACGAGGGAGCGGTCACGGCGAGGGGCCTGGTCAGCGCGGCGGGTTCGACCACGCCGGCAGTCGGAGGAGCAGCGCCGCGATCAGGCGCGAATCGCACATCGTGTGCCGCTCGGCGCAGTTGTTCGGCGATCGCGGCGATCGCGGCGAACACCGGAGGCTGAGCAGGGATGAGCCACCCGGCCAGGAACCACGCGAGCACTGTGGCGACGGCGGACTTGACGACCTGGAGCAACGACGAGCGCTGGGCGGTGCGAAGGGCGACTGACATGCTCGTGCGGCCCACATTAGGGGAGCATGCCCGCGATGCGGCTCAGATTCTCAGGGTCGCTCGACTGGATTCCCGGATGATGAGCTCGGGGGTAAACCTCACCTGACGGGGTCGCGAACGCTCGCCATCCTGCTCGAGGAGCAGCTCGACAGCTGCGCGTCCGATCTCGACCGCGGGCTGACGCACCGACGTGAGCGGTACGACGGTCGCCGTGGCGAAGTCGATGTCGTCGTAGCCCACGAGCGCGATCTCGTCGGGCACGCTCACCCCGCCAAGGATCGCAAGCCCTTGCAGCATCCCGACGGCAACGAGGTCGTTGGCGCAGAACACGGCATCCGGTCGGTCACCGTGATCCCGCTCCAGGATCCGGGCTGCCGCGTCACGCCCCGAGAGCACGGTGAGCTCTGCGGTCTCGAGGTGCTCCAGGGAGGCGTCAGACACCTCTGCCGCGGCGCGACGGGCGCCGGCGAAACGGTCGAGCACCTGCGGGAGGGTCGTCGGCCCGCCCACGAACATGATCCGCCTGCGGCCGGTAGTCAGGAGGTGAGAAACTGCGAGATACCCGCCTTGCTCGTCATCGACCGAGACCGAGTTCAGCGCGGCATCTCCGGCATCCCTGTCGACGAGGACGATCCGGGTCCCGACGGCTTCGAGCCGCTCGATCGCCGCCGGATCAGCTGACGCTGGCGTGACGAGCACGCCCACCACACGCTGCTGGCTGAAGTGATCGAGGTAGGCCATCTCGCGCTCGCGGGTGTCTTCGCTCGCCGCCACGAGCACGAACAGCCCCGCCTCGGCGGCGCGTTCCTGGGCGCCCTTTGCGACTGCCGCGAAGAACGGGTTGGCAAGATCCAGCGCGATCAGTCCGATCGTCGAACTGCGCCCCGCCCGAAGCTGGCGCGCGGCGTCGTTACGCACGTAACCGAGTTCGGCGATCGCGGCGCGCACGCGTGCAACCGTGGTTGGCGACACCCTTTCGGGCTGATTGAGCACATTTGAGACGGTGCCGAGCGAGACGCCAGCGGCCGCAGCGACATCTTTGACGCTGACCGACGCGGTGGCAGTTTCTTTCGACATTGCTGAAACGATACATTGCAGGCTAGGCTTGAAACGATTCATCCGTTTCCCAAGCGCGGGAGTGCGCCATGACGACGCTGTCCTCATCCATCCTCACGACCCTCGAGGGCCAAGCCATTGAGCTGCCCTCGTGGGCCTTCGGCAACTCGGGCACCCGATTCCGTGTCTTCGGGACCCCCGGAACGCCCCGCGATCCCTATGAGAAGGTGGCGGATGCGGCGCAGGTCAATCGGTACACGGCGCTCGCTCCGAGCGTCGCCCTACACATCCCGTGGGACAAGGTCGACTCCTATGACGACCTGCGCCGTCATGCCGAAGACCTCGGCGTGGCCCTCGGCACGGTCAACTCCAACACCTTCCAGGACGAGGACTACAAGTTCGGGGCGCTCACGCACCACGACGACCGCATCCGCCGGAAGGCCATCGATCACCACTTCGAGTGCATTGAGATCATGCACGCTACCGGGTCCCGCGACCTCAAGATCTGGCTCGCCGAGGGCTCGAACTACCCCGGGCAGAACGACATGCGTGCGCGCCAGGACCGCCTGCAGGATTCGCTGCAGAAGATCTATGCGCGCCTCGGCGACGAGCAGCGCCTCGTGTTGGAGTACAAGTTCTTCGAGCCGGCGTTCTATCACACGGACGTTCCCGACTGGGGAACCTCGTACGCGCAGGTCGCCGCGCTCGGGGATAAGGCGATGGTGTGCCTGGACACCGGCCACCACGCCCCGGGAACCAACATCGAGTTCATCGTCATGCAGTTGCTGCGCCTCGGAAAGCTCGGCTCGTTCGATTTCAACTCGCGCTTCTACGCCGACGACGACCTCATCGTCGGAGCAGCAGACCCGTTCCAGCTGTTCCGCATCCTGTTCGAAGTCGTGCGCGGCGGTGGCCTGAACAACCCCGACGTGGCGTTCATGCTCGACCAGTGCCACAACATCGAAGACAAGATTCCAGGGCAGATCCGCTCGGTGCTCAACGTCCAGGAGATGACGGCTCGGGCGCTCCTGGTCGATCGAGAGGCGCTGGATGCCGCCCAGGCAGCCAATGACGTGCTTGCCGCGAACGCGATCTTCATGGACGCCTTCTACACCGACGTGCGCCCCGCTCTTGCCCAGTGGCGCGAGTCGCGAGGACTTCCCGTCGACCCGATGGCCGCCTACGCGGCATCCGGTTATGCGGCCCGCATCGCCGCAGACCGCGTCGGCGGAACCCAGGCCGGCTGGGGCGCGTGAGCGCTCCGCACCACCCCTCCTCGCCGAGGGGTCGCAACACGCCGCATCGCCCAGCGCGATGGCGGCGTGTTGCGACCCCTCGCGTACGACAACTCTGACGAAGGACAGCAACGCATGACCAACCAGACCGTCGCCGACCTCCTCGCGCGCAGCAACCGCCTCGGCGCAGACCCCAAGGTGACCAACTACGCGGGCGGGAACACGTCGGCCAAGGGCACGGATGCCGACCCGGTCACCGGCGAGCCCGTCGAGCTGCTGTGGGTCAAGGGGTCCGGGGGCGACCTCGGCACCCTCACCGAGCAGGGACTGGCCGCGCTGCGCCTCGACCGGCTGCGCGCGCTCGTGGACGTCTACCCGGGCGTCGAGCGCGAGGACGAGATGGTCGCCGCGTTCGACTATTGCCTGCACGGCAAGGGGGGAGCTGCCCCCTCGATCGACACCGCGATGCACGCGCTCGTGGATGCCGCACACGTCGATCACCTGCATCCGGATGCCGGCATCGCGATCGCCACCGCCGCTGACGGCGAGCGGCTGACCGGTGAGATCTTCGGCGAGAAGGTCGTGTGGGTGCCGTGGCGCCGGCCGGGCTTCCAGCTGGGCCTGGACATCGCCGCGATCAAGGCGCAGAACCCGGCGGCCATCGGCTGCATCCTGGGCGGCCACGGCATCACCGCGTGGGGCGACACCTCCGACGAGGCCGAGGCTAACTCCTCATGGATCATCGCCACGGCTACCGCCTACATCGACAAGAACGGGAAACCCGACCCGTTTGGAGGAGTTCGCGACGGCTTCGAGGCGCTCCCCGAGGCCGAGCGGCGCGCGCGGGCGGCGGCGCTGGCTCCCACGATCCGAGGCCTGGCATCGACCGACAAGCCGATGGTCGGCCACTACACCGACACGGATGCCGTGCTCGAGTTCCTGGCCTCCGAGAAGGCGCCGGCCCTCGCCGAGCTCGGTACGAGCTGCCCCGACCACTTCCTGCGCACGAAGGTCAAACCGATGCTGCTCGACCTTCCGGCCACGGCATCCGTCGACGAGCAGCTCGCGCGCCTGAAGGACCTGCACGCCGCCTACCGCGCCGACTACCAGGCTTACTACGACGCTCACGCCGACGAGAACAGCCCCGCCATCCGCGGCGCGGACCCCCTCATCGTGCTCGTGCCGGGCGTCGGAATGTTCAGCTTCGGAGCGAACAAGCAGACCGCACGCGTGGCCGGCGAGTTCTACGTCAACGCCATCAACGTCATGCGCGGCGCCGAGGCGCTGTCGACGTACGCACCCATCAGCGATGCCGAGAAGTTCCGCATCGAGTACTGGGCGCTCGAAGAGGCAAAGCTGAGGCGGATGCCGAAGCCGAAGTCCCACCAGGGCCGCATCGCGTTCGTCACCGGCGCAGCATCCGGCATCGGCAAGGCGATCGCGACCCGTCTGGCCGCCGAGGGCGCCTGCGTCGTCGTGGCCGACCTGGACCTCGAGAAGGCGCAGGCCGCCGCCGCCGAGCTCGGCGGCACGGATGTCGCGATCGGGGTGGCCGCGAACGTCGCCGATGAGGCAGCCGTGCAGGCCGCGATCGACGCGACCGTGCTCGCCTTCGGCGGCATCGACCTCGTCGTCAACAACGCGGGGCTGTCGCTGTCCAAGCCGCTGCTGGAGACCACCGAGAAGGACTGGGATCTGCAGCACGACGTCATGGCGAAGGGCTCGTTCCTGGTCTCGAAGGCGGCCGCGGCGGCGATGATCGCGCAGGGCATGGGCGGCGACGTCGTCTACATCTCCTCCAAGAACAGCGTGTTCGCCGGCCCGAACAACATCGCGTACTCGGCGACGAAGGCCGACCAGGCCCACCAGGTGCGGCTGCTTGCCGTCGAGCTCGGCGAGTACGGCATCCGCGTCAACGGGATCAACCCCGACGGAGTCGTACGTGGATCGGGCATCTTCGCCTCGGGCTGGGGAGCGAACCGCGCCGCGACCTACGGCGTCAAGGAGGAGGACCTCGGCCAGTTCTACGCGAACCGCACGATCCTCAAGCGCGAGGTCGTTCCCGACAACGTCGCCGATGCGGTGTTCGTGCTGACCGGACCCGAGCTGTCCCGCACGACGGGCCTGCACATCCCGGTCGACTCCGGTGTGGCGGCGGCGTTCCTGCGATGACTGCACGTTCCGAGACGGTGGAGCGACCGTGACCTCCACGCGGACGGTGGCAGCCGTCGACCTCGGTGCGACCAGCGGCAGGGTGATGCTCGGCCACGCCGGGCCGGATCTCTTGGAAGCCGAGGCGGTGGCCCGCTTTCCCAACACGCCGGTGCGCACCCGAGACGGGCTGCACTGGTCGCTCACGACCCTGTATGGCTCAATCACGGCGGGCCTGCGCGACGCGGTACGCCGGGCGCCCGAGCTGGCGAGCATCGGCATCGACTCCTGGGCCGTCGATTACGCGCTCCTGCGGGACGGTCGGATGCTGGGCGAGCCGTACCACTACCGCGACGAGCGCACGGGACGCGGAGTGGATGCCGTGAGCGCGGTCTTCCCGCACCCTTCGCTGTATGCGCGCAACGGCCTGCAGTTCCTGCCGTTCAACACCGTCTATCAGCTGGCCGCTGAAGACCCGGCGATCCTGGAGTTCGCGGACACGGCGCTGCTCATTCCCGACCTCGTCGCGTACTGGCTCACGGGAGCCGTCCGCGCAGAGCGCACCAACGCCTCGACGACAGGACTCCTTCGGATCAGCGACGGTGGGTGGGATGACGAACTCATCGAGGCGCTCCGTCTTCCCCGCCGTATCCTTCCCGAGCTCGTCTCTCCCGGCGAGCTGATCGGTGAGCTGAGCCTCGGCGTTCTGGCGGAGCTCGGACTCGACCATCCGGTGCCGGTGCATGCGGTCGGCTCACACGACACGGCCTCTGCGGTCGTCGCCGTGCCGATGCAGGCGGATGCCGCGGCCTACATCTCCTGCGGTACGTGGGGCCTGGTGGGAGTCGAGGTCGAGCGACCCGTCCTGACCGATGCGGCTCGCGACGCCGGATTCACCAACGAGGGCGGCGTGGATGGTCGGGTTAGGCTCCTCCACAACGTCATGGGGCTGTGGATTCTCACGGAGACGATTCGAGGCTGGGAGCGCGCCGGCGTTCCCCATGATCTCGTCGCGCTGCTCACGGCGGCCGCGGACGAACCCCACACCACCCCCATCTTCGACGTCAACGATCCGAGCTTCCTCCCACCCGGCGACATGCCCGCGCGCATCGACGCGTGGTTCACGGCGCGCGGCATCCGGGGACCATCGACACCCGCCGGATACGTGCGGTGCATCGTCGAATCACTGGCCCAGGCGTTCGCGGATGCCGCCCGAACTGCGGGGGAGGTCGGCGGCGTCGATGTGCGAACGATCCACATCGTCGGCGGCGGCGCTCTCAATGAGCTGCTGTGTCAACGCACCGCCGACCGGGCCGGGATGCCGGTGCTGGCAGGACCGGTCGAAGCGACAGCGCTCGGCAACATCCTCGTTCAGGCGCGCGCCGTCGGACTGATCGACGGCACGCTCGAAGACCTGCGCTACCTTGTGGTCAGGACACACCACCCTCGGCGTTACGAACCTCAGCCGTCGAGCATCCGATGACACGGAAGGACACCGTCATGGTGAAACGTCAGCTTCCCCAGCCGGCTGAGCTGTTCGAGTTGATGAAGTTCAAAGCCCCCGAGCTCGACGGGCGCAAACGGCGCCTCCAGTCCGCGCTGACGATCGCCGACCTGCGCACGATCGCCAAGCGCCGCACCCCGAAGGCCGCGTTCGACTACACCGACGGCGCGGCCGAGGGCGAGCTGTCGCTGGCCCGGGCCCGGCAGGCGTTCGAAGACATCGAGTTCCACCCCGGCATCCTGACCCCCGCGCCCGATCTCGACACCTCCGTCGAGATCCTCGGCGGCCCCTCGGCACTCCCCTTCGGCATCGCCCCGACCGGATTCACCCGGCTCATGCAGACCGAGGGCGAGATCGCGGGGGCCTCGGCGGCGGGAACCGCGGGCATCCCGTTCACGCTCTCGACGCTGGGGACGACCTCGATCGAAGACGTGAAGGCCGCGAACCCGCACGGGCGCAACTGGTTCCAGCTCTACGTCATGCGCGATCGCGAAATCTCGTACGGCCTGGCCCGCCGGGCCGCCGCCGCCGGGTTCGACACCCTCATGTTCACGGTCGACACCCCCGTCGCCGGTGCACGCCTGCGCGACAAGCGCAACGGCTTCTCGATCCCGCCGCAGCTCACGCTCGGCACGATCGTCAACGCCATTCCGCGGCCGTGGTGGTGGTACGACTTCCTCACCACACCCAAGCTGGAGTTCGCCTCGCTCTCGACCACCGGCGGCACGGTGGGTGAGCTGCTGGATGCCGCGATGGACCCGACGATCGGCTACGACGATCTCGCCGTCATCCGCGACCTGTGGCCGGGAAAGATCGTCATCAAGGGCGTCCAGAACGTCGAGGACTCCGTGCGCCTTGTAGACCTCGGCGTCGACGGGATCATTCTCTCGAACCACGGCGGCCGTCAGCTCGACCGCGCACCGATCCCCTTCCACCTGCTGCCGCAGGTCGTGCGTGAGGTCGGCAAGGATGCCACGGTCATGATCGACACCGGCATCATGAACGGCGCCGACATCGTCGCCTCGATCGCCCTCGGTGCGAAGTTCACCCTCATCGGCCGCGCCTACCTCTACGGGCTGATGGCGGGAGGTCGACAGGGAGTGGACCGCACGATCGAGATCCTGCGCACCGAGATCGAGCGCACGATGCGGCTGCTGGGCGTCTCGAGCCTGGCTGAGCTGGAACCGCGCCACGTCACCCAGCTGACCCGCCTCGTGCCGGTGGGCTCGGGCGCGGCATCCGTTCCCCTCGAGGCATCCGCGACGTAGGCAAGATCGCGCAGGTAGGACGATCTCGTCACCGATCGTCCTACCTCGGTGAGAAGACCTACGCTCAGCAGCAGCCCGAAGGGGTCCCGTGGGCGCCGCCCACCAATCCGTCACTGTGTTACGCGGCGAGTTGCACCTCGGGCGCGAAGCCGAGATGCTCGAACACATCGCAGCATGACGCGAAGCCTCGCGCCCGAGCACGTCATCGGGCACGCGCTGCGGCTCCCTGCCAACTCAGCGGGCCGCCCTGGCTCGCCCGAACACGATCGGTCTGTCATGCGTCTGACGTCTCCGCCCGTCCCCGTCTTCTCCCTCGAACGCGTCCGCTTCGACGAGGACTACCGCCCCCTCGACAACACGCGTACCACCACCAACTTCGCAAACCTCGCACGCGGCGAGAACCGCAGGGAGAACCTCCGCAACGCGATCCGGATGATCGACAACCGGTTCAATGAGCTCGCCGCCGACGACAACGAGAGCGCAGACCGCTACTCGGTCGACCTCGACATCGTCTCGGTATCGATCGACCTCGACGGGGGCGGCGACGGCGAGCGCTTCCCGATCATCGAGGTTCTCGAGACGACGATCGTCGACCACCGCTCAGGTACCCGCATTCCGGGCATCGTCGGCAACAACTTCTCGTCGTACGTGCGCGACTATGACTTCAGTGTCGTCCTCCCCGCGCATAATGCGAGCGGATCCGGGTTCAGCGTTCCCAATGACTTCGGGGTGCTGCACGGGAACTTGTTCCGCAGCTTCGTTGCGTCGGATGCCTACACGCGGCACTTCGCGAAGGCTCCCGTCATCTGCCTGAGCCTTTCGAGCACCAAGACCTACCAGCGCACCGACACGCGGCATCCGGTTCTGGGGGTCGAGTACCGCCAAGACGAGTACTCGCTGACCGATGACTACTTCGCGAAGATGGGGATGACGGTCCGCTACTTCATGCCGCCGCGCAGCGCTGCGCCGCTGGCGTTCTACCACGTCGGGGATCTGCTCACCGACTACTCGGACCTCGAACTGATCTCCACGATCGCCACCATGGAGAGCTTTCAGAAGATCTACCGTCCCGAGATATACAACGCCAACTCTTCAGCTCCGGCGCGGTTCCAGCCGAGCCTGAGCCAGCGCGACTACTCGCTCACACGCATCGAGTACGACCGCGAGGAGCGCAGCCGCCTCGCCGTCGAGCAGGGCCGGTTCGCCCAGGAGCACTTCATCGATCCGCACCGGGAGACGCTCGAGCTGTGGTCGGCGCAGTTCTCCGCCCGCGAGCTGGAGGAGGCCCAGGCGTGACGCTCCTTCCCACCTCCACCGCAGGCAGCCTGCCCAAGCCCGCATGGCTCGCGCAGCCCGAAACGCTCTGGTCGCCCTGGAGGCTGGACGACGACATCCTCACCGAAGGTAAGCAAGACGCTTTGCTGCTGGCGCTCTCGGACCAACAGCACGCGGGAATCGACATCGTCAGTGACGGCGAGCAGAGCCGCCAGCACTTCGTGACGACCTTCATCGAACACCTCGCGGGCGTCGACTTCGAGCGCCGCGAGACGGTGCGCATCCGCGACCGTTACGACGCGTCGGTTCCGACGGTCGCCGGCCCCGTCGCGCGCAAAGCGCCGGTGTTCGTCGAGGATGCCGCCTTCGTGCGCGCCCACACCGACCGCCCCCTCAAGTGGGCGCTGCCCGGCCCCATGACGATGATCGACACGCTCTACGACGCCCATTACGGCAGCCGCGAAGAGCTCGCATGGGAGTTCGCCGGCATCCTCAACCAAGAAGCGAAAGAACTCGCCGCGGCCGGCGTCGACATCGTCCAGTTCGATGAGCCGGCGTTCAACGTCTTCTTCGACGATGTGAACGACTGGGGAATCGCGGCGCTCGAGCGCGCGGCGGAGGGGCTCACGTGCGAGACCGCGGTGCACGTCTGTTACGGCTACGGCATCAAGGCCAACACCGACTGGAAGGCCTCGCTCGGGTCGGAATGGCGCCAGTACGAGCGGATCTTCCCCCGCATCCGCGAATCGAGCATCGACATCGTTTCGCTCGAGTGCCATCGCTCCCATGTACCGATGGACCTCATCGAGCTCATCCGCGGCAAGAAGGTCATGGTTGGGGCGATCGACGTGGCGAGCACGCTCGTGGAGACCCCGGATGAGGTGGCCGACACGCTGCGGCGGGCGCTGCAGTTCGTGGATGCCGAGAACCTCTATCCGTCCACGAACTGCGGCATGGCTCCCCTGCCCCGCGGAGTCGCGCGCGGAAAGCTCGCCGCCCTCACCGCGGGCGCGGCGATCGTTCGATCGGAACTCGGCGGCTGAACTCAGGCAGCCGAGCTCCGGCATCCGTCGCCACCGCAGCGACGTAGGAGAAATCGCCGAGGTAGGACCATGTGCACCAGAAACGTCCTACCTCGGCGAGAACACCTACCTTCGTGCGGTGGGCGTGCGGTGGACTCGGCCCGCTACACTCGCGCGGCGACCCCGGCGATCAGATCGACGACCTTCTCGGGCTGACGGATGCCGACAGCGAAGACGTACGTCGTCGTGAAGCCCGCCTCCCCCAGCGCCCGCACCTGGTCGGCGACGCCGTCCGCCGTGGATTCGGGATTCACGCCGATCATGGCGGTCTTCTCGACGGTGTCGTAGTCGCGCCCGACATCGTCGCAGTGGGCCCGCAGCACGTCGAGCTTGCCCGTGGGTACTCCAGCGAGGGCGCTGAGGTTGCAGGCATCCGCGTACTGCGCCACGAGCTTGAGGGTCTTCTTCTCTCCCCCGCCGCCGATCATGAGCATCGGCTTCGTGACGTTCTGCGGCGAGTTCAGCGTGCGCCCGAGCTGCCAGATCGCCCCGTCATACGGCTCGTCGGAGTCCGACCACATCTGCTGGCAGATCTGGATCGTCTCCTCGAGTTCGCGGAAACGCTGCGCGACGGGCGAGAACGGGAATCCGAGGCCGACACACTCCTGCTCGTTCCAGCCTGCGCCGATGCCGAGTCCGACCCGGCCACCCGAGAGCACATTGAGCGTGCTCACCTGCTTGGCAAGCAGGGCGGGATGCCGATAGATGACGCCCGTGACCAGGACGTGCAGCATCGCTTTCTGCGTGTGCGCGGCAAGGAACCCGAGGGTCGCGTAAGCCTCAAGCATCTCGTGCTCGACGGGGCCGATGCCGGGCAGCTGCCAGAAGTGGTCCATGACGGTGATCCGCTGGATGCCGGCATCCTCAGCGTGCCTGACGTGCCGCGCGAGGGTCTGGCCGAGCTCGGCCGGCCCCGAGTCGAAGGTGAAGTCCGCGATGTGCAGCCCGAAGTGCATGTCAGCTCCGTCCCGGGTCGGATGCCGTATCCGGCCGCGCTGTCAGGTTACGCCGCCATCGGCATCCGTGGTCTTATGCGATGCCTCACGGAGGTAGGAGGAATCACCGAGGCAGGACGATGAGCGTGCACATCGCCCTACCTCGGCGAGAATTCGTACCCACGAGAGGTCGGTCCGGGCAGCGGATGCCGCCACGGATGCCGCATCACGCGGCGTCGCCGAAGCCCCGCTCACGGTAGAGGTCGATGCTCTCGCGGAGTGCCCGCAGGACGTAGGGCGGAAACTCCATGCCCTGCTCGTTCGCCCACAGTAGCTGCGCTTCGATGCGGCCGACTTCGCGCGCGTACTTGTCGAGGTCGGTGTCGAACCCGAGGCTTGTGACGACGCCGCCCATCTGCGCGCGGTAGCGGTCCTGTCCGTTCGTGCCGACGAGGTTGTAGGTCTTCTCGCGCAGGACGCGGGCGAGGTAGAGCTGCCAGGGTCGCAGCGCCCCGGAGTGCACGAGCTCGGTCGCGCTCATCCGATAGAAGGCGAAATGGCCGGGTTCTTGCCGACGGATGGGCGCGATGATCGTCTCGGCGATCGCGGTCTCACCGAGCCCTGTCATCCCGCTGTGGATCGTGTTGTAGGCGAGCACCGCCTGCCGCTCGGTGCTGGCGCCGGTCAGGTAATACAGCAGCCGCGCGATGTCTTGGATCCCGGAGAAGTGCGCGAGCACGCCCATGATCCGCATCTTGTGCGACACCTCGAGCACGGGCTCAGCCGCCGGGCGCCCGAGATCCTGCTGCAGTCGATCAAGGATCAGGCCGTGCTGGATCTCCTGCGGTTGCCACACGTCGGCGTAGAACATCCGGTCGACCTCGCTGACGTCTGGCAGCAGGACGAGAAGCTCGAGCACGTTGCGGTCGACTTCGAGTTCGACACGAGCGAGGTAGTCGATCACATGCCCGTACCGGTCGGCGACGGCACGCGGGTCACGGATGCCGCGGTCGACGGAGTCCAACTCGATGGGCGGATGCTCCTCGCCGAGCCTCTGGACGTGCTCGAGAATCCGCTGGGACGTCACCGGCTCAGCCATGCATCCATCATGCGGGACAGTCCCCAGCCATGGGGCCGCGGCCAGGCACCCGGATGTCGCCGGAGACCGCTACCATCCCTGCCATGGCTTTCATCGAGGCGACAGGGCTCGTCAAGACCTACCATCCGCGGGGCGCGCCGGTCGTCCGCGCGCTCGACGGGCTCGACCTGTCGGTGCCGGAGGGAACCGTCGCGGCGCTGCTCGGGCCCAATGGTGCGGGCAAGACGACCACGGTGAAGGTGCTGACGACACTCATCCGACCCGATGCCGGCGCCGCGACCATCGACGGCGTCGACGTGCTTTCCGACCCACAGCGGATCCGCCGGATGAGCGGCGCGAGCGGTCAATACGCCGCGGTCGACGAGAACCTCACCGGGTTCGAGAACCTCTTCATGGTGGGGATGCTGTACCACCTCGGGCGGCGCCGGTCAGCGCAGCGGGCGCGGGAGCTCATCGAGCTGTTCGACCTCGTGGATGCCCAGAATCGTCCGGTCAAGGGGTTCTCGGGCGGGATGCGGCGCCGGATCGACCTGGCTGGCGCGCTCGTCATCAATCCGCCCGTCCTCTTCCTCGACGAACCGACGACGGGGCTTGACCCCCGCAGCCGGCTCGCACTGTGGGACGTGATCGAATCGCTTGTCGCCGGCGGCACGACAGTGCTGCTGACGACGCAGTACCTGGAGGAGGCCGACCGCCTCGCCGACTCGATCTCGATCATCGACAACGGATGCGTGATCGCGAAGGGCACCGCCGACGAGTTGAAGTCCTCGGTCGGTGGTCAGCGGATCGCGGTGAGTCTCGTGAGCGAAAGCGACGTCGACGCGATGCGTGAGATCCTCTCGCGCTACGGGTCGGGTCCGGTCGCGTCGGACGGGGCCCGCGGCCTCGTGGTACCCGTCAGCAACGGAGCCGACGCTCTCTCGCGCATCATGACCGACACCGCTGCGGCCGGGGTCGAACTTCACGATGCCGGAATGCGCAGGCCCACATTGGACGACGTCTTCCTGCAGCTGACCGGTCACGCCGCGGAGCAGGCTGCGGACGAGGAGGAAGCTTCCTAATGCGTTTGTCAAGCGGCGTGTGGGGTGGCTTGGCTCCG